>Ga0187892_10001415_pt1 | contig 54832 bp, 55 predicted proteins | sample MA1701073metaG_FD_139345 | JGI IMG/M metagenome (GOLD analysis project Ga0187892, IMG submission 139345) | Bio-ooze microbial communities from a basaltic lava cave in the Kipuka Kanohina Cave System on the Island of Hawaii, USA - MA170107-3 metaG ...
GAAGCTCCTGAACGGTGCGGATGTCATAGCCGTCCTCCAGGAGATGTGTCGCGAAGGAGTGGCGGAGGGTGTGGCAGGATGCGGGCTTGGTCAGGCGCGCCGCGCGAACGGCCTGGTGCATGGCCCGCTGCATGACCGACTCGTGTAGGTGATGACGCCGGCGCTGGCCCGTCACCCGGTCGACGTAAATCCGGGTCGCCGGAAATACCCACTGCCACGGTCACTCGCGACCTGCGGCGGGATACTTCCGTGAGACGGCGTCGGGTAGCTCGACCCAGCCGGCGCCGTCTTGCAGATCCCGAATGTGCTGACGACGTACCCGGTCGAGGTGCCGGCCAAGCGCGGCCTGCGCCGGAGCGGGAAGGAGAGTGACGCGGTCCTTCGCGCCCTTGCCGCGACGGACGACGGGCCTCGACGACACGTACGTGTACGTGAACGGCCTCGGGGAGACGGTCGAGATCGACAGCAGCGCGGTCACGGTCGACGCTACGGTGCTGACCAGTCCCGGCAGCATGAAGCTGTGATTGAGGAGGTACCGGCCGATCCGTGTCGTCCCCGTCGGGTCCATCGACACGGCGGCGAGCACCGTGCCGTACGTCGGCAGGAAGAAGGTGCCGTTGACCGCCGGGTAGACGCCGATGAACGTGTGCGCGGGCAGTCCACGTTTGCGCCGAGGTTGCGGCTATTTGAAGATGCCAAGCGCCCGCAGGATCCCGATCAGCACGCTCGCGCCGATCACGGCGACGATCACCGTCGCGAGCCCGCTCGTCGCGGCGAAGCCGATCAGCCCGGCCAGCCAGACCCCGAGGTTCGCCCCGACGATGCCGACGATCACGTTGGCGATCCAGCCCATCTGGGCGTCCGCCTTCATGACCATGCTGGCCAGCCATCCGATGATACCACCGACGATCGCGGTCATGATCAGGCCCATACCGTGCCCCCCTTCCCGAGGTTGGTTCGGAATCTCGCGTGCCCTTACGCGAGAAGAGGATCGTTGTCCACCGAGGCAAGCCTCGAGGGGAGTCGGACCCACGGACGCGAACTCGAGCTCCTTGCGGGCGTCCACGCGGGATGGCGCGGCCGGGTTTTGCCGTCAGCGCCGCGCGGCGAAGAACTCGAGCGCCCCATCGAGTCCGAGGATCCGGCACGCGTGTGGGCCGCGGTCCGGCAGATGGGGCTGGCGCGATTTGAGAATCTCAGCTATCCGCGCGGTCTGAAACGCCTGCTGGCTCTGCCGGCGTGAACGCGCGTCGCATGGCACGCTACGCGGTCATCGATGTAGGGACGAACTCGGTCAAGTTCCACATCGCGGAGAAGCTCGCCAATGGAACTTGGGCGACGGTCGTCGACCGCGCCGAGGTGACTCGGCTCGGCGAAGGTCTCGACGCCACCGGCGGTGCGTTCACGCCGGAGGCCATGGAGCGAACGGTTGTGGCGATCGCCGGGATGGCGGCCGAGGCGCAGCGTGAGGGCGCCGCGGCCGTGGCTGCGGTCGGCACCATGGGCGTGCGCACCGCACGCAACAGCGGCGACCTCATCGCCGCGGTGGCGCAGCGCTGCGGGATTCGTATCGAGGTCATTCCAGGCGCGGAGGAAGCGCGCCTGGCGTACCTGGCCGTGAAGGCTGGCCTCGGGCTCGGCGGCGGCTCGATGGTCATCTTCGATACGGGCGGCGGCAGCAGCCAGTTCACGTTCGGCGGCGGTGCCACCGTGACGGAGCAGTTCAGCCTGAACGTCGGCGCGGTGCGGTTCGCTGAAGCATACGGCCTGGCGCACGTGGTGTCGCCCACCGGTCTGCAACGAGCGATGGCCGCGCTCGGCGCTGAACTCTCGCGGCTCGAGGTAGCCGCCGCACCCGACATTCTCGTCGGTATGGGCGGGGCGGTGACGAATCTCACCGCCGTCATGCTCGGACTTCGCGTGTATGACCCCGAGGCCGTCCAGGGCGCGACACTCACGGGCCATGAGGTGGACCGGCAGATCGAGCTGTATCGTTCGCACTCGACGGAAGAACGACGACGGATCGTCGGGCTGCAGCCAAAGCGCGCCGAAGTCATCCTGGCCGGCGCCTGCATCGTGCGAACGGTGATGCGCAAGCTCGGCAAGGACGAGCTGACCGTGAGCGACCGTGGGTTGCGGCACGGCCTCCTGGTGGACCGCTTCGGCGGCTGACCACTCCGATCACGGGCCTACAGCTGCAGTTCGAGCCGGAGCTGCACGATGTGGGCCTCACCGGCGTCGGCGCGGTCAGTGGTGTGAGTGAAGACGTAGCCGGCGAGCAATCGAACCCAGCGATTCCAGGTCCAAGCGGGGCCCGCGCTGAGGGTGAGAAGACGCCCGCCGCGCACGGCGCCGTCGCTGAGATCGAGCCACGACGCGCGGGCGGTGACCTCGAGCGCGCCCCATTTGCCCTTCGCGGCGCGAAGGGCCGCTCCGGCACGACGCGATCGAACACCGCTACCTCCGGATCGTAGGGGCGGCTCTCGCCGGGCTACTTCGCGCGCCGGCTTGCGGCGCGCCGCCTGCCGATCTGGATCCGCTTCGTGCTGGTGCCCGGGCTGACGGACGACATGGACGACCTCGCGAAGACGGCGGCGTTTGCGGCGGGGCTCGGCAACGTCGAGCGTGTGGAAGTGCTCCCGTTCCACCAGATGGGGCGCTTCAAGTGGGAGCGGCTCGGCCTCGACTACACCCTCCGCGACGTCGAGCCGCCAACGGCGGAGGCCGCGGAGCGGGCGTGCGCCGTCCTGCGCGAGGCGGGCCTGCACGCGGTGTAGTCGCCGCGAGGGCGCGTGCCGGCCGCTAGGTGTCGGCTACTAGTCGGAGAAGGCCTGCTCGATGGCGGTGAGCACCCGCTGCTCACCCGCGGAGATCCGCGAACCGAGGCCGAGGATGCCGCCGCTCGCCTCGGCGACGGCGCGGGCGCGTGCGAGGAGCGCGTCGCGCACCTGCCTGCGCTCCGCCGGTTCGAGCTTGCGCTTGAGCTCGGCTGCCCAGGCGAACCACGCCTTGCGGGCCTCCTCGCGCGGCGATTCCTTGAGGAATGCGCGCAGCGCCTCGTGGCCCGGAGTGCCCGGCGTGATACCGTGCTCCGCCGCCGCGGTCAGAAATGCCTGGAACTCACGGTCGTCCACCTTGCCATCGGCCCAGGCGACTTCGACCAGCGGATAAAGCGCGAAAGCCGCGAGCGTGTCGCGATCCACGTGGAGGGCGACGAGGGTGTCGATGACCACCTCGTCCTGGATGCCGGTGATCTGCTTGAGGGTCTCGCGCGGCTGCTCCTTCTCGAGCTGCTTGCGGAGCTTGTCGACGAGATCGGCATCCCGCCGGACGAAGAACTCTTCTTCGAAGGACTTGCGACGCCGCAGGAAGATGTCTTCGCTCATGGGCTGGCACCCCTGTCGCTGTCCTTGTGACATGGCGCCGCGGGCGAGGCAAGGAGCCCTGTCGCGTCGTTGGTATGGTACGTGTGCTCGAAACCCTGGCAGCGCAGGACGTCGGCGCGTGCGCGGCCGACGCATGGCATCTTGACGATCGCCGGGCGACGCAATACACCCGGCAGGACCTTGACTTGACGGGGCCCGTGCCGAGCGGGCATGGACGCCGACGCGCTTTCATCGTGAGGTGACGGCAATGACCGGCGCGGCTTGTCACCGCAGGAGGCGACCATGATTCGGATCCGGCGCGTCAACGCCGTCGCGATCGCCGTGGTCGCTGTCTGCGTTCTGCACACCCGGACAGCCGGATCGCAGACCTGCATCCCGCGTTCCGCCTTCCAGCGCATCCCGCGGTTCCAGGGTCACGTCGACTTCCCGGTGGACGTTCGCGCAAGCGCGCGCGAGTTTTGCGGATCGACCCAGTTCAGCGTGCTCGAAGGTCCGCCCGAGCTGGAGATCGACGCGACCGGCGGGCTCTTCTACTGGACCCCGGCGCGTCCGGGCATCGAGCGCATCGTGATCCAGCTCACGCAAAGCGAAGGGGGACTCGTGTCCACGCGGCAGAAGCGGCTCCGGGTGCGGGTCGACGACGACACCATGACGCATCCACTCTTCCGCGACTATCTGGAGGAGGCGACACAGGTGGTCCTACGCGGCCGCGCGCACGGCGAGCGTTTCAAGGACTACACCCTCGAGTGGGCCGAGCAGGCGACCCCCGACGTACGCCACCCGATCGTAGAGCGTGTGACCGTTCCGGTGGAAACGACGGGCCCCCTCGCCACCTGGGACGTCGCCGGACTACCGGATGGCGGGCGCTACGTGCTCACACTCACCGTTCGCGGCGGCCCGAAGTCTGTGCTGACGAACCCGGTGATCATCGATCGCACGTCCAAGACCGGCTGGCCTCAGCGCATTGCGGCGATCACCCACTCCCCGGTGCTTGCGGATCTCGACGACGACGGACGTCACGAGGTGCTCGTCGTGACCCACATCGGCGAGCTGTACGCGTGGCGGATCGACGGCACCGAGCTGTGGGAAACCGAAAACTTCGAGGCGGCGTTCTCGGCTCCCTCGGTCGGCGACGTGACCGGCGATGGTCGCCCGGAGGTCGTGTGGCCCACGGCAACCGCGATTCGGGCGCACAGCGCCGACGGCGGGCTCGTCCCCGGCTTTCCCGTCGCCGGACCCGGCCCCTCCTACAACTTCCGCGCGGCGCCGGCGCTCGTCGATCTCGACGGCGACGGCGTCCTCGACATCGTCATCACCGCAAACTCGCAGGGCACCTCCGGTGGCCTCGTCCTCGCGTATCGCTGCGCCGGAGGCTCGTGCGCGCTGCTGACCGGGTGGCCGCAAGCGGTGGACGACATCTCACTGATTGCCTCTCCCGCGGTCGACGACCTCGACGGCGACGGCAGTCCGGAAGTCGTGGTCGAGAATCGGGATCGCGTCTACGCCTGGCACGCCGACGGGACAGCAGTGACGACCGGGCTCCATCGCGCGCTGCTTGCGGTGCCGATCGCGGGTGGTGAAACGAACGGCGGCACGGGTACGATCGCGACCTCGCAACCCGCTCTGGCCGACCTCGACAATGACGGCACGGTCGAAGTGATCGTCGGCGGGAACGTGCTCCGGCTCGACGGCACCCCCGCGGCGGGCTGGGCCGGGGGTCGCCCGTCGGCGCTCAATGCGGCGTCGGCCGCGATCGGTGATCTCGACGGTAACCCCGGCAACGGCCTCGAGGTCGTCGTCGGGCGCGATGCGTGGCACGCCGACGGCACGCCTGTCGAGGGGCGGCCGCTGCCGGTACTCCTGGCGAGCGCCGTTCTCGGTGATTGCGGCGCCGGCAACCTCGACACGCTTGCCGGCACCCGCCGCCCGGAACAGCCTGGAGTGCACGCCTTTCGCGCCGAAGGAACGCAAACGGTCGCGTACCCGAAGAGTTTGTTCGGATACACTGGCGATGTCAGCGCGCCCGTCGTCGGTGACTTCGACGCCGACGGGCTCGTCGACGTGGCGTCGGCGGTCACCGACGGCAACTACGGCGGCATCGTCTCGGTCTGGGAGATGTGGGTGCCGAACCGCGACGAGCACCACGCCTGGCCGATGCTCGGACACGATGTGCGGCACACCGGCGCGTGGAGACCGCCGTCCCCCAATCGGCCCGGCGGGCTCGTGGCGCTGGAAGACGGCGTGCTCACATGGGAAGACCGCAGCGCCGTAGAGAGCGCCTACGTGGTCGAGCGCTCGGCGACAGGTACGGCGTGGACGTGGGTCGCCGTGGCGCACCTGCCCGCCGACACGAGCGCGTGGAACGACCCGGCACCGGCAGGCGCGCGCTACCGCGTGCGCGCGGAGCGCGTCGATCCGCGGTCGGGGGAGATCATCCTGTCCCAGCCCTCCGCCCCTGCACCGCCGTGACGCGGCACCGTCTTCTCAGGATTTCCGGCAGCGCAGCCTCGTCGCGCCGAGTGAACACGTGGTGAGGCCGTCCGCCAGGTCGATCCGCTCGCTGCCGTAGCGCAGTCGCAGCGACACCGGGGGGGTCGCGGGGCTCGGCATCTCCAGGCCTGTGAGTCTCACCTTGTACTTCCAAGTGCCGCCGGAGCCAACACGAAACGTCGCCACCGCGCGGCCCTCGGGCACCCGACACGTGATCCGACTGGTCCCGCGCGCGGTGCAGGTCGCGGCCGGCCAGATGGCGAGGACGCTGGTGCCATCGCCGCTGTCGATGGTGGCGCGCAGCTCGGCCGCCGGATCTAGCAAGAGATGAGGTCCCACCGCGTCGACGAGCGTGCCCACCACCGTGAGGCGACCCGCCGCCGCTCCAGGGGTGCCCGGGCGCAGCATGGCCTCGGTGAGCGTCAGGGGCCCGTCATCCGGGTCGCAGAAGTCGCCCGCGCCGTCGCCGTCCAGGTCGGATTGCGAGGGATTCGGGTCGGCGGCGCAATTGTCGACGTCATCGAGCGCGCCGTCGCCGTCACTGTCGCCCGGCGCCACGAGTGGCGTGCAGGCACTGCCGCATCCATTGGCACTGTCACAGGCTGCTTCACACTGCGCCGCGATGGGGCACGTGCCCAGGCACTGTCCCAGATCGGCCTGGCAGAACGGAGCGCAGTACGTGGTCGTGCAGCCCTCCAGGCAAGACGAAAAAACACCCCAGCACCCGTCGCTGCACGTTGTCGCCGCCGTCGCGCATTCGTCGCGGCACGAGGCGCAGGCGCCTACCTGGCAGATGCAGCCGGAGACTGGCGTGCGGATGCAGCCGGCGGCTGGGTCGCACGCGTCGGTGGTGCACGCATTGTCGTCGTTGCAGTCGAGGGCGGCCCCGCCACCGCAGACACCTCCGCTGCACCGGTCCTCCGTAGTGCATGCGTCCCCATCGTCGCACACGGCGGCGTTGGCGCTGTAAACACAGGTGCCGGCCACGCAGGCGTCGTCCGTGCACGGGTTGCCGTCGCTACAGTCGCGGGGCGAACAGGGGATCTCATACTCGACCCTGATCACCGCATCCGTCACCTGAATCGTCGCCGAGCCAGGCGGCGCGGTCACGCGAGGATGGGCTGAGCTACGCCCGGCTGTCAGGGAAACCATGACGGAGACCGTGATGCTCTCCACGTCCTCACCCGTGAGGTCTACTGTCTTGACGAGCGTCGGCGACGTGAAGCTGAACGGCAGCGGGTTCCCGTCCACGATCAGCGTGCCGGTGCCACTGGCCTGCCAGTAGATACTTCGTTCCAGAAACCGGGTGCCCGCTTGCTCGTAGTGAACACGAGTGAACCGCGTCCCAGGCGGAGCCGTGGCGGTGACGGTGAAGGTGTCGGTAGCCGTCCGGCCATGAAAGGCCGTGGTCGACGCTTTGCACGCCTTGTTGATCCACGTCGAGGGGTCGTGGCCGGACTCGATCCCGATGTCCACCGCGTCGGCGGCGACGGTGCTCAGGGGGACGCTGAAGCAGCGTTCGGGTACGAGGTCATGCAGGTCGGTGAACGCCACTTCCTGCGCCGCGAGCGGAGCCACGAAGCCAGTCGGCAGAAGGGCGAGCGTGAGAAGAGCACGAACGAACCCCTTCATCACCATGGAACTCCCTCCCTGAGCGTGTTGCGGAGAGCGAAGCGGGTCGTGCATCGGTCCTTCCCCCCCCGGGCCGCATCACTGGGCGGCTGCTTTGGGTACGAAAGAACCATGCCCAGTGAGGGCAGTGGAACCGGGGCCAGTCGCCCGCGAATACAACGCCGTCGGCTTCCCCGTCGAGGAGGCAGCGTTTCGCAGATGACGCTGCGACGGTAGCTATTTCCGCTCCGACGAGACCGCCGCAGACACCGCGCCCGCATCGCGGCCGCCGGCGCGCTGTGCTTGCCGTCGTGCCGGAACCAGCGGGACGGGAACACCACGCGACTCGGTCAGCGCCGCTTGGAGCAGCTTCGCGTCGGCGACGGCAGGCAGCTTCCGGCGCGCGAGCGCCTTGCGCGCCGTTGCGACCGTCGTCGGCGCGTACTTGTAGATGTCCGGGTGGACCTCCACGTAGACGGCGCCGCCGCGCGTCCCGGCCTTCAACGGCTGGTAGGTGAACTCCACCGGCGTCCCGACCTCGACGAGCGGGAAGAGACGGTGGATGTCCTCGGGATAGAGCTGGACGCAGCCGTGGCTCACCAGGCGGCCGATCCCCCACGGCTGGTTCGTGCCGTGGATCGCATAGCGGGGAATCGTCAGCTCCAGGCGATACTTGCCCAGCGGATTCTCCGGGTCGCCCCCCGGGATGGAAGCCTGCGTACCCTTCCCGTCCTGCAGCCGTTCCTTGCGGATCGACTCGGGAATGACCCACACCGGGTCCGTCGTCTTGCCCCGCACGGCGAACTGTCCCCGGGGCGTCCGCCACGTCGCACGCCCGATGCCGACGGGATGGGTCACGACCAGCAGCCGCTTCGGATCGTGCGGATCCGGGCGGTAGTAGTACACGCGCATCTCGGGGATGTTGAGAACCATGCCCTTGAAGGTGCAGCACGGCACCACCCACGCCGTGGGCAGCACGATCGTCGTGCCCTCGGGCGGCATCCAGGGATCCACGTCCGGGTTGGCTTCGGTGATCTCGTTGTAGCCGAGATCATGGTAGCGGGCGACTTCGAGCAGCGTCTCGCCCTCTTGGATTCGATAGGAGCGCACCTGACCGATGACGGTCTCCGCAGGCACGCCACCGGAGGCGCGCGTGGGCGCGGGAATGCCGTAGGCGACGATCTTCTTCTTGGCGAACGTCGCCTCGTCGTAGGTCACGGGCCCGCGCGGGAACCGCAATCCGCCCTCGCACCCGGCCACGACGAGCGCGCCACAGACGATCCAGAGATGCGCACGACCGACACCACGCACGACCAACCTCCGCTCCTCGAGCACCGAGTGTAGACGGCGCGCGCGCCGGACGCCAGCGCAAGCGCGCCAAGACGGATCAACGGCTCAGCCGTGCGCGCGCGCGGCATCGATCGTCGGCGGGCGGCGGGCGGGACACACCGGCTAGCGGGCGGGGCGCGGGAAAAGCACGGCGCCCCGCGCTCGCGCCCGGGCGAGCTTCTCGAGGAAAAGCTCGCGGCGAATCTCCTTGGCACCCAGCCGTTCGAGGTGCGGGCTCAGCACCTGCACGTCGAGCCAGTCGAGACCCCGGGAGCGGAGGTGCTCGACGAGATGCCACAGGGCGAGCTTCGAGGCGTTGGGCTCGACGTGAAACATGCTCTCGGCGGCGAAGGCGCCGTCCACGTCCACGCCGTAGACGCCGCCCACGAGCCGCTCGCCCTGCCACGCCTCGACGCTGTGCGCGATCCCGAGGTCGTGAAGCCGCGTGTAGGCACGCACGATCGGCGCGGTGATCCAGGTTCCGCGCTGCCCCCGCCGCCGCACCCGCGCACAGGCGCGGATCACGCGTGGAAAGGCGCGGTCGATACTCAGGCACAGGGTCGTGCGCCGGCGCTCGCGCGCGAGGCTGCGGGCGATGTGGAGATCCGCGAACTCGAGAACCCCGCGCTCGGCGGGACTGAACCAGAGGAGCGGCAACCCCTCGACGGGCCAGGGGAAGATGCCCTGGCGATAGGCGAGAAGCAGCGACGCCGGCTCGAGATCGCCGCCGATGGCCACGACACCGTGCTCGTCCGCGTCGCGCGGATCCGGAAACTCCACGACGGCCATGCGCGCCTCTTCGGATGTCCTGCCTCGCTCCGTCCTGCCGCGCAAGCCGGATCCGAGTCCGCGTACTACCGCCTTGTCGGCCCACGAGGGCGCGACTAGAATGGCGGCATGCACATCACCATGGTGAAGAAGAAGACCCGGGACGGCGCCGAGTGCCGGAAGTGCGCCGAGGCAACCGCACACCTGCAGGGACGCGGGCTCTGGGATCGCATCGACGAGGTGGTGTGGGCCGCGGAGGACGACCCGACGAGCCCGGGCATGGTCCTCGGCGACCGGCACGGCGTGGAGCGTGCGCCGTTCTTCATCGTGCGCGACGGCGCCGAGGAGCAAATCTACACCAGCGTCGTGCGTCTGATTCAGGAGCGCCTCAAGGCGCCCGTATCGACCCACGAGCAGGCTCGCCACATCGACCCGGACGACGTCGGCGGCATCTGATCCGCTGGACGCGCGCGCGGTTTCCCCGTAATCAATAGCCGGACCACGGCGCTCGCGGCCGTGCGGCGTGCGCGTCATGGCTGTCTCCATCGACACTCCAACCGGCACCGACGCGCTGAGCGAGTTCGTCCGCTTCTACGACGAGGTCTATGCGGCCCGCGCGATCCGCTGGCCGGCGCTCGTACCCTTTCAGCTCTCGGTGCTTCGGAACCAGAGCCCGTTCGCCCAGGGCCGCAGCATGCGACCGTTCGTGGCGCGCGCCGGCGGTGCGGTCGTGGCCCGCGCGCTCGCGGTCGTCGATCACCGCTACATCGCGCACTGGAACGAGCCGCTCGGCCACATCAACATGTTCGAGGCGCTGCCGGACACGCGCGACGCCGTGCGCCTCCTGCTCGATCACGCCTGTGAATGGCTCGCGGAGCACGGGCTCACCGCGGCGCGGGCCGGCTTCGGCATGCTCGAGTTCCCGTTCGTGATCGACGACTACGACTCGTTGCCACCGAGCATCCTGCGGCAGAATCCGCCCTACTATCACGCGCTGCTGAAGGACGCGGGCTTCGAGTCCGAGCGGGGCGCCGTGGACTACAAGATCGCCGCGACCTCCGAGCTCGCCTCCCGCTGGGAGAGCGCGCTCGCGGCCGCGCGGCGTGCCGGCTACGACATCGTCCCGCTGAAGGACGTGCCGGAGAGCGAGCGCGCATCGCAGTTTGCCCGCCTCTGGAACGAAGCCTTCAAGGCGCACTGGGGCAATTCCCCCTTCGTCGAGGCCGAGCTCGAGCTCCTCCTCGGACGTTTTGCCTCGCCCGGTATGATCGACCTCACGCTCTTCGCGTACCGTGGCACGGAGGCCGTCGGGGTTCTGTGGGTGTCGCCGGAGGCAACGGCCTCGGCGCTGCGCAAACCCGGGCGCACGGTTCAGCCGGCGGAGAAGCTCAACTTCCTCGGCATCGGCGTCCACGAATCGGCCCGCGGCCGCGGCGTCAACGTGGCCATGGCGTCCTATGCGTTCCTGGAGCTCCTGCGGCGCGGCGCCACCCACTTGAGCTACACGCTGGTGCTCGATGACAACTGGCCGTCACGGCGCACGGCCGAAAAGCTCGGCGCATCGGTGTGCGCGAACTACCTCGCATACCGCCGCGACCTGCGCCGCTAGTCGGGACTGCGGAGAAGGCAGGCAGATCGGCCGAGAGATAGCAACGAAACACCGGCGTACGCCGGGGGAGGGACGGAGATGTCCACGATGACGATGAGGATGGGGATGACGCTGGCACGCAGGCGCACGCTCGTACTCTCCCTCGGGCTCGCGGTGTGCGCGGCCCTCGGATTCGGGGCCGCGACACCCGTGGTCGCCACCGAGGAGACCGACAGCGCCACCGAGGCCGAGCGCCTGAAGACCGAGAACGAGGAGCTCAGACAGCGGATCGATGAGCTCGAGGCGCGCGAAGGCGCGGCCGAGCGGAGCCGCGATGATGAGGGGGCGGGTGGAGCCATCGCCGTACCGGCGGCACCCGCCGCCGGCGGGAGCGCGGACGCGGCGCGCTTGACCACCTTCACCGAAGCCGGCACCCGCACCGTCTCGACCGGAGCAAGCAGGCTCGAGGTGACGCGGGGTAGCCGCGCGCCGCAGTGGGTCGCCTTCCGCTACGCCCGCACCGGCGAGCAACCGGTGCGCAACATCAGCATGGATGTGCACACGCAGTTCTCGGGTAGCGTCTATCGCAGCGTGAAGACGCTCGCGCTGTCGGTGGACGGTGACCGCATCGATTGCCCGGTCACGGGCTACGACTCGAGGGCGGTCACGGGCGGCGGCTCGCGCCGGCGCGTGTCGCGCGATCACGAGGCGCTCACCGTGAGCATCCCCGTCACCGCCCTGCAACGGATGGCCGCGGCCCAGGCGGTGACGGGGGCCCTCGGACCGGTCAAATTCGAGCTGACCCGGGATCAGCTCGCGTCCTTGCGCGCCCTCGACGGAACGGTTGGCAATTGAGGCACCGCGTGGTGCATCTGGCGAGCGGAAACGCGTGGAAGCGGTAGCGCACGGCGCTGCGGTCCGGAGCGGGAGGGCGAGATGAAGCACTTTCTCTTTCACCTCATGCCGTACCGGGATCTCCCCGCCGACTTCGAGCAGAAGCACGATTCCGCCTGGGTGTGGATCCCGAACGCACTCTTCGATCCCGAGAAGGGGCACCGCTACTACAACGACTATCTCGATCAGCTGGTCGAGGCCGAGACGCTCGGCTTCGACGGCGTGTGCGTCAACGAGCACCACCAGAACGCCTATGGCCTCATGCCCTCGCCCAACATCATCGCGGCGATGCTGGCCGCGCGGACGACGCGCATCCGCATCGCGGTCGTCGGCAACGCGCTCCCCCTCTACGACCCGCCGACGCGGGTGGCCGAGGAGATCGCCATGCTCGACGTGATCTCGGGCGGGCGGATCATCTCCGGGCAGGTGATCGGCGGCGGGCCGGAGTATTTCTCCTTCTCCATCAACCCTGCCGAGGCGCGCACCCGCTTCGCCGAGGCGCACGAGATCATCATGCGGGCGTGGACCGAGCCCGGGCCGTTCTCGTTCTACGGCGAGCATTACAAGCTGCGCTACGTGAACACCTGGCCGCGGCCGCTACAGAAGCCCCATCCGCCGATCTGGATCCCGGGCGCCGGATCGATCGAGACGATGGAGTTCGTGGCCAAGCGCCGCTACGCCTACATGGGCATCCCGTACTTTCACATCGACTTCTTCAAGAAGACGTACGCCATCTTCCGGGAGTGCTGCGAGAAGGAGGGCTACCGCGCGCACCCGATGCAGATGGGACTCCTCATGCCGATCTATGTTGCCGAGACCGACGCCAAGGCGCGCGCCGAGTTCGAGCCGCACTTCTGGTATTTCCTGAAGAAGCTGATCCCGGGGCTGACCATCTCGCCGCCCGGGTACACCTCGGTGAAGTCGGCGCTGCGGGTGCTGCGCGCGCTGCGCGACGGCAAGACCTTCATCAATAGCTGCGAGAGCTGGGAGGACGTCGAGCGCGGCACCTTCGCCATCGTCGGCAGCCCGAAGACCGTGGCGCAGCAGCTGATCGAGCACGCCAAGGACATCGGTTGCGGCAATCTCCTCGGCCTCTTCCAGCTCGGCGACATGCCGAGCGAGAAGGCGCGCGCCAACGCGCGCCGCTACGCCGAGGAGGTGATCCCGCTCGTGAATGCGGCGCTGCCGGACTCGGCGGAGGCGGCGCCGGCGCCCGTCGCCTACTCCCAGGTGGCGTGACGGCTCGACCCAGTCACCAAGGTAAGACCCGATGCAGCACACGGAAGCTCACGTCGACGTTCTCGGGCGCCGCATCCACGAGATCCGCGGCGGCAGCGGCCGGCCGCTGCTGTACCTCCATAGCGCCATGGGCGAGGCGCAGTGGACGGCCCCGCACCTGCTGGCACTCGCCGAGCGCTACGAGCTGCATGTCCCCGCCCATCCCGGGTTCTTGACCTCCGAGGGCATCGGCGAGATCCGGGACATGGTCGACCTCGTCTATCACTACCTCGCCTACTTCGACGCTCAGGGCTGGAAGGCCGTCGACATCGTGGGGGTGTCGCTCGGCGGCTGGATCGCCGCCGAGATCGCCGCGCGCTACCCCGAGCGCGTCTCCCGTCTGGTGCTGACGAGCGCAGTGGGCATCTGGGTGCCCGAGCGGCCCATCGCCGATCTCTTCGCCATCGACACGCGCTTTCCCGAACGCTACCGGGATCTCCTGTTCCACGACACCACCTGCCCGGCGGCGCAGGCCGTCGGCATTCCGCTCAACGAACTGCCCGACGAGACACTCGTGATCGCCCTCAACGCCTTCGCCGCCACGGCGAAGGTCGGCTGGAGCCCGCTCCTGCACGACCCCCGGCTCGAATCGCTGCTCCCGCGCGTCACGGCCCCGACGCTGTGCCTGTGGGGATCGCACGACCATGTCGTGCCGGTAGTGTACGGGGAGAAATTCGCGCGCCTGATCCCGGGCGCGCGGCTGACCGTGGTGCCACAATGCGGGCACATGCTGCCACTCGAGAAGCCGGACGCCTTCGTTCGCGCCGTCACGGAGTTTCTCGGCTGATCGTCGAGCGGGAGGCGCGCGCTGTGCCTCGGGGCCAGGTCGCCGCGGAGCGCAGTCAGCTCCCGCCGGCCGACAAGGGGGGCGCTGGGTCCGTTCCCCCGCCGCGATGGCTACGTGGCGGTTTTGTGACGTGACGCCATGAGTATTCCGGCCTAGCGAGGGCGCACGGTGCTGATCATCAGGTCTCTCGCCGCCGTGGTGATCATTGTCGCGATCTGGTTCGTCGGGTTCCCGGCCCTGCTCATCACCCTCCGCGTGGACCCCTTCCCGCTGCGCCCGGGCGCGTTTCGGGCGATCGGGCTTCTGCCGCTCGTGGTCGGCGGCTGGCTCTTCGCCTGGGTGACCTGGACCTTCGCCGCCGTCGGCCGGGGCACCCCCCTCATCTTCGACGCCCCGGCCCGGTTCGTCGCCATCGGCCCGCATCGTTTCGTCCGGAATCCCATGTACGTAGGCGACGTCCTGATCATCCTCGGGGAGGCTCTCCTCTTCGAGTCCGCCGCCATCCTGGTCTATGCAGGCGTCTTCTGGGCCGCCGTCCACGTCTTGGTCGTCACCCTCGAAGAGCCCCGACTCAGGCGCCGGTTCGGCACGAGCTACGAGCTCTACTGCCGGCGCGTCCCGCGATGGCTACCGCGGCTCGGCGGAGGAGTGGCTCTCGACTGAAGCTGCCAGCACCTGGTGGCCCGCGCCGGCGGCCGACGGCGACGACCTGGATCCCCCGTTCGGCGCGCGTGGCGTCGTAAACGATCCGAAAGCGCCGTACGCGTCAGGCGTGGTCGGATCGCCGCTGGGCGGGCCCACCCTGAAAGAAGCCGGGAGAAATCGCACAGAGCCAAAAAAACGAAGGGGGCCCGATCGGGCCCCCCTTCATTGCTGACTGGTGGTCGTACTGGCACAAGCGCCGTAAACTACTCGAGCTCCCCGTCGCCACCGCCTTCACCGTCACCACCAGCGCTCCCGTCATCCCCGCCCTCGCCCTCACCATCGTCCCCGCCGTCGGGCGCGCCGTCGTTGTCGTCATCGTCGTCGACGCCGTTCGGGCAGCCGTCGTGGTCGGAGTCCTCGAGCTTGATCTTGTGCGCCACGAGCTCGGGGGCGAGATCGCCCGAGACCTTCACCGTCACGTGCGCGCCGCCCTTCTCCGCGAGGGCGGCGCAGCTCTCCACGTCCTCGAACTCCGTCTCCGCCGTGACCTTGATGGAGATACCGAGCACCTTCAGGGAGCCGGCCGCGACGTCCGTCGGGCAGGCGAGCTCCGTGGCGTTGCCCTTGATCGCGCTGTCGAGCTCGTCGCCGGGGTCGCTGTCCTCGCCGTCGGGCATCCCGTCGTCGTCGCTGTCGGGGTCTGTGGGACTGCAGCCGCAATCCCCTTCCTTCCCGTCATCGACGCCGTCGTCGTCGGTGTCGGCGTTCGTCGGATCGGTACCGTCCTCCACCTCGTCGGGATCGGGAATGCCGTCGTCGTCGGTGTCGTAGTCCCGATGCGAGGTGCCGTACACCCGCTTCTCCATGCAGTTGCTGAGGCCGTCGTGATCACGGTCTCCCTGGCCGGCGTGCGCGCACGGACCCGCCGGCTCGGCGAACACCCCCGAGACCCCGAGCCCCACGAAGAGGCTCACTGCGGCGAGCACGAGAATTCTCTGTGCGGTTCTGATCATCTTCCAATGCCCCCTTTACCTTCGCCGGCGGCCGGGGCGCCGAGGGTGCGCCTCCGCTGCATCCGACGTGCCGAGTTTCTGCTCCGATCAGTGCGGCAGAATCAGCAACGACCATGCCGGCAGGTGACTCGATCCGTACGGAACGCCTCCCGACACATCGCCTCCGCTCCGCTAGGGCGACGGCGACGCGCTGTGCTACGCGGAACGAGAGACCCCGGCACGGTTTGGACGAAGCGGGGACGGTCCGGCGCGCCGCCGGGTCACCGACGGGAGAAGAGCGCGGCGGCGCGCACAGCGTCGTTCCGGTGCTCCGGTGTCACGCGCATGGCGGCCTGTTACAGTCGTGGTCACGCAGGTACCGGCACGTGTACACCATCGTCACATGGCGAGCGGCCGCCGCCGGCTGAATCCCGCCCGTTGAGCTTCGGCTTCCGGCAGGCGGTGTTCCAAACGGACACGCCACCGTCCGGCGTCCGGCGGGTACATCTTGACAACGCCACCGCACGGCGGAATCACGACGACTGTTGGCCGCCCGCCGAACCGGCGGCCGCTGGAATCATCTCGTGGCCATCCGCACGCATACGGCCGCCGACTGGGCGGCGCTGGCCGCCATCGCCGCCGGCGCCTTCGCGTTCGATCTTCGCGCGGGCGAGCGCGGATTCTTCCCCCTCGATCAATCAATGGTGTTCGACGCTGGCTACCGGATCTTCAGCGGTCAGGTGCCGTACCGAGACTTCGTCCTGCCCTACGGCGTAGTGCCGCCGGCGCTGCAGGCGCTCGCCTTCGCCGTCGTGGGGGTGAGCTTTCTCACCTACCTCTGCACGGCGGCGGCCATGAACGCGCTGGCCGCGATGCTCGGCGCGCTCGTCGTGCGACTGCTGTTCCCGGGCGCCCGCGCGCTGTCCTACGTCGCGGCCGTGCTGACCGCGGTGTGGTTCTACCCGCCCTTCGGCACACCGTCGTTTCAGCAAACGTCCTTCCTCTTCGGGCTTCTGGCGCTCGCGCCGTTGTGCGCCGCTGCAACGGGACGCGGGAGCGGCCGAGGGTGGCGCGCCGCGCTCCTGCCGCTCGCGGGCTGCGCCGCCGCCCTCGCGATCCTCTGCAAGCAGAACACGGGCGCCTACATGCTGCCGGGTTGGGCCGTGTTGCTGGCCGTCACGGGTGCGCCGAGCTGGCGTCGCGTGGTGGCGCTCGGGGCGGCGTTCGGCGCCGGCCTTGCCGGCACGTTGCTCCTCTTCCTGGCGGCGGTGTGGCTCGTTGCCGACACCCGGCTCTTCGTGCGGCACTTCATCGAGCTGCCGGCGACGATCGGAGGGTTGCGGTTCGGCTCGGAATCCTCGCTGCTCGCCGATATTGCTCTCCTGCGCGGCCCATGGTTGGCGGCGCGTCTGCCGCTTGCCGCGGCGCTGGTCGCGGCGGCGGCCACCGTGGCCCGTGTCCTTCGCTTCCGGTCGATTCCCCACGCCGGCAGCGCAGCGCACCGCCGGCTGCTCGCCGCCACCGTGTGCCTCTACCTGGTCGCGTACCAGCAGCTTTTCCTGCACACGACGAACAACGCCTACGAGAACGGCATACCCTTCATCGGCATCATCGTCGCCGTCGGCGCGGGGCTCATGCTGTGCGGGCTGAGCGGCGATCGCGGACGGCGTGGTCGCGTCCTTCGCACCGCCGTGTGGCTGGCGACGCTCGGTGCCGCGGGCGGGCTCGTCCAGTACGGCGCCCGCGCCGCGCTCGAGCGATGGGTCCATGACCTGTTCGCCGATGCGAGCTTTCCCCGCTACCTCGAGGAACCCAACCTCGAGCACCTGCGCTGGGGGCAGCCGACGGCCTTCGAGGAGTACGTGCTTCCCGAGGAAGACGTCGTGGCAACTCTCCGATTTCTCCGCACCGATGGTCGCAACTTCTTCGTCTTTCCGGACTTCACGCTCTTCTACGGGATCCTCGGAAAGCCGTCCCCGCAACCGCTCGTGTGGTTCCAGAAGGGGATCACCTACCCGGCCACCTACGACGCGGCGGTGGATCGCTGGGTCGTCGACGAGCTGCAGCGCAATCGGGTGGAGGTCATGGTCATCGAGGCGCGCTCATGGTCGAATACGCGCATGCAGCTCGAAGCGTTCCCCCTTCTCGTCACCTACGTCGCGCGCGACTTCGAGCACGTCCGCGATTTCGGCATCTTCCGGGTGTATCAAAAAAGGAGGTAACGACGATGCGCATCCTGCACACCATGATCCGGGTCGGGGATCTGGAGCGATCGCTCGGCTTCTACCGCGACATGCTCGGCATGAAGCTTCTGCGGCGGCAGGACTATCCCGAGGGCCGGTTCACCCTCGCCTTCGTCGGCTACGGGCCGGAGCGGGACCACACCGTGATCGAGCTCACCCACAACTGGGGAACGGCGAGCTACGAGCTGGGCACGGGCTTCGGCCACGTCGCCATCGGGGTCGAAGATATCTATCGAACGTGCGAGGAGCTCCGCCGGCGGGGCGCCAGGGTTGTCCGCGAGCCCGGGCCCATGAAGCACGGGACGACGGTCATCGCGTTCGTCGAGGATCCGGACGGCTACCGCGTGGAGCTGATCCAGCAGCGGTGATGGTCGGGGAACCGATGCGCAGCGCGCGGGCGTGGGTTGCGCAGCTGGCCGCGATCACAACGGCTGCACGCACAGGACACGACCGCCTCACAGGGGATGCGCCGAACGTGCGCCGGTATTCGCTATTGCTCGCCGGCCTTCGCCTTGCTGCCCTTCTCCTTGCGGCGCTTGCCCTGCGCAGCCTGCGGCTTCTCCTTCGGCTGCCCGAGCACGCCTTGCAGCACGTCTCCCAGTGACGGCGACGCCTGGGGCGTTCCTGCGCCCGCCACCGGCGCGCCCGAGGCGCCCGTGCCCTGCCCCGCGGCAGCCCCACCGCCGCCCTTGCCTTTGCCCTGTCCCTTTCCTTTCCCCTTTTCCCCGAGCAACTTCCCGAGGCCCTCGCTGATGAGCGCGCCCTGGGCGGCGCGAGCGAGCGCACTGGTGTCGGGCTGCGTATGCACGTTCGGCAGCCTGCCGGCGAAGCGAAAGGGAATCTCGACGCGGCCGGCGCTGTTGGCGAGATGCTTCACCAGCGACACCTCGCCGATCACCTCGCGGCTCAGGCCCTCGGAGGCCACCAGCGTAGCCGTGAAGTCCACCTCGCTCTCGAACGAGAACCAGCCGCGGCCACGGATGTCGTAGTCGCGGGCGCGCAGCGCGAGATCCTCGGTCGCCACGCGACCGTTTTGAATGCGCACCGAGCCGCCACAGCGCTCGAAGGCCGTATCCTCGACGCCGAACAGCGCCGGGTACTTCTTCTGCACCTTCGCTGGCACCAGCGCCGAGACGCCGGGGATGCCGGTCGCGCCGCCGAGCACCGCCTCGGCGAGGTTGATGCCCTTGAGCTTGCCGTCGAGAACATCGGCGCGACCGTCGCCCATGAGTCGCCCGCGCATCGTCTCCCATGTCGCCCCGGAGCCGGTGAGAGACAGATCGGCATCGAGCCGCCCCTCGATCATCTCCGCGGCGCCCGGGAACTGCGGCCCCAGGACCGGCGCCAGTGCGACGCCGCGCAGCGCCGACCGGAAGGCGAACGAGGGTTGCTCGGCGTTGGTCATGTCGTAGTGCCCGGAGCCATCGTAGGTGCCGCCGCCGATCTTGAGCGCGAGCTTCTCGAGGGTCGCGACATCGTTCTGGAGCCGGATGTTCGCCTGCAGATCTTCATAGGCCGTCCGCTGGAGAGTGCCGCCTGCGGAGCGTAGCGTGCCGCGGAAGTCGGGTTTCGGCCCGGCGGTGGCGAGCACCCCGTCGATCGTCAGGTTGCGGAGCGCGTCGTCCGACGCCTCACCGTCGCCGCCCTGCACGCCGAGCGACGCGAGACGCAACTCCGCCGAGCGCAGCGCGAAGCGGACCTCGGGCGCCCCGAAGCGCTCCACCGTCGCTTCCACCTCCACGGGCGAGCCGCCGACCGTGAACTTGGTCGCCGGGACGACCGCCGAATCTCCCTTGAGGGCGATCGTGGAGGACAGCCCCTCGATCGCGGGCAGATCCTGACCCCGGACGCCGACGTCGCGGAGCTCGACGGATCCGGTGACGCGCGGCACCTTGCCCGCGCCGCCCGCTCCCGTGGTGTGCAGCTGGCCGGCGAGCGTGCCCGCGAGCTCGTACCCGGCAACGGCGGGCAGGATACGCTCCCAGCCGGCGAGAGCGGTACGGGCGAGATCGAGGCGGAGATCCATGGCTCCCGTACCGGCATCGATGTTGCCACCCGCCTTCACGTCGGCGTCGGCGAGGCGCAGGGCCGCGTCGGCGATCTCGAGCTTGCCGTTCGATCGCGTCGCCCGACCGAGGCGCAGCTGGAACGGAACACCCTTCGGCTTGGTGAACGCCGCCGCGTAGGCAACGCTCGCGCCGTCGGCATCGAAGGACACGTCGGAGATATTCGGAGCGCCTGCGGTGCCGGACACGGTCGCCTTCAGCCGCAGCGGACCGTCGATCTGCAGCTCGGGCGGGAGCTGCGTCGCCATGGCGGGCACCGCGCGGCGAATCGCGCCGACGTCGAGCGGATCGAGGTTGATGGTCGCGGCCAGCGGCAATCGATTCGGATCCACGCGCTCGCCGAGCGGCCCCACCGTGCCTTTGACGAAAACGTTCTGACGATCGCCGCCGAGCAGCGCCGCCGCGACGTCCATCTCGATGGGCTTGGTGAAGCCGACGTCGGCCGCCGACACGTCGAGCCGGCTGATCTTCAGCTCGTGCGGCCCGCGTCCCGCCGTCCCGGCCGTGCGATCGATGAAGCGCACTTCGCCGTCGTGGATGGCGATCTTCGAGATCAGCAGTGGCGGCGGAGCGGCGGCCGGCGGCGCGCGCTCATCCGCAGCGACCACCACGCGTCGCAACACCACATCGTCGCTCTCCCGTACGAGGAGCGCGGCGCGAGGACCAGTTTCCCCTGGAAATTCCGGTGCTGCGTGGCTCCACCCGGCCTCGGCCTTCGCCCGCGGCGCGGCCGTTCCACCCGCCGGCGCACCGAGGCTGTCGACGTTGAGACCCTTGGCGGTCTGAATGACCGTGATCGAGGGTCGCTCGAGGACGAACCGGCGCACTTCGTAGCGACCGCGGAGCGCCGGTAGGATCTTGATCGCGACCTGGACCGCGTCGGCGCGCAGAAAATCCTCCGCCGAGAATGCCGGGTCGTCGGCCACGCGCAGATCCGAGATGTGCACGCCGAGACCGCCGCGAAGCGAGACGCCGATCTCTTCGAATCCCACCCGGCGCCCGATGGCCGCCTCCGCCTGCGCGGTGAGCCAGTCCTTGTTGCGGTTGAGATACGAGTTGAGATTGGCGGCGGCGACGGCGAGTGCACCGGCGATCGCGGCGACGAGCACCCCCAGAACGATCCACTTCCGCATGCGACCCTCCCCTCCCGACGACCCGCCGACGGCTCCACCACTTTCTCCACCCCCTCCCGCTTCCTACCCCTGCCCGCCACGCCGGCACACCAGTGCCGTAGCCGGAGGTGCCTACTGGGGTCGGGAGGGGCTGCGTGAAATCGCGCGTGGAGGCCGAGCCCTTCCTCCCACTCGCTTCGAGGAAGGGTACACTGTCGCAGCACGGCCCGCCACGCCCCCTTCATTCTTCCGAAAGCAGGCCGTTGACATTTCGAATGGCTGCCGCCGTGCTCCCAGCATTCGCGTCCTCGGCGCGCTCAGCCTGGCGCGCTTCCGCAAGCGGCTCGCGTAGCCGGGTAGTTGCCCCGGCTGCGGAAGCGGCGTTATGAGCCGCGGCGGGAGGGCCAGCCAATGGCGTACGACGGCTACGCGTGTTTATCGGTCCGCGTCGATCGCGGCGTCGCGTTCGTTACGATCGATCATCCGCCGATCAATCTCCTCGATGCCCGCCTCATCCAAGACCTCGACCGCCTCGGGCGCGGGCTCGAGATCGACGACGCCGTGCGGGTCGTGGTCGTGGCGAGCGCCAACCCGGATTTCTTCATCGCGCACGCGGACGTGACCCTGATCCAACGCCTGCCGACCAGCGTACCGCCGCGAGGCACGACGCTCGGGCCGTTCCATCAGATGGTCGATCGCTTCCGCACCATGCCCAAGGCAACGATCGGCCAGATCGAGGGCCGCGCGCGGGGCGGCGGCAGCGAGTTCCTGCTGTCCCTCGACATGCGCTTTGCGGCGCTCGGACGTGCGGTGCTGGCCCAGCCGGAGGTGGCGCTCGGCATCATCCCGGGCGGCAGCGGGACGCAACGGCTGCCGCGTCTGGTCGGCCGTGGCCGCGCCCTCGAGATCGTCCTCGGGTGCTGCGACTTTCCTGCCGACCTCGCCGAGCGCTACGGCTACGTCAACCGCGCGCTGCCCCCTGAGGCCCTCGGTCCCTTCGTGGAGACGCTCGCCTATCGCATCGCGTCGTTTCCAGCGCCCGCGATCGCGCTCGCCAAGAGCGCGGTCGCCGCCGCCGAGCCATCACCCATCGATGGCCTGCTGGATGAGGCGCACCTCTTCAACCGCACCCTGGCCACACCCGACGCCCAGCGGCGCATGGCCGCCTTCATGGCGCTCGGCGGCCAGACGCCGGACGTCGAGCGCGGCGCGCTCGAGCTGCTCGACCGGATTCGATAGCGCGAGGTGTTCGAGACGGGCGCTTACCGCCCGGGCTTCGGAGAGGGCGCCACCACATCGATGTGGTAGCCGCAGTCGAGATCGGCGAGCGCCATCGATCGGGGCGCCTCGCCGTACCATGGGTAGCCGCGGCAGACGAGAGGACGGTCCTCGTACGCCAGGCAGCGACCGTCGGCACCCAGCCGATCGCATGTATATAGGTGAGCCCCTGCGGGCAGGCGGCTGGTGTAGTAGGGATTGCGCTCCATCGCCTCCGCACGAGTGAGCGGTCGCCAGTGCTCCGCCGCGAAGACGTGATCGGAGGGGATGCCGAGCACGCGCGTGATCGCCGCGATACCCTGGATCTCCTCCGGTGACTGATCGAGGGTAAGGACGCGACAGCAGGCGCCGCAGCCGTTGCAGGAGCCGCTCACGGGCGCGCCGCTGTCGGATGACGCGGACGGTGCGGGATCTGTGTCTGATCGGGCGCTCGACGGCATCGGATGGCACTACTATTACTCCTGTCCGCGGCACCGAGGAAAGCGAGGCCTGACGCTCGCGCCGAGCCTTGAGCATGGGGGAGGCGAAGACGAGAAAGCGAAGAAGGGTCAGTCGAGGATCTCGACCGTCGCGTGGGACTCGACGGCTACCCGGCGACACTCCGTCTCGCCGCTTGGCCGCGAATCGCACAGCTCGACGCTGACGGTCTCGCCCGAGGACCACACGGTGCCGGGATAGCGGAGCTCGATCACGATGAGCTGCCCGGTGGCGCCTCCAACGGTGATCGGCCGATCGAGCTGCACGACCGCAGCTCGCCCTCCCCGCCGGCTCTGCACGAACTCCACGAACGCGCCGAGGTAGCCGACGCCGCCGGCGAGCCACTGGGGCGCGGGCTCATAGCCACCCCAGACGCACACTCGGCAGCCCGCGCGCAGCTCGGTGTCCATCGCCCTCGTCGCCATCGTTGATGCAAGTCGCGTTCCCGGGTCGCCCGCGGATGCAGACCGGGAATCATCCGGCCAGCAGCAGTGCCCTGCGTGTGCGGCTCGCCACGGCATCCGCGCAGCACCCCGCGGTCCTACGGACCGGACGGCGCCGGCGCGAACATTTCCGTCCGCCACCACGGGCGCCATGGCGGACCCGCTGAACAAGGTTGGGGCGTCAACTCGGTGGCACCATGACGCTCCGCCGTCGCCGACCGGCAGCGTGCGTCGGTTCGGCGACCGTGTGTGCCGGCCATCCGTTATTTTGCGTATGGGCTCACGCCAGGGTCACAGACGCTCGCGCAGCGTTCTCGGGTCGAGGACGTCCCGGAGTGCATCGCCGAGCACGTTTACCGTGAGGATCAGCGCGAAGAGCGCGGTCGACGCCGCCGCCAGGTTCCACCAGATGACCGGGTCCCGCGACAGCTCGTCGCGCGCCTGATCGATCATCTGCCCCCAGCTGCCGTCGATGCCGATGCCGAGCCACGACAGCACGGCCTCGGAGAGCACCAGCCCCGAGAACAGCAGCACGAAGGTGATCACCACGAGGTGGGTGAGATTGGGCAGCACGTGGCGCACGATGATGCGCAGATCGGAGAGGCCGAGCGCCGCCGCCGCCTGCACGTACTCGAGCTCCCGCACCTTGAGCGTCTCGCCGCGCACCACCCGACAGAACCCGACCCAGCTCGTCACCCCGAGCGCGAGGCACACCTGCAGCGTCCCCCGGCCCAGAACCATGATGAGCGCGATCAGCAGCAGCAGCCCCGGCATCGACGCCAGCGTCGACATCACGAAGAAGACTCCGTCGTCGACGCGCCGGCCGAAGTAACCCGCCGCCACACCAAACACCAGCGCCAGCGGAATGACGATCAGGCTCGTGAAGCCGCCGATGAGCAGCGCCACGCGGGCGCCCTTGAGCGTGAGATGGAGAACGTCCCGGCCGAGGATGTCCGTGCCCAGCACGTGCCGGCCCGGATAGCGAAGCGCCGCGCCGCCGTAGAACTCGTGCTCGGCGAGCGGCGCCGAGTAGCTCTTCTCCGCAAAGTCCGCCGGGAACAGCCGGTCGATGACGCTGCGTGGCTCGTGCACCGCGACGGCATCGCCGCCGTCAACCGCTTCGCGGCCGCCCACCCACGCGTAAGAATCACAGAGCGCGACGAGCACGTAGAGCCCCACCACCGCGAGCGCCACCGGACGCCGCCGCACGAGCTCGCGGCCGGCCGTGCGCCACACGACATCGTGACGCACGCGCCAGAGCGCTCCGAGCCCGCCGCCGACGAGCAGCAGCGTCACCACGTTGGAGAGGACGTGCGCTTCCATCGCCAGCGCCGCGGCCTCACTGCAGGCGGACCCGCGGGTCCACCAGAACATAGCTGATGTCGGTGAGGATCTGGCCGGCGACGAAGAGCAACGAGCCGATGTAGACCATGGTGCGGAGCGTGGCGAAGTCGTTGCCGTTGATCGCGTCCACGGTGACCGAGCCCAGGCCCGGGATGCCGAAGAACGACTCGAGCAGGATCGAGCCGGTGAAGAGAAACGGGATCGCGATGATCACGTTGGTGAGAATTGGGATCGCTGCGTTGCGCAGCACGTGGTGCCACATGATGCGGCCGTCACTGCACCCCTTGGCGCGCGCGGTGCGCACGTAGTCGCGCGACATCTCCTCGACGAACACCGTGCGATAAAAGCGCACGCTCGAGCCCTCGCCCGAGAGGATGCCGACCAGGAGTGGCAGCGCGAGGAAGCGCAGCAGCACGTCCGGGCTCGCATCGAATCCGGAGATCGGGAACCAGCGCAGCAGCTTGCCGACGAGATATTGCGCACCGATGATGTAGAGCAGCATGGAGATGCTCATCGCCAGCACGCACACGAACACGCCGGCGCGATCGATGTACGTCTCGCGGAAGAAGGCGACGAAGAGCGCGAGCGCGATGCCGAGCGCGAGCCCGATCACGAAAAGCGGCACGGTGAGGCACAGGCTCGGCCCGACGCCACGGCGCAGGCGGTCGGCAATCGGCGTATCGTCCGCGTCGCTGCGCCCGAAGTCGAAGGTGAGCATGCGCCGGAAGTGCTCGACCAGCAGCGTGTCCGCGGGACGGCCGGGATTCCAGAGCGCGGGCTTGTCGTAGCCGTGGTTCACCTTCCACTGCGCCAGCGCCTCGGGCGGCGCCTTCTCGCCCAGCGCCCGGCGGGCGATGTCGTCGGGCGTGGTCACGCTGAAGAACAGCACGAAGAGAAACACGAGCACGCCCAGCACCGTCACGCCGCCGTAGAGGGTCCGGCGCACGATGTAGGCAATCATCGGCGCCGCTCCCGCAAGTAGACGACGACGCCCGGCAGCACCAGCGCAACCGTCGCGAGCGCCAGCACGTAGGCCGGCCACCGGATCGGGCGGTTCCACGCCATCCGCAGGGCGGCCCGCCGGGTAACGTCGAGATCCCAGTACTTGGCGGTCGGAAGCGACAGCCCGATGGGCTTCACGTTTCGCAGCCAACCGTGGGAGAGCACGTAGTCCTCGGGGTGAAAGAGCTCGATCCACGGCCGCTCGCGCTCGAGCAGCGCCAGCATCTGGTCGATGATCTCGCGCCGCCGGGCGTCGTTCTCGCGACTCTTCATGGCGAGAAACAGCTCGTCGTAGCGGGGATCGGAGAAGTTCGCAGTGTTGGGCCCCCCGCTCCGCGTGCGCCCCATCGGGCCGTGCAGCAGGAACAGAAAATTCTCCGGGTCCGGATAGTCGGCCACCCACCCCCACTGGAAGATCTGGTAGGCGCCTTTGCGCACCTTGTCCTGGAACTGGTTGTAGTTCGTCGCCGCGATCTCCACATCGAGACCGAGAAGCTTCCAGGCCCGCACGTGAAACTGGAAGGTGAGCAGCGCCCGAGCGCTGGTGTCGCCGGTGTCGAACGTGAGCCGCAACGGCTTGCCGGTGCGTGGGTCGATGCCCTTCGGATAGCCGGCCTCGCGCAGCAGCTCGGCCGCCCGCGCGAGATCCACCACCCGATACGGGTTCGCGTATGCGGGATCGTAGCCGAAGATGCCGGGCGGCAACGGCGACTGGGCAGGGATGCCGCGCCCATTGATGAAGAGGCGGGTGAACTCGCGCGCGTCGATGGCGAGGCTCATCGCCTGACGAAGCTTGCGGCCGCGCTCGCCAGCCGGCGCTCCCACGATCGCATCGTCCATGTTGAAGCCGAGGTAGTACACGGCGGGGGTGACGCTCTTGTCGAGCCGCATGCCGAGCGCCGTCATCTCCGGCGACAGGTGGTCGTCGCGCACGATGCGATCGAAGCTTTCACGGACGATCCCGGAAGCGTCGTAGTAGCCCTGCAGGAACTTGGTGAAGGCTGGAATCGCCTCCTTCTCCCGCCGGAACTCGATTCGCTCGATGAATGGCAGCGAGCGTCCCACGGCGGCCGGGTCGAGCCGGCCGGCGTCGGCATCCTCGGCCGTGCCCGCGCGCGGGTACGTCGCTCCCGGCGCATCCCACTCGGGGTGCCTGAGCCCGTACCAGTTATCGTTCCGCTCGAGCACCATGCGCGCCTGCTTGTCGTAGAGCGCCAGGCGGAACGGGCCGGCGCCGACGGGATGGTCGGCGAAATGCTCACGCCCCTCCTGTCCGTCGTAGTACGCCACCGCCTCCCAGGGCACAGGGGCCGTGAACGGCATCGCGAACCAGTAGAGGATCTGCGGATACGGCTCGACGAGCACGATCTCGATCTCGGTCGTCCCCCCGATCCGGATCCCCCTGATGGCTCCCGCGGCGGCATACTGCTCGTGCACCGGTAGCCGCGCGAACGTCGGATCGCCCTCACGTCGTGCCTCGAGGCGCTCGGTGAACTCGCGGAAGCCAACGATCTTGGCGAAGGTCTCGATCACAGGGCTGTTCACGGCCGGATCGGCGATGCGCGCGAGCGCGAACGCCACGTCCGTAGCCACCACCCGGCGGGTGATGCTACCTCGCGCGCCGAGCCGGAAGGACGGATCGTCCTGGTAGAGCAGCTCGGGCCGCAGCACGAAGCGGTATGCCACCTGCCCGTCCGTCCGATATTCCGCCGCGGGCACCTCGAGCGCGAGCCCGGGGATCAGCGTGAACGGCCGCTCGAGGTAGTGATACTCGAGCAGCGTGTCGCAGATGTTGCCGATGACGGCCGACGCGCTCGTGGTGTACGCGACCTGCGGATCGAGCGTGCGCGGGGGATCCGAGAACGCTTCGTAGAGGATCTTGCGCTCGGCATCCGCGGAGGGATACGGATCGTTGGTGCACGCGAAGAGCGCGCCGAGCAGGTACGCGAGCCCAGCCGTGGCGTATCGTCCGTACCGACCCAAGTCTCCCGAGTGTCCCAACTGCCTGGCTGTCTCGACCGTACTAGCTGTCTTGGCTCTCTTGGTTTGCCGAGCGTGGCCCCTACCCTCATGATCGACGGCCAGCACCTCCGTCGGGAGCGTGCGTCCGCGAGAGCGCAATGATGACGCGTTTTGCGCGGGGCCGCAAAGCGCCGCCGTCGCGGACGCGCCGAGAGTGTGTCGAGGCGCTTCCCGAACGACGTTCCGCTTGCGGATCGGGGGGTTTTGGGCTACGCACCCGGGGCCGTCCGCGTGCCAGCTTGCCTCAGATCGGTGGGGCGCGGGCGGCGGCGGGCTGCGCTGGCTGGTCTGGCCGCCCTGGCTCCAGTGGGGCGTTAACCGCGCGGTTGGGTGGATCCATGCTCAGGTGGTGGCTTCCAGAAGACGTGTCGACCTACGGCGTGCACATCGACGAGATGTTCCACGCCATCTACATCGTGACCACGATCACGTTCGTTCTCGTCGAGCTGGCGTTGATCGTGTTTCTGATCCGTTATCGGCACCGACCCGGGCGCCGGGCCGTCTACACGCACGGCAACACCGCCCTCGAGATCGCCTGGACGATCGCGCCGGCGATCGTCCTCGTCATTCTCGGTGTGGTGAGCAACCAGTGGTGGGGCGTGATCAAGGCATCGGTACCGCCGACCGATTTCCACGTCCAGGTGACGGCCAAGCAGTTCAACTGGGAGATCCTCTACTCAGGCCCCGACGGCAAGTTCGAGACCGCCGACGACGTGAAGCTCGACAACGACCTCTACGTCCCCGTCCACAAGATCGTGCGCGTGACTCTCAAGTCCCGCGACGTCATCCACAGCTTCTTCCTGCCGAATCTCCGCCTCAAGCAGGACGCGGTTCCCGGCCGGGACATCGACGTGTGGTTCGAAGCGACGAAGACCGGCAAGTACGAGATGCCCTGCGCCGAGCTGTGCGGCTTCGGGCACTCGGGCATGAAGGGTTGGCTGTTCGTGCAGTCGGACGCCGACTATCGGAAATGGGCAGTGGAGAAGCGGATCGCGCTCGCGGATGACGCCGCGCCGGTGTTGGCGCAGGCGGCCGCCGACGAGCCCAGGTAGCCGATAGCCGTAGCCGACCGGAACGGATGCCCCGGCGGAAACGAACGGAGGAGCCCTGGCGAGGGGCGGTGCGACGATGAGCCAGACCAAGACAGCACACGAAGCGCATGCTCACCACGAGGAGCTCGGCTTCATCCGAACTTACGTCTTCTCCACCGATCATAAGATGATCGCGCGGCAGTTCCTGTTCTTGGGGCTGATGATGATGATCCTCGGTGGCGCCCTCGCGTTCATGATTCGCTGGGAGCTCGCGTGGCCCGAGGGGAAGATCCCGCAGAATCCGGGCCTCCTCACGCGGATGGTTGCGTCGGTGTTCTCGGACGCTGAGGGCAACATGCCCGTGCCGCTGACGAAATGGATCCCGGAGCCGTACATGTACGGCGGCATCATGGGACCCGAGTTCTACAACTCGTTGGTCACGATGCACGCCACCATCATGGTCTTCTTCGTCGTCATGCCGATCCTGGTCGGCTGCTTCGGCAACTTTCTCATTCCGCTCATGATCGGCACTCGGGACATGGCCTTTCCCCTCCTCAACATGCTCTCGTTCTCGGTGGCGGCAGTGGCGGGCGTGATCATGCTGGCCGGCTTCTTCGTCGAGGGCGGACACGCCGCCGCCGGCTGGACGGCGTATGCACCGCTGAGCGCGCAAGCTCACTGGAGCGGCGTCGAGTGGGGCCAGCACCTCTGGTGCATCAGCCTCATCATCCTCGGCATCTCGTCGCTGATGGTCTCGATCAACTACATCACCACCGTGATCAACATGCGCGCGCCGGGGATGACGTACTTCCGGTTGCCGCTGACGATCTGGTCGCTGTTCGTCGTCGCGATCCTCCTCCTTCTAGCCCTCCCCGTGCTCACGTCGGCGCTGGGCATGCTCCTCTTCGACCGCATGATGGGCACGAGCTTCTTCCTGCCCGAGGGCGGCGGCCAGCCGCTTCTGTGGCAGCATCTCTTCTGGTTCTTCGGTCACCCCGAGGTTTACGTCCTGATCCTGCCCGCCATGGGCATCGCCTCCGATGTCCTCTCGACGTTCTCGCGCAAGCCGATCTTCGGGTACAAGGCCATGGCATACTCGATGATCGCGATCGCCTTTCTCAGCTGGATCGTGTGGGGCCACCACATGTTTCAGAGCGGCATGAACCCGGCGCTCGGCACGACCTTCATGATCTCGACCATGGTCATCGCCGTGCCGTCGGCGATCAAGACCTTCAACTGGCTCGGGACGCTGTGGGGCGGCGACATCCGATTTACCTCGCCGATGCTCCACGCCCTCGCCTTTGTCTCCATGTTCGTCATCGGCGGGCTGTCGGGCATCTACATGGCCTCCACTCCCGTCGACATCTTCATCCACGACACCTACTTCATCGTCGCCCACATTCACTACGTCGTCTTCGGCGGGAGCATCTTCGGCCTCTTCGCCGCCATCGCGTACTGGTTCCCGAAGATGTTCGGTCGCATGATGAACGAGCCGCTCAACAAGATTCACTTCTGGCTCACGTTCGTGTTCTTCAACTGGGTCTTCTTCCCCATGCACATCATCGGCGTCGGCGGCCACATGCGCCGGATCTACAACCCGACGCAGTACGAGTTCCTCGCCCCGATCCAGTGGTGGAACGAGCTCATCACCGTGGGCATCATCGGCCTCGCCGTCAGCCAGACCTTCTTCGTCATCAACTTCTTCTGGAGCCTCTTCGCCGGCAAGGTGGCGGAGCGCAATCCCTGGCACGCGAACACCCTCGAATGGGTGGCGCCGTCGCCACCGCCGCACGGCAACTTCGCCGCCATCCCGACGGTGCACCATGGCCCCTATGAATACAGCCTGCCGGACATGCAGGAGGACTGGCTGCCGCAGGATCGGCCGCTCGGCCGCAAGGCAGCGGTGGGCCACGCGTGACGCGTGAGCCATCCCGGCGCCGGGACGGAGGCACCGACCATCGCCGAAGGGCGCATCGATGCGCGATGACAGCGTGGAGGGAGCGGCCGCGAGCGGGCGGAACCGCCGCGTCGCGCTCGTGCTCACGACGGCGCTGGTGGTGCTCTACGGCCTTGCGATCGTCGGCGTCATCGTGCTGAACTGAGACCGCTGGACGCGACGGATACGAGAGACGACCCGATGGTTCCGCGCGAAGCAACCGCCCGAGCCGTGCACAGCGTGGAAGGCCCCGCGCCCATCCTTCAGGCCGTTCCCGGTTACGGTGGGGGAACGCCGCGGGGCGGCCGCGCGGCGGCCGTCAGCAACGCCCACATCGGCGTGCTCGTGCTGCTCGCGGCGGAGACGATGCTCTTCACCGGCCTGCTCGGCGCCTACGTGCTCTTCCGGACCGTGGCCGCCTCGTGGCCCCCGACGGGACTCCCGCGGCTGCCGCTGCTGGTGACGACGCTCAACACGCTGGTGCTGGTCGGCAGTGCCTATACCATGCACCGCGCTCGCGCGGCCGCACGGGCCGCCGATCACGCGGCCCTCCGCCCGTACCTGATCGCCACGGCGACCCTCGGGCTCCTCTTTCTCGGCATCCAGGGAGCGGAGTGGGTGCGGCTGGTCCATCACGGGCTCACGCTCGCAAGCGGGCCGTACGGCGCGTCGTTCTATACATTGATCGGTCTGCATGGGGTGCACGTGCTGGCGGCGGTCGTCTGGCTCCTCGTGGTGACGACGCTTGCCCGGGCGGAACGCGGCGCCCCGCTGCGGAGCGTGCCGGTCGACGTGTGCGGGATCTACTGGAACTACGTGGTCGCATTGTGGCTCGTGCTGTTCGGGCTCGTGTACGTGGCATGATTGGCATGATTGGCATGATTGGCATGATTGGCACGATTGGCATGCCTGGAATGATGTCGCGGCTTCGCCACGCCGGGGCGCCGCTGGTCGCGGGAGCGCTGGTCTTGCTCACGCGCATCGACGCCGCGGCGCAGGGCTGCGCCATGTGTCGCACGGCGCTCGGCTCGGCAGACGATCCTCTGGCGCGCGGCTTCTACTGGAGCGTGCTGCTCCTGATGTCCGCGCCCTACGTCGTGTTCGGGTCGATCGCCGGCTGGCTCGTGTATCGCCATGTGATGGCGTCCCGGAATGCCATGGCGATCGCCGAGCCGCCGCTGCCGGGACAACCGCCCGCGCCGCCGGCCGCAGGTGCGGGTTGGGTCAGAGGAACACCCTCGGTAAGGTAGAGCCTCGGTAAGGTAGAGAAGGAGGAAGCACCGTGAGTCACGCAGCCGCCGCTGGACACGCGATCGGTGTCGAGCCGACCGAGTCGCCGCTCACCCCGGAGAGCTGGGGCAAGCTCGGTATGTGGATCTTCCTCGCCGGGGACGCCATGTCCTTCGGCGGGCTGCTCGCCGGCTACGCCGCCTTGCGTTTCGGTGACCCCGCCTGGCCCGTGCCGTCGACGATCCTCGGCATCGGCCTCACCGCCGTCATGACCTTCATCCTGATCTGCAGCAGCGTCAGCATGGTGAAGGCGCTGTCGGCCGTTCGCCATGGCGACCACCAGCGGTTCATCATGTGGATCCTCGTCACCGCGTTCGGCGGGGCGATCTTCCTGGGGTGTCAGGCCTACGAGTGGACGCACCTGATCGATCACGGGCTGTCGACGGCCACGCTCTTCGGGGCAACCTTCTTTGTCCTCACCGGCTTCCACGGCCTCCACGTCACCTCCGGCGTGATCTACCTGCTCGTCATCGCCGCGCTCGGCAGCCGGTTCGACGCCGAGAGCAACAACGCGGTGGAGATCCTGGGCCTCTACTGGCACTTCGTCGATCTGGTCTGGATTCTGATCTTCACCTTCGTATACTTGATCTGAGGTGACGGTAGCTCATCGGGAGGCAGCCATGGCGGAATCGCATCCTGAGCCCAATTACATGGCGATCTGGTTCTGGCTCGCCTTGCTGACGGTGCTGGAGATCTGGGTGGCGCAGATGGGCATCCCCAAGGCGCTCATGATCTCGGGACTCATCGGGCTGGCGGTCGCCAAAGCCGCGCTCGTGGCTCTCTATTTCATGCACTTGAAGTTCGAACGGCGAACCCTGGGCCTCATCGCCCTCACCCCGCCCATCCTCCTGATCCTCCTCACCTTCGCCGTCTATCCCGACGCGCTCGGGGCGGCGCTCGACCGGATTACCAACCCCAAGCAGCCCGCGGCAGCCGCCGCGGCGCACTGAGCACCGGCCAGACCCCCGCGCTCGCTCGTTCGCGCTCGTTCGATTGAGGGCCGGCCGCCGGCCGCAAGCCCCCTTGCCCCACCGCGCCCGATCGGAGCAGAATCGCCCGGCGACACGCCGGCAGGACGGAGGGGACGATCATGGCGCAAACGGCACAGCTTCGGCGGATCGACGTGGCGGAGAACGAGGCGCAGCGCGTCTTCGGTCTCCAGCGCGAGGCGTACCTGCGGCACCCCTACCCGACGTACGAGGAGCGGCGCGCGAACCTGCGCGCCCTCGAGCGGGTCCTGGTCGAGAACGCGGAGGCGATCGCCGAGGCGATCAACTCGGACTTCGGCCACCGGGCCTTCGAGGAGTCGATGATGGCCGAGATCTTCGCCACGGTCGACGGCATCCGCGACACGGCGAAGCGCATGCGCAAGTGGATGCGCCCGCAACGCCGGCACATCTCGTTCCTGTTCGCGACCGGCTCGAATCGCGTCATTCCGCAGCCAAAGGGCGTCGTCGGCATCGTGTCGCCGTGGAACTATCCTCTCTTCCTCACCGCCGGGCCGCTCACCAGCATCCTCGCCGCGGGCAACCGCGCGATGGTCAAGATGGCGTCGAACTCACAGCACCTGTGCCGGCTGCTGGCCGAGAAGGTTCGGGGCGTCTTCGCCGAGGACACGGTGGCCATCCTGCCCGGGGTGCGCGCGCAGGATTTCTCGACGCTGCCCTTCGACCACATCATCTTCACCGGCTCGGCCGACGCCGGCCGCACGGTCATGCGCTCGGCGGCGGAGAACCTCACCCCGGTCACGCTCGAGCTCGGCGGCAAGTCGCCGACGATCATCTGTGACGACTTCGACGTCGACGAAGCCGCGGCCCGCATCCTGTATGCCAAGTACATCAACGCCGGGCAGACCTGTCTCGCGCCCGACTACGTGCTCGTGCCGGAGGCCAAGCGCGACCGCTTCGTCGACGCCGCCAGGCGCATCATGCCGACGCGCTACCCGGACACCAACGCCCGGAGCTACACCTCGGTCATCGACGAGAAATCGTACCGCCGCCTGCGTGCGACGCTCGAGGACGCCCGGCGCAAGGGTGCGACCGTCGTGCCGCTCGTACCCGGGGCGGAGTTCAACGACGCGCTCCGCAAGATCCCGCCGCATCTCGTGACCGGCGTCAACGACACCATGGTGATCATGCAGGAGGAGATTTTCGGACCGCTGCTGGCCGTGAAGACCTACCGCTCGCTCGACGACGTGATCACCTACGTGAACTCCAAGGACCGGCCGCTCGGCTTCTACGTGTTCACCAACGACAAGCAGACGCAAGAGAAGCTGCTCTACTCGACGATCTCGGGCGGCGTGACGATCAACAACTGCATGCTGCACGTGGCTCAGCACGACATGCCCTTTGGTGGCGTCGGCGCGAGCGGCATGGGGCACTACCACGGCCGCGAGGCTTCCTCGAGTTCAGCAAGCTGCGCCCGGTGTTCACGAACCCGAGGCTGTCGCTGCTCCACATGTTCTACCCGCCGTATACCAACTGGCATCGGCGAGTCCTGAACCTGATGATCAAGTACAAGCGCTAACCGGAACGCTCATGGGTTCGCGCCGGCTGCTCCTCGCCGCATCGCTGCTCGCGGCCGTCGATACGGCCACGGCGGCCTGCCCGTCGGCGCCGCTGCCGGCCTGCCGCGAGGCGGGAACGTCCCGCCTCACGATCCGCGCGGGGCAGGTGCCGCGACTGCGCTGGACATGGAAGCTCGGGACCAGGACGGCGCTCGCCGAGCTCGGCGACCCGCTCTCCAGCACGACGTACTCTCTGTGCGTCTGGGAGCCCGGGGGCTCGACCGTCGAGCTCCTCCTGCCGCCGGGCGGTACGTGCGGGGGCGCGCCGTGCTGGAGCCTGCGCGGCGCAACGACCTATCGCTATCGCGACGGCGCGGCAACGCAGGCGGGCTTCGAGACCGTCCGTCTCCAGGCAAGCCCGCAGGCCAAGGCCAAGATCACCGTCGTCGCGCGCGGGAGCGGCCTCCTGGCGGGGGCACCGCCGGTCGCAACGCCTCTCGCCGTGCAGCTCCTGCGGAGCGATGCGCCCATCTGCTTCGAGTCGGTCTTTCCCGACACGAGCTTCGCGCGCAACGACCCCGAGGTCGGGCGGGCAACGGTGCGGTTCGACCCGGCAGACCCGGTGCCGGCGCTACCGAGTTCCGGCTGCGGTCAACCCGCCGTCTACCCGCCCGGCGCGGCCACGGCCGATGCGCTCACGCACGATGGCCTCACGCGAACCTTCCGCGTGTACGTGCCGCTGTCGTACGATCCCGCCGTCCCCATGCCCGTCGTGCTCCTCTTTCACGGCGGCTTCGGAAGCGGCGCCCAAGTCGAAGCGAGCGCGAAGGTCGTCGAGGTGGCGGAGGAAAAGGGCTTCATCGCCGTGTCGCCCGACGGCGTCCTCAGCCCCGGCGGCATCCGCACCTGGAACGGCGGCACCTGTTGTGGCTACGCCACGGCGGCCGGCATCGACGACGTCGGATTCGTGCGCGCCCTGATCGACCACCTCGAGGCCGCCGCGTGCGTCGATCGGCGGCGCGTGTTCGCCACTGGCATGTCGAACGGCGCGATGCTCACCCACCGGCTTGCGTGTGATCTCGCCGATCGCATCCGTGCCGTCGGCCCGGTGGCGGGCACGGACATGACCGCGTCCTGCGCGCCGGCGCGACCCGTTCCGCTGATGCACATCCATGGCAGCGATGACGGCAACGCGCCGTTCGAGGGCGGGCTCGGCTGCGGGCTCGCCGGCGTTCCGTTCACGTCGGTGCCCGAGACGATCGCGCGCGCCGTGGAACGCAACGGCTGCGCCGGAGCGCCGTTCACGAGCCTGATACAGGGTGACGGCACATGCACGCGCCAGGGTCAGTGCCCGCTCGGCACCGATGTCGATCTGTGCGTGATCGCGGGCGGCGGGCACGTGTGGCCCGGCGGTACGCCACCGGTCCTGCCGGGTATCGGCGACTGCCCGTTCGGCTACCAGACCCAGTCCTTCATCGCGACCCGCGTGCTGTGGGACTTCTTCGCCCTGCACCCGCCAGGCTGACCCGCGCCGCTTCCTCTTGGCGGCCGAGGAGACCCGGGCCGCGGCGAGGGCTTGGAACCCGTCAGCGCGGCTCGACCGTCACCTCGGTGAGCACCGAGTTGGCGATGAAGCACTGCTCGTGGGACTTCTCGTGCAGGGCGGCGACGTCGCCTGCGCTGGGCCGGCGATCGCCGCCGAAGGTGATCCGCGGGCGTAGGACCACCCGGGTCACGGCCAGGCGTCCCTTGGCGTTCTTGCCCATGAACGCCGTCGCGTCGTCGTCGTACACGTCGACGACGTAGCGCTGCTTGGCCGCCAGCGCGAGGAAGGTGAGCATGTGGCAGCTCGACACCGCGGCGGCCAGCGCCTCCTCCGGATTCACGAGCGCGGGATCGCCCCGATACTCGGGCGCAGAGGATGCCTGCACCCGGCTGCCGCTACCGAACTGCCACCAGTGGGTGCGATCGTAGCCCTCGTAGGTGAAGTCCGGCGTCTCACGCTTCCATGTGACCTGCACTCTGTACTCGGACATATGGGGTCCTCCGTGAGCCGCCGCACTCACCGGCGGCGCGCCGCCCCGCGGGCCCGCGTGCGCTGCCGGCCCTGGCCCGAGTGCGCACGGCGTGCACGGACCGTGAGCACCGGGCACTGGGCGTGACGGACGACCATCTCGGCTACGCTCCCCATGAAGAAGCGCGGCAGTCCGCTGCGCCCGTGTGTCCCCATCACGACCAGGTCGGCGCGCAGACGCGCCGCCGTCTCCACGATCATCCAGTACGGCGTTCCCTCGGTGATGAGCGCCCGAACCCGGACGTTTCGCTTGGCGAGGCTCTTCTCGAGCTTGTCGAGATCCGCCTTCGCCAGCCGCCGCTGCTCCGTCATGAGCATCTCGACGTTGACGGGCAGCGCGCCCCCGTAGGCGTGACCGGCAGAGCCGAACTGCGCCGGCGCCAAGGCGAACAGAAGCACGATCTCCGGGTTGAAACTCCTGCCGAGCGCCACGGCGTACTCGAGCGCATCCAGGGAATGCTGAGAGAAGTCCACCGGAACGAGGATGCGCTTGAGCTGCATGTCGTCTCCCCCGACGTTACGGCACCTTGCTCGACTTGCCTGCCTTGCTCGGCGTTGCGGGGCCGGCGCCGGGCGTGCCGCCGCCAGCTTGCTCGAGCACCACGAACGCGTCCAGGATGTCCGCTCGCGTGATGATCCCGACCAGCTTGTCCCGCTCGACGATGGGAAGGGCGCCGATCCGCTCCTGGCGCATGAGCCGCGCGGCCTCCGCCAGCGGCTCGTCGGGCCCGACAGTGAACGCCTTGGCGCTCATGACTTCCTCGACGAGAATCTTTTCCGGTTCGCGGGCCGGCTTGTGCGATGGGCCGGTGAAGCCCGGCGAGTCGAACACCGACGGAAACGCATCCCGGAGATCGCGGTCGGTCACGATCCCGACCACGGCGCCGTTCACCACGACCGGCAGCTGGTTGATGCGATGCTGCTCGAGAATCTCCCGCGCATGCGCGATCGAGTCGCGCGGCTTCACGATGTGCACCGGGTGTTTCATCAAATCTTTGATGCGCACGGCTCCTCCTCCGGCACGGCGATCCTTTCGCTATGGAACGGCATCGCGGATCGGGCCCCCGCGTCAATCCTCCGCGGCGATCAGCAACGCCCGGGTGAGGTTCTGCTCGTCGCGGGAGCGCGCCCGGACGGCCCGGACGAGCGCTTCGTGATGGCCCGCGACCTCGCGGCGCCGGGTCTCGGCGACGTCGGCGTGGCGCGACAGCGGTGAGCTCTCGAGAAGCGTCGTGTAGATCGCGTCGAGCTCGCTCATCTCGAGCTCCAGGGCGATCGCGAACCCGTCATCCGGGCAGCTCACGTGCTCGGCTTCCTCGCGGGCCTTCGCCACCAGGCTCTCGATCTCGGTGACCCCGGCGTCGAAGCCTCGGCCACCGCCCGCTCCTCCGGGCGCTGGCCGGCACTGAGCCGGCGCCATGCCTCGAGCTTTCCGGCGTGGTGGCGTTCGTCGTCGGCCATCGCCGTCCAGAACTGCTGCAGCTCGCTGTCACCCACGGTTCGTCGGGCGAGCGCCGTGTAGATCTCCTCGGCGATTCGTTCGATGGCGATGCACCGGTCCAGCAGGGGTAGGATGTCCATGGCTCACCTCGGCGCTGCAATCTACGTACCCGAGAATCGCCGTGCTGACCAGCGTCCACCCGGTCGGGGAGACCAGCGCGCCAGCCGAGGCCGGGCGGCGCGCTATCGCTTGCGGGCCACGCCGATGACGTTTGGAATGGGCCAGGCGCGGGAGTTGCCGCCGGTCTCTCCGAAGCCGCCCTCGAAGCTGCCGACGAACTCGAGATCGGCGGTGCCGGCCCGTACGTAGAGCTGCGACTCCGCGCCGCCCTCGACGTACATCGCCCGCGCGAGGTCCAGCGGCAGCGCGGTGAGCATGCCGATGAGATCGTGCACCGAGTATGGCGAGCGGACATGGATGAGCAGCGGCCGGCCCGCGCGGTCGATGCCGATCGCGGCGGTGCTCCACCGTTTCGGCTGCTGCGCCCACACGTTGCGCCCGTGGCAAGACACCATCCGAATGCTCTGAACCGCGGTAGCGTACTCGCCGAGCAGGCGCTCCCAGTCGTCGCACTCGCGATCGATGAGCACCACAGGGGCAAGCCCCGAACGCTTCGGGCCGAAGGCGAGCACCGTCATGTCCTTGGACAGATGCGGATTGTTGACGTGATCGGGCGAGCGCATCAGAGAAACGCTGGTCCGGCGGTCGGTCTGATACATGCTGGCGTTGATCGCCGCGACGAGCCCGTGTTGCTGCGCCCACGCCCGCGCGCTGAGGGAGCGGCCGTCGGTTGAACGCGACGCGTTGAGCAGCCGGAGCTCGAACTGCTCGGGGTGGACGCGCAGAACACGGATGACGGCACCGTCGGTGGACGACGTGCTCAGGGGCGCGGGGAAGGTACCGAGAAAGAGGCCCGGCTCGATCTCGCGCCACGCGTCGTCCGCGAGAGCCGGCGATGCCAGGGCCAGCAGGAGACCCGGCGCGAGCCCCAAGGCCCAGCGCTGCAGCGTGCGCAGAGCCGCCATCATACGGACATGCTAGTGGGTCGGGCGCCGTCGCGCCAGCGTGTCGACCCTGCGGCCGCGATTCTGGCAATCGGGACGCACACCCGCTGCCGGCCTGGACCTTGAAGGCGGCACGCGGCCATGGTCAAAGGGCAGCGGCGGCCGGCGCGCTCGATGACGAGCGCTCGACGCGTGCGGGCGGTTCACGGTCCGTCGCGAGGTGAGGGGTGTGGGTGACGAGGCGAGAGGGCTGGAGCGCCTGAGCGACGGAGAGCATCGCTTCGAATCGATCCGGCGGCGCATCGGGCTCGCCACCGCGCCGCTCACGCTTCTCACCCTCCTCGCCCTTCCCATGCCCATGCTCGAGCCACGGGCGCATCGCCTGGCGGCGGTCATGGCGACCGTGATCGTGCTGTGGGTCACGGAAGCGCTTCCGCTACCGGTGACGGCGCTGCTCGGCGTGGCCGCGTGCGTGCTCCTGCAGGTCGCGCCCGCCAAGGACGCCTTCGCGCCGTTCGCCGATCCCCTGATGCTGCTGTTCATCGGCTCCTTCATCCTGGCGCGGGCCATCTTTGTGCACGGGCTCGACCGGCGGCTCGCGTTCGCCGTGCTGTCACTGCGTTGGGTCGGTGCGCACCCCGGGCGCATCCTGTTGGCGTTCGGCGCGGTCACGGCCTTCATCTCCGCCTGGATCTCCAACACCGCCACCACGGCGATGATGTTCGCTATCGGCATGTCCATCCTCGCGTTCCTCGACAAGCGCCCGGGCGCCGCCAGCACCGGCCACGACCACCGCTATGCCACCGGACTCATGCTCATGACCTCGTTTGCGGCCTCCGTCGGCGGCCTCACCACACCCATCGGCACGCCACCCAACATGATCGGGCTCGGTTTCATCCGCGAGCAGATCGGCGTGCCATTGCCGTTCCTCACCTGGATGATGCTCGGCGTACCGGTGGTCCTGACGCTGTTCCTGTTCCTGTACGCCTACCTCAATTTTTTCTGCGCCGCCGGTCTGCCCGCGCTCGACGGCGGCCAGGCGCTCCTCGCGCGCCAGCGCGCGGCTTTGGGACCGTGGACCACGGGCCAGCGATCCACCATGGCTGCCTTCCTGATCACGGTCGGGCTCTGGATCCTGCCAGGAATCATCGCGCTCGGCGCCGGGGAAGACAGCGAGGCGTATCGCTTCGTCAATCGGAGCCTCCCGGAGGCCGTCGCGGCCATCTTCGGCGCCGGGCTGTTGTTCCTGCTCCCCGGCAACGGCGGGCGGCGCGCGCTCACGTGGGATGAAGCCGTGCAGATCGACTGGGGAGTCGTGCTCCTGTACGGCGGCGGCTTCGCCCTCGGCGTGCTGTCCTCGCAGACCGGACTCGCCCAAGCCGTCGGCCATGGGCTCACCGGCTGGTTGCCGTCGGGGAGCGGCAGCTTCGGGTTGCTGCTGGCCGCGACCGTGGTGGCGGCGCTCGTTTCCGAGACCACGTCGAACACCGCGTCCGCGAACATCGTCGTGCCGGTGGTGATCGCCGTCGCTCGCGCCTCGGGTGTCGATCCGCTCGAGCCAGCGCTCGGCGCCACCTTCGGCGCCAGCCTTGGCTTCATGCTGCCCGTCTCCACGCCGTGCAACGCCATCGTCTACGGGTCGGGCTACGTGCCGCTCGGGCGCATGATCCGTTATGGCGCCATCCTCGACGTCGCCGGAGTGGTGGTGATCGTGGCGATGGTGCGACTCCTCGGGCCTTGGCTACGTTGAGCGACGCGGCGCCGGTGCGTCGCGCTCGGCATCCAAGGATTGCAGAGCGCCTCCGGCCCGGCGTGAGGCCGAGCGCCACCGCCGTGCAGGCACGCCGCCCAGCGCGTACGGGCCCCGCCCGGACTCTCGCCCCCCGTTCCAGGAGTCGGCCACCAACATTTCGCCGCTGTTTGAAACTTCGGCGTCGCGCGGAGACACTCGAAGGTGGCCCCCTGTGCCGCAGCCGGGACGAAGGGGGCGGCCGGACGGCGCGCCCGGGAGCCGGGCGCGGGAAAGCGAACACGGACGTGAACGCCGACAGCATCCCGCGCTCCGACGAGCCTCGGAGCGCGCCCGCAGCCGACGGTCTCGATCGGCAAGTGGAGCGGCGCATCGCCGCCGGCCGCCTGGATCTTCCCATGCTGCCCCAGGTTGCCAGCGAGGTCATCGCCGGCGGCCTCGACGACTCGACCGACATCCAGCAGCTCGCCGGCCTTCTCAATCGCGATCAGGCGCTCGCCGGACACGTCCTGCGCGTGGGCAACTCCCCCATCTACGCCGGCGGCGCCCGCATCCAGACGATCCAGCAGGCACTGGTCCGGATCGGCTTCGCTCAGTTGCGCGAGATCGTGGTCGCGGTCGCGCTCCGCACCCGGGTCTTCAGCGGCGCGGCGCAGCAGGAGCTGCTCGGCGCCCTGTGGACGCACTCGGTGGCGGCGGCCGCATTCGCGCGTGAGGTGGCGCGAACGCTGCGCGCCAACGTTGAGTCGGCATTCCTGTGTGGGCTGCTGCACGACGTGGGCAAGCCGGTGGTGTTGAGCCTCATGCTCGATCTCGCCAAGGAAGCGGCGTTGAAGCTGCCCCGCGCTCGCCTGGAAGCCGCGCTCACGCTGCACCACACGCTGGCCGGACAACGGCTCGCCGAGCACTGGGGTCTCCCCGACCCCACGGCGCAGGCCATCGCCCGACACCACGATTTCGAATCCGCCACCCATCACGAGCAAACCGTTCGGATCGCGTGTCTCGCCAACGTGCTCGCGCACTGGGCGCTCGACACGGACGAGCCCGCAATCGACGATGCGGGGGTGCAGGCCCACCCGGTCTGTGCCGCCCTGAACCTCTACCCCGAGGACGTCGTCGCGCTCATGGAGAAGCGCGAGGCGGTCCTCCGCATCATGGAGGCTCTTGGATGATGAGCACAGCCGCGCACTACGATATCGTCGTCATCGGCAGCGGGCCGGCCGGGCAGAAGGCTGCCGTGCAGGCGGCCAAGGCCGGGCGCCGCGTGGCGATCATCGAGCAAGACGCGACCCCGGGTGGCGCCTGCGTCCGACACGGCACGATCCCGAGCAAGACGCTGCGGGAGACGACGCTCGTGCTCTCCTCGTTCCGCCGCCGCAGCGGCGATGTCCTGACGGTGCCGCTCCCGGAGAACCTGAAGGTCGAGAGCCTGATGACCCGGCTCGACGACGTGGTCCGCGCCCACCAGCGCTACATCACGAATCAGCTCGAGCGTAACGGGGTCGATCTCGTGCACGGCCGGGCGCGCTTCGTGTCGCCGACGGAGCTCGAAGCGACTCTGGTCTCGGGCACGCACCTGCGCGTGAGCAGCAGCACCATTGTCATCGCCGCGGGATCGCGGCCGCGCACGCCCCCCGAGATCCCGGTCGATCACGAAGCGATCCTCGACAGCGACTCGATCCTGTCGCTCGTCTATCTGCCGCGCTCGCTCACCGTGCTCGGCGCGGGCGTCATCGCCGTCGAATATGCCAGCACCTTCGCCGCGCTCGGCGTCGCCGTGACCATGATCGACAAGGCTGCGCGGCCCGTGGCCTTTCTCGAGGCGGAGCTCACCGACCGCTTCGTGGCGCACTTCGAGCGCATGGGCGGGCGCTTCTTCGGTAACGCGCGGGTCCGCTCGGTACGGACCGACGGGCTCTCGGTCGAGACGACGCTCGAGAGCGGTGAGTCCATCGTCTCCGACAAGATGCTCTGCGCCCTCGGGCGCGTTGCCGCCATCGAGCGCCTGAACGTGGCCGCGGCCGGCCTCGCCGTCAACGAGCGCGGCCTCCTTTCCGTCGACGAGCACTGCCGCACCGCCGTGCCGCACATCTACGCCGTCGGGGACGTCATCGGTCCGCCGGCGCTGGCGGCAAGCGCCATGGAGCAGGGACGGCGCGCCGTGTGCCACGCGCTCGGCATCGATCCGGGCTCGCCGCCCGAGCACACGCCGGTCGGCATCTACACGATCCCGGAGATGGCGAGCGTGGGGTTGAGCGAGCCGGAAGCGCAAAAGCGGCACGGGCGGATCACCGTGGGACGCGCCCGCTTCGACGAGGTGGCGCGCGGGCACATCGTCGGCGGCCGGGATGGCCTCCTCAAGATAGTTGCGGACGGCGAGGGCCGGCAGCTCCTCGGGGTCCAGATCGTCGGCGAGAGTGCCACCGAGCTGATCCACCTCGCGCAGATGACCCTCGCGCTCGGCGGCACCGTCGACTGCTTCGTCGAGAACATCTTCAATTTTCCCACGCTGGCCGAGGCCTATCGCATCGCCGCGCTCGACATCGCCGGGCAGCGGGCGGGGGTGAGCCGCACGTCCGCGCGGAAATTGCTCGGGCGGGCCGGCGCACACGCTTGGGTGCCGACGACGCAGCACGCATGATTTCCGGAATGTCCGCCGGCCCGGGCCCGCCGCGATAGCGCGACGCACGCGCCGCGCAAGCCGTCACGCGCTCGCTGCGCTCCGCACCGGCCCCGTCGGTCCCGTCCCGCCGCGAGAGCCACACAGCTGATGCCGTAGGCCTGCCGTGTGCAGGCTTCCGCACACTTCACCGCCGACTGGCGCGGCCAGCATCGCAGCGCGTACAGTCGGGGTGCGGCGGAACACCGGCGTCCCAACTTGTCGCAATCGGCCGGCGCCGCCCGCGCCCTCGCCGCATGGAAGACAATCGGCGGCCCTGCTAAGAGGCTCCCTCATCCCCGGGCGCAGGCATCGCGCCTGCCGGGGAGGCGCCATGGTGAACGCGGTCCTCGAGCGACTCTACCGGGAGCGGGAGGTCATTCACCGTAACGGCCACCGCAAGCCAATCTGCCCCCCGGGCCTGCCCGTCGAGCGCGGTGAGTATCTCTTCAACCTCGTCCGCGAGCGCCGGCCGGCACTCACTCTCGAGGTCGGCTTCGCCTACGGCGTCTCGACGCTCTACATCTGCGAGGCCCTGCGACAGAACGGCCGCGGGCACCATCTGGTGGTCGATCCGCTCGAGCACAGCCGCTTCGACGGCCTCGGCCTGCGGCACATCGAGGAGGCGGGGCTCTCACGCTGGATGACCTTCCACGAGGAGCCGTCGGAATACTGCCTGCCGCGGTTGGTGCAGGAGGGGGTGCGCGTCGATCTCGCCTTCGACGACAGCGGCCATCTCTTCGACCACGTGGTCACCGAGCTGCTGTTTCTCGCCCGCCTCCTGCGCACCGGCGGCCTGCTCGTCGTGGACGACGTGAACCTGCCCGGCGTCGGCCGCGCCGTCGACTTTTTCGTCGCCAACCGGGCCGATTTCGAGGACGCGGTTACGGGCACGGGCCGTGGTCTCGTGCGGCGGATGCTCGATCAGAGCGTCGCGCCGCCGCCGGCGCTCTTCCGGGTGTTTCGAAAGATCCTGGACGACGATCCGCGAGACTGGAAGGATTTCGTGCCCTTCTGAGGGCCGGCCCAGCCAGCGGGATATAGAACTGTCCGCGTGCCGGGGATTTTCCTACTCCCTGGATCCCTGCATTTTGTAGTCAATGACTTATTGCCAACTGCCACACGAGCGGGATACAAAGGGGCGCGCTGAAACCGAGAGCAGCCACCAAGCGGAGGGACGCGAGATGCCTCAGAGTCACCTACACCGTTCGCGCACACGGGCGCTGGCTCCTGTCACCGCGTTGGTCCTCGTCACTGCGCTGCTTCTCCTGGGCCCCGGCAGGGCGTCGGCACAGTCGGTGAGCCTGGTTCCGTTCGCAGACGGCCTCACCAGCCCGGTCAAGATCGCGAATGCGGGTGACAATCGGCTTTTCGTCGTCGAGCAGGGTGGCACCATCCGGGTGGTCGAATCCGATGGCGACGTGCTCGGAACGCCCTTCCTCAACATCTCCGGCCTCGTCGAGGCGGGTGGCGAGAAGGGTTTGCTCGGGCTGGCTTTCCATCCGAACTACTTCAGCAACGGATTCTTCTATGTGAACTACACGCGCCGGGTAAGCGGCCAGCTGCAGACGCGCGTCTCGCGCTTCTCGGTCAGCGGGGATCCCGTTACCTCGAACGTCGCCAACGCCGGCAGCGAGGTCAACGTGCTCACGGTCGACCAGCCCTTCGACAATCACAATGGGGGCGATCTTCACTTCGGCCCCGACGACGGTCTGCTCTACATCCCGCTCGGCGACGGCGGCAGCGGCGGCGATCCCGGCGACCGCGCACAGGATCCGCTCGAGTTGCTCGGCAAGCTGGTCCGTCTCGACGTCGACCTGGCCGCCCCGCACATTCCTCCGTCGAACCCGTTCGTCGGCGATCCATCGACGCTGGACGAGATCTTCGCGCTCGGGCTGCGCAATCCGTGGCGCATGAGCTTCGACCGCGCGACGGGCGATCTCTACATCGCCGACGTCGGCCAGGGTGCGCGGGAAGAGGTGAATCAGCAGTTCGCCGCCAGCGTCGCCGCGAACGAAGCGAAGAACTGGGGTTGGCGCTGCTACGAGGGCAGCATTTCCTTCAACCTCACCGGGTGCTCCCCACCGGCGAGCTACGACTTTCCCATCCATGACTACTCGCACGCGGGCGGCCGCTGCTCGATCATCGGCGGCTTCGTCTACCGCGGCGCGGCCTATCCGAGCATCGACGGGTTTTATTTCTTCGCCGATCTCTGCACCTCCGAGATCTTCGCGCTCGAGCTCGACGGCGGGGGCGCGGTCCAGGCGGTGCACAGCTACGGGGCCCTGGTCCCGGGCCTCTTCCCCACCACGTTCGGCGAGGATGTGAACGGTGAGGTCTACGTCGCCGGCGGGGACACGGTCTATCGCGTGACGGTAGCCGCACCGCCGAGCATCGTCTGCGACCCGGCTCCCCGCAACGACTGCAAGGGCCCCTCTCAGCCGAACCAGGGCATACTCTTGGTGCGCGAGCATCCGAATCCGGAACGAAGCCGGCTCACCTGGCGGTGGGCCCGGGGCCTGGCCACGGCGGTGGAGGACTTCGGCACCCCGACCGTCGACACCGACCACGCGTTTTGCGTCTACGATTCGGGTTCGAACTTGATCATGGAGCAGATCGTCGGCGCCGCCGACACCTGCGGCAACAACCCGTGCTGGGTGCAAACGGCGACCGGCTTCCGCTATCGCGACCCGGCTGGAGCCCAGGATGGCATCCGCGCCATCGTGCTGCGGGCGGGAGACGACGACGGCGAGCCACGGATCGTCGTTCGCGGCAGGGGGACGGGCCTCGACATGCCGCCCGGCATTCCCATCGGGCAGCCGGTCAGGGCGCAGCTCGTGAACAGCACGGACTTCTGCTGGGAAGCGACGTACTCGGCTCCACCCCTCGACAACGGGGACGGCCTGTTCAGAGACCGGGCCGACTGATCGCGCGGTCATCGCTCCGGCTGCCGGCCGCGGGGATCCCGGGGCCCAGGTTCCCGCGTCGCGTCCTGGTCAAAATCAGGACGGCACTCGTTCCCGGCGGGCGTTTGCACCCGCCGACGTGAGTGCAACACTGGAGGGAGCCGCAAGCTCCGTCACGGCAACCGGGACGGAACACCGGCAGGAGGTCGTCCCATGGCCCGGCTCAAGGATTTCACCGGCATCGAGGACACGGATCTCTTCGCGCAGGACCACGGGCTCGAACGGCTCCTCGGGTCGCTCCTGCCGGAAGCGGAGCGGGCCGCCGTGTTCACCTCACTGCACGAGTGCGGGCGGCGGGCCGCGGGTCCCTGGGGTGCACTGGCCGTCGAGGGGAGCCGGCCCGAGCAGCTGCCGCGCATCGTCCACGAGGACCGGGTTCGCAACCCCGTCGAGCGGGTGGAGTTCGGCGCCCACACCCGCCAGCTCCGGCGCGAGGTCGCGGCCTTCGGTGTGCTGACGAGCGCCCGGAACGAGCTGCACCGCTTCGCGATGATCTACCTCCTCGCCCACAACGGCGAGGCGTCACTGATGTGCCCCGTCGCCTGCACCGACGGCCTGCTGCGGGCGCTCGCCGCGGTCGGCGGCGACACCTTGCGAGAGCAGTACTACGGCCGCGTGGCGTCGGCGGAGATTCCGTTTGGCGGCGCACAGTTCGTCACCGATCAGGTCGGCGGCTCCGATGTGGGCGCGATCGAGACGGTGGCGCAGCCGGTCGGCGAAGGCGTGTGGGCGATCACCGGCGAGAAGTGGTTCTGCTCCAATCCCGATGAGTTCTTCGTCGTCGGCGCCCGGCCGAAGGACGGGCCAGCGGGCACGCAGGGCGTGGCCATTTTCCTGGTGCCGCGGGTGCTGCCGGATGGACGGCTGAATTCCCTCCGCATCCGCCGCCTCAAGGACAAGCTCGGGACCCGATCGCTGCCGACCGCGGAGATCGACTTCGAGGGCGCGACCGCCTTTCCGCTCGGCGATCCGCGCGACGGCTTCCAGCACCTGATGAACTACATCATCAACACCTCGCGCCTCCACAACGCCGCCAACGCGCTCGGATTCATGCACCGCGCGTATCTCGAGGCGCGCAACTACGCCCACCAGCGCGAGGCCTTCGGACGGGCCATCGCCGGCTATCCGCTCGTTCAGGAGACCCTTGTCGGCCTCCTCGCGACGCTCGCCCGCGAGCGGACGCTCTTCTTCCGCCTCGTCGCTCTCATCGACGCCCACGGCCTCGTCCCGGAGGACAAGGACCAGCGGCTCTGGCAGCGCTGCCTCACGAACATGGCCAAGTACCGGACGGCCGTCGTACTCACGGCGCACATTCGCGACGCCATTCTCGTCTTCGGCGGCAACGGCATCGTCGAGGACTTCACGATCCTGCCGCGGCTGCTCCGGGATGCCCTCATCATCGAGACCTGGGAGGGCACGCACAACACGCTCTGCCTGCAGCTCGTGCGGGACCTCGAGCGCTTCGATTTCGCCGGCCGCTGGCGGCGCGCCGTCGAGGATGTGCTCGACCGCTGGCCGGCGGGTGTGCTCGGGCGCACGCGCGAGCGGCTCGACGCGGCGTACGGGCGCGTCGGCCGGCATCTCGAAGCCGCGTGCCGAAATCCGCAATGGGTGCAGACCCACGCCCGCCGGCTCGTCGACGGCGTCGCCGGCGTCCTGGCGGTGGCATGGATGGTAGAGGACGCCGTCGGCGAGCTGGCGCACGACGCCGCGCCCGCGCTCCTGGCCGCGGTCGCCGCCGATCAGCTCTGGGCCAACGACGGCGAGCGGATCGACGAGCACCGCCACCCTGCCCCGCCCGACGTGGCGCCGGCGCTGATCGACGAGATGGCGGTGGCGGCGCCGTCGTGGATCGACAGCGTGTGACGGCCGGCAGCTGGCGGTTGTCCGACCGTCGCGAGTTCGCATATCCTGCTCCGCCAGCGGCCGCCCCCCGGCACACCGCGGAACGACACTTCCCACGTGGGAAGTCGTGGGCGTGGCGGAGGAAGATTTGCCATGTCGTCAGGCAGCCCGCACGCCAAGGCCATCGACTTCGTCGTCCGGCGCGATGATCTCCGCGACTGCGCATTCGTCGAGAGCACCGTCCCGCGCGAGAGTGATCTCGCCCCGGGACAGGCCCTGCTCGCGATCGATCGCTTCGCGCTCACGGCGAACAACATCACCTATGCCGTGTTCGGCGAGGCGATGGCGTACTGGAGCTTCTTTCCCACCGCGGGGGGCTTCGGTCGCGTGCCGGTCTGGGGCTTCGCGGACGTCGTGCGGTCGGCGCACCCGGGCTTGGGCGCAGGTGAGCGCCTCTACGGATACCTGCCGATGTCGACCCACCTCGTCGTGCAGGCGGAGCGCGTGACCGATCGGAGCTTCGTCGACGCCACCGCGCACCGCCAGGCGCTCCCGGCGGTGTACAACCAGTACACGCGGGTCGCCAGCGACCCGCGCTACCGGCCGAGCCAGGAGGCGGAGCAGATGCTGTTCCTGCCCCTCTTCATGACGGCCTTCATGCTCGATGACTTCTTCGCGGAGAACGCCCACTTCGGCGCCCGCGCGGTCGTGATCGCGAGCGCATCGAGCAAGACCGCCATCGGGCTCGCCTTCCTGCTGGCCCGTAACGCGTCGTGCGACCTCATCGGCTTGACGTCGGCCGCCAACGTACCCTTCGTCAAGGGCCTCGGCTGCTACGATCGCGTGCTCCCGTACGACGACATCGAGACGTTGGCGGCCGGCGTTCCGATCGCGTTCGTCGACATGTCGGGGAACGGCCGCGTGATCGGCGCACTGCACCGCCGCTTCCGGGACGCGATGACGCACAGCTGTGTCGTCGGCGCCACCCACTGGGATCGGCGCGGCGGAGACGAGGAGCTGCCGGGACCGCCACCGACCCTCTTCTTCGCCCCTGCGCAGATCGAGAAGCGGGCGCGGGAATGGGGACCAGGCGGTCTCGAGGAGCGGTTCGCCGCGGCCTGGGGACCGTTCGTCGAGTCGGTCGCCACGTGGATGACCGTCGTCGAGCACTGCGGTCCCGACGCCGTCCGCCGCGCCTACCTCGACACGCTCGGGGGTCGCGCGCGGCCGGATCAGGGGCATATTCTCTCACTCGTCGAGTAAGGAGGACGGCGTATGATCACGCGTGTGTGCTTCGCCCTGCTGCTCGTCGGATTTCCTCTGGTGATCGCGGTGAAGATCGCCGCGCAGCGCCAAGCGCTCGGGCGCAGCCCGGTCGTGCTCGGCAAGGCGCCGGGAACCTTGCGGGACCAGTGGTTCGAGCGGCTCGGCCCCATCGGGCTCGCGCTGTGGCCCGTCGTGTGGCTGTGGGCCGCACTCGGCGGCGCACCGTTGCGCACGGGCGCCGCCAGCGCCCTCGGCATCGCCGTGATGGCGGTGGGCGCCCTCGTGGCGGCGGTCTCCATCTTCGCGATGGGGCGCGCCTGGCGCATCGGCATCGATCCCGAGAACCGCAGCGAGCTCGCCGAGGACGGCCCCTATCGTTGGATCCGGCACCCCATCTACAGCGGCATGCTCGTGGTGCTGGCGGGCACGGCGATTCTGATCCCGAACCGCACCGTTTTCGTCATGGCACTTCTCACCGTGCTCGGCATCACGTATCAGGCGCGGCGCGAGGAGCAGTACCTCCTCGGGGTGTTCGGCGAGCGCTACGCCCGATACCTCGCGCGCACCGGCCGGTTCTTTCCCCGCCTGCGCGCCTCGTAGTCCGGTGCGGCTACACCTAGCCCGCGAGCGACCGCAACCAGAGCAGCAGCCCGGCGACCGCGAGCGTTCGCGATTCCGTCATGCCGTGAGGCGACTTTTCCGGGACTATCGGGCGCGTCTCGGTCAATTTTGGCGCGGGTCGTGCGATGCGGTGAGCAGGCGGTATATGACTTTTCTAGCTTGGGGCACCCGCTCTCTCAAGCCGCCGACACCGAACCCCTTGCGCGTCCTCCGGCGTTCGTGCGCGGGTCGTGCCACACACGGTGGGCCACGCGCTTGACTTTGGCGCGTGCGGTGAGAAAACGAAGCGGCTTCCTTTCTCGGGGACGATACCGATGCGCGCGTGGACGGTTGATGCCGACGACATTCAGATCGCCGGGGACTTCGACGCCGGGCTCCTGCATCGGACGCCGCCGATCGAGGAGTTCCTCGCCCAGAGCCGGGACACCAAGTTCATCGTCGTCGCCACCAAGGGGTTCGGCAAGACGCTGCTGCTGAAGGCGAAGCGCGTGCTCTATCAGGAGGCCGGCCGCCTCTGCATTCCGCAGAACGCGCTGCTCGACAAGCCGGTCGGCGACAAGGTCTTTCGCCGCGAGATGATCGAGATGCTCGGCCGCAGCACCGAGCCGTGGACCAAGCTCTGGCGCACGGCGATCGCGGTCGCCACGTTGAAGCAGCTCCAGATGGTCGAGCGCCTGGCGGTGAACCCGCGCCTCCACGCGCTGGTCGAGGACGAGAGCCTGCGCGGCGTCATCGACGTCTTCGTCAATCTCCTCGATCTGCCGCGCAGCGACCTCTACAAGTGCGCCAACGACACCGAGACGCGGCTGATCCCCCGGCTCCGCTCGATCAGCCGCCCGGTCGCCATCTTCATCGATGGCGTCGACGAGTACTTCAACAAGCACTTGCAGGCGCCGACGGCCTCGAGCGGCGATTCGGGCGAGCTGTCTCCCAACATCTGGCACTACTCGCAGATGGCGCTCGTGGAGGTCGCCTATCAGCTGCACCGCATCTGCCACCATCTCAAGGTGTTTGCCGCTATTCGCAAGGAGGCGTTCGCCCGGCTTGCCGACACCACCGCGATGGCGCAGCAGTACCGGGGCAGCGTCGTCGACATCGACTACGCCGAGGCCGGCCTGAAGGAGATCTTCTCGAACAACGTCCGCCAGGAGCGGGAGAAGAACCTGGTGGCGCGGGCGGAGCTCGGAAGAGCGCCGATCGCGGCCTTTCTCGGCCGCACCCACGTCGTGCACACCTACACTGGCGAAGCGGAGGACGCCTTCGACTACATCCGCCGCCACACCCTGCACCGACCACGTGATTTCATGACCATCGGGCAGAAGCTCTCCGCGCTCGGGCCGGAGGAACGCGCGAGCGAGCTCCGGGTGAAGACGGCCGTCAACGCCGCCGCGACCGAGATCGCGCAGGAGTACCTCAACGAGATCGCGCCGTACGTCGGCGACGTGAACCTCCCTGCCCTCTTCCGGCTGCTGCCCGGGCACATTCTCACCGAGGCCGAGGTGCGGGATGTAGTGGAACGCTACGACGCCATCGCGATCGAGGACGGGCGCGCCGTGGGCACGGGAGCGGGCGCGCTCTTCATGCTCCACAAGGCCGGCCTCCTCGGCTGGATCCAGACCGACCACGTGAGCGGCGCGCCGGTGCAACGCTTCCGCCTGCCGGGCGAGGAGGTTCTCGATGGGGCGGGCACACTCCCCCCGTCGTCGCACTATCTCGTGCACCCGACTCTCACCGAGGTGATCGGGCGCGCCAATCCCGACTACGCGCGCCGCATCGACAGCGTCAACATCGTAGGCCGCGGGCGCCCGTGGCGCGACGAGCCGGTCGAGGGGACACAGCCCGAAGAGCGCCGCTGCGTGCTCAAGGCCGACATCCATCGCTTCAGCCGTTTCGTCGACGAGCCACTGGCGGAGCGCGCCGTTCGCGAGGCGTGGCGGCGCGCCGTGGTCACCCATGCCGCCGGCTGCCTGGTGAGCGAAGTTACCGCGGGCGATTCGTGTCTGATCGTCGACGACGATCCCAACGCCGTCGTCCGGATCGCCTTGCGCCTGCAGCAAGACATCTTCGAGGTGCCCGGCAACCCACAGCTCCGCATCGCGCTGCACCACGGACCGGTGCAGCTCGAGCGCGACGAGGCCGGGGCGACGAGGCTCGTCGGCGGCAGCGCCGTGCAGCTCGCCGCGCGCATCGAGCCGCACGTGCGCCCAGGCGAGATCTGGGCGACCGAGGCGTTCCGGATGCGGCTCGAGGCCGGCCCGACGCTCTACTCCGCCATGGAGATACCGCGCGCCCCCACGGAGCGTGCGGCAGAGCATGCCGGCGCCGACAGCATGTTCAACGTGAAGAAGGCGGGCTCGGCCGAGCCGGACATCTGGGTGCGCCTTTTTCGGATCGGGCCACGGACATGAGCTCGCTTTATTGGCGCTGGGAGAACGAATGACACAACGGCCTAGCCCGCTACGCACGAGCAGAAGCCCGCCGGGATATCGTACCCCGAGCACATGCGATGGTTTGTGCGTGCATTCGGTATGCGGAGCCCGAGATGCCGTGTGAGACCGGCAGCCACCACGAGCGCACCGAGCCTGAGCGAACGATACAGATCATTGGGAGCTGCGGCTGACGCAGGACAGTCCGGAATAGATAGGGCGCTCGAGACGAAGCTTCCGACGCCGCTTGCCAGTGAGCGGGTCGAGGAAGCCCACGACTCGACCGCCGCGAGGGCCAACGACGATCAGGGAGCCATCGTCGAGCACATCCCATCCGTAGATCCAATCGCGGTGCCGCTTGATGCTGAACGTCCGCACACTTCCATCCGTCAGGTCGACGGCAGCGATCTGTCCACCTCCACCATACGCGCCGTACAGCACGTTCTCGTGCACTGTCATCTGTTCAAGGGGAAACGGAAACAACTCGTACATGTCGCCGTCGAAATGAAGCGCGAAGGTTGGGTCGCCGGCCAGCAGGGACGGGTAGCTCGGAAACATCACCGCATTCGGCCCAGGGGAGAGTAGCGGACTGCGGTCAGCCCGGGACACCAGTAGTCCTTGCCCGGCATTGACGACCGCCGTGCACGGCACTTGCAGGTACTCCCACCCACCATCGCGGAGCGACACACGCACGAGGCCGCCGCCGGATCCCTCACACCCCAGAGCGAGTTCGCAAGGCTCATCGTTCGGATGAGATCCCGCACCTCCTTCGCCACTGCGGGGCGCCCGGTCCGAGCCCGACGGGACTTCTAGGTCCAGAAGAGGGGGAAGCCTTTGCGCGACCAGCGGACGACGGTGTCATGCCCGACGAGACGCCCGAGGAGGAGCACGCGCTCGCGACCATGCGGGCGCTCATCGGCAAGCCCCTCGGGGCGCCGACGGTCGCGCCCGATCCGGTGAACCAGCCGATGATCCGGCACTGGGCGGCGGCGCTGGAGGGCCCGGCGCGTGCAGCAGATCGAGGCGCTGCTCGCCGGGTGATGTCGGTAATGCCCCCACGACGGCAGGCCGTCGCATGATGGCGGCAAGCGCCGAGGGCCAGCGCCCGGCGATCATGTTCACGGACGTGGTCGGCGCGCTCCGTGGTACTCGACGGGCGACTAGCGCCATGGTACCATTTTGGAACTATTCCACCATTCGGCCATTCGAGGAGGACGCATGGCGCTCAACATCAAGGACCGTGAAGCCGAGAAGCTCGCCGCTGATGTTGCGGCGATGACCGGCGAGAGCAAGACGCGCGCCGTAAAGGTCGCGCTCCAGGAGCGTAAGCAACGGCTGGCGCTGCGGATCGTGCGACGGGATCGTGGCCGAGCGCTGCGGGCCTTTCTCGAAGAGGAAGTGTGGCCGCAGGTCCCACGCAAAGCACTTGGACGTCGAGTGAGTCGCCGCGAGCGTGACACGATCCTCGGCTACGGTCCGGAGGGCGTGTGATCGTCGACAGTTCGGCGGTCATCGCGTTGGTTCTTCGGGAGCCTGGTTGGGAACGTCTCTTGGAGAAGTTGGGAGCCCAGGACGCTTGCGCCATCGGAGCGCCGACGCTCGTCGAGACGGGACTCGTGCTCACGGCCAAGATCGGCAAGAAGGCCTCGAGCGTTCTGTCGCGATTCCTCCAGGAGACCGGCATCTCCGTGGTTCCCTTCGCGGAGGAGCATTGGCGGGTTGCTGTCGACGCATACGCGCGGTTCGGCAAGGGACGGCACGCCGCGGGACTCAACTTCGGCGATTGCCTCACCTATGCCGTAGCACGGCTGGCGGAACGCCCGCTGCTGTTCGTCGGTAACGACTTCACGCGAACCGATTTGACAGCGGCCTGATGTGATCGTCGCGCCGTTCCGTCGGGCGCCTCGGCGGCCTCTACGTAGCGCCCGAACTCCGCCCCGTGATCCGCGTCGAGCGACGCGTGCATGGATACGCGGGGGCAACGGGCCGGAGCACCGCGCCAGCTGGGGGCGTGGCGGCGAGTCCCGGGGCGAGGTCCGGGCGTGTCTCCGGTGTCAACACAAAGTAGAAACGTCCGCTTTTCTCCCGGCGGTCTCAACCGGTCATCGCAACAGCCCGGGCGAAGGCCTCGGAGGGTGTCAGCCAACCGAGGGTTTGTCGAGGGCGTGCGTTCAGCTCGGCCGCGACGGCGTCGAGGTGTGC
>Ga0187892_10001416_pt1 | contig 54821 bp, 50 predicted proteins | sample MA1701073metaG_FD_139345 | JGI IMG/M metagenome (GOLD analysis project Ga0187892, IMG submission 139345) | Bio-ooze microbial communities from a basaltic lava cave in the Kipuka Kanohina Cave System on the Island of Hawaii, USA - MA170107-3 metaG ...
GACCGTTGCCGAGCCTGGTGCCGCTTCGCGTGGAAGGGACCATCCGTCATCCCGCGGTGGGCGAGTCCTGGGAGTATTCGGTGCTGCTGTCGATTCGCAATGATCGGGGTGAAGAGGTTTCCCGGCAGGTGGTCGGCGTCGGAGCGCTTCACCCCGCTGAGCAACGAACGTTCACGCTGGCCGTCGAGGTGTTTACCGGTGCGCTGAGCAAGCCGGATCAGGCACCCGAGCCCGGCGAGCGCCGAACCAGCCTTCGGAAGCCCCTTACCGCAGGATGATGTAACTCAGGGCTGCAATACTTCCGGCCATGGGAATCGTGAGGATCCAGGCCCAGAGTATCCGCCCGGCCACTCCCCAGCGCACCGCCGACAGTCGGTTGGCCGCGCCCACTCCCACGATGGCGCCGGTGATGGTGTGGGTCGTGCTGACCGGAACGCCGAGCGCAGAAGCAAGGAAGATCGCCCCGGCGCCTCCCGTCTCGGCGCAGAACCCCCCGAAGGGACGAAGCTTGGTAATCCGGGTTCCCATCGTTTTGACGATCCTCCAGCCCCCCAGTGCCGTCCCCAGGGCGATCGCGCTGTAGGCGCTGATCTCCACCCAGAACGGCACGTGGTCCGCCGTTTGGAGATACAGGGAGCGCTGCCAGCCGGTGGCATCGGCGAAGGTCGCCTGGGTCGCCACCAGCAGCCCGACGATGACCCCCATCGTCTTCTGGGCGTCGTTGGCCCCATGGCTCATGGAGAACGCCGCGGCGGATACCAGTTGGAGGCGTTTGAAAGCCCGGTCGAGCGGCGCGGCTGGCATCCTGTGCACACTGCGCGCGATGATCGTGGTCAGGATCACTGCCGCCGTCATGCCGATCGTGGGTGACAGGATGATGAACACCAGCGGCTTGACCCAGCCGGACGCGATCAAGGCGCCGATGCCGGCTTTCGCCACGGCCGCCCCGCCAAGACCGCCGATCAAGGCGTGGGAGCTCGAGGTGGGCAGGCCCAGCCACCAGGTGATCAGGTTCCAGATGATCGCACCCAGCAGGGCGCTCAGAATGAGGCTGGGATCGCCGGCGGTGATTTCCGGATGGATCAGACCCTTGCTGATCGTCTTGGCGACAGCGGTACCCACCACGAACGCGGCCGAAAAGTTGAAGAAGGCGGCCCAGAGCACTGCGAGGCCGGGCGACAAGACCCGGGTCCCGACCACGGTGGCGATCGAATTGGCACTGTCGTGGAATCCGTTGATGAAGTCGAACACCAACGCGACCCCGACTATAAAGAGAATGAATGTGACGGAGCTCTCCATGCTCAGGAGTGCTTGATGGCGATGGATTCGAGAACGTTCGCGACGTCCTCCGCCTGATCGAGCGTTTTCTCCAGGGTGTCGTAGATCTCCTTCCACTTCATCAGGACGATCGGGTCCTTCTCCTGGTCAAAGAGCCGGCCCAGCCACTCGGCATAGGCTGCATCACCCTCCTCTTCAAGCCGCTTCACCGCGATACAGGACTTGATGACGACGCCGGCCTTCCCGTTCTCGAGCACCTTGACCCCGTTCAACAACTGCTCCGTCGCCCGGACGATCACATCGGCCATGATCACCGCGCCCTGCGGCGCGGCCTCCGCTCGGAAGATCGCCACCCTCCGGGTGGTGCCATCGATCCGGTCGAGCACGTCGTCGAGTCGCGAAGCCAGCAAATGAATGTCTTCCCGGTCGAGGGGAGTGATGAAGCTCTTGTCCAACCGGGTGACCAGCTCGTGGGTGATTTCGTCTGCCTGGTGCTCCAATCGCTTGATCGTGTCCACCAGATAGTTCCGTTTATCAGGCCCGCTCGCGAAGAGCTCGCGCAGGGCCTTCGCAGCTTCGACATTCAGCGAGGCCACCGAGGTGAACAAGTCAAAGAACCGCTGGTCACGCGGTAACAGGCGAACCACGAAGTCCTCGGGGTGGTTGGGGGAGGAAGAAAATAGCCCCGGACTAGCTGGTATGCACCGGGCCGGCCCGGTCCGCTTCCTGATAGGCAGCTTCGATGCGGGCGGCATTGTGCTGCTCGACGACCTTCCGGCGAACTGAGAGCTTGGGGGTGAGCTCCCCGGCTTCGATCGAGAAATCCCGTGCCAGCACCAGAAACCTCTTGGGAACCTCGAACTGGGCGAGATCCCGGAGCGTTTTTCGGGCTTCCCCGGCGAGATGGGCCTCGACTTCGCTGAGGCCGGCCAGCTCCTCCCGCGACGACCAATGCAGCCCGCGCTCCCGGGCCCACGGCTCCAGTCGGTCAAAGTGTGGAACCAGGAGTGCAATCGGGAACTTGCGCCGGTCGCCGAGAAGGACTGCGTTCGAAATGTACCGGTTGAGCTTCAGTAATCCCTCGATCGGCTGCGGCGCGATCTTCTTTCCGCCCGCCGTCACGATCAGGTCTTTCTTCCGGTCGGTGATCCGCAGGAACCCTTCCTGATCGATATCGCCGATGTCGCCGGTGTGGAACCAGCCGTCGGGCTCGAGCGCTTCCCGCGTGGCCTCGGGTTTGTTGTAGTAGCCTCGCATCACATTGGGACCCCGGACCAGGATCTCCCCGTCATCGGCGATGCGGACCTCAACGTCCTGTATCGGGCGGCCCACCGTCCCGATCTTCATCCTGGTGGGGGTGTTGACCGACACCACCGGGGAGGTCTCGGTCAGTCCATACCCCTCCAGGATTTTCAAGCCTGCCGCATAAAAGAACCGGGCAATTTCGGGCGACAGCGGAGCTCCGCCCGAAACGAAGTACGCGAGCCGGCCGCCCACGCGAGCCCGGATTCGGCTGAACACCAGCCGATCGGCAATGAACCGTGCCAGCTTGAGGTCGAGCGGAATCATCCTGCCGGAAAGGGTCCGTTCGGTCCATTCGGCCCCCACCCGCTTCGCCCAGAAAAAGAGCTTCTTTTTGAGCGCCGACCCGGCCGAGGCGGTCTCAAACGCACGGGCGTAGACCTTTTCATACAAGCGGGGAACCGCGCAACAAATGGTCGGGCGGACCTCCAGCATATTCTGGGGGACCTTCTCGATGTTCTCCGCGTAGCTGATCACGACGCCGCCCGCCAGCATGAGATAGTGGCCTGCCATCCGCTCGAAGCTGTGTGAAAGCGGGAGCAAGGACAGGCATTCGTCGCGGTCGGAAACAGGAAGGATTTCGACGCACGTTGCCACGTTCGAGGCGAGGTTCCCATGGGTGAGCATCACCCCCTTGGGATCGCCTGTTGTTCCGGAGGTGTAGATCAGGGTGGCGAGGTCATCGGCACTCGCCCGCAGCGCGTTCTCGCGCCAGCGGGGGTACTTCTCGACGGCGGCCCGGCCCCGGCCCAGGAGCTCCTCGTACCCGAGCACGTCCGGTCCGCCGAGTCCCGCGTCGAAACCGATCACATGCCGCAGGGAGGGTAGCGCGGCGCGAATCTGCTGAACCTTGTCGAGCTGGGCCTGAGTCGAGAGGCATATCGCCGACGCGCCGGAGTCCCGCAGGATGTACTCGATTTGTTTGGGTGTGAGCGTGGGATAGACCGCGACGTCCACACACCGCGCCGCCAGACAGGCATAGTCCGTGATCGCCCACTCGGGGCGGTTTTCCGAGAGGATCGCGACGCGGTCTCCCGGGGAAAGCCCCAGCTCCAGAAAACCGAGACTCGCGGCCCGAACCCGGTCGAGCAGCTCGGCGGTGCTGATCGAAACCCAACGGTCGTGCTGCTTCACGCGAAGCGCGGCAGGTCGGCCGCCGAACCGATCGACCGCCCCAAAAAACAGCTCGGTGAGGGTCCGAAAGGATGCCGTGCTCACGGGCTGCGGGCTACGGGGGAGGGGGGAGGAGTCGGGGGCGCGATGATGGTGAGAGACACGAAGTTCGACACCAGCTCATTCTCCCCGATGACCGCCTGCACCCGTCCGGTCCCGGCCAGCAGTCCGGTCACCACACCGGTCGTCTCGCCGACTGTAATCGTCGAATCCGGAGTGCGCCACAACACGGCGACGTCGAGGGGGAGGCCTTCCTTGTCCAGAGCCCGTGCGGTGAACTGAACCGAGTCGCCAATCGCGAGAGTGGTGGTGGTCGGGGGGCGGACTTCGAGAAACGCCACCCCATCAGCAGTCGTCGGAAGGTCTCCGCAGCCGGAGAGGAGGGCCCCGACGGCGAACACCACGCTGGTCCGCATCACGCCTGGCCGCTCGACTCCCGAAAGTCGATGCCACCTCCCCCTTCCCCCCCGCCTCCGTCGGCTTCGATTTCGCGCAGGGTTGTTTCGGCGTGGCGAATCCAGCGATCGGCGTCGGCGCCTCGCGGCGGCCGCCCGAGGAAAGCGCGAAGATGCCGGACCGCCGGGCCCGTTTCGCCACGCTTGAGGAGGAGAAACGCGATGCCGTAGTGGGCGCCGGTCAAGGTTGGATCGAGCTCCAGCGCCCTGCGATAGTGCCGGATGGCCTCGTCAGGCTGCCCGGTCTTGGTGAACGCAATCGCCATGTTCTGGAGAATCCGGGGGTCGCGGGGGTTGTCCCGCAGGCCGAGCCGGTACGACGTGATGGCCGAGGTGTAGTCACCCTGCCGTTCGAGGGCCAGGGCTTCATTCAGATAGTCCAGTCGCTTGGGACGGGCCGTGTCGGAACCGGAAAAAGCGCCGAACAGTCGTCGCCAAAAGCTCATCGGCAGGGCTGCGTCGAAGGTCGGAAGATTCGGAGCTCCGGGGCGTGCCTTCGAAAACTAAGTCTCCCGTCGCGGTCAGGCAACGCATTTGCTGCCAGCGGCCACGAGTGTTTACCTTGAGCCGTCCTGTCCTCCTCTCGATTCCATGCCCCGGAGCGTCTGATGCGGAGAACAATCCCCCCCATGACCCGGGGCGTCCTGGAGATCGACTGGCCCCTGTTCGGTGAGCTGTGCCGTGCCCTCGCGCTGAAGGTGGCCCGCGAGTACGATCCCGAAATCGTGCTGGGCATTGCCAAGGCAGGGGTGATACCCGGAGTGGTCATCGCGGCGATCCTCCAGCGCGATTTTGCCTCGATGGTGGTCACCCGAAACGCCGAAGATCACCTCCCAGTGCTCGTCGTCGGCCCCCCAACAACCGTGAAGGGCCGCCGGGTGTTGCTCGTGGACGAGACGTGCGACTCCGGCCACACCCTGCGACTTGCGCTCAGTGAGACGCGCGCGGCAGGGCCGGCCGAAATCCGCACTGCCGTCTCGTTCAAAACCGGCACGTACGCCCCGGATTTCCACTCCTTTGAAACCGACAAGTTCATCATCCTCCCCTGGGATCGGGAAGTCGTGCACGACGGTCAGCTGGTGACCAGGCCGGACTACGCGGAGTACCTCCAGAGCAACCGGTGAAGCAGCGCATCCTCGACGCGCTCGAGAGCTCGCGCGCGGGGTACGGCGAGCTGCGGCTCCGCAGGATCTGGAGGACCGCGGTCCTGGTGCGGGACCGGGTCGCCGAATCGGCCCACGCCGGCGTCGAAACCGGCGGATTTGCGCGCTGCTGTTCGACCGGAACCGGCTGGGGGAGTGTTGGCTGGAGCGGCGAGTCCCGGCTCGAAGAACAGCTCCTTCAGGCCCATGAGCTCTCCCTCGCGGGTTCCTCCCGCCAACCACTCCAGTTGGCGGAGATCCCGATTCGCGAATTCGAATCCCCTGCTAGCCTCCCCGCGGATCCGAGATCGTTCGACATGGTCGCCAGGCGGGAACGCGCCGAGAGCCTTGGCGTCGCCCTCCGTGAAGCGGATCGCCGCATCGCGGCCTCACGCGTGCTGGTGTCGGACGAGGTCGTCGAGACCTGGTACGGCACGTCCGAAGGAACCTGGATCCACCACCTTCGCAGCTCGGTGACCGTGGCGGCGCTGGCAGTCGCGCGGCAGGAAGGGTCCGCCGAGCGAGCGATGGGGTCCGTCACGTGTCCCGGCGGCTGGCACAGCACGGCTGCCGCCGAGTCACTCGTGCAAAGCGTTGCCGCACGGGCGGTGGATCGACTCCACGCTCCACCCGTGCGGTCGGGCCGATATCCGGTTGTTCTCGATCCCGCCGCGGCTGGAGCGCTGATGCACCGGGCTGTCTCACACATCGCCCGCCCCGCGCTCCCTGGAGCCGATCCCGACGTTCTCCCCCTGGGTGCCCGGCTGGGTCCGGATATCCTGACCGTCGGGGACGATCCCACCGCGCCTGGTCTCTCCGCCGGTTCGCCCTACGATGACGAGGGAGCCGTGGCCCGCCGATGCGTCATCGTGCAGAACGGAGTGGTTCTGGGTCACCTCCACAATCGGGAGACCGCTGGTGCAAGCAGCCAGGCGACCACCGGGCACGCCCGGGCCGGCTCGATTCAAGGACCGCCGTATCCGCGCGCCTCGAACACGTTCGTGGCCCCGGGAGTCGGGTCGCTGGATGACCTGATGGAGGAAGTCGGCACCGGTATCTACGTAATGGACGCACTGGCCTGTGAGGCGACGGAAGCCGGCGTCGCCCTTCGGGCGGGCGCGGCCCACATGATTCGGAACGGGCGGATTGCCGAGCCGGTCAAGGGAGTAAAGCTCTCCGGCGAATTGCTCGACCTGCTCGGTCGGGTCGACGTGGTTGGTGGTGATTTCCAGTGGAGCGGCGCGACCGCGCGATGCCGCGACGGCGCCGCTGGGCTGGTGACCGTGACGACCGGCGCGCCCCATCTCCGGCTGAGAGAAGTGCTGATCGAAAGCGAGGTCGGATGACCGGTCCCGTTCTCGATCTGGTTTCCCGGCGGGCAGATCGGGCCGATGCGGTCTCCAAGGTCGACGACACGCTTACCCTGGCCATCGCACCGGAGGGAGACACTCGGGTTGCCGCTTCCCGGACCCGAATGACCCACCTCCGGGTGGAGCACGCGGGGAGAATCGGGTATGCCTCGAGGCTCGACGGCGGGTCGGACGAGCTGGCTGATGCCGCGCTGGTCGCGGCGGGCGGAGGGCCGGCGCTCCACCTGTTCCTGCCGATGCCTGCTCCGATTCCGGAGCTGGCGATCCGTTCACCGCAGGCCACTGCGGCTCATGTCCCGGAGCTCGAGGGGCTCGCCCGCGCGTTGCTCGAGCGACTCCGGAGGGGGGACCGCCGGGTCGAGGTCTGGTCGGAGCGCTCCATCGGCTCCGTGCAGGTCGGCAATACCCGGGGGGTGCTGACCGGCTATGAGTGCACGATGGCGGGCGCTGGCGCGGTGGTGGAAAGCATCGGGGCTGGCTACGCGCCTCCTTGCCGCGTCCACACCTGCGGGACCTCGCTGCCGGGGCTCCCCGACCTCGAGGCGCTGGTGGACGAGGTGGATCATCGCCTCGATCCTCCTCTCGTTCGTCCTCCTCGAGCGCTTCCCGCCGCGATGCCGGTCTGCTTCGCTCCTCGCGCGGTGGCAACGCTGTTGAGGCCGCTCCGGATTGCGCTGACCGGCCATCAGATGCTGTTGGGGGACTCCCCCTTGCGCGGGAGGATCGGAGATGATGTGTTCGATGCGAAGCTCTCGGTGTTCGATGATCCACTCGCCCCGGCCCGGCCGGGATCACGCCCGATCGATGATGACGGAGTTGTCACCAGGCGAGTGCCGTTGATCGAAAGGGGAAGGCTGGTGGGTTGCCTGGTAGATCTCGAAGTGGGTGCCCGCGCGGGTGTGCCGTCAACCGGGCATGGATGGCGCGCCGCAGGAGCCGGATCGCGGGTAGGGTTTACGAACCTCCGGGTACTGCCCGGAGTCGAGACTCGGGCGACCCTGTTGACGATGATGGGTCGCGGTCTCCTGGTTCTTGATCTCGACTGGTCTTCGGGGCCCAACCCCGTTCGAGGGACGCTGCACCTGCGCGCCCCCTGGAGCTATCTGGTCGAGAGCGGCGCCGTCGTGGGGCGGCTGGAGGGCATCAGCCTCGTGGGAAACCTGTTCGACACGCTGGCCCGGATTCTGGCGGTCGGCGGAGACGGGTCATGGGTCGGAGCGGTGTGCACCCCGTCGCTGCTCTTCGAGAGCATGACGGTGGTCACTGCGAACCGCTGACCGCCTCCTGATAACTCATTCCCCCCATCATCCGCTCATACAAGTAGGTCAGCATGTCCGGGGAGCCGATGAGGAACCGGCAGCGTTCCTCGCCCTGGCTCCCGCACTCCACCTCCATGACCGCCGCCCGGGTTCCCCCCAGCCGGGTGAAGAAGTCCGCCAGGAGCCCGCACGAGAAATGGCAGCTGGGAAACTCGGCTCCCTGGGTCTGGGCTTCGGACCATTGGACCCCGTCCAGCGCCAGGATCGTGGGCGTCACTTCGGTCATCGTGACCGACCCCCAGCCCGCCTCGGCAAAGAATCCTGCGAGCGCTTCCCGGAGAAAAGCGGTGTCGAGCTCCCGCGCGAAACCGACCTGGTAGGTGGAGCGGCACCAGTCCTCGAAGGCCTGGTACGCGCCTTCGCCCGCGGCAAACCCGATCTCCCGGAGGAGCAAGGCGGCTTTGGGGCCGGTTTCGCGCTCCAGGGTCGCGCGCATCTGGTGAAGAGCACGCTTCCCGATCCGCACGCCGTTGGACTGCGTCAGGGTGTTCGTCATGGACTCCCTTCCTGCGACTGTACCCGGGTCAGCAATTCTGCCTCATCAATCGTCTCGATGCCAAGAGCCCGGGCATGTTCGAGCTTGGCGCCCGCGGCCTCTCCCACCACGACAACGTGGGTCTGGCGGGTGATGCTTCCGGTTACCCGCCCTCCCGCACGCTCGATCAGCGCGGTTGCCGCCGGCCGGGACAGCGTGGGCAAGGTTCCGGTGAGCACATAGTTCTTGCCGGTCAGCGGGCCCTCACCCGCGGTGGCCTGCGGCTCGGTCAACGTGAGCCCTGCCTCGGCAAGACGGTCCAACAGCCGCCGGTTCGAGGCATCCTGGAAGAAGCTTGCCACGCTATCGGCGATGGCCGTTCCGATGCCTGCAACATTCGCGATTTCCTCCCGGGTAGCGGACTTGAGCCGGTCCAGAGACCCGAATCGGCGGGCCAGGAGCACCGCGACATTCTTCCCAACGTGGCGAATTCCGATGGCAAATAACAGGCTGCTGAGCGGTTTGGATCGGGAGGCTGCAATGCCCTGCACGAGCAGCTCCGCCGACCGGCTTCCGAATCGCTCAAGGGTCATCAAGGGCTCTCCCCGGAGGAGATAGAGGTCGCTGACATCGCGAATCATCCCGGCATCGAGCAGCTGCCGTACCCGCTCCGGGCCCAGTCCCCGAATGTCCATGGCCCCGCGCGACGCGAAGTGGACGATGCCCTCGAAAATCCGGCCCGGGCACGACACGTTGGGGCAATAGGACATGACTTCGTCGCCAGGACGCTCGGCCGGAGTTCCGCACTCGGGGCACGCGGTCGGCATGACGAAGGGTCGCTCCGATCCGTCCCGGCGTTCCCGCAGGGGCCCGATCAGCTGCGGAATCACCTCGCCGGCTCGCACCACTTCCACCCAATCGCCGATGCGGATGTCCTTCTGCCCGATCAGATCGGCGTTGTGAAGCGTGGCTTTGGACACGGTGACCCCGCTCACTTCGACCGGTTCGAGCTCCGCCCAGGGGTTGAGCGCGCCGGTGCGCCCGACGTTGATGCGGATGTCCCGCAGCCGGGTGACCGCCACCTCGGGCGCGAATTTGCGGGCAATGGCCCACCGCGGTTCCCGCCCTCCCACGATGCCAAGCTCGTTCTGGAGATCGAGCCGATTGACCTTGATCACCACGCCATCGGACTGGAAGGCGAGGGTGTCGAGAACAGCTTCGAGCTCAGGGATCCGCGCCTCCACCGCGGAGAGCGTTGGGAATCGCTGGTAGTGAGGCTCGACCTGGAACCCCCACTTCGTGAGCTGCTCGAGGATCTCGTGCTGAGACCGGAGCGCAAGCCTTCCGTCGATGACCTCGATGCTGAAGGCGAACATCCGGAGTCGCCGCCGCCTCGTCTCGCCGGGGTCGAGCTGGCGTAACCCGCCGGCCGTCGCGTTGCGGGGATTGGCAAACGGCGGGTCGCCTGCCTCGGCCCGGTCCCGGTTGAGTCTCTCGAAGGCCTTGTAGGGCATGTAGACCTCGCCGCGAATTTCCATCAGCGCGGGAGGGGGAACGTCGCCGCCGGCAAGGCTCAACGGGATGTCCCGGATTGTTTTGAGATTCGCGGTGACGTCCTCCCCGACCAGCCCGTTGCCTCTCGTCGCGCCGACGATCAGCGTCCCGGCCTGATAGGTGAGACTGACGGCCGCGCCGTCGATCTTGATCTCGGTGGTGTACTCCGCTTCCCTCACGTCGGGCGTGATCCGGGCATTCCGCTCTTCCCATTCCCGGAGCTCGATCTCATTGAAGGCATTCTTGAGCGACAGCATGGGGTGACGGTGCGGGTGCTTCGCGAGCGCGGTGGCGGGGCCTGCTCCAATCCGGCGGGTCGGGCTGTCGGGGGTCAACAGGGCAGGGTAGCGCCCCTCCAGCTCTTGAAGCTCGCGAAACAGCCGATCGTATTCGGCGTCGGCGATTTCCGGCTGATCCTCGACGTAATAGAGACGGTTGGCGCGATCGATCCGGCGCCGAAGCTCCGCGGCGCGCGCGACCGCGTCGGGGGGGAGTGAGTCGGTCACGCCCAAAACTAATCCCTCGCCGATGGCCATCCACCGTCCCCCGTGATACGTTTCTGCCCCGAGGGAGGATGCCATGCACGAGGATGAACGAGACGAGCCGGAAGACGAAGTCGAAGCGCAGGAGGACTCACCCGAGGCCCCGGGACGATCGAGCGCGGGCACGTTCGCGATGGGAGTGGCGGTTGGCGCGCTGCTGGGTGCCGCGATCGCGCTCCTGCTTGCCCCGGCATCCGGCCAGGTAACCCGCAAGCGCCTGCGTCACCGCCTGGCGGAGGTGCGCGACAAGGCTCAGGAAGAATGGAGTGACCTGAGCCGCAAGGCGAGCCGGGAGATCCGCAAGAGGATGGAGTCGGTGTCCTGAGTTCGCTCCTCCCTCCAGTTCCCAGACTGATCGAGCGGAAACGAGATGGCCAGCCGCTCGAGCCCTCTGACTGGCGCGGCCTGATCGAACAGTACGTCCGCGGCGACGTCCCCGACTACCAGATGAGCGCGCTGGCCATGGCAGTCGTCTGGCGCGGACTCGAGCCCTCCGAGCTCGCCGCACTCGCCGATGCCATGTTGCACTCCGGTGCCGCGCTGGATTTCGGCACCTGGGCCGTGCCAAGAGTTGACAAGCATTCGATCGGCGGCGTGGGCGACAAAACCTCGCTGTTGCTCGCCCCCATGGTCGCGTGCTGCGGCGCCGCCGTACCGATGATTTCCGGGCGGGGACTCGGCCACACCGGCGGTACCCTCGACAAACTCGAATCCATTCCCGGCTTCAACGTCCGACTCTCACTCGGTCAGGCGGTAGCCCAGGTCAAGCGACTCGGCGTCGTCATGCTGGGGCAGACTCCTGAGATCTGTCCCGCCGACCGGAAGCTCTACGCGCTGCGCGACGTCACCGGGACGGTGGAGTCCATTCCGCTCATCTCGGCGAGCATCATGTCGAAGAAGCTTGCAGAAGGCCTCACCGGACTGGTGCTCGATATCAAAACCGGAAGCGGAGCCTTCATCACCGATCCGGAACAGTCGCTGGTCCTCGCCCGCACCATGATCGGCATCGGAGAATCGCACGGCTGCCGAACCGTGGCGCTGCTCACCGCGATGGACCGTCCCCTTGGCGAGGCGTGCGGCAACGCCCTCGAAGTTCGGGAGTCGCTCGACGGCCTGAAAGGGAAGGGGCCGGCGGATCTCATGGAAGTGACCTATGCGCTCGCGGTCGAAATGCTCCTCGTCGCAGGGCTCGAAACCGATCGTCGGGCCGCCCGGCTCCGCCTGGAGGAGACCGTCACCTCCGGCCGGGCGCTGGAGATGTTCGCGCGAATGGTCGAGGCCCAGGGCGGCGACCCCGACGTCGTCACCAACGACGCCCTCCTTCCGGCGGCGCCCGTTGTACGGGAGTACCGGGCTCCCCGCGACGCGGTCATCGCGGAAATTCCCCCGCGACTGATCGGCCACGCCGTCATCGCTCTCGGGGGAGGGAGATCAAAGACGGAGGATGTGATCGATCCCGCGGTGGGATTCCTGATTCCAGCCAAGCCGGGAGATCAGGTCAAACAGGGAGACCTGCTGGCCGTGATCCACGCCAGATCCGAGGCCGATGCGGAACGGGCCGCCCGAGCGCTCGACGAAGCGATTCGGCTGGGAGATTCCGCGCAGCCACGCCCGCTGATTTCGGACCGGGTTACCGCCGGCGGGCGCGAGCCCTGGGGGGCGGAAGGGCCCGGCTAAACGTCCAGGTGGCTGACGTACTTGGCGTTCTGCTCGATGAACAACCGCCGGGGCTCCACTTCATCCCCCATCAGCTCCTCGAACAGCTTTGAAGCGATCTGGGCATCCTCCAGCGTCACCCGCAGCACGGTGCGGGTCTCCGGATCCATGGTGGTCTTCCAGAGCTGGGGCGGATTCATCTCCCCGAGGCCCTTGTACCGCTGAATACTGACGCCGGTCTTGCCCTCACCGCCCAGCCGCTTGGCCGCCTCATCCCGCTCCGCCTCGGTGTAGGCGTAGTACTCCTCTTTCCCTCGGGCCACGCGGTACAGCGGCGGTTGCGCGATGTAGACATACCCGGCTTCGATCAGCTCCCGCATTTGCCGGAAGAAGAACGTGAGCAGCAGGGTCCGGATGTGCGCGCCGTCCACGTCGGCGTCGGTCATCAGGATGATCTTCTGGTACCGCGCATCCTCCAGCTTGAAGTCCTCCCGCACCCCGGTGCCGATCGCGGTGATCATCGCCCGGATCTCTTCGTTGGAGAGCACCTTGTCGATACGGGCTTTCTCGACGTTGAGGATCTTCCCGCGCAGGGGTAGAATCGCCTGGAACGAGCGGTTCCGGCCCGCCTTGGCGCTGCCCCCGGCCGAGTCGCCCTCCACCAGATAGATCTCGCACATCGCCGGGTCATCGAGGGAGCAGTCGGCCAGCTTGCCGGGAAGCACTCCGTTCTCGAGTCCTGATTTCTTCCGGACCAGGTCGCGCGCCTTCCTGGCGGCCTCCCGGGCCCGGGCCGCGCTGACCGCTTTCTCGATCACCGCCCGGGCGACGCTGGGATGTTCTTCCAGAAAACTCCCCAGGTGCTCGTTGATGACCTGCTTGACGATGCCCTCGACTTCGGAGTTCCCCAGCTTGGTCTTGGTCTGACCCTCGAACTGGGGCTCCTTGACCTTCACGTGCAGCACGCAGGTCAGGCCCTCACGGATGTCCTCACCGGTGAGGGAGAAGTCCTCCTTTTTGAGGTAATTGCCCTTCTTGGCGATGTCATTGATCGTCCGGGTGAGCGCCGCCTTGAAGCCCGTGAGGTGGGTGCCCCCCTCGTGGGTGTTGATGTTGTTCACGAAGGTGAAGGTGTTTTCGTTGTAGCCGTCCTCGTATTGCAGCGCGAGGTCGATCTCCACCTCGTCCTTGGTCGTCGTGACCGGAATGGGTTTGGGATGGAGCGGCCGCTTGTTCCGGTTGAGCCATTGGACGAACTCGGTCAGTCCCCCTTTCGCGAAGAATTTGTCTTCCTGGGCCGGAGCCTGGCGTTCGTCGCGAAGGGTGATCGTCACTCCCCGATTCAGGAAGGCCAGTTGCCGCAGCCGGTCGGCCAGGGTCTGATAGTGAAACTCGAGGGTGGTGAATATCTCGGGATCGGGCGTGAAGGTGATCGTCGTCCCGGTTCCTTTGGTTTTGCCGACCACATTCAGTTTCTTGGTGGTCTGACCCCGCACGAAGGCCATGTGATGGCGCTTGCCATCCATGTCCACGTACGCATCGAGCTTTTCGGACAGGGCGTTGACCACCGACACACCGACGCCGTGCAGCCCACCCGAAACCTTGTAGGTCCGCTTGTCGAACTTCCCGCCGGCGTGCAGTACGGTGAGGGCGAGCTCGAGGCCGGGGATCTTCTCCGTCGAATGGATCCCCACCGGGATCCCCCGGCCGTTGTCGCTGACCGTGACGCTGTTGTTCTCGTGTATCGTGACGTTGATGGCGTCGCAGAAACCGGCCAGGGCTTCGTCGATCGAGTTGTCGACCACCTCGTACACCAGGTGGTGCAACCCGTTCTCGGAAACCGAACCGATGTACATCGCAGGCCGCCGGCGGACGGCCTCCAGGCCCTTGAGAACCTGGATCGAGTCGGCGCTGTAGTCGGCGGTGTCGGTCAACGGGGCCGGCATGGCGTTGGCCATCGTCGGATTCCTCTCCTTACCGCCGGTCGGCGGGGAGGGCGCTCCCCGCGAGCCAGCGGATTTCTCTGATCTGTCCCTCGGGGGCGATTCCCCGGTTGAGCTCCCCCAGAATGCGCGGCGTCATCAAACTCAGCTCGTTGGCCCAGGCGCTCGAAACCACCCGCACCCACAAGGTGCCCTGTCCGTTGACCGCCTCGGCCTGGGTGACCGTGGCGATCTGGGGCCCCACGGCGCCCGGCCATCGGTCGACCGCCTGGGCCAGGGTGAGCCGGGTGCCTAACCCGGATCGCCCGAGCCAGTCCTCCAACGCCTCGCCGACCCGGACCGGACGCCCGCCGCGGTCCGTCATGCCACCCACCGCACCGGCTCGGCGAGCTCGCTCACCTGCCCGTGCTTGACTTCGAGCCGCTCGAGGTGAAACGCCTCGGGGAGCTCATCCGAGCGGGGAGACGTGATGAACGTCTGGGGCGCCACCCCGTTACCGTTGGTCTCCCCGGCCAGCCGGACGGCCAGGCGCGCGCGGCGGTCCCCGTCCAGCTCGGCAAAGACATCGTCGAGGAGCAGCGCCGGCTCGGTGCCGGACCCTGCGGTCAGCGTGGTCCACTCACACAGCTTGAGCGCAATGGCCGCGGTGCGGTGCTGGCCGCTCGAGCCGAACTCCCGGAGTGGCCGACCCCCCAGCTCGAGCTCGAGATCGTCGCGGTGCGGGCCCACCGTCGTCATGCCGAGCCGCTCGTCACGGTCGAGGGACCGGGCCAAAGCGGCGGGCCAGGCGTCCGGATCGGCGAGTGATGCATCGCCGCGATACCGGAGCGTCATCGGAGCGGTCTCACCCAAACCGGCACATTCGGCGGCGAACTGGGCCTCGGCGCGCCGGGTCCAGGCAATCCGGGTCCGAACCAATTCGGAGCCCGCGGTGGCCAGCGTTCGCTCGAATGCGGCCACCACCGGCGGGCGTTGCTGTCGGAGCGCGCCGTTGCGCTGGGCCAGCGCCCGGCGATAGCGACCGAGTGCCCGCAGGTAGTCCGGTTCCCGCAGGGCAAGGACGCGGTCGAGGTACTCCCGGCGGCCGGACGCGGACCCGTGGACCAGCCGGAGGTCGGTCGGGAGAAAGGCCACCGCCGACCACCGCCCGATCGCCTCGCTCAACCGCTCCGGGGGGGCTCCGTCGAGGGCCACTCGCTTGTGGCGATCCGCGGTTCGGAATTCGGTCGCGAGCTCGCGGATCGCGCCGGCAATCCACAGGGTCAGGTGAAAACCGGCCCCACCGTGCCGGCTGACCTCAACATCGCGAGCCCCCCGGAGAGACCGGAACAGAACCGGGTAATAGAGCAGCTCGAGAAGGTTGGTTTTGCCGTGCCCGTTCGGCCCCACGAAGGCAGCGCCGCCGGGCGGAAGTGGCAGGTCCAGATCCGCGAGATTCCGGAACCCTCGCGCCACGATTCGTTCGGCCCGCATCACACGGAAATTTAAGGGGATAGGCCCGGGAAACACAGCCGGGAAGCCCCGCCCTTGGGCCGGGTTTAGCGGCCCAGAAACCCCGGCTTTCTCTTGGCGAGAAACGCGGCGGTCCCTTCCTTGAAATCCTGGCTTCCGGCCAGCCGCCCGAAGAGCTCGCTCTCCAGCGCGAGGGCCTCGTCCAGAGGGCGGCCCTCCTGCCGGTCCACTGCTTCGAGGCAGCCCGACAGGGCGACGGGACCGTTTTCGAGCATCGTGCGGAGGACCTGCTCGGATTCGGCGAGCAACCGGTCTCCCGGCACCACTCGATTCACCAGCCCGATCCGAAATGCCTCCTGCGCATCGATCGGCGCTCCTCCGAGGAGCAGCTCGACCGCGCGTCCCCTTCCCACGAGGCGGGCAAGCCGAACCGTGCCACCGTAGCCCGGGATGATTCCGAGCCGCACCTCCGGCTGGCCGAACCTGGCGGTGTCGCTGGCGATTCGAACGTGGCACGCCAGGGCCAGCTCGCACCCTCCTCCCAGCGCAAATCCATTCACCGCTGCGAGAACGGGTTTTGGAGTGCGTTCGAGGCGCCGGAACACCGAGGATCCCTTGCGTGAAAAGGCCAGGGCCCGGTCCGCGTCGCACTGCGCCAGCTCCGCGATGTCCGCTCCCGCGGCGAATGCTTTTGGACCTGTACCGGTGAGAATCGCCGCGCGAATGGAGCGCTCCGACTGAAGCCGGGCTGCTACCTCATCCAACTCGTCGAGGACGGCATCGCTGAGGGCATTCAGTTTGTCCGGACGGTTGATGGTGACGAGGGCGATGTCATCCCGGAGCTCGAAGAGCAGCGTTGTATAGGCCATGTACCGAGAGGAGAAGGTGCCGTATTATAGCGGACCTTGCCTTCCATTCTCGCACTCGACCAGGGGACCAGCAGCTCGCGGGCGCTGGTAGTCCATCAGGACGGGACGATTCTGGGGTCCGGCCGGCAGTCGTTCGGCCAGCATTTTCCCGAGCCGGGCTGGGTGGAGCACGATCCGGAAGAACTCTTCCAATCCACCTTGACGGCGGCGCGACAGGCGCTCGCGGCCTCGCCTGAGACACCCCGCGGCCTCGGGATCACCAATCAGCGCGAAACCGTGGTGCTCTGGGACCGGCGGACCTTGCAGGCGGTGGCTCCGGCCATCGTCTGGCAGGATCGGCGCACCACAAGCCGCTGCCGGGAGCTGCGGTCGTCTGGGCTCGAGCCGGACATTCGTTCCCGAACCGGCCTGGTGCTCGATCCGTATTTCACGGCGACCAAACTGGAATGGCTGATGCGCGACGCCAATGTGCGCCATCGTGCCGAGCGCGGCGAGCTCGCTGCGGGGACTGTGGACTCCTGGTTGATCGCGCGGCTCACCGGAGGGCGCGTCCACGTCACCGATCCCACGAACGCGTCGCGCACCATGCTCTACCGGCTGCAGACCGCCGACTGGGATCATGACCTCACGGCCTTGTTCCGGATTCCCGACCGCGTCCTGCCCCAAATCGTCCGCTCGAGCGGGACGTGCGGAGAAACCGATCCAGCCCTGCTCGGGATCTCGCTCCCGATCGCGGGGATAGCCGGAGACCAGCAGGCGGCGCTCTTCGGGCAGGGGTGCGTGACTCCGGGAACGGCCAAGAACACGTATGGGACCGGGGCCTTTCTCCTGCTCTACTCCGGAGAACGCCCTCCGGTGCCCCCGGAGGGGTTGCTCGGAACGGTGGCCTGTGATGCGAACGGTGGCCGCGGGTTTGCCCTGGAGGGGAGCGTGTTCATCGCCGGGGCGGCGATGCAGTGGTTGCGAGATGGTCTCGGGATCATCGCTCGCACGGAGGAATCGGCGGCGCTCGCCGCTTCGGTCGAGGACACCGGCGGCGTCCATCTGGTGCCGGCCTTTGTCGGACTCGGGAGCCCCCATTGGGAGGCGGATGCCCGAGGGACCATCACCGGGATTACCCGGGGAACGACGCGAGCCCACCTGGTCCGTGCCGGGCTGGAGGCGATCGCTTTCAGCTCGATGGAGCTCCTGGAGAGTATGCTCCGCGCCACTGATCTCGAGCTGCCGGCGCTGCGCGTGGACGGAGGCGCCTCGGAAAATGATTGGCTCATGCAGTTCCAGTCTGACCTCCTCGGTGTCCGGGTCGAGCGCCCGGAAAACGTCGAGACGACAGCCCTCGGAGCTGCCGCCCTCGCCGGTCTTGCCCTCGACGTCTGGCCCTCGGTGCAGGATTTTCTCGCCACTAGGCGCCACACCGTCTTCACGCCCCGGATTCCCGCCGAGCATCGGCGCGCCCTTGTCGCAGGATGGCGTCGGGCGGTAGCGGCCGCCCTGTTCTGGGCCCGATGGGGCGGCGCATCGTCCTAGGGTACTATGTTGAAGGGCGGAGGATTCTATGCGCGCCGGTACCAAGTTCTTCCTCGGGGCCTCGGTCATCGTACTGGGGGTCGGTGGGTTGATCGCCTCGGGCATCAAGCAGACCGGGGTCTATTTCCTGACTCCGACCGAGCTGCTCACCCGCACCAGCTCCGATCCGAGCTTTCATGAAGTCGGCCTTAAAGTGGGAGCCAAAGTCGTTCCCGGCTCGGTGCGTCGTGATTCGTCGTCTCGACGGATCGACTTTCGCATCAGTGACGGCTCGAGCGAGTTCCCCGTGACCTACAGCGGTCTGATCCCCGACACGTTTTCCGATGCCAGCGACATCGAGGTGATCGTGGAGGGCAAGTACGGGACCGACGGCGTCTTCCACGCGACCGAAGTGTTCGCCAAATGTGGTTCCCGCTATGAAGCGGAGATGAAGCAGCCCCGCGGGACCTGATCCGTTGACGCTCCTAGGGCAATTCAGTCTGTGGCTGGCCTTCCTGGTGGCGGGATGGGGGGCCGCTGTCGCCTTTCTGGGTCGCTGGCCCGATCGCCCCGACCTCGCCCGGTCCGCGGTTCGGTCGACCTATGCGGTCTGCGCGTCCCTGCTGGTGGCGGCGCTCTGTTTGTGGAAAGCCTTGTTGAGCCACGACTTCAACGTCGAGTACGTGGCGCAGTACACCTCCCGCAACCTGCCGCTCTCCTACGTCTTCGCCGCCTTCTGGGCCGGCCAGAAGGGCAGCCTGTTGTTCTGGGCCACCATTCTTTCCGTGTTCGGCGCCCTCGCCCAGAGCCTCACCAGCCGGCGGCACGAGTCCTTGATGCCCTACCTCGCGGGCGTCACCAACGCGGTGGTTGCGTTTTTCGTGCTGACCATGCTGCTCTCGGCGAATCCCTTCGAGCGGCTCCCCTTTACACCGGAGGATGGGCGGGGGCTCAATCCCCAACTCCAGAACCCGGGGATGACGATCCATCCGCCGATGCTGTACCTCGGCTACATCAGCATCACCATCCCCTTCGGGTTTGCCCTCGCGGCGCTGATCGCCAAGCAGGTGGACAGCAGCTGGATCCACGCCATGCGCAAGTGGACCATCCTGTCCTGGCTCTTCCTCTCGGCCGGCATCACCCTGGGGATGTGGTGGGCGTATGTCGAGTTGGGGTGGGGCGGGTACTGGTCCTGGGATCCGGTGGAGAATGCCAGCCTGCTCCCCTGGCTGACCATGACCGCGTTTCTCCACTCGGTCATGATTCAGGAAAAGCGGGGGATGCTCAAGCGCTGGAATCTCGGCCTGATCGTCGCCTCGTTCCTGTTGAGTATCTTCGGGACGTTCATAACCCGCAGCGGAATCATCGCCAGCGTACACAGCTTCACCCAGTCCGGGGTGGGGTACTTCTTCCTCGGCTTCCTGATCGTGGCCGCGATTGTCTCCTTCACCCTGCTGTACCTCCGCTGGCCGCTCCTCGAGCCCGATGCGAAACTGGAATCGCTCGCGAGCCGGGAGGCGGCGTTCCTGTTCAACAACCTCGCGCTGGTCGGGATCGCCTTCTCGGTCTTGTGGGGGACCTTGTTCCCCATTCTCTCCGAAGCGATCCGGGGGACCAAGATCACGGTCGGACCGCCCTTCTTTAATCGCGTCAACGTGCCGCTCGGGCTCTTCTTGGTTCTGCTCACGGGAATCGGTCCGCTGATCGCCTGGCGCAAGGCCAGCCTGGTCAATCTCCGGCGCCAGTTCATCGCACCGGTCCTGACCGGTGCCCTGGTGAGTCTGGGCCTCGTCGTCGCCGGGATTCGTGACCTCTACCCGGTCATGGCGTGGGGACTTGCCGGATTCGTGGCCGGCACCGTCGGTCAGGAGTTCTGGCGCGGCACCCGGGCCCGCAGGCGGATGCATGGGGAAACCATCCCGCTGGCGCTGGGACGCCTGGTGGCGCGGAACCGCCGCCGCTACGGGGGCTACATCGTCCACACCGGATTCCTGGTGTACGTGGCGGCGTTCGCCGGGATGGCGTTCAAGGTGACGCGGGAAGTCACGCTGCTGCCCGGGGAAAGCGCCGAGATCACCAGCCCGTACGGACACACCTACCGGCTCACCCACATGGGAGTCTCACAGTATCCCCAGCTCAACCGGTTCGTGTCGGCCGCGTCACTCGAGGTTCGGAAAGACGGCCGGCGGATCGGACGGATCACCTCCGAAAAGCGGCAGCACCTTGATTCGTTCGGCCGTCCCACCTTCAATCCCTCGACCGAGGCGGCGATCTGGAGTGACGCTCGGGAGGATTTGTACGTCGTCTATGCGGGCACCATCGGCGGAACCGACCAGGCCTCCTATGCCATCACGATTAACCCGCTTGTCATGTGGGTGTGGGTGGGCGGGGGGATTCTGATCCTGGGCGGGCTGGTAACCATGTGGCCGGGCGGCCCCCGGATTACCCGCCGGAGCCCGAGTGAGGTGCAGCCAGGGTATAGCGCGGCGTTGGCAGGGGCAGGGGTCGGCGAGGACGGGCCTCCATGACCCGGCGTGATTTTCTCCGGGGCTCCCTCGCCGCGACGCTGCTCCCCGGCCTCCAGTCCGCTCCCCAGGCGCCGCCGGACTCCACCCGCCGGGGCGACCCGCTCTACGACCCATCGGTCGTGCAGGAGCGGGCCCTGACCACCGCCGCCGACAACGATCCCGTCGTCCAGGCCGTCGAGCGGCGGCTCAAATGCACCTGCGGCTGCAACCTCGACATCTACATTTGCCGAACGACCGATTTCACCTGCTCCTATTCTCCAGTGCTGCACCGTGAAGTCGTGGCCCTCCTCGCCGCCGGGGCGAGCCCCGATGCCGTCGTGGCCGCGTTCGTGGACAAATACGGCGAGAGCACTCTCATGGCTCCGCCGCCCCAGGGCTTCAACCTTGCGGGGTACTTACTCCCTGGCGTCCTGGTCACGGCGGTCGGGCTGCTGCTCGCCTGGGTGATCGCGCGCCGCAGCCGGCGTCCGGAGGGTCAGCTTGCGGCCGTGACGCCGGGCCGGCTCGAGGAGGCTCTCCCGACCGACCGCCTTCCCGACCTCCCGCCCATCCCTAACCCGGGTGCGGACGAGCGGCTGCGAAAGGCCCTCCAGGAGGTCGAAGACTGATGCTCCTGGAGGTCCTGGGCGCCCTGGCGCTGGGCAGTCTGGCCCTCTGGCTGATCTTTGCTCCCGCATCACGATCGGAGCTGGACGATGGCCTGGCCGAGCCGGAACCTCCCGAGGAAACCCGCCGCGGCATTGCCCTCCTGGCCCTCAAGGAAATCGATTTCGACCGGGAGACCGGGAAGTTGTCGGAGGCCGACCACAGCCTTCTGAAGGCCCGGTATTCCGCCGAGGCTCTGGACGCGCTCGCCGCCGACGAATCGAGGCAGTCAGTTGCCGGTGGCGGCGGCGAGCCGGAGGAATTGATCGGCGCACGGGCCCGCTTGCTCCGCTTCGCTCGATCCGCCGGATCCCCGCCACCGGCATCCTGCCCGCGGTGCGGACCGCGCCCGGAGGCCGACCCGGTGTTTTGTTCGGAATGCGGAACCGCATTGGTCCCGGCCGGTTTTTGCTCCCGCTGCGGAGCGGCCCTCCCGCCTGACAGCCGGTATTGCGCTCGATGTGGAGTGCCGGTCGCGGCCTAGAAACGCCGCTCCAGTGCGGCTGTGAGCGCGCGCCGCCAGGTTCCCGTTGTTCGAAACCCGCTCGGCAAATGACGGCCCTGAAAAGGCGAGGCAGGGGTGTACCCGACCTCGCCTCCCACCGTTCCGACCCATCTCCGGCTGAGCTGGATCTCCAACCCAACTCCCGCCAGGGCGGCCCCGATCGTCTTTCCGGATTCGCCAGCGGGCGTCCATCGTTCGAGCCCGAAGCCAAGCACCCCCCTGATGGACGGGCCTCCATGCACCCGTGCGATCCGCTCGGAAACCATCACCGTGAGCGCGACCAGGCGGTACGCGCCATCGTACACCAGCAGCGGGCCGGAGACCAGGCCGGACTCCGAAACCTCCTCCCCCTGGGCTGCGAGACCCGGGTCACCGACTCGCGCCGCGAGGCCGGCGCGAAAGCCTGATCGGCCGATGTGAGCGGCAAGGCCCCACATCGTGGGCCGGTAGGGCCTGAATCGGAGCCGATTGCCCTCGCCGTCGGTTCCCGTGCTCGCGTCGCCGAAGGACCAGGAACCCAGTGAGATACCGGCGGCCCACCGGCCAGGCAGGGCCGGGTCGCCCGCCCCGCCGCCCTTCTGTCCCTGGATGGCGGGCGGGGTGATGAGACACAGCCCAAACAGGAGAATCCGCTTCATCGCATTTCCAGTTTGAGGGCGCCGTGGGTGACCGTGTTCTCGCCTTTGATGATCCAGTTTGCGCCGGGGAAGAACTCCTGCGCGACCAGGTCTTCAATGGCTGTTCCGGCGATCTCGTCCTTGGTTTGGAAGAAGGACCAGACCGACTTCAGGATCGATATCAGGGTTTTGGCCTTCTTGAACATCTTGACCACGGTCAGGGTGTCCCGCCCTCCGGTCAGCTCGCCATACTTCGACGCGATCAATTCGAACATTCGAGTTACTCGAGCCGAGTCGCTCCGGATCCCACAGGGCGTGTCGTCATCCTCGAGGACCAGGATCCGCAACGCTTGCGACGGGTGGCTTGCCTTGTACCCGTCAAGCTGTGCCTGACTGAACAGCAAAACGTTTCCTCGCCACTCCTTCTCGTCCATGTTGAACGCGTAGGGACCTCCGGCCCGCTCTCCGGCACACTGGTAGCTCTTGAGCGTGTTGGAGGAGCCGTCCTGGCCGAGCATATGGACTTCAATCTCCGGGGCGCCTTTCAACCATCCTTCAAACGTCGAGGTGAGTTGGGCATAGGTCAGGTACAACCCGGGGGTCGTCGATGGCGAAGTCGTGCCCCCGCCGCCATACCCTCCTGGTGGCTCATGCGGAACCTGCGCCGGGATACCTGCCGAGCTGAAGTCGTGCTCCGCCGGCACCAGCGCGATGACCGGTGTTTTCGGGGGCGTGATGGGATCGAGCAGCAGTCGCCGCCCCCTCGGGTCGAACGCAATCGGTGGATCCCCATCTCTGGTGGCGGTCGCGACCAGGATAGCCGCCTCGCCTTTCCACGCCCGTCGATGGTCCCGGACCGGGAGGTAGACCTCGATCGGTGCTGCCCCGAAGAGGTCACTCCCGATGGCCTCCTCCCGTTCCCCGGCCAGTTCGGCGAGCCGGCGGCGCTGCTTCCCACCCTGATCCGTAAGGAACCGCTGGAAGTGGACCTTCCCCTCGGGAAGTTGGCTGCCCGTCACTTCAGCATGAACGGCGGCGCGGAAATCCCGGTCCTGGAGGGCCAGCGCGAGCCGGCGGGCCAGCCGCTCGTTGCGGGTTTGGGGTTGCTCTACCTGAGCAATCTGAGGAAGGGAGTGGCCGGTGGTCGGCGCCACGGGAGAGTCGCGGTTACTACAGGCGGCCACGAAGCCGGTGAGAAACAGAAGTGCGCAACTGCGGAACCGAGCGTGCACGGATCCCTCCTTGGGTCGGGGACCGCCTCCGAACCGTCGTGGCTCGGGTGGCGGGACCGCCAAGCTGGGAGGGACTGCTCGAGGTTGAGGTACCGGGATCGCGCGGGACGGTGCGGAAAGGCGGGGCTATGCCTCCAGGGTCGACAATCGCTTCAGCGCGAGCCGGAGGGGGATGACGGTACTCAAGGCACACGTGCCGACCACCGCTATCAGGGCAAGGATCAGCGAGGTTGGTGCTCCCGCTGCATCTCCGGCCTGCCAGGCCCGGAGCTGCTCCGAGACCGGCACCGCCTCGATGACAATGATGATGGTCAGCAACACCACCGCCGAAAGCATGAACACGAGGCCGCCAAAACTGGTCGGGATCTGGGCCGCGTTCTCGGTCTCGAACTGCGGGAAGAAAACGCCCAACGCCAGGGCCAGGGCACCTACCGCAAGCGTGTAACTGACGGTCGTCAGGGTCGACAGCACCATCATGAACGGAGGCGCCTGCAACATCCGGTTGGTGATCATGCCGATGGCGAGGGCCAGCACCAGGAGTGGGAGCGTCCCGACCCAGTATTTGCTCCACAACATGCCCTTGAGGTCCAGCGGACTGGAACGCAGCAGCCAGAGCTGCCGCCCCTCCAGAGAAACCGACGGGAAGATGAAGCGCGCGGCGACGGCGGACAGCACGAACCCGGCCAATCCCTGATTGAGGAAGACGACGAGAGTGACCAGGACGTAGGGCACCCGCTCCCCGGTGTAGAGCGGCAAGGCCCGGATGTTGTAGACATAGACGATCAGGAGGACGGCCAGCAGGATGAGCTGGCTCCATTGCGTGGCGTCGCGGAAGAACACCCGCAGATCCTTGAGAATGAACTCGCGCCTGGTCACCGGGAGCCACCGAAGCATCCCGCCCAGGATCTGGGCCCACAGCGACCGGGCCTTCCCGCGGTTGGCGCCCTCCTGCGACTTGGAGAATCCCGGTGGAAACAACCGGCGGTGAAACGACGCACCGATCACGACGAACGCGCCGGCCGTGCTCCAGAGCAGCAACACCGGCAGCGGGTCCCGGATGCGAAGCAGCCAGTTCATCAGTCCCTGCGCGGCCCATTCGCTGGGAAGGAGGGGATGGCTTGGGGCTTTGAGGGTCGCAATGAAGTCGAGCAGGTTTCGGAAGCCTTCGGGGCGAGCTAGTTGCTCGGGCTGTGCCATACGCAGGAAAAGCACCAGCCCGGCCATCGTGATCAGCGCGACGAGGCTGAGGAGATCCCTGGCCCGCCGGGCCGGAAACACGTTGACGAGGATGAGGGTAATGATCGAACCGGCGACGGTCGGGAGGATGAAGAACGGCAATAACACCCCGAAGGCAACGAGCGGAAAGAGCGGCCCTCCATCGAAGACGATCCCGTACGCCGTGAGGATCGGCACCACCATCAGCACGACCATCCAGGACGAGTGCGCCAGGGTCTCGCCGAGTTTGGCCAGATAAAACCAGACCCAATCGACCGGTGCGGCCACCAGCATGTCGAGGTCCTTGGCCAGAAAAAACGTGGACAGCGACGTCACGAGGTTGGAGAGCAGCAGAATCGCCGCGAAGGAGAGGAGTCCTACCGCGAGCAGTTTCCCCGCGAGGAGCGGCCCGATTTCTTCGACCCCCTTGAAATACCGCAGGACCCGAAACGACACGCCGAACACCGCCGCCCAGAATCCGCTGCCGAGCAGAACCAGGAGCAGCACCCGGGTGCCGGATCTCGACCGCTGGTGCCGCAGCCGGCCCTTGAGGCTCTGCCACTTCGGGGCCAGGATCGCCCGGAGGCTGGCCGAGCCGTCGCCCGGATCACCGATCGAAAAGCTCACTGAGCTCCCGTTCAGACAGGCCTCCGGTCAGCTTGAGGAACAACTCCTCGAGCGAGGCGTCACCGGACGCGGTTTGGGCCCGCAGTTCCTCCATGGTTCCCGCCGCGGCGATGCGCCCGGAATGAACGATGGCGATCCGGTCACACATCGCCTCTGCGATCTCGAGCGTATGGGTGCTCATCAGCACCGTGCCACCGCGATTCACGAATTCGCGGAGGAGGTCCTTCAGGAGCCGCGCGCTCTTCGGGTCGAGCCCGACCATCGGCTCGTCGACGACGATAACCTCGGGCCGGTGCAGCAAGGCGCTCGCGATGATCAGCTTCTGTCGCATGCCGTGGCTGAACGACTCGGTCAGCTCATCCCGCCAAGGCAACAACTCGAACAACTCCAGGAGCTCATCGATCCGCCGGCCCAGCAGAGGGCCGCCCTGTCCGTAGAGCCCGGCCACGAACCGGAGGAATTCTCCGCCGGTCAACTTGTCGTACACGAAGGGACGGTCGGGGATGAACCCCAGCCGCTGCTTCGCCGCGATCGGATCGGCGCCGATGTCGACGCCGGCAATCAAGGCACGACCGGCGGTGGGCCGCAGGATCCCCGCGAGCATCCGCATCGTGGTGGTTTTGCCGGCCCCGTTGGGGCCGAGCAGGCCGTACAGCTCGCCCCGCGGGATCGTCAGGCTGATCGCGTCAACCGCGGTGAACTTGCCGTAGCGTTTTGTGAGGTTCTGAAGCTCGATCATGGTACGCCGGGGATCGGCAAAAACCGCGCCGAGCCCACCAGCGGCACCAGGTCAGTGGAACGGCCCCGCTCCCCGAAGCCAATCCGGATGAGGGAGGCGGAGGCAGGGAAATGCCCGAAGGTCGGATCGGCCGCAACCCACCGCCCGATCCAGAGCTCGACCCAGGTGTGGCCGAACGTGCCCTCGGGCAAAACTGCCACGCCGTTGACGACTCGGGCGGGAATCCAGGCCGCGCGAGCCAGTGTGGCGAGCAGCCGGGCCTTGCTGTCCGGTCCACCCCGCCTGGTCCTGAGGGCGTTCAGGGCCGTGCCGAACCCCGGCGGTGAGCGATCCAACGAGATCCGCCGGGTGACCCAGCCGGTGAGATGCGCCGCGCTGTCCCGCTTCGTTTTGGCGGTGCCGAGCCCTCGGGTCGCTGCGACTACGAGGCTGTCTCGCGGGTCGGCGAGATCCCACGCCGGTCCCAGCCAGCGACTCGGCCGATTCGTCCCGTCACTTCCCTCGAGTTGCCGGCGAACCACGACCGTGTCACCGCGAACTTCCTGGCGCCCTCCACTCGCATTGACCATCGCTGAGGTGCCGTCGCCGCCGCGGTAGCGGAAGGACCGTGCCGGCGCGGTGGTATCGGGAACGAAGCCACTCGCCGCCAGCGGCAGTATCCCGGGGATCGCCCGCCGCCAGGCCGATGATTCCGCCCGTCGTCCCCGCCGGTAGTTGTTGCCGACGATCTCGAAGGCCGAGCGGAGCAGGGTAGTCCCGCCGTCCACCGCCTCACCCACCAGCGCGCCGCTGGCATCGATCCAGGAAACCGTGCGCGAACCTGGCCCGTCGTGCACCACCCGGAAGGCACGGATCGTGTCGGTTGTTTCCGGCACCCACGCCGCCGCGGTCGAATCCCAGGACGCGCTGTCGGGAACGACAAACGTCGATTCGGCCGTGACCCGGATCGAGGCTCGCTCAACGCTTCCGGTCCCGAGGTCGAGTATCGGAAGTTCGAATCGCTCGCCGAGCCGGAGATGGTTCCCCAGCGCGGTCCGAAGGCCGAGCATGGGGGGAAGTACCACATCCGGGCCAACGGCGATGCGAGTCGGGGCGACGTTTTCGGTGGGGTCCTCGAGATTCCGCAGCAGCAGCACCGAGTCGCCGCTTATCTCTCCCTCGAGCCGCTCCGGGAGGCCCGATCCAAACACGGTCCGGCTGAAACGGCGGAGCCGGAGGCTTCTCGAAAGCTCCAGTTCCCACGTGCGGGCCAACTGGCGGGTCGAATCGCCTTCGGGAATGTCAATGACCATGAGCTCGACGACCCGGACCCCGTCCACCAGGGTATCAACCGAGCGATTCAGCTGCCCAATCTGCCGGCCCTCGGCCAGGACGGCGAAGTACTGAGCTCCCGGCTCGAGTCGCTCGGTTCGCTCGGCGATGCTCGCCGACGTGGAGCTGGTGAACTCGCGCCGCGCGAGCCACGCGAGCGCCGCCGCCCAGAGAACGAGCACCAAGCGCCCGATGTTGCGGCGGGTCAGGTTGATTTTCATCAGCGGATCGAGGCTTCCCGCGCCCGGCGATGCATCACCATGGCCTCGTCGGTACGCCCCAGCCGGTCGAGCAGGCGTCCCATCAGCTTGAACGCCCGTCCATCACCCGGTAGCAATCGGGCGGCCCGCTCCAGCGTATCGAGCGCAGCGGCAAGTTCTCCCTTCGCCTCCAGCGCCTCCCCCAAGTGATAATGCCCCTCGGGATCGTCCGGGGCGAGCCGGAGAGCCTCCCGGAGCGCATCCGCCGCCTCGGACGCGCGGCCGCGGCGCAGCAACGTGACGCCGAGATGAAAATGGGCTCCGGCAAACGTCGGCCGCTGCCGAACGGCGTCCCGAAGATCGCGTTCGGCTTCGGCGGGCTGGCCGACCCGGGCCAGCAGCTCTCCCCGTTTGACCAGGATCGGCAGGGGGTCTGCCGCGGTCGCGATGGCGGCGCTCAGCTCGGCAAGGGCCCCCTCCGCATCTCCTCCTTGCTCGAGGAGGTGCGCGAGGAGGACTCCGGACTCCGGGTCGAGAGGGTGTTCCGCCTGGGTGCGGCGGAGAAGGAGCACCGCGTCGAGGCGGCTGCCGAGGGCGGCGAGGGCCCGGGCCTCGCGCAGGGCACGCGCTGCCTCAGGCTCGTCCTCGGTTCCGGAATCCCAAAGCACTGGGCCCGGGATGTCGGCCCCGAATGGTCGCAACCAGGGAATCTCATCGGCCACCGGCCCGATCGCGTCTCCCTCGAGCTCGGAACGGTCGAATCCTTCGGCAGCGATCGGATCGGGATCCGGAGCGCGGTGGTTCCGGAGGCGGCGCATGCTGGAAGCTAATAGCCGGTGGCTTGAACCTCGCCCCGCACCGTCCCTAACTTTCCCTGCTTATGTCGGACGAAGCCCTTCGGGTTCGCGGCGCGCGCGAGCACAATCTCAAAAACATCACCGTCGAGATTCCTCGCAACCAGCTCACGGTCATCACCGGGCTCTCCGGCTCCGGCAAATCGTCCCTGGCGTTCGATACCATCTACGCCGAAGGCCAGCGCCGGTACGTCGAATCGCTCTCGGCCTACGCCCGGCAGTTCCTCGGGTTGATGGAAAAGCCCGATGTGGACGGCATCGACGGTCTCTCCCCGGCGATCTCCATCGAGCAGAAATCCGCCGGCCACAATCCGCGATCCACGGTCGGGACGGTGACCGAGATCTACGATTACATGCGATTGCTGTGGGCACGGGCGGGAGTGCCCCATTGCCCGAATGATGGGAACCCGGTGACCCGCCAGAGCGCGAGCCAAATCACCGACACCGTGTTGAGCTGGCCACGGGAAACCAGCATCGAGGTGCTCGGTCCTCTGATCCGGGGCAGAAAGGGCGAGTTCAAGGAGCTGTTCGAGGACCTTCGCAAGCGGGGGTTCGTTCGGGTTCGGGTCGATGGCGAGATCTACGACCTGAACAAGGTTCCCGCGCTCCATCGCCGCCACAATCATGATGTCGCCGTCGTGGTGGACCGGCTCCTGGTGCGGCCCCAGGACCGCAGCAGACTCAATGATTCCATCGAGACCGCCCTGAAAGTCGGCGATGGCGTCGTCGAAGTCGCGCGCCAGGGCACCGCGAAGTCGGTGCTCTTCTCCGAGCGGTTCGCCTGTCCGGCCTGCGGCTTGTCGCTCCCGGAGCTCGAGCCCAGACAGTTCTCGTTCAACTCGCCCTTCGGCGTGTGCCCTGACTGCCATGGGCTGGGCACCCGCAGGGAAGTCAATGCGGATCTGATTCTCGGAGATCCCGGGATTTCCATCCTCGAAGGGGTGATTCTCCCCTGGGGAGAGCCCTCCGGATACCTCCGCAAGGTTGTGCTCCCGACGCTCGGCCGCGCCTTCAAGTTCGATCCCGGCGCCCCCTGGGGCCGCCTCAGCCAGCCGGTACGCCAGGCGTTGCTCCACGGCGCCCCGGGTCGAACGCTGCGATTCGGTGGTGAAGGGCGCGGAGGCTCGGAGTTCGAGGCGGAGTGGGAGGGCATCCTTAAAAACGTGGAGCGAAGGTACCAGGAATCCGGTAGTGATGCGGTCCGGCAGCAGTTGGAAGACTTCCTGGTCGAAATGCCTTGCCCCAGTTGCCAGGGCCGGCGTCTCAAGCGGGAGAGTCTCTCCGTTCTCCTGGCAGGAAAGAGCATCGGGGAGATCGTGGAGCGGCCGGTCGACGAAGCGCTGGCATTCTTCGACGCCGTCCCGGTCGGCCGCGGGGTTGCCGGTGGCATCGACCCGGAGATCGCGGCCCCGATCCTGAAGGAAATCCGGGACCGGTTGGCCTTTCTCCGCGATGTGGGCCTCGACTATCTGACCCTTGGCCGCGGCGCCGGGTCGCTTTCCGGAGGCGAGGCCCAACGGATTCGCCTCGCGACGCAAATCGGCTCGCGGCTCGTCGGGGTGCTCTATGTCCTCGATGAGCCGAGCATCGGTCTCCATCAACGGGACAACGCCCGCTTGCTCGGGACGCTACGAGAGCTGCGGGACCTCGGCAACACGGTGCTGGTGGTGGAGCATGATGAAGACACCATTCGGGCCGCGGACCACGTGCTCGATCTCGGGCCACGTGCCGGCAATGGAGGTGGGCACGTCGTGGCCGAAGGTCCGGTCGCCCAGGTCCTCGACCACCCGGACTCGCTCACGGCGCGGTACCTGCGCGGTGAGTTGCGGATTCCCGTTCCACCCTCGCGGCGGGCCCGCGACCCGGCCCGCGCCCTTCGGATCGTCGGGGCGCGGGTCAACAATCTCCGCAATGTCACCGTCGAGCTTCCCCTGGGGTTATTCGTCGCCGTGACCGGCGTGTCGGGCTCCGGCAAGTCCAGTCTGGTCAGCGATCTGCTGTATGCCGCCCTGGCTCGGCATTTCTATCGAGCCCGGATCGTCCCGGGGGAGCATGACCGGATCGACGGACTCAATCATCTCGACAAAGTCATTGATATCGATCAGAGCCCGATCGGCCGGACGCCGAGGTCGAATCCCGCCACCTACACCGGCCTGTTCACCCCGATGCGGGAGCTGTTCGCTCAGCTGCCCGAGGCCAAGATGCGGGGCTATGGGCCGGGACGGTTTTCCTTCAATGTGAAGGGCGGTCGTTGCGAGGCGTGCGAGGGAGATGGGCTCGTCAAGATCGAGATGCACTTCCTCCCCGACGTGTACGTGCCGTGTGAGGTCTGCAAGGGGCGCCGCTACAACCGGGAGACGCTGGAGGTTCGCTACAAGGGGCGCAGCGTGGCGGATGTCCTCGACCTCACCGTCGCGGATGCCCTGGAGTTCTTCAGCGCCCAGGGCCGGATTCGTGAGAAGCTCGACCTGCTCAACGACGTCGGGCTTGGCTATCTCCACCTCGGGCAGTCGGCCACCACGCTGTCCGGGGGCGAGGCGCAGCGGGTCAAGCTCGCGACCGAGCTGGCCAAGCGGGATACCGGCCGCACCCTGTATATCCTCGACGAACCGACCACCGGGCTCCATTTCGAAGACGTGCGACTCCTGCTCGATGTCCTGCACCGGCTGGTCGACAAGGGCAACACCGTGCTGGTCATCGAGCACAATCTCGACGTCATCAAGACGGCGGACTGGATCATCGATCTGGGTCCGGAAGGCGGTGCCAAAGGAGGAACCATCGTGGGCCAGGGCAGTCCCGAGGAGCTCGCTCGGGTGCGGGACAGTCACACCGGCCAGTATCTCGCCCGCGCTCTGAACGGGCACCGCTGATCGCGGCGATTTGCCGCGACCCGGCAACCGAGGCGGTACATTCCGGGTGTCTCCCCACCGCGAGGCTGAGATGCAGTTTCAAGCCATCGTGGAATTGCTCGACTACGCCGGCGGCCACGACACCCCCGTACGGATCACGACCACAGACGATCAGCAGGTTGTCGGTGTGCCGACCAGCGTTGACACCGACCCGACGGCCCTCGAGGTGTACCTTCGCCCCCTGGGAGCGGACGACACGGAAATCGCCGTCCGGCTGACCCATATTCGGGCGGTCGAAATGGTGTAGGTGCGGTCCGTTCCTTTGTGAAACACCAGGACGCCGGTCACCGTAAGGAATCCGGATCGCCCACTACCCCTTCTTCCGCCAAGGAGATGAGAGCGTGGTTCAGGTTGCTCCCAGGCCCGACGAATTCATCCCGATTCTGGGTATGCTCACCGGGATCGTGACGGTGCTGGTCATCGGATTCGCCGTGGTCCGGGTCGCCCAGAGCCAGATCGGCCAGGCGATCGCACGCCGGATCCAGGGGAAGAACGCGCAGGATCCGGACCTTCGCGAAGAGGTTTTCGCGCTGCGCGACGAGGTTGCGAACCTGGAGCGGCGACTGGCCGACTCCGAGGAGCGCCTCGACTTCGCCGAGCGGCTGCTTGCGGATCCGACCAAACCCGTTCGCCCCTGAACCAAGGAGCCCGCGTTACGTGGAAGAGTTGCTCGCGATCGTGTTCATTATCGGCGGTGGGGCCGTTTTTTTGCTCTCGATCAGCCCGGTCGGCCGGGCCATCGCGGAGCGAATCCGGCATGGGCCTCAGCCGGTTGGGGGAACCGCGGATGCTCACGTGCTGGCCGAGTTGGAGCAGCTCCGCCAGGAGGTGACGGACTTGCAGGAACGAGTGGAGTTCACCGAGCGGGTGCTGGCCCAACGGCGCGATCAGGAGCTGATCGGCCCGGGCGGGGAGCACTGAGCCATGTCCCTGAAATCGATGCTCGGCCTCGACTGGTTCGATCTCGTGCTTCACCTGGGGATTACGGGCGTGCTCGTCGCCGCGGCGATCAACGGGTTCCCGAAACCGTCGGAAGGAGAGACCACGGCATCCCTCATTGCGACCGTCTCGTTGGTCCTGTTGGGGGTGAGGCGACACTTTGCCGTCCGCAAGCTCGGAAAGCCCGGGAACACCACCGGCGAGATGGCGGCGGAACGGCTCAGTGAACTGGAGCAGCGAGTCGCCGATCTCGAGGGGGTGGATGCCCGAGTGGCCGAATTGGAGGAGCGGCTCGATTTCACCGAGCGGCTCCTGGCCCGGGCCGGCGAGCGAGGCGACCTCGTGGAGCGCAAGTCACCATGAGTGACTCGGGTCGCCGCTCCACCGGCGTCTTTGCCCTGCTGGTCCTGGGTCTCGCCGCCGGCTGGGCCTACACCTATCTCGCGGCCCGGCTGGGCGTGCCGTTCGCAATTCCGGTGGGGATTGTCGGGGTGGTGTCGGTCGCGGTAGCGCTACGCGGCTCGCTCGGACTCGCGATCGCCCGCCACCTCGGGTTCCGGAGCGAGCCGCCCCCGCCTCCGGATGAGCTGACCGGACAGTTCCTCGGCGAGCTGGAGGACATGCGGGTGCGGATGCAGGAGCTCGAGGAACGGGTGGATTTTTCGGAGCGCATGCTGGCGGGGATTCCCAAAGAACCCGGCCGCGAACAGAGTAGATTGTAGCCAACGCCGTGCCGGAGATCGAGCCACGATGCTGACCCGAGAAGACATTCAATCCTTCATCGACCGCCTGGAAGGCGGAGCGGTCGAAGCCACCGAGCTGGAGCCCGGGTTGTGGCGGGTCCGCTCGCAAGCCGGCGCGGAGGTGGTCGTCCACTACGCCTCCCCCGTCGTGGTCCTGCGCATGCGGGTCATGGAGCCGCCTGCCGGAGATGAAAAACGCTCCGGCTTGTATCGCCACTTGCTGGAGCTCAATGCCAAGGACCTCGTGCACGGGTCCTACGGTCTGGAGGGCGAGCATGTCGTCCTGACCGATGCCCTGGAGCTGGAGAATCTCGACTTTTCGGAGTTCGAGGCGAGCTTCGATTCGATGACGCTGGCACTCGCGTCGCACTTGAGCGCACTCGCGCCGTATCGGGAAAGGTAAGCGATGGGAATCTTCGAACGGTTCTCGACCATGATTCGGTCGAACCTCAACGATCTCATCTCCCGGGCCGAAGACCCGGAGAAGATGCTGAACCAGCTCATCATCGACATGAAGTCCCAGCTCGCCAAGGCCAAACAGGAGGCGGCGGGGGCCATCGCGGATGAGAAGAAGCTCCAGGCCGACGCCGAAGGCCTCAAGAAACAAGCCGAGGACTGGGAGCGGCGCGCCATGCTCGCGGTGCAGGAAGGCCGCGACGATCTCGCCACCCAGGCCCTGGTGCGCTACAACGAAGCGCTACAGGGTGCCCAGCAGCTGCATGAAACCTGGGTCCGGCACAAGGCCGACACCGAGAATCTGAAAGGCCAGCTCCGCCAGCTCAACGACAAGATCGAAGAGGCCAAGCGGAAGAAAAACATTCTGCTGGCCCGGGCCAAGCGGGCCCAGGCCCAGGAGCGCATCCAGGCCACGATGGCGGGGATGAACGACAAGAGCGCGTTCGAGTCGTTCGAGCGGATGTCCGAAAAGATCGAAGCGATCGAGCGGAAAGCACTCGCAGCAGCGGAACTGCAACAGGAATTCCAGTCGGATGACCTGATCGATCAGTTCAAGAAACTGGAGTACAAGGGGACCGCGGATCAGCAGCTGCTCGACCTCAAGGCCAAGATGGGGCTGCTCCCCGGGAAGAAGGAGACGCGCGCCCTGGGCACCGGCGGGAAAGCGGGCGACGTGCACGACGCCGAGCTGTTGGAGAATCCGGACAACGGATAGACGATTCGGCCGAGATCCCCGGTTTCTCGATGGCCCGGCCCAGCAGTGCGCCGGGCCATTCTGTTAGTTTCCCATCGATGCGAGCCCAGCCGAGATTCCTGATCCTCGCCGACGGGGAGTTCTCCCCGGAGACATCCAAAACGGCCAACTCGGTGATCCGCTATCTGCCCCAGCAGGTCCTCGGCGTGGTGGACCGGACCCATGCCGGCAAGACGGTCCAGGACGTGCTCGGTTTCGGCGGAACGATTCCGGTCCTCGCCTCGATGGCCGAAGGTCTCAAGCTCAAGCCGACCGTGGTCTTGATCGGGATCGCCCCATCCGGGGGCCGGCTCCCGGACGAATGGCGAGGCTGGCTGGCGGATGCGCTCGACTCGGGCTGCGACCTGTGGAGCGGCCTGCACACCTTCCTCTCCGATGATCCGCTGCTGCACGAACGGGCCAAAGCCAATCATCGACAGATCCATGACGTGCGCCGGCCTCCGCCCAGCCTCCCGGTGGCTTCCGGTCAGGCCCGCTACCTCGATCCGCTGATCGTGTTGAGTGTGGGCACCGATTGCAACGTGGGCAAGATGACGGCGCAGCTTCAGATGGTGAAGGAGCTGAATCGGCGCGGCCTTCGCACCAAGTTCGTGGCGACCGGTCAAACCGGGATCTTCATCGAAGGGTGGGGGACGGCGGTGGACGCCGTCGTGGCTGACTTCATCGCCGGTGCGGCAGAGGAGCTTGTGGTGAAGGCCGCCCCCGACGCGGATGTCGTCCTGGTCGAGGGGCAGGGCAGTATCAATCACCCCGGTTACTCGGGGGTGACCCTGGGCCTGTTGCACGGGACATGTCCGGACGCGCTCATCCTTTGTCATCAGGCATCCCGGGAGTTCATCGGAGAATACCGGGGCCGACCGTGGCTCCGGATCCCACCCCTCAGGGATTACGTCCGGATGTACGAACTCATCGGCTCCGCCGTCCACCCGACGCGGGTGATCGGAATCTCCCTGAACACCTACGACCTGGACGACGCCGGGGCTCGTGAGGCCTGCACGGCGGCCGCGCACGATACCGGGCTGCCGTGCACCGATCCGGTGCGGTTCGATCCCACGCCGCTCATCGAAGCGATCGACCGCGCGCGCGCCCGGAAAAAGGGTCCCCAACCCGCCCCGTCGTGAGGGGGCCCTCGCCCTCATGACTGAGGTGGACATCGCCGTTCGCCTGGCGGTTGCCGCTCTGGCCGGCCTCGCCGTTGGGATCGAGCGCGAGTGGTCAGGCCACGCGAGCGGGCCCCTCGCGCGGTTTGCCGGAGTTCGGACCTTCTTCCTGTTGGGCGCAATCGCGGGTGTCAGCGGGTGGTTGCTCGATTCCGGGGAACAGTCCCTGGCGCTCGCACTCGTTCTGGTGACCGGCAGCTTGATCGTCACGGCCTACTGGGTTGCGGCCCGGCGTTCTCCCGAAGCGATTGACGGGACCACCGAGACGGCGGCCCTGCTGGTTCTGGGAATCGGCCTGCTGGCTGGTGTCGGGCATCTGCGACTGGCCAGCGGTGTGGCCGCAGTCATGGTGCTGGCGCTTGGAGAAAAAGACGCCATTCGCCGCTTTGTCGGCCGCATCGGGCAGGACGAAATGCGGGCTGCCCTGCAGTTCGCCGTCCTGGCCCTGGTCATTCTCCCCTTGTTGCCGGAGGGTCCGATCGGTCCCTGGGGCGGGGTCCGGCCCCGCTCGCTCTGGATCGTGGTGCTCCTCTTCTCCGGACTCAATTTCGCCGGCTACCTCGCTCGACGCGCGTTAGGAACGTCGCACGGCTATCCGGCGATGGGTGCGCTGGGCGGGATGGTGTCATCAACGCTGGTGACCCTCAACTTCGCCCGCCAGAGCCGGAAAGAGCCCGAGCACGCCATCCCCCTGGCGATCGGCACGGTTGCGGCGTGTACCGTTCTGGTGCCCAGGATCCTCGCGATCACCCTCATTCTCAATGCGGATCTGGTTCCCTGGATCTCACTGAGCCTGGGTCCGGTCTTCATCGCGGGAGCGTTGCTGATTCTTCTGGCCGGTCGTTCCTTGAGGAGCGCGTCCTCCGACAGTACCCTTCCTGCGCCGGGCAATCCGCTTCAGCTGCGGTCGGCAATCCAGATGGTTGTGGCGTTTCAGGTCGTGCTGACCGTACTCGGCATTATCACATCCCGCTTCGGCGAAGGCGGGGTCCTGGCCACTGGGGGAGTGTTGGGCCTCACTGACATGGATGCGCTCACCCTCGGAATGAACCGCCTGGCGGAGACCCCGGCACTGGAGCGGATCGCCGCACAGGCGATCACCATCGGTGTCGTGGTCAACAGTCTGTTCAAGGCTATCCTGGCGATGAGCCTCGGCGCGCCGGCGTATCGGGCTCGGGTCGGGCCGGGATTACTGGCCCTCGCAGCGGCCGGGGCTGCCGGATTCTGGCTCCTCCGGACTCTTCCCGGTTCCTGACCGATCTCCCGTGTCCACCCGTTCCCAGCCGCGACCGTCAACTCGCCCATGCTGAGATCGATCCTAGTCCCCGTTGATGGGAGCCGGTTTTCCGAGCGCGCAGTGCCGGTCGCCGCTCGGCTCGCTCAGGAAACCGGGAGTACGCTCCACCTGGTGATGGCCCACGATCCCATCGCGGGGATCGGGCCCTTCGCGGAGCTCGGGCCCCCCAACGTTTTGCTGATGGAGAAGGTCGAGGGTCGGGAACGGACCTATCTCGAACAACTGGCAGCCCGGCTGCGACGGCAGAGCAACATCAAAGTGAAGATCCACTGGGTCGACGGTATTGCCGGGCGGGTGATCACCCGGATGTCGGCAACAACCCGGGCCGGTTTGGTTGTCATGGCGACGCACGGGCGTGGCGCGATGGGTCCCCTCGGGTTGGGAAGCGTGGCGGACCACGTTGTTCGCCATGTTCATCTTCCCGTCCTCCTGATTCCCCGGAAGGCGGCCTCCAGGCGGAAAGCGCTGGGACGACGGGTATTGGTGCCGCTGGACCTGTCGGGTGACGCCACCGACGTCCTTCGGGTCCTGGAACAGCTCCGTCGCCGGACGCGAAACCGGATGCGAATCCAGCTCCTGCACGTCGTGGTCCCGGTGCTCGGAGCTTCCTTCCCGTTCATGCCGTTTCCGATTTCCGAAACCGCTCAGGTGACGGAGCTGCGGTGGACCCAGGCCCGGCAGGCTCTCGCCCGCGTCAAAAAACGAGCGGCACGACAAGGGGTCATTTCGACCCGCGTCGTCGCCGGCGGTAGCCCTGCCGCGAGGATTCTCGAGGTCTTCCATCAAGGGCCTTTCGACCTCCTCGCCATCACCACACATGGCCGGCGCGGGCTGCGGCGACTCCTTTTGGGCAGCGTGGCGAGCAAAGTGATTCGGCATGCCAAAAAGCCGGTGCTTGTGCTTCGGCCACGACCTCGCTCCTCGGGGCGGCGCGCAAAAAAATGAGTTGGGCCGCGGGCGAACGGTGATGGGAGACACACCCTCCGATCGCACCATGTGGCATGAACCGCTCGACCCAGGTGCTCCGACTGTTCCTGCTCCATCCAGGCGGAGCCAGTCTCGACCGGCTTCGGAGCGCGCTCCCTTCGCACGCGCGCACTTCGCTCGGGCTCGACATCCCGCTTGAGGGTTGCGCCCCGGAGGAGGTTCTGGCGCTTTGTCTTCGTTGTGGGGTGACGGCGAGGGCCACCAGAATCGTTGACCGGGCATCGATGGAGCAGGCCGCCGGCCCGAGCTAGTCTCCCGCTCCAACAGAGGGAGATCCAGGGCTGGCTGGTCGCAGCCGCCTCCGACTACCTTCGGCCCCTATGGGCCTCGTCCTCCACAACACGCTGACCCGACGGCTGGAGCCGTTCGCCCCGCTGGTGCCGCCGCAGGTGTCGCTCTATTCGTGCGGTCCCACCGTGTGGAACTACGCCCACATCGGGAACTTCCGCACCTTCCTCTTCGTTGACCTTCTGCGCCGGTGGCTGGAATCGAGCGGGTACCAGGTCTATCACATCATGAATCTGACCGATGTCGATGACCGCATCATCAAGGAAGCGGGTCGCCGGGGCATCAGCGTCGATCAGCTCGTCACCCCGTTCATCGCTGCGTTCTATGAGGATCGCGACTATCTGAGGATTCTCCCGGCGCATGAATCTCCTCGCGCCACGGAGTTCATCACTCCGATGATCCGGCTGGTCGAAGGACTCCTCGGCTCCGGGGTGGCCTATCAGGGGGGCGGGGATGATCGGTCCGTCTACTACGCCATAGGCAAGTTCCCCGGGTACGGCCGCCTGTCGCAGCTCGACCGTCGCGAGGTCAAGGCGGGGGCAAGTGGCCGGGTCTCCACCGACGAGTACGACAAGGAGCATGCCCAGGACTTCGTGCTCTGGAAAGCCGCGAAACCGGAGGATGAGGCCGTCGGAGCCGCGTGGGATGCGCCGTTCGGCCGCGGAAGACCCGGCTGGCATCTGGAGTGCTCGGCGATGGCTCTCGAACTCATCGGGCGGCGCTTCGGCAGCCGGATCCTCGACATTCACACCGGCGGTGTGGACTTGATCTTCCCGCACCACGAGGACGAGATCGCGCAATCCTGCGCGTTTACCGGCGAGGCCGAGTTCGCCCGGGTCTGGTTGCATGGGGAGTTCCTGAACGTGCGGGGCTCGAAAATGTCCAAGCGTTTCGGGAACATCACGACCGCCCGCGACCTCCGGGAAGACGGGGTGGACGCCGGGGCGGTTCGGCTGCTGATGTACCAGACCCATTACCGGCAAAAGCTCGACTTGACGGACGATGCGCTGAGCGCGGCCCGTGAAGGGGCTCGCCGCCTCGGCGCGTTCGCGGCGCGGCTCGGCGCAGCGAGTCCCGGCAACCAGGAATCGGAGGCGTTCGCTCAGGCGGCCGACCGCCTGGAAGCCGATTTCCGGGCTGCCCTCGATGACGACCTCAATGCCCCACGCGCCGTTGCCGCGGTCTTCGAGTTTGTTTCGACCGGCAATCGCCTCCTGGATGACGGCCAGCGGGCGGGAAGTCGGGCTCTGGCCGTGTGGAACGCCACCCATGCCGTCCTCGACATCACCACCCGGCCCCAGATTGAGCACGTGAGCGCCGGCAGGGGCTCGGACCTCTCAGCGCTGACCCCAAACCCGCCCGAAGACACTCAGGGAAACGCGGCGTGGGCCCGGGCCTGGGCCGGTCGGAGGCTCGACGCGAAATCCCGGCGTGATTTTCAGGAAGCCGACCGGATCCGGGCGCTCCTGTCCAGCCACGGATGGGAGGTTCGGGACAGGAAGGATGGCGTCATCGAGGTCATTCGCCGGTCCTGAGGGGTGCAGTACTCTTTCGCCTTTTGTTCGGGGACCCCATTTCTTTTGGACTTTTCGGTAGAGCCCGGAACCGCCCGAGCCCGGCCGGTTGACTGGGGTGCGAAGCACCGCTAAGATGTGAGTCTGTCATAATCTGCGGGTTTTTGGCTGACGTAGCTCAACGGGCAGAGCAGCGGTTTTGTAAACCGCAGGTTGAGGGTTCGACTCCCTCCGTCAGCTCCAACGTCGCAGGAAGCGCAGCGTGTGTTCGGAACCCCGCTTCGACCGAGCGGGGTTCCGTGTCCCGGGCTGTGCGCGAGAGGCGCGGTGGGGTGGCCGAGTGGCTAATGGCAGCAGACTGTAAATCTGCCGGGCTTCGCCCTACGTAGGTTCGAATCCTACCCCCACCATTGCCGGGCGGTAGGTCAGGAAAGACGGGAAGACGGGAAGGCGGGCGTTCGGAAGTAGAAAAGCGCGGGCTCCGGGTGACTGCCGTCCTCCCGTCCTCCCGGCATCCCGTCCTTGCTCGCGGGTGTAGCTCAGTTGGTAGAGCATCAGCCTTCCAAGCTGAGGGTCGCGGGTTCGAGTCCCGTCGCCCGCTTGCGACAGAGGGACAGAGGACAGTGGGATAGTGGGATAGCGGGATAGTGGGATAGTGGGATGGTGGGAAAGAGGGACTGGCGGACCGGCAGAGTCGGCGCTCGCGTAGCTCAGTTGGTAGAGCGCATCCTTGGTAAGGATGAGGTCACCGGTTCAATCCCGGTCGCGAGCTTGAACGAAGACGCTACGGGCTCTAGCCAATAGCCAATAGCCAATAGCCAATAGCCACGAAGAGGAGCCATGGCGAAAGCGAAATTCGAACGGACCAAGCCGCACGTGAACGTCGGGACGATCGGGCACGTGGACCACGGGAAGACGACGTTGACCGCAGCGTTGACCAAGGTGTCGGCCGACAAGGGGTGGGGGACGAAGTACGTGAGCTACGACGAGGTGGCGAAGGCGTCGGCGGCGCAGGGTCGGCGGGACGCGACGAAGATCCTCACGATCGCGACCAGCCACGTGGAATACGAAACCCCGAACCGTCACTACGCCCACGTGGACTGCCCAGGCCACGCCGACTACGTGAAAAACATGATCACGGGTGCGGCGCAGATGGACGGGGCGATCCTGGTGGTGAGCGCGGTGGACGGGCCGATGCCGCAGACCCGGGAGCACATTCTGCTGGCGCGGCAGGTCAACGTGCCGAGCATCGTGGTGTTCCTGAACAAGTGCGACCTGGTCGAGGACGCCGAGCTGCTGGACCTGGTGGAGCTCGAGGTCCGGGAGCTGTTGAGCGCCTACAAGTTCCCGGGAGACGATACCCCGGTCATCCGGGGTAGCGCGATGAAGGCGATCCAGGGCGACAAGGACTCCATCGCGAAGATCGAGGAGCTGTATGCGGCCCTCGACAACTACATCCCGGAGCCGAAGCGCGAAATCGACAAGCCGTTCCTGATGCCGGTCGAGGACGTGTTCAGCATCACGGGGCGGGGAACGGTGGCCACCGGACGAATCGACCGGGGCATCGTCAAGAGCGGGGAGGAAGTGCAGCTGGTCGGCTTCGGCGCCGACAAGAAGACCGTCGTGACCGGCGTGGAAATGTTCCGCAAGCTGCTCGATGAGGGGCGCGCGGGAGACAACGTCGGCTTGCTGCTGCGGGGCGTCGAGAAAAACGAGATCGAGCGGGGCATGGTGCTGGCCAAGCCGGGCAGCATTCCGCCCCACACCAAGTTCGAGGCGGAAGTCTACGTGCTGACGAAGGAGGAAGGGGGCCGGCATACCCCGTTCTTCAAGGGGTATCGGCCGCAGTTCTACTTCCGGACCACCGACGTAACCGGCAGCGTGGAGTTGCCCGGAGGCGTGGAGATGGTGATGCCGGGCGACAACATCCAGATGACGATCGACATGATCACCCCGATTGCGATGGACCAGGGATTGCGCTTTGCGATCCGCGAAGGCGGACGCACCGTCGGCGCCGGCGTGGTCACCAAGATCCTGAAGTAACGGCTGTTAGCCAGTAGCCAATAGCCCATAGCCAATAGCCGTGAGCTGAGGTCAGATGCCGCGAGAGAAAATCATTCTGGAGTGCACCGAGTGTAAGAGCCGGAACTATTTCACGGCCAAGAATCGCCGGGTGCATCCGGAGCGGGTCGAGTGGAAGAAATTCTGTCCCCGCTGCGGCAAGCACGCGATGCACAAAGAGTCGAAGTGACCGAGCACGTTGAAGTCGTTCAGGGCAACCGGACCGTCGGGTGGATCCGCCGGGCCCGGGATTTCCTGGTGTCGGTCCGGGCCGAGGTGGGCAAGGTGTCCTGGCCCACCCAGAAGGAGCTGGTGAAGGCGACCCGGATGGTGGTCGTCCTCACCCTGATCCTCGGCGTCGTGCTCGGCCTGGTGGATCTGCTCCTCACCAGGATCCTGATCGACGGCGTCGCGTCGTTGACGTCGCGGTAGGAGCGGCCGACATGGAGTACCGATGGTACGCGGTGCAAACCACGGCCGGGCACGAAAACAAGGTGCGAACGCTCCTGCAGCGGCGGATCGGCGACGATCCCCGCCCGGCCGACCAGAAGCTGGTCCGTCAGGCTCTGGTGCCGGTGCAGGAGGCGATCGAGATCAAGAACGGCAAGAAGGCCGTCGTCGAGCGCAAGCTCTACCCCGGCTACGTCCTCATCGAAACGACGATGAGCCAGGAGGCGCAGCACCTGGTGAACAGCATTCAGGGCGTCATCAAGTTTGTTGGCACCGGCAAGCTGCCTCAACCGCTGCGGCAGGACGAAGTGAACCGCCTGCTCGGCATCGCGGAAGAAACGACCGACACGGGTCCCAAGGAGGAGATTCCGTACCTGGTGGGTCAGGCGGTCGAAATTACCGAGGGCCCGTTCGCCGATTTCAGCGGCACCGTCGAAGAAGTGCTGTCCGAAAAGGGGAAAGTGAAGGTCTCGGTGTCGCTGTTTGGGCGGCCGACGACCGTGGAGCTGGATTACTTGCAGCTGAGGGGGCACTAGGGGGAGGCTATGAGCTATGAGCTATGAGCCAATAGCCAATAGCCAATAGCCCAGAAACCGCGACCGCACGGTTCTTTGCGGCAGAACGACGGCGGGTGCATGCCCGCGCGTCCTTCGATACGAAGGGACAGGTATGGCGAAGAAAATCGTGGCAATGGTCAAGCTCCAATGCCCTGCGGGCGCGGCGAATCCCGCCCCACCGGTGGGGACGGCGCTGGGACCGCAGGGCGTGAACATCATGGAGTTCTGCAAGCAGTTCAACGCCCGTACCCAGAGTCAATCCGGGATGGTGATCCCCGTGGTGGTCACCATTTTCAGCGATCGCAGCTTCACCTTCATCACCAAGACGCCCCCGGCCGCGAATCTTCTGCTCAAAGAAGCGGGGATCGAAAAGGGGAGCGGTCAGCCCAACCGGACCAAGGTGGGGAAGGTGACCCGGGCGCAGCTCCGGAAGATCGCCGAGATCAAGATGGCCGATCTCAACGCATCGGATGTCGAGTCGGCCATGAGAATGGTGGCGGGGACTGCCCGGTCGATGGGGCTCGAGGTGGCCGACTGATGCCCGCGACCGGAAAGAAGTTTCGCGCCGCCGCGGCACGGGTGGACGCCACCAGGGAGCACGGCCTCGGCGAAGCCGTGGCGCTCGTCAAAGCGGCAGCCTTCGCCAAGTTCGACGAAACCGTGGACGTTGCGGTCCGCCTCGGCGTTGACCCGCGGCATGCGGACCAGGTGGTTCGGGGAACGGTGGTGCTTCCCCACGGCACCGGGAAGTCGGTCAAGGTGCTGGTCATCACCCAGGGCGATCGGGTCAAGGACGCCGAAGCGGCAGGCGCTGACTACGTGGGCATCGAGTTCGTCCAGAAGCTCAAGGACGGCTGGCTCGACGCCGACGTCATCGTGGCGACGCCGGACGTGATGGGGCAGCTCGGCCAGCTCGGAAAAATCCTCGGGCCTCGGGGTCTCATGCCGAACCCGAAGGCGGGCACGGTGACCATGGACGTGAGCCGTGCGGTCCGCGAGATCAAAGCCGGCAAGATCGAATTCCGGGTCGATAAGACCGGCAATGTCCATGCACCGATCGGCAAAGTCTCCTTCGGCGCGAAGCAGCTCGAGGAGAACCTCGCCGCGTTTCTCGAAACCATCGTCAAGGCCAGGCCTGCCGCCGCGAAGGGTGTGTATCTGCGGTCGGTCACGGTGTCGAGCACCATGGGCCCGGGAGTCAAGCTGGATACGGCGGGGTACCGATGAGCAAACCCGAGCGACAGGCGACCGTAGACGCGCTGGCCGAGCGCTTGAGCGGCTCGCCGAATATCTACGTCACCGATTTTACCGGCCTCGACGTCGGCAAAATGACCGAGTTGCGGCGCCGGCTCCGGGCGGCTGGAGCCAGGTACGTCGTGGTCAAGAACACCCTGGCCCAGCGTGCCCTCGCGGCCCGGAGCATCGCGGAGCTCGACACCCATCTCGCCGGCCCGACCGGGTTGGTCCTGGCGGGGACGGATCCGCTCCCCGCCGCCAAGGTGCTTGGGGATTTCGCCAAGGAGCATCAGAAGCCGGTCGTGCGAATCGGCCTGGTGGACGGCAAGCCGGTTGACCCGGCCTACGTCAAACGGCTCGGCGCCCTGCCGCCCAGGGCCGAGCTGTTGGGCCAGTTCGCCGGGGCCCTGAATGGAATCCTGTATCAAGTCGTGGGCGCCCTCGAGGCGCTCCGTGCCCAGCGTGAGTCTGCAGCCTCCTAACGGAGAGAGGGAAGAAACCCGATGTCACCCATGACGAATGATCAGATCATCGACGCGATCGGCGAAAAGACCGTCATCGAGCTCGCCGAGCTGATCGAAGCGTTCAAGACCAAGTTCAACGTCTCGGTCGTCGCGGCCGCCGCTCCGGCAGGAGCCGGCGCCGGTGGAGCTGCCGCTCCAGCCGCCGAGGAACAGACCGAGTTCACGGTCATCCTGAAGGAGGCCGGGGCCAAGAAGATCCAGGTCATCAAAGTGGTCCGGGAGATCACCTCGCTCGGACTCAAGGAAGCCAAGGACCTGGTGGATGGCGCGCCGAAGACCCTCAAGGAGGGCGCCTCCAAGGCCGAAGCCGAAGAGATCAAACGGAAGATGGAAGAACAGGGTGCGGTCGTCGAGCTGAAGTAAGGTGGGCAGGCTGGGAAGCCCCTCTTACTTCAGCGAGACGGCATGACGCAGACGTCCGAACATTTCGTTGTCCTACTCGAGTGCTCCGTGGCGCCGGCCGGAACGGGCCGGTGCCGCGGGGGACTTCTATTGCATCACGCCGGAGTACCCAATGGCTGAACACCGGTCCACGATTTCGTTCTCGAAGCGAGCCAGCGGCATGCCGATGCCGCATTTGCTGGACATTCAGACCCGCGCGTTCCAGTCCCTGCTGGTACCCGATGATGTAGCCGGGGAGCGGCAGGACGTCTCCTTGGAGCGGGTGTTCCGCGATCTGTTCCCGATCTCGGACGTGAACGGCAAGTACGAGCTCGATTTCAAAAGCTATTCGCTGGGCGAGCCGAAGTACGCGGTCGAGGAGTGCATCGAACGGGACATGACCTACGCCGCCCCGCTCAAGGCGACCCTGCTGCTCAACGTCTTCGAAGAGGTGGAAGGGCAGCGCCGGCTCAAGAACCAGATCGAGCGCGAAGTGTACCTTGGCGAGCTTCCGGTCATGACGCCGCTGGGCACCTTCGTGATCAACGGAGCCGAGCGGGTCGTCGTGAGCCAGTTGCATCGCTCGCCCGGGGTCGTGTTCGAGGAGGAAATCCATCCCAACGGCCAGCTGCTCTATTCGGCGCGGATCATACCGTTCCGTGGGTCGTGGGTGGAATTCACCATCGACATTCACGATGTGATCTACGTGCACATCGACAAGAAGAAGAAATTCCCGGCGACGGCACTGCTCCGGGCGTTCGGCTACGGGACCAACGCGGACATCCTCCGGCTCTTCTTCGCGACCAAGGCGGTAAACATCGCCGGGAAGCTGGAGGGCCGGCAGGAGCGTCGTGAGGTGATCGGGGCATTGCTCGCGACCGATGTGCCGAACCCGGAAGACGCTGCGGCCGCCCCCCTGGGCAGCGTGGGAGATGAGTTGACCGTCGAGCGGGTCAACGCGATGCGCCACGTCGGGGTCTCGACGGTGCAGTGCTTTGCCGGCTACACCACCCTCGACCTGAGGGAAGAGGAGCAGCCGACCACGACCCGGGACCGGCACACCTGGGTCCTTGCCTTCGCGGTGGCCGATCCGGAGACCGGCGAAGTCCTCGCCGACGCCGGCACCGAGCTGACCGACGAATTGCGCCAGCGGCTCCTCGAGGCCTCGGTGAGCAAAGCCGATGTCCTCCTGCCGCCGGGCAGGGCCGAGTCCCCCCTCATCAAGAACACACTGGTGAAGGACCCGACCAAGAGCGAGGCGGACGCGCTGCACCAGATCTACGGCCTGCTCCGGCCGGGCGACGCTCCGAACCTGGAAACGGCCCGCCAGCAGTTGCAGCGGCTGTTCTTCAACCCGAAGCGCTACGACCTCGGGCGGGTGGGACGCTACAAGATCAACCAGCGGCTCGGGCTCCGGACCGACCCGAACCACACCGTTCTCACCGAGGAAGACTTCATCGCGATCATCCGGTACCTGATCGACCTGAACGACGGGCGCGGGCATACCGATGACATCGATCACCTGGGGAATCGCCGGATCCGCTCGGTCGGGGAGTTGATCGCCAATCAGTTCTCGGTCGGTCTCTCCCGGATGGCCCGGCTGGTGAAAGAGCGGATGAGCATCAACTCCGATCCGGAGAAGATCTCCCTGGACGACCTGGTGAACGCGCGGACGGTCTCCGCGGTTATTCAGGCCTTCTTCGGCTCGTCCCAGCTCTCCCAGTTCATGGATCAGACCAATCCGCTGGCCGAGCTGACCAACAAGCGGCGCCTGAGCGCGCTGGGGCCGGGCGGCCTCACCCGGGAGCGCGCCGGCTTCGAAGTCCGGGACGTGCACTACTCGCAGTATGGGCGGATGTGTCCCATCGAAACGCCGGAAGGCCCGAACATCGGGCTGATCACCAGCCTCTCGACCTACGCCCGGATCAATGACCTCGGGTTCATCGAGACGCCCTACCGGATCGTCAAGGACGGCCGGGTGACGAACGACATCCGCTGGCTGTCGGCCAGCGAGGAAGAAGGATTCACCGTTGCGCAGGCCAACGCCGAGCTCGATGCCAACGGCAAGTTTACCGACCAGTTTGTGCTGTGCCGGAAGGGCGACGACTATCCGCTGCTCCCTCCGTCCCGGATCGACTTCATGGACGTGAGCCCCGATCAGCTGGTCTCCATCGCGGCGGCGCTCATTCCGTTCCTCGAGCACGACGACGCGAACCGCGCCCTGATGGGCAGCAACATGCAGCGCCAGTCAGTGCCGCTGCTTTTCCCCCAGGCGCCGCTCGTCGGCACTGGGTTGGAGGAGAAGGTGGCCCGGGATTCCGGTGCCGTCATCGCCGCGAAGCGCGGTGGCGTGGTCACCCGGGTGACCGCGGACGAAATCATCATCGACAGCGGGGACGGCCAGTCGCCCGTCGGCGCGCAGCCCCTCGCCCGGCTGGCCCAGGTGGACCGCTACCGGGTCAAGAAGTTCTGGCGGACCAACCAGGACACCGCAATCAATCAGCGACCCCTGGTGCAGGAAGGCTTCCGGGTGGACAACGGCGCCATCGTCGCGGACGGCGCAGCCACCGAAGCCGGTGAGCTGGCCCTCGGCAGCAACGTCACGGTGGCGTTCATGCCCTGGTACGGGCACAACTTCGAAGACGCGATCGTGCTCTCCGAGCGGCTCGTCAAGGACGACGTCTATTCCTCGATTCACATCCAGGAGCTGGAGCTGCACGTCCGGGACACCAAGCGCGGCCAGGAGGAGATCACCCGCGAGATTCCCAACGTCTCCGATGAGGCGCTGGTGGACCTCGACGAGCGGGGCATCATCCGGATCGGGGCCCACGTGAAGCCGGGCGACATCCTGGTCGGGAAGATCACGCCCAAGGGCGAAACCGAGCTGTCCCCCGAGGAAAAGCTGCTCACCGCGATCTTCGGCGAGAAGGCCAAGGACGTGAAGGATTCGTCCCTGAAGGTGCCGCCGGGCATGAAGGGCACCGTCATTGACGTCAAGATCTTCAGCCGGGTCGAGGACCAGGTCGTCGAGAAGGACCGCGGCGAGCGCATCGGCGAGGTGCGCCGGATCGAGCACGACGAGAAGAACCGTATCAACGACGTGATGTTGAACGAGCTGGTGGCGCTGCTCAGCCGCCAGACCGTGGCGCTGATGCTCAAAGCCGGGACCGTGGAGGAGTTTCTCCCAGCGGGCACCGTGTTAGGCGCCGAGCATCTTACCGGCATCGATCTCACCGAAGTGGACCTCAAGACCCTTCGGGTGCAGGACCGTGCCGCCAACGACCGGATTCGCGGGACCATTGACGCGGCGGCCCGGGAGCGGGCGCGGGTGGAGGAAAAGGCCGAAGACCAGATCGACAAGATCCTCCAGCCCGACGAGCTCCCGCCGGGAGTCATCCAGCTGGTGAAGGTCTACCTGGGTGAGAAGCGGAAGATTTCCGTGGGGGACAAGATGGCCGGCCGCCACGGCAACAAGGGCATCGTGGCGCGGATCGTTCCCGAGGAGGACATGCCGTTCCTCCCCGATGGGACGCCGGTGGACATCGTGCTCAACCCGCTGGGTGTGCCGAGCCGGATGAACGTCGGCCAGATCCTGGAAACCCACCTCGGGTGGTGCGCCCAGCTGCTCGGCTTCAAGGCCAAGACGCCGGTGTTCCGCGGGGCCGACGAAGGAGAAATCGGCCTCCTGCTCCGGCTGGCGGGGCTTCGCTGGACCAGCGAGGCGCTGCGCCTGAGCGAGGCGGCACCGGTACCCGAGTCGGCAACGATCGAGTCGCTGGTGGCCGATTCCCAGAAACTGGCGGCCGAAGGCAGCACCCTCGAGTCGTCGGGGCTGGCGATGCTCGCCAAAGGAAGCGCCCCGACCAAGAAGCTGTTCCAGCAGGTTCAGGCCTTCCTGATCGCAGGTGCCAACGAGCTGGCCGCGCGCCAGACGTCGCAGCGGCGGCATGAACTCGATTTCTACCGCTCCGATGCCGGCCAGGCGATTCCGGGACGCGAGGCCGGGCTGGCGCAGCTCGAAATGGCCGCCAAGCACGAAGGCCCCGAGGCGCTGGAGGATGCCGGTCGTCCTGCCCTGGCGGCTCTGATGCGCGCCGGTGCGAATCCCAAGCCGGAGCAGGTGAGCGTCGCTGCCGATGAAATGATCCGCTCGGCCGGCCTCACCCCCGCGGGCAAGGTTCGCCTGCGCGACGGGCGCACCGGGCTGGCGTTCGAGAGCGATGTGACGGTGGGAGCCATCTACATGCTCAAGCTGTCCCACCTGGTGGATGACAAGATCCACGCCCGGTCCATCGGGCCGTATTCGCTGGTGACCCAGCAGCCGCTGGCGGGGAAAGCCCAGTTCGGCGGGCAGCGGTTCGGCGAAATGGAAGTGTGGGCGCTCGAGGCCTACGGCGCCGCCCACCTCCTGCAGGAAATGCTCACGGTCAAGTCGGACGACGTGAATGGCCGGAGCAAGGTCTACGAAGCCATCGTGAAGGGCCAGAATCTCCCCGATCCGGGGATTCCCGAGTCCTTCAACGTGCTGGTCAAGGAACTCCAGGCGCTGGGGCTGAAGGTGACGCTCGGCACCACTGCCGAAGGTGAGGAATAGATGATCGATTTTCGCAGCGGGCGTGAGCCCCGAAGCGCGACCTTTGACTACATCGCCATCCGGCTCGCTGCCCCGGACGAAATCCGGGGTCCGCGAGATCCGAAAGAACGGGAACGGATGGAGCTGCAGGGCCTCCGGACCTGGTGGTCGTGGGGCGAGGTTACCAAACCGGAAACCATCAACTATCGCTCCTTCAAGCCGGAGCGGGACGGTCTGTTCTGCGAGCGGATCTTCGGTCCGGTCAAGGACTGGGAATGCCATTGCGGCAAGTACAAGCGGATTCGGTACCGCGGGGTCATTTGTGACCGCTGCGGCGTCGAAGTCACGCTGTCGAAGGTGCGCCGCGAGCGGATGGGCCACATCGAGCTCAGCGTGCCGGTGGCGCATATCTGGTTCTTCAAGACCCTGCCCAGCCCGATGGGGAACCTCCTCAATGTGACCCTGCGGGAGCTGGAGCGGGTCATCTACTACTCGAGCTACATCGTCATCGACAAGGGCAAGCAGGACGTCGACCCGAATCAGCTGCTCGAGGAGGAGGAGTATCTCACCCTGCGCCAGCGGGCCCGCGAAGAGGGCGACACGGCCTTCCGGGCCGACATCGGCGCCCCGGCCGTCCGGGCCCTGCTCGAGCGCATCGACGTGAAGAAGCTCGCCGATGAGCTCCGCTCCTCGGTCGCCACGGAGACGAGCCAGCATCGCAAGAAGCAGATGCTCAAGCGGCTCAAGATCGTCGACGCGTTCCTGTATTCCGGCGAAGCCCAGGACCTGGCGAACAGTCCGTCCTGGATGATCATGGACGTGATTCCGGTTCTCCCGCCCGACCTGCGGCCGCTGGTGCCGCTGGACGGCGGCCGCTTTGCCACCAGCGATCTCAACGATCTGTATCGCCGGGTGATCAACCGGAATAACCGGTTGCAGAAGCTGATTCAGCACCGGGCGCCCGAAGTCATCCTGCGGAACGAGAAGCGGATGCTGCAGGAGGCCGTCGACGCGCTCTTCGACAACGGCCGCCGCTCCAAGGCGATCCGGGGCCGCGGCAAGCGGCCGCTCAAGTCCCTCAGCGACATGCTGAAGGGCAAGCAGGGGCGCTTCCGCCAGAACCTGCTGGGCAAGCGGGTGGACTACTCCGGCCGCTCGGTCATCGTAGTCGGGCCCGAGCTACGGTTGCACCAGTGCGGGTTGCCCAAGGCCATGGCGGTGGAGCTCTTCAAGCCGTTCATCATCCACAAGCTGGTCGAGAACGGCATTGCCGAAACGGTCAAGCGGGCCAAGAAGATCGTGGAGCGGGAAGGGCCCGAGGTGTACGAGATCCTGGAAGAGATCATTCAGGATCATCCGGTGCTGCTGAACCGCGCGCCCACGCTGCACCGGCTGGGCATTCAGGCGTTCGAGCCCAAGCTGGTCGAAGGGAAGGCCATCCGGATCCATCCGCTGGTCTGCGCGGCGTTCAACGCCGACTTCGACGGCGACCAGATGGCGGTGCACGTTCCGCTGTCGTTCGAGGCGCAGCTCGAGGCGCGGGTGCTCATGGTGTCGTCCAACAACATCCTCAAGCCCTCGGACGGCCGGCCGGTGGCAGAGCCGTCGCAGGACATGGTGCTGGGCTGTTATTGGCTGACCAAGCTGCCCCAGGGCATCGAAGAGGCGCTGCGGGGCGCCGGGTCCAAGCTTGAAGAGACCAAGGCCGAGCTCTGGAAGAAGGCGCGTCACTACGGGAGCATTGCCGAGCTCGAAATGGCCATTCAGGGCGGTCGGGTTTCCCATCACAGCGTGATCTACTTCTGGTACGTCCCGCCGCCCGAGGCGGTCGATCGTGACCCGCGCTGGATCCGGACGACTGTGGGGCGGGTGCTCTTCAACAACATCCTGCCGCGCAGGCTGGTTGCCGAGCTCGGGTTCCGCGACGACCTGATGAAGAAGAAGACGCTGTCGGAGCTGGTCCTCCAGAGCTATCGCCGGGCCGGCCTCAAGGACACGGTGGAGTTCCTGGACCGGCTCAAGCGGTTCGGGTTCGACTTCGCGACGCTGGGCGGCGTCTCGATCGGGGTGGAGGATCTCGAGATTCCGGCCCACAAGGCGCAACTCCTCGAGGAGGCCCAGAAGCGGGTCGAGCGGTTCCAGAAGGCGTACAACACCGGGCAGATCACCTTCGGCGAACGCTACAACAAGGTGATCGACGCGTGGACCCACGCCAACAACGACGTGGCCGAGGCGATGGTCAACTCGATGCGGCAGAGCCGCGGCGGGTTCAACCCGGTCTTCATGATGTTCGATTCGGGGTCGCGCGGCAGCCGGGACCAGATCCGTCAGCTCGCTGGCATGCGGGGCCTGATGGCGAAGCCCCAGAAGAAGCTCACCGGAGGCATCGGCGAGATCATCGAAAGCCCGATCAAGTCGAACTTCCGGGAAGGACTGTCGGTGCTGGAGTACTTCATCTCGACCCACGGTGCCCGGAAGGGCCTGGCCGACACGGCGCTCAAGACCGCGGATGCGGGTTATCTCACCCGCCGGCTGGTGGACGTGGCCCAGGACGTGACGATTACCGAGGAGGATTGCGGCACCATCCTCGGCCTCGAGATGACGGCCCTCAAGGAGGGTGAAGACGTCATCGAGTCCCTGAAGGAGCGAATCCTCGGCAACGTGGCGGCGGAGGACGTCTTCGATCCGCACCAGCTGGATGAGCATGGGGACCCTCGTCTCCTGGTGCAGGCCGGCCAGCTCGTCGACGAAGAAACCTCCGATGCGATCGAGGATGCCGGCATCGAGCGGGTCAAGATCCGGTCGGTGCTGACCTGCGAGGCCCGCCGGGGCATCTGCCGGATGTGCTACGGCCGCAACCTGGCCACCATGGAAATGGTGGACATGGGCGAGGCGGTCGGCATTCTGGCCGCGCAGTCCATCGGCGAGCCCGGCACCCAGCTCACGCTGCGGACCTTCCACATCGGCGGAACGGCCTCCCGCATCGCCGAAGAGGCGGAACGCCGGACCCGGTCCGACGGGACGGTGAAGTACACCAAGGGCCTCGAGTACGCCGACCTCAACGTCGAGTACGAGGATGGCACCACGGGGCAGATCAGGGTCGCACTCACCCGCGAGGATGAGTCCGCGACCGAGGAAACCCGCGAAGGACTCTACATCATCGACCCCAAGGACCCGTCCCACATTCTGAGCCGATACCCGGTGCCGGAGGGGGCGATTCTCCACGCCCGCGAGGGCGACCCGGTCACCAAGGGCGACGGGGAGCGGCGCGCGACGATCCTCTACACCTGGGATCCGTACAACGATCCCAGCATCATCAAGACCGACGGTGAGCTGCGCTGGAAAGATCTGGTGAAGGACGTCACGCTGCGCGAGGAGCTCGACGAGGGAACCGGACTCCGCTCGCTCGTCGTCACCGCCGATCCCGATCGCGAGCTTCATCCCTCGGTGCTGGTGTACACACCGAACCGGCGGGATCCCCAGGAGTACAGCCTGGCGGAGGGCTCCCGGATCATCTTCGGGTCGCCCACCGACATGGTGAGCCGCGCCGCGGATTTCCCCGACGAGGCCAATCCCTGGTCCTCCAAGTACCACGTCGACGAGCGCCCCGTGCTCGAGGCATGGCCGGGCAAGTCGAAGAAGGAGAGCAAGGACCGCACGGTCTTCCTGTCCACCCCGGTGAAGGTGTCCAAGGGCATCACGGTCACCAAGATCCCGCGGCAGGTCTACAAGACCCGCGACATCACCGGCGGCCTGCCCCGGGTGCAGGAGCTGTTCGAGGCGCGCCGGCCCAAGGACCCCGCCACGATGTCGGAGATCGACGGGATCGTGAAGTTCGGGGAGATCAAGCGTGGCAAGCGCGAGATCTTCGTCTACCCGATGACCAAGGACGGGGTTATTGCCGAAGGGGAGGCCGCTCAGGTCTACGAAGTCCCGGCCGGCAAGCACCTGCGGGTCCACGAGGGCGATCGGGTCCGTGCGGGCGACCGCCTCACCGAGGGGCCGGTCAATCCACACGAGATTCTCTTGATCAAGGGGCCCCGCGCGGTGCAGGAGTACCTGCTCAACGAAGTCCAGGAAGTGTACCGGCTCCAGGGCGTGCGGATCGCCGACAAGCACATCGGCGTGATCGTGCGTCAGATGCTCCAGAAGGTGCGGGTCACCGATCCGGGAGACACCAGCTTCCTCGAGGCCGAAGCGGTGGACAAGCTGAGCTTCCGGGAGGAGAACGACCGGGTGATCAAGCGGAAGAGCAAGCCGGCGACGGCCGAGCCCTTGCTCCTCGGCGTCACCAAGGCGAGCCTCACGACCCAATCCTTCATCTCGGCGGCGTCGTTCCAGGAGACGACGCGGGTCTTGACCGACGCGGCGATTCGGGGCGCGAAGGACGATCTCCGCGGGCTCAAGGAGAACATCATCATCGGGCACCTGATCCCTGCGGGCACCGGGCACTACCGGTATGTGGATCTCGAGATTCAGCCGCCGGCGGGCTTCGAGCCGCCGCCGCCGCCGAGTCCGGAGGAGCAGGCCGCAGCGGCAGCCGCTGCGGCGGCGGGGTCGGTGTTACCGTTGGGAGAGGAAGTGGAAGCGGTCTAGCACGCCAGGAGGCACGAATCGAACCAAACTCGCCCGGGTGCTCCCCGGGCGAGCTGTTTAGGGCTGGCTAAGTAGCGGGTCCATCATGCTGGTCCTTTTGAACCGGGTTTCTCCGCCCCCCCCCCGGATCGACCGCGGACCGATCGTTTCGATGGGAGCAGATGAAACCCCCTGGCCACGAATTCGCGTATGAGTTGCCCTAGCGAGCGGGCGCCGACCCGGCGTTTCGCTTCATGGCCGTGCTTCTCGACCATACTCCGGCTGATACCCAGTTCTCTCGCGCAGTCTTCTTCACTCAGGCCGCTGCTAAGCAGATGGGTGACTTCCCACTGCCGTGTGGATAGCGTGGAAGCGTCCCTCGGCTGATCCTCAGGTACTCGAAAGAACGTGCCGCCTGCGAGGATTTCCTTGACGGCCAGGCCCCACACGGAACTGGGCTCTACCTTGGAGAGGAATCCCCGCGCCCCCTCGCACCGGGCGGCATCCTGGAGCGCCGCATCGTCGTAGACCGAGACCATTAGAACCGGGAGTTCAGGGTGGCTCTCTCGCAATGCCCGAAGCACGTCGAACCCAGTGACCTTGAAGTCACGAAACGAGATATCGAGGACGAGCATGTCGAATGTCCTTTGGGACAGCCAGACCATGACACCGCGCGGCTGAAAGGTCACCTCGACCTCCGCACCAAGGCAGAGCAGGGTATCCCTGATACCACGAACGGTAACGGGGTGGTCGTCTGCAACCAGAATCCTCGGTGGAGTTGGCATGGAACAATGACTTTACGAGGGCCTAGGGTGTCCAATGTTCAGTAGGTGTTTGCACATCGAGGGTCGGTCCTGAGCTAGCAAAGAGGGCCATACCCGCTGCATCCTCTGGGGTGTCCGCGAAGA
>Ga0187892_10001417_pt1 | contig 54813 bp, 66 predicted proteins | sample MA1701073metaG_FD_139345 | JGI IMG/M metagenome (GOLD analysis project Ga0187892, IMG submission 139345) | Bio-ooze microbial communities from a basaltic lava cave in the Kipuka Kanohina Cave System on the Island of Hawaii, USA - MA170107-3 metaG ...
CGCCGAAGCCGCGCGAGGAGATCTGCAGGTCCTGGGCATAGTTGTGACGGTTCTGCACCACGATTCCCGGCACGCGTCCCAGCGATTCCGACAGGTTGACCTGCGGCCGCGCGAAACGGATGTCCTCGGCTTCGACGCGGTCGATGGAGGCGGGTACCTCCAGGCTTGGCCGCTCCACCCGCGTGCCGGTGACGGTGATGGCATCGGCCTGCGCCGCGGCCCGCGCCGCGACCAGGCAGGCAAGGATATAAGCCGCCGACCGCACGCCGGCTAGTCCATCACGGCAACGATCGCGCCTTCATTGACCGCGTCGCCTTCCTTGACCCGCAGTTCGCGCAGCTTTCCGGCGGCCGGCGCCGCCACCGGAATCTCCATCTTCATGGATTCGAGAATCAGGATGCTTTGGCCCGCGGCAAGCCGCGCGCCCGGCTGCGCTTCGATTTTCCACACCTTTCCGGCCACTTCAGCGGTCACTTCGATCGGTTTCATGCGGGCATCCTTTTGAATTCCTTTTCCTGCAGCGCCCGCCACATCAGCTTGCCTGAGGCGGTGCGGGGCAGGGCGTCGCTGAATTCCAGCAGCCGCGGCACTTTGTATGCCGCCAGCCGCGTTCTGGACCATTGCAGAATTTCATCGGCGGTGGCGGACATGCCCGGTTTCAACACGACGACAATCTTCACGGTTTCCCCTCTTCGCTCGTCGGGCGAGGCGATGATGCAGCATTCCTTGATCGCCGGGTGCTGGTACATCGCCGCCTCGATCTCGGCGGGCCAGACCTTGAAGCCGGCCGCGTTGATCATGCGCTTGAGCCGGTCCGAGATATAGAAGTAGCCATCCTCGTCGGTGCGGCCGAGATCGCCGGTGCGAAAGAACGGCTTGCCTGCCACTTCGCACCAGGCGTCCCGGGTGGCCTGCGCGTTTTTCCAGTAGCCGGTCAGCAGCTGCGGACCGCGCACTACGATTTCGCCCTGCCTGCCGGCGTCGAGAACCTCGAGCGTCTCAGGGTCGACCACCAGCGCCTCGGTGTCGAAGGTGGGGATGCCGAGGCATTGCTTTTTCGGATTCTGCGGCGGGTTGATGTGCGTCTGCGAAATGGTTTCGGTCAGGCCGTAGCCTTCGATGTAGCGCACGCCGCACACTTCGTAGAGTTTCTGCGCGATCGCCTCGGGCATTGCCGCGCCGCCGCCGAAGATCCATTTGAGCGAGCTGACGTCGTGTTGCAGCGCCTGCGGGTGCGACAGCAGGTCCACCACCATGGTGGGCACGTTGTCCCAATGCGTGCAGCGGTGGCGCTCGACCAGGCGCGCCGCCTCGAGCGGATCCCAGCGCCGCTGGATCACCATGGTTGCGCCGGACAGCAGCGCAGCGAGAAAGCTGTGGACGAGGCCGGTGACATGAAAGAAGGGCGCCGTCGCGAGCGCCACTGTGCGCTCGTCGATATGCTTCCAGGCCACTGCGCCGATCACGTTGTGAAGAACGGTAGCGTGCGTGTGCATGCAGCCCTTCGGCTTGCCGGTGCTGCCGGAGGTGTACGGCATCATGCAGAGATCATCGGGCTTTGACTCGCCTGCTTTTGCCTGAACGGAATTTTTCGGAACCCTGGAGAGAAGAACCACCTGATCCAGGGGCAATTCCGCAAACCTTGAAAGCAGATCATCCTCCGTGATGGCAACCCGGGCGTCGCTGTCCTCGACGTAGTGCCGCAGTTCGCCGCCCAGGTTCATCGGGCTCACCGGCACCACCACCGCGTCGGCGCGCAGGACGGCAAGGCAGGCGATGACGAAATCGTGGCCGTTCTGCAGGTCGAGCAGCACCCTGTCGCCGCGCGCCACGCCACAGGAATTCTGCAGATGCGCGGCGAGGGTTTCGACCAGGGATTGAAGTTCCCGGTAAGTGAATGCCTTGCCTTCAAAAATGGTCGCCGGCTTGTGCGGATGCCGGCTCGCCGATTCGGCGAACCTGTGCTGCAGCGTGACGCTGGGCGCGCGAAGACTGTGCGGCAGGCCGGGCGGCCAGTGGTGAAAGTGGCGGGGCTCCATCGGCGCGAAGTATAGTAGCCGGAAGGAGCCGTTATGATCGCCGTCATTTTCGAATTTACGCCGGCCGCCGGCCGCTTCCCGGACTACATGGCGCTGGTCGCCGAACTCAAGCCCGAGCTGGATCGGGCGGAGGGCTTCATCTCGCTCGAACGCTTCGAGAGCATCACCGCGCCGGGCAAATTCGTTTCGCTGCAGTTCTGGCGCGACGAGGAGTGCGTGTCCAGGTGGCGCAACGTGCACAAGCACCGCGAAGCGCAGAAGCAGGGCCGCGGCGGCATTTTCGCCTCGTACCGGCTGCGCATCGCCGGCGTGATCCGCGACTACAGCATGGACGCCCGCAGCCAGGCGCCTGCCGACAGCGTCGCCGCGCATGGCTGAAGCGCAGCCGCACACGTTTCTTTTCAGGGAAGGCCTGTGGCGCGCGCAGGGCGAATTCCTTGACGGCGCGGGCAAGCTGATTGCCGTCGAAGGCGAGGCGCAGATCCGCCATTACCCGGACCGCTGGGTCTACGAGGGCACGCTGCGCACGGCGACCAGCCCGCCGGTCGAGCATCGCACGCTCTACGAAATTCAGCCGATGCCGCCCGGAAATTTCGCCACGCCCTGGACCTCGAAGAGCGCTTCGTTCGGCACATTGCACGGCCGCTTCGTGGTGGTCGGCGACGCGATCCTGTCGGCTTACGAATCCGCCACCGGCCGCTACCGCGGCCAGGACACGCTGTTGCGGCGCGACGATCGACGCTACAGCGCGCGGGGGCTCCTGCTCGACGGCGGCAAGATCCTGTCGGCCTGGAAAATCGAGCTGGCGCTGTGAGCGGTGCACCGCGGTCGCTGCCCGCCAGCGCATACCTGCCTGCGGGCGAAGGCCGCTGGCGCTCCACCGAGTTGACTCGCGGACCGTGGAATCCGCAGCACCAGCATGCCGGTCCGCCAATCGCGCTGGTTGCGCGCCAGATCCAACGCGCGGCGCAGCCGCTTGGCTTGACGCACATAGCGCGGCTCACGGCAAACCTGCTGCGGCCGATTCCGCTGGCGGAACTTTCCGTTGCGGTGCAGACCGATTACGCGGGGCGCAACGTCGCGCATTTCTCAGCGACGCTTTCGTCGCAGGACAAGGAAGTCGCGCGTTTTACCGCGGTGCTGCAACGCGAGGCTGAGCTTGCCCTGCCGCAGGGTCTGCCCGGGCATCCGCTGCCGCGCGCGCCTCAGCCGCCGGAGTCCTCGCCCCCGGCCAAGTTTCCCTTCGGGCAGAAGTCGATCGGTTATCCGGACCTGGTGGAATGCCGGGTCGCCAACGGCGTTTTTTTCCGCGGTCCCTGCGCCATCTGGTTCCGCTTGCGCCGCCCGCTGCTCGAGGGCGAGGCGCCGGAACCGATCGAGCGCGTCGCGGTAGCCGCCGATTCGGGCAACGGCATCAGCTCGATTCTCGATTTCAGGCGCTACCTGTTCCTGAATTCCGATCTCACCATCAACCTGCTGCGCCGTGCCGAGGGGGAGTGGATCTGCATCGAGGCGCGCACCCTGGTCGGTCCGGCGTCGAACGGCCTTGCCGAAGCGCGCATTTACGATGCGCAGGGCCTGATCGGCCGCTCTACGCAAAGCCTTACCTTGCGGCCGCGCGAGTAGGCCGGGTTTACTTCAGAAACTTCGCAAGATCCGGCATCGCGGATGACTGCGCCGACTCGAACGCCCGCGCCGCACGCAATACCAGCGCGTCGGCGTAGCGCGGACCAACGATGTGCAGCCCGACCGGCAGGCCTTTCCTGGTCAGGCCGCAGGGAACGGTGGCCGCGGGCTGCTGGGTGAGGTTGAAGGGGTAGCTGAACGGCGACCAGTCGGTCCAGCGCTTTTCCTTGAGCAGGTTGGCGACTTCCTTGCCGGCAGCAAACGCGGCGAGCGGCAGCGTGGGCGTCACCAGCAGATCCCAGGTTTCGTGGAACCGGTTCATCAATATGCCAAGCGCGCCGCGCCGCTGCATCGCCGCGAGGTATTCGGCGTTGCTGACCTTTTCTCCCATGCGGGCGGTTTCGAGCAGGCCCTTGTCCATCAAGCGGCGTTTGCTCGGGTGCGTATTGCGCACAACATAGGCCGCACCCGGAAACCAGTGCGCCGCAAACAGCGGCCCGCAGTCCTCGAAGCCGGGGTCCTTCGCCTCGACTACTGCGCCCAAATCCTGGAATTTTCTGACGGCGCTTTTCACGATGGCGGCAATTCCCCTGTCCACCTTGGCATAGCCCAGATTCGCGGAATAGGCGATGCGCAACCCTTTCACGCCATCCTCGAGCCCGACGCGGTAATCGCGCGCGTCGTAGGGCAGCGAATGCCAGTCGCGCCCGTCGGGCAGCGAGAGGACATTGAGCATGAGCGCCGCGTCTTCGACCGAGCGCGTCATCGGGCCGACGTGCGCGACGGTACCCATGGGAGAGAGCGGCCAGGCCGGCACCCGGCCAAACGACGGCTTGATGCCGAACAGGCCGGTGAAGCTGCAGGGAATGCGAATCGATCCCCCGCCGTCGGTACCCACGGTGAGTGGGCCCATGCCCGCGGCGACTGCCGCGGCGCCGCCGCCCGAGGAGCCGCCCGGGGTCATCTTCGGGTTCCAGGGATTGCGGGTGATGCCAGTGAGCGGATTGTCGGTGACGCCCTTCCAGCCAAATTCCGGCGTCGTAGTCTTGCCAAGCAGGATTGCGCCATGCTCGCGCAGGCGCGCAACCGCGGGCGCATCGTCGTTCCACGGGCCTTTCGGGTCGATGGTTTTCGAGCCGCGCAGCGTCGGCCAGCCGCGCGTCAGCAGCAGGTCCTTGATCGAAACCGGCACCCCGTCGAGCAGGCCCTGCGGCAAGCCCTTCGCCCAGCGTTTTTCAGACTGTCTTGCCTTTCCCAGCGCCTGTCCTTCATCCACCAGACAGAAGGCGTTAAGAACGGGATTGAGCTTCTCGATTCGTTCCAGGACCGCGCGGATCACCTCGACGGGCGAAACTTTTTTCTTCCGGTACAGCGCCAGCAGCTCGGTGGCAGACTGCGAACACAGGTCATTCTTCATGAGGGCAATCCAAGTCCTTTCCGGGTTCCGAATATCCAGCTGCCGCCCAGCGCATCGGGCAGCGCTGCTGCATACAGTTCGTTGCGGATTCGCCGCAGCGGCAAGCCCAGCAGCTTGCAGCGCGAGGCCAATCGCGCCGGTTCGCGGCATTCGAGCGCATAGCCCGCGAGCGCCGGTGCGGCGGGGGCATCGCCAAGCAGCGCGACCCACTGCTCTCGTTTGCCGACCAGCACGTGGCCGCGCGTCGCGGCGAGGTGCACGAAGGCGCCGGCCGCCCGCGGCAGCAGCGCGCTGAAATGCGCCCAGCGCGCAGCGACCTCGACCGGATCGTCGGCAACCACCAGCGCGCAAGCCAGCTTGACTGCGGTATTCGAGTGGCCCAGGTACTGCGACCGCCAGATGGCCTCCGGCGTCAGCTGCTGCACGAACTGCACGCGTCCCTCGGGCATCCTGTCCGCAGCGACGCGGACGACTCTGAATTCCGCTTTCATTCCGTCTTGAACTTTCCTGGAAAGTTGAACCAGAGGCTGTGGCTCAAATCCGTGCGCCTTGAGCCTGGCATGTTCGCCGTCGGCATCAGGCGTGCCGAAGCAGCAAAGATGCACGCCCGGATAGCGCTGCATGGCTGTTCGCAGACGCTGCGCGTTCGCTGTGTCGGCGCTCGGCGCGAGGAACTCCAGGTAGCCATGCTCCAGCATGACGCAGACGTTCGAGGTGCCGGCCGGCCCGTCCTGCGTATGCTGTGCCGATTCCGGCGTCACCACGAAGCCGAGCGCCTGCAGCGCGTGCGCGGCGGCGCCCAGTTCCGGCACGAAATGCGCTACGTGGTCGAGAAACAACTTGCCTGGAAGCGGACACTGGCGGGACGCGATGTAATCCATGCAGCGAGTATTATTGCCCGGATGCGGCCCGAGACGAAGTACGCGCGAAGCGGCGATGTGAATATCGCCTATCAGGTCGTCGGCAGCGGGCCGATCGATCTGGTGTTCGTGGCGGGCTGGGTGTCGAATATCGACGAGTTCTGGACTGAACCGGTATTCGCCCGCTTTCTCACGCGGCTCGCGGCCTTCTCGCGATTGATCGTGTTCGACAAGAGGGGCACCGGGCTTTCCGACCGCGTCCAGGAGTCGCAGCTGCCGACGCTCGAGCAGCGCATGGACGATGTGCGCGCCGTGATGGATGCCGCCGGGTCAGCGCGAGCGGCGTTGTTCGGAATTTCGGAAGGCGGGCCAATGTGCACGCTGTTCGCAGCTACCTACCCCGACCGCACTACTGCGCTGTTGATGTTTGGCGGGTATCCGGTGAGGTGCCGCAGCGCTGATTACCCGTGGGGCCCGACGACGGAGGAGTACGAGAAATTCATCGAGCAGGTGCGTACTAGCTGGGGCGGACCGGTGGGGCTGGAAGCGCGAATGCCGAGCATGGCGGGCGACGAACGGTTTCGTCAGTGGTGGACCAGGTACCTGCTGCATAGCGCGAGCCCCGCCGCTGCAGCCACACTATTGAAGATGAATGGACAGGTGGACGTACGGAGCGTGCTGCCGGTGATTCGGGTGCCGAGCTTGATCATGCACCGCAGTGGCGACCGAACGCTCCCGGTACAGGGAGCGCGCTATATCGCCGAGAAAATTCCCGGCGCGCGGTTCGTCGAGTTTCCGGGCGACGACCATGTCCCCTGGGTAGGCGACCAGGATGCCGTGCTCGGAGAGATCGAGCTGTTCCTCACCGGTTCGCGCCACGCGCCCGAACTTGACCGCGCGCTGGCGACCGTCCTGTTCGTCGACATCGCCGGTTCAACCGAGCGCGTCGCCGCCATCGGCGACCGAAAATGGCGCGATCTGCTGGAGAGCTACCTTTCCCAGGCGCGTGCGCAGCTTGCGAGCTGGCGTGGCAAGGAGATCGACACGGCCGGCGATGGTCTTTATGCGAGCTTCGATGGTCCTGCGCGCGGTGTGCGCTGCGCCCAGGCGATCCGGGAGGGCGCTCGAGCGCTCGGCATCGAGCTGCGCGCCGGGCTGCATACCGGCGAAGTCGAAACGATCGGTGGCAAGGCCGGCGGCATTGCAGTGCATATCGGCGCACGCGTCGCCGCGCAGGCACAACCTGGCGAGGTACTCGTCTCCAGCACCGTCAAGGACTTGGTGGCGGGATCGGGAATCGAATTCCGGGACCGTGGCCGGCACGTACTGAAAGGCTTGCCGGGAGAATGGCAGTTGTTTCTGGCCTAGAATTCGACCATGAACGAACCTGGGCGCGGCCATCACGACATGGGCGGCCTGCCGGCGGGCAAGGTGGAGCCCGACCGAGCACGACTACGCGGAGTGGGAACGGCGCGTGGACGCGCTGATGGTGCTGCTCACCGGCGTCAAGGGCGGCAGGAAAAAGCGCATGACGGTGGACGAACTGCGCAAGAACATCGAGGCGCTCGGCCCCGAGGCCTACGAACGCATGAGCTACTACGAGCGCTGGGTGATTTCGATCACCCAGACCATGGTCCAGCGCGGCGTCATCACCACCGAAGAGCTGGGCCGCAAGATGGCGGAAGTAGAAAGCCGTGACCGAAGCAAGGTATAAGCCCGGCGACAGCGTGCGCGTGCGCCGGGCCTATCCGCTCGGGCATATCCGCACGCCGTTCTACATCCGCGGCCAGCGCGGGGTGATCGAGCGGCTGTGCGGGAGCTTCGGCAACCCGGAGGAATTGGCGCAGCAAAGGAGCGGCGAGCCCAGGCAGCCGCTGTACCGCGTGCGGTTCCGGCAGCAGGAGGTCTGGCCCGATTACCGGGGCAGCGCCGAGGATGTGCTGGAAGTCGAAATCTTCCAGCATTGGCTCGAATGAAAGACAGCGGCAGCTACCAGCCCTACAGCTATTTCCAGTTGATGGAGGTGAGCCTGCGCGAGCTATTGGTGGAAAAGGGCATCGTCAGCGAAGCCGAGGTCGCGGCGACCGTGGCCGACATACGCGCGCGCTCGCCGGAGCGAGGGGCGAAAGTGGTGGCCCGGGCCTGGGTATCGGAAGCTTTCAGAAAAAGACTGCTTGATAACGGCACCGAGGCTTGCGAGGAACTCGGGCTCGATGTTCCCGCGCTGAAGCTGGTGGTGGTCGAGAACAGCCCCGACGTGCACAACCTGGTGGTCTGCACGCTTTGCTCCTGCTATCCGCGCATGCTGCTCGGCATCCCGCCCGATTGGTACAAGTCGCGCAACTACCGGTCGCGCGCGGTGCGCGAACCCCGCGCCGTGTTGTCCGATTTCGGTCTGCAACTGGATGAGAAAACAAAAATACGGGTGCATGATTCCACTGCGGACATGCGCTACCTGGTGCTGCCGATGCGCCCTGCCGGCACCGAGGGCTGGAGCGAAGAGCGACTTGCCTCGATCGTCACGCGCGACTGCATGATCGGCGTAGCGGTTGCGAAAGCAAGCTGAAAAAACTCCTCAAGACGCTGCACCTGTCGCCGCTGGGCGATGCGGCGGTGTACGCAGAATTCGGCGACCAGCTCGACCTGGAAGTTAACCAGTCCCTGCAGGCGCTGGCTGCGGCGCTGCGCGCCCGCTCGCTGCCCTGGATCCAGGACGTGGTGCCCGCGCTGTGCGGCATCGCGGTGCATATCGATCCCTACCACCCGCAGCTGCCGGAGCCGCTGCTCGAGCACTGCGAGGCGTTGCTGCGCGACTGCTTCAAAGCGGCGTCTAGGTTCGAGGATGCCGGGCGCAGCGTGGAGGTGCCGGTCTGCTACGAGGCGGAATTCGGCCTCGACCTGCTTGACGTTGCCGAACGGACCTCGGTTCCGGTCGAAGACATCATCCGCCGGCACACTAAAAACGTGCATCGCGTCCTGATGGTCGGATTCTCACCGGGCCAGCCCTACATCGGCGGCCTGGACGCGAAGCTGGCGGTGCCGCGCCGCGCCACGCCTCGCACCCTGATGCCGGCCGGCTCGGTTGCGATCGCCAATGCGCAGACCGCCGTGTATCCCTACGCCACGCCGGGCGGCTGGAGCGTCATCGGCCGCACGCCGCTCAAGGTATTCGACCCCGCGCGCGACCCCGCGAGCCTGTTTGCGCCCGGCGACCGCGTGCGCTTCATTGCCATCGGGCGCGGCGAATTCGAGCGGCTGCTGTGAGCCTGCACATCCTCCGGCCGGGCCTGATGACGACGGTACAGGACCGCGGCCGGCACGGCATGCAGCATCTGGGCGTGGTGCCCAGCGGCGCCATGGATCCGGTCGCGCTGGAACTCGCCAACGGTTTGGTCGGCAACCGCGGCGACGAGGCGGTGCTGGAGATCACCGTGCTCGGCCCGGAAATCGCGTTCGAATGCGATGCGCTGGTCGCCCTGTGCGGCGCGCAGATGGACGCGCGAATTGACGGTGCGCCGCTGCCCGAAAACCGGCCGGTTTTCCTGGTCGCGGGGGCGGTGCTGAGCGCCCGGCGCGCGACGCTTGGCAGCCGCGCTTATCTGGCGGTCGCCGGCGGCATTGCCTTGGCGCCGGTGCTCGGCAGCCGCAGCACCTACCTGCCGGCAAGGTTCGGCGGGCTGCAGGGGCGCGCACTGCGCGCCGGCGATCGCCTGCCATTGGCAGAGCAGGTGGCTGCCGTATCGCTCAAACGGTACGCGAAACTTCCCAACAAGAGGGAGACGGCAGGCCTGCGCAGCGTAGCCTGGTCGGCGCCCCCGCTGACGCTGCCGGCGCGCGAGCCGATCGTGATCCATGCCATGGAAGGCCGGCATCACGCGCATTTCGATGCCGCGGCGCGGCGCGCGTTCTTCGATGCGACCTGGCGCGTCACGCCGGACTCCAACCGCATGGGGTTTCGCCTGGCCGGTCCCACGCTGGCGCGCGAAGAAGCGCTCGAGATACTATCGGAGCCAACCTGCCTCGGGACGGTGCAAGTGCCGGCGAACGGCCTGCCGATCGCGCTGATGGCCGACCACCAGACCACCGGTGGTTATCCCAAGATCGCCGAAGTGGCGGCGGCGGATGTGCCGCGGCTCGCGCAGTTGGCGCCGGGCGGCACGGTGCAGTTCGCGCGCTGCACGCTCGAGCAGGCCGGCGAATTGCGCCACGCGCTGCGCCAGCGGCTGGACGCGGCATTGCGGTCCCTCGCATGGAGCTACCGAAAGTGAGCCAGACATGAAGAAGATCGACCTCAATTGCGACATGGGTGAAAGCTACGGTGCCTGGAAGATGGGCGCCGATGCCGAGGTCATGCCGTTCATCAGTTCCGCCAACATCGCCTGCGGCTTTCATGCCGGGGACCCCGCGACCATCCGCAAGACCGTGCAACTCGCGTCGGAGCGCGGCGTGGCGGTGGGCGCCCACCCGTCGCTGCCCGACCTGATGGGCTTTGGCCGGCGGGCGATGCGCATTTCGCCGCAGGACATGTATGACCTGATCATCTACCAGGCCGGGGCGGTGGAAGCTTTCGCGCGCGCGGCGGGCGCGAAGCTGCACCACGTCAAATGCCACGGCGCGCTCTACAACATGGCGGCAGGTGACGAGGGGTTGTCGGAGGCGATGGCCCGGGCAGTGCGCGACCTGGGGGGAAAAGTGATTCTCTACGCGCTTTCGAATTCACTCATGATGCAAATTGCCAAAAAGCAGAACATTCCCGTTTGCGGCGAGGTATTCGCCGATCGCGGTTATGCCGACGATGGCACGCTCGCGCCGCGCGACCAGCCCGGGGCGATGATCGAGAACGCGGCGCACGCTGTGAAGCAGGCGCTGGGCATGATCGAGGGGGGTTACGTGACCAGCCTGGCAGGAAAACGGGTCGCCGTTTCGGCGGATACCTTGTGCCTGCACGGCGATCAGCCCGGCGCTGCAAGCTTCGCGCAGGCCCTGCGCAAGGTATTTTCAGAGAAAGGAATCGCCGTTGCCGCTCCCCAAGCTGTTTGAACCGTTCCAGGCCGGCGGCATCACGCTGCCAAACCGCATCGTCGTTTCGCCGATGTGCCAGTACTCGGCCGACGACGGCACCATGAGCGATTGGCACCTGATGCACCTGGGCAGCATGGCCTGCACCGGCGCCGGCCTGGTGATGGTCGAAGCAACCGGCGTGACGCGCGAAGGGCGCATCTCGCACGGCTGCACCGGCCTGTACAACGACCACAATGAGGCGGCGATGAAGCGTGTGGTGGATGCCTGCCGCCGCCTGACGCGCGCGCCGATCGGCCTGCAGCTCGCGCATGCGGGCCGCAAGGGCTCGGCGCGCGTGCCATGGCAGGGCGGCAAATCGCTCGCGCCGGAAGAGTCGCCGTGGCAGACCGTCGCCCCCTCGCCGATTCCCTATGGCGATGGCTGGCATGTGCCCCACGAGTTGTCGGTAACAGAACTGGTTGCGCTGAAAGATGCCTTTGCCAAGGCTGCCCAGCGGGCGCTCGCCGTTGGCTTTGATCTCATCGAATTGCATGCGGCGCACGGTTACCTGCTGCACGAGTTCCTGTCGCCCCTGTCGAACCAGCGCAAGGACGCCTACGGATCGGACCGCATGAAATTTCCGCTGGAAGTGGCCCGTGCGCTGCGCGACGGCTGGCCCAGGGAGCGCGCGCTGGCGGCGCGCATCAGCGGCAGCGACTGGTCCGAGGGCGGCTTCACCATCGAAGACACGGTGGCTTTCGCGCGCGAACTGAAGAAAATCGGCTTCGATTTTGTTTGCGTGTCCAGCGCCGCGCTGGTGCCGCAGCAGAAAATGAAGGTGGAGCCCGGCTATAACCTGCCGTTCGCCACCCGTGTGCGCAAGGAATCGGGGATTGCGGTGCGCGTGGGCGGCATGATCGTGGATCCCCTGCACGCCGAAAGCATCCTGCAGTCGGGTGCGGCCGACCTGATCTGCCTGGCGCGCGCCTTGCTCGACAATCCGCGCTGGGTCTGGCACGCAGCCGAGCGCTTGGGCGTTGCGCTCGACTACCCGCCGCAGTACGCGCGCGCCCAGCCCGCCCTCTGGCCCGGCAGCAAGATCGCACGCCCCCCCCTCGCCGCGCCCTGAAAAGGCGGTCAGCGCAGGATTTTCAGGCGAACAATGTCTCGACCGCGTCGCGGTCGAAACGGTATTCGTGGTTGCACATCTCGTTCTTGATCACGACTTCGCCGTGTTCGGCAAGAATCGAATCGACTTCCGCGCGCCCCAGCCCGCGCAGCACGCGCTCCACGTTCTGCACGTCGAAGGGGCAATGGTAGGAGACCGGATCGAGGCGGAACACGCGCAGCAGCTCTTCCGGAAACAGGCGCACCAGCAGGTCGTAGGGCTGGGTGTCCACGGATTCGGCCAGATCGAGGGTCGCCGCGAGATGCCTGACCCGGTTCCAGCCGTCCGGGTCGCGCGCCTCGGCGCCGGGAAGTTTCTCCAGCAGCAGCCCGCAGATCGCGCGGCCGCTCGCATAGAGGCGCAGAAACGAGGTCAGTTGCTCCGATTGGGCGAGATAGTGCTCGAAAATCGCGGCCAGCGAGTCGCCTTCGAGCGGCACGATGCTCTGATAGATCTGGCCGCTCGCGCCGTCTTCCAGGGTCACGGCCAGCCGGCCGTCGCCAATCAGCCGACTGGGGGGCGCGTCCACAGGCAGGTCCGCTGCGTATTGCGCCATGCCGCGGATTTTCATCTCTGAGGCGCAGTCCGCGACCAGCAGCTTGAGCGGACCGGAGCCTTGCACTTGCAGCGTGATGCGGCCACCGCTGTTTCCTGCCGCCTTGCGATTGGCGCCGAGGATCGCCGCGAGCGCAGTGGCGTGGCCAAGCAACTCCACCACCGGCGCGGCGTAATCGCGGCCGTCGATCACGCGCCGCCAGGCGTCCGTCAGGCACACCAGCCGCCCGCGGATGTCCAGGTTCTCGAACAGAAAGCGCTGGACGTAGTCGGTTCGCATTTTTTGTTTCGGGTGCCTGACTAGGTTAGCATTCCCACTGGAGGCGGCGATGAAGAAAAAGTTCCTGTGCATGCTGATGCTGCTGGCGCCGGTGATCGCGATTGCCGCGCCGATGACCAACGACGATGTGATCAAGATGGTCAAAGGCGGCTTGGGCGAGGCGACCGTGATCCAGGCCATCGAGCGCGCGGAGCCTGGCTTCGACACCAGCCCGGACGGCTTGGTGAAGCTCAAGCAGGGGGGCGTAAGCGACGCGGTCATTCAGAAAATACTAGGCAAGAAAACGACGGCGACCGCCGCGTGTCCCGAATGCGGCACCGTCACCGGTATCCGCGAGATCGACAAACCCGGCAAGGCGACCGGCGTGGGCGCAGTGGCGGGCGGGGTGCTGGGCGGCGTGCTCGGGCGCTCGATCGGCGGCCGCGACCACCGCACTGCCGGGACCGTGGTGGGGGCCGCCGGCGGCGCGGTCGCCGGCCACATGATCGAAAAGAAAGCGCGCGAGGGAAAGACCTGGGAGATCGGCGTGCGCTTTGACGATGGCAGCACGCGCAGCTTTACGCAGGACACGCACCCGTCCTGGAACGCCGGCGCGCGCGTCAAGCTGGTGAACGGCGCGCTCGCGCCGCTGTAGCTAAAGACCCAGGTAGGCCTGCCGCACGCGGTCGTCGTGCAGCAGGTCGCGGCCCGCGCCGCTCATCACGATCCTGCCGTTCTCAAGTACGTAGGCGTGATTCGAGAGCTTGAGCGAGACTGCGACGTTTTGCTCGACCAGCAGCACGCCCACCTTGAGCTTCGCTCCCTGCGCGCGAACGATGCCGAACGGGGACAGGGCGGTGGCAACACCCGCGGCGGCAATGCCCTTGCTGAATTTCCTGCGGTCCCTGACCTCTCCTCAAGGCGTTTTCTGGGTCTATTATCGCAGTATGCCCGTTCTGCAGGAAATCTCCGGCGGCCGAGTCCCGGTCAAGGTCTATACCGGGGAGATCGAAGCGGCCGCACGCCAGCAACTGGCGAACGTGGCGCAATTACCGATCGTGCACCATCACGTGGCGGCGATGCCGGACGTGCATCTTGGCATCGGCGCCACGGTCGGCTCGGTGATCCCGACGCTGCGGGCGATCATTCCCGCCGCGGTGGGGGTGGATATCGGCTGCGGCATGAGCGCGGTCCGCCTGTCGCTCGGCGCCGGCGACATCGAGGAAAGAACTCTGAAAAAGGTATTCGATCAGATCTCGCGCGACGTTCCGGTCGGCTTCCATCAGCACGATGACAGGGATGCGCGAATTTCCGCTGTTTCGCCTTTTGAGAAAAAACTCCGCAAAATAAAGCAGAAACACCCCGCTATCGAAAAACGCATCGGCAAGCGTTCGAGCTGGGTGCGGCAGATGGGCACGCTGGGCGGCGGCAACCACTTCATCGAGCTGTGCCTGGATGAAGCGGGGCGCGCCTGGGTGCTGCTGCATTCGGGCAGCCGCGGCATCGGCAACGCCATCGGCATGTATTTCATCGAGCTCGCCAAGAAGGATGCGCTGAGGAATCAGCTCAACCTGCCGGAGCGCGAGCTGGCGTATTTCCGGGAAGGCGCGCAGCATTTCGACGATTATGTCGAGGCGATAGGCTGGGCGCAGGATTACGCGCGCGCCAACCGCGCCGAGATGATGGAACTCGTGCTGGCAGCGCTGCGGCGCCAACTGCGCGGGTTCGAAGTCATCGGCGCAGCGCTCGACTGCCACCACAACTACGTCGAGCGCGAGCGCCACTACGGCGAGCAGGTCTGGCTGACGCGCAAGGGGGCGATTCGCGCCCGCCGCGGCGACCTGGGTATCATTCCCGGGAGCATGGGGGCACGCAGCTACATCGTGCGCGGCAAGGGGTCGGCGGAAAGCTTTGATTCCTGCGCGCATGGGGCGGGCCGACAGATGAGCCGCAAGGCCGCTGGCAAGCGCTTTTCGGTTGCCGATCTGGTCGCGCAGACCCGAGGCGTCGTTTGCCGGAAGGACAAAGGCGTACTCGATGAAATTCCAGGCGCTTACAAGGATATCGGCGAAGTGATGGCGAACCAGTCAGACCTGGTGGAGATCGTGCATACTTTGAAGCAACTGCTATGCGTAAAGGGCTAGCGCTCCTGCTGTGGCTGCCGCTGGCGGCGCTCGCGCAGCTGCCCTGCGGCGCGGCGACGCCGTCCGACACCGAGGGGCCGTTCTACAAGGCCGGCGCGCCGCAGCGCGCCTCGCTCGTCGAAGCCGAGTCGAAGGCGGAGAAACTGGTACTGACGGGCGTCGCGTACTCTGCTCATTGCAAGCCGCTCGCCGGCGTGGTGCTCGATTTCTGGCACGCGGACGAGCGCGGCGGCTACGACAACGCCGGATTCCGCTATCGCGGTGTGGTTATTACCGATGCGCAGGGGCGCTACCAGCTCGAAACCAACCTGCCGCCGCCGTACTTCGGCCGGCCGCGCCATATCCACGTCAAGGCGAAGCGCCCGGGCGGGAGCGTGCTGACGACGCAGCTTTATTTTCCAGGCGATTCGCACCGCCAGAATCCGGCACTGGTGGTGAAAGTGGAACGCGACGGCGCCACGCTTCGCGCGAGCTACGACTTCGTGCTCTAATCCGCCCTCCAACGTTTCAGCGCCAGAGAAAATGACCTACGTCGTCACCGAAGCCTGCATCAAGTGCAAGCACATGGATTGCATCGAAGTCTGTCCCGTGGACTGCTTCTACGAAGGCGAGAACATGCTCGTCATCCATCCCGACGAGTGCATTGACTGCGGCGTGTGCGAGCCGGAGTGCCCGCCCAAGGCGATCGTCCCGGATTCGGACCCGCAGGCCGACAAGTGGCTCAAGTTGAACACCGAATATTCGGTCAAGTGGCCGAACATCACGCGCAAGGGCACGCCGCCGCCCGACGCAGACGACTGGAAGGAAGTTCCGGACAAGTACGCGAAGTACTTCACGCCGAACCCCGGCAAGGGAGAATAGCGGCGGTGGAGCTGACCCCCGAGGAGCAGACGATCCTCGGTGGCGGGCGCGGCGAGGCGGCGCGCCGCGCGCTCGACTACCAGATCGAGGTCGGCAAGTTCTGGGGCGCGCAGCGCTTCGTGCCGGTCAGCAACGTGCACATGATGGGCGACATCGAGGTGATGGGCGATGCCGGCCTGGAGTATCTGCGCGCCGAAGCCGAGCGCGGCGCGCGCTGCGCGGTCGGCACCACCACCAACGCCCGCTGCATGGATTTCGCGCACTGCGAGCGCATGGGACAGGATCCCGTCGAGGCGGGAAAGGAACGCGAGCTGATCGCCACGCTGCGGCGCATGGACGTCGTCACCACCGATACCTGCATCAACTACCAGACCGTCTACCAGCCGCATCTGGGCGAGCATGTAGCCTGGGGCGATACCGGCACCGTGATCTATGCCAATTCGGTGTTCGGCGCGCGTTCCAACTTCGAATCCGGCCCCGCGGCGTTGGCTGCCGCGTTGACCGGCCGAACTCCTGAGTATGGTTTTCACCTGGATGTGCATCGCCAGGGGACGTTCAGCGTGGAATTGGCTGCAAAGCTGGACGACCTTGCGGACTGGGGCGCAGTCGGCAAGATCGTGGGCGAAGCGCACCAGAACTACTACGCGGTGCCGGTCTTCCATGGCTACCGGCGCACGCCCACGGCGGACGAGCTCAAGCACCTCGGCGCCGCGCTGGCGAGCTACGGGTCGATGGGCATGTTTCATTTTGTAGGGGTGACTCCTGAGGCGCCTGCCGTCCTGCCCGGGGAAAAGATCGCCATTTCCGAACAGCGCATTCGATCCATCTACGAGGGTTGCAGCCTGGGCGACGGCGATGCCCGGCTGGTCGTGTTCTCCGGTCCCCAGCAGTCGCTTTTCGAAATGAAGAAGCTCGCATCGCTGTTTCAAGGCAGGACCGTCAAGTCCGGCAGCACCTGCGTCGTCACCACGAACTCGGCGGTGCTGCGCCAGTCGCGGGACCTCGGCTACGCGAAAACGCTGGAAGACGCCGGGGTGACGATCCTGGAGGGCGTGTGCTTCTATATCCTGCAGAACCTCTCGCCCATGCGCGAGAAGAACCGCTGGACCAACATGGTCTCGAACTCGGCCAAGATCGTGAACATCATCGGCGCGCACCGCTTCAACACGATCCTGCGGCGCACCGCCGACTGCGTCGAGATTGCCTGCAGCGGCATACTCGAATGACCTCCATCACCGTCCAGCGCGCCTATGGCCCGGTGGTCGAAGGCGAGGCGCTGCTCTCCGAGGAAGGATTTTCCCCGCGCTACGACCTGGACCGCTGGAGCGGCCTGATCACCAAGCCCGGCCACCGGCTCGAAGGCACCAGCATCGTCGACAAGATCTGCTTTTTTCCGACTGCGAAGGGCGGGATCGCCGCCGGCTGGGCGTTTTACGACATCAAGTGGAAGAAGATCGCGCCCAAAGCGTTCATCTTTGGCGTCACCAACCCGGTGATGGTGCAGGGCGCGATCTTCGCTGGTATCCCGATCACCGAGGGCTGGTCGCGGCATCCGCGCGAGTGGCTGAAAACAGGCGATTGGGTGCGCGTCGATCCCGCGCGCAAGGTGATTGAACGCCTCAAGGAAGCCGCCCGCTGAGCACAGCCGGCGCCAAGGGCACACAATGAAGCACCCGTACGCCGAGCTGATCGGTTTGCAGGTCGAGGAGCAGCGCGCCGGCTTCAGCCGGTGCCGGCTCGAAGTCGAAAGCAAGCATTGCAATCCGCACGACGTCGCGCACGGCGCGGTGCTCTATGCGCTCGCCGATACCGGCATGGGCGCGGCGCTGTACCCGACGCTCGATCCGGGGCAGATCTGCGCCACGATCCAGGTCACCATGAACTACCTGAAGCCGGTGGCCTCCGGCGTCATCACCTGCACGACCGAACTGGTCAGCCGAGGCAAGGCCACGGCGAATCTGCAATCTCGCCTCTTCTCGGGCAAGGTGCTGGTCGCGACGGCAAGCGGAAATTATTCGATTTTCAGACCGGGTGGCAATGCCGCCTGATTTCGCTGTGCCGCCGCTGGCCGACATCGCGCTGGCGCTGGCGCTCGCCTGGGGCGCCGGGATCCGCGTCTACCTGGTGCTATTCCTTTGCGGCATCGCCGGCCGCATGGGCTGGATGGCGTTGCCCGGCGAATTGTCGATCCTGTCGCACCCGCTGGTGCTCGGCGCAAGCGGGCTGATGCTGGCGGTCGCGCATCCGGTCCTGTTTCTCGCCTTGCTGTCGCTTGCCGCGCTGGGCGCGATCCTGCTGCTGCGCTGGCTACTGAAAGGGCTCGGCGCGCGTCGGTTCAGCCCTTGACGCGCAGCTTGCCGGTGTTCGTCACGTCCGGCTTCTTGTCGGTCGTGGCATTTTGCAGGTCCACGGCGGTGAAGTTCAGGTCGTGAATGCCCTTTAGTTCGTCGCGCAACGATTTGCGCACCTGATCCAGCTTGGGCACGATCTTTTGCAGCGCGGCGACGATCCTGGGGTCGAATTTCTTGCCCGCCTGCGCCACGATCTGGCGCACGCTCTCCAGAACCGGCAGCGGGTCGCGGTACATCTGGGTTGTGGTCATCGCCTCGAACGCGTCGGCCACGGCCATGATGCGGCCGGGCCCGGGGATCGCCTCGCCGGCGAGGCCCTTGGGGTAGCCGTTGCCGTCCCAGTGCTCGTGGTGGGTGAGCGCCATGATGCGCGCCGTCTCGAGCAGCGGATCGTTATGCTGGCCGATGATATTGGCGCCGATTTCGGGGTGGCGGCGCATCACCACCCACTCCTTGGCGTTCAGCTCGCCGGATTTCTGCAGGATATTCTCCGGAATCCCGAGCTTGCCGATGTCGTACAGGGGTGCGGCCTGGAACAAGGCTTCGCAAACCGCCGCCTTCACGCCCATGGTGAGGGCGAGCAGCTTGACGTAATGGCTGACGCGCACCACGCGGTTGGTCAGTCCGCCTTCCCGATGCTCGGCCGCGCGTGCGAGGCGTCGAATCAGCTGCAGGCGTGTCGCGTGCAGTTCGCCAGTGCGCTGGCCGACCGTTTGCTCGAGCGCGCGGCGCCGGTCGTTCAGGGCGAGGTGGCTGCGCAGGCGCGCCAGGATGATCGGCTGCTTGAGCGGCTTGGCGATGTAATCGACGGCGCCGAGCAGCAGGCCCTTGGTCTCGTCCTTGGTTTCGGAGGCCGCCGAGACGAACATCACCGGGATCGCCGCGGTCAGCGGATTGGTCTTGAGCCGCGTGCAGACCTCGTAGCCATCCATGGTCGGCATGCGCACGTCGAGCAGGATCAAATCCGGCTGCGGCTCGGCCTCTGCCAGCAGCAGCGCTTCGGCGCCGCTCGCGGCAAGCTTGACGGAGTAGAAATTCTTGAGAAACGAAGCAAACAAGCCGCGGATGTCCTCGGAATCGTCCGCGACCAGAATCGTGGGCCGTCGCGCGGGCGGCGCTGATGTTTTCGGCTGAACGCTCATCGCCGCGGCGCTGCCGCAGTCTTCGCGGCGGGCGTCGGGCTGAAGTTGAGGTCGTGAATGCCCTCGAGTTCGTCCTTGTGCGTCGCGAGCACCTTTTCGAAGTCCTTCACCACTTTCACGAAGGCTGCGACCATCGATGGGTCGAACTGCTTACCGGATTCGGCGTTGATCTTTTTCGTCGCCTCCATGGCCGAGATCGGGCTGCGGTGGCGCTGCGTCGCGGTCATCGCCTCGAACGCGTCGGCGACGGCCATGATGCGCCCCGGCACCGGGATCGCGCCGGCCTTCAGTTTCTTGGGGTAGCCGGTGCCGTCCCAGCGTTCGTGATGGGTGAGCGCCATGACGCGCGCCTGCTCGAGCAGCGGGTCCTTGTGTTCGCCGATGATGCCGGCGCCGATTTCCGGATGCTTGCGCACTTCGACCCACTCGGCTTCGATCAGCGCATCGGTCTTCTTCAGGATGTGCTCGGGAATGCCCATCTTGCCGATGTCGTAGAGCGGCGCGGCCTGCGACAGGATCTCCACCACCTTGCTCTTCAGGCCCAGCGCCTGCGATAGCAGCGCCACGTACTCGCCCACGCGCAGCACCCGGTTGGACAGGCCGCCTTCGCGGTATTCCATGGCGCGTGCAAGGCGCCGGATCAGCTCCAGCCGGGTGTCGTAGAGCTCCTCGGTGCGCTGATGGATCTGCTCTTCGAGCGCGCGCCGCTGGTCCACCAGCGCGAGCTGGGTGCGCACCCGCAGCAGCGTGATCGGCGCGCTGATCGGCTTGACGATGTAGTCCACTGCCCCGGCGAGCAGCCCCTTGGCCTGGTCCTTGGGGTCGGCGCGCCCGGTGACGAAGATCACCGGAATGTGCGCCAGTGCCGGGTTGGCCTTGAGCCGCGTGCAGACTTCGTAGCCGTCGAGCTCGGGCATCTCGACATCGAGCAGGATCAGGTCAGGCAGGGGGTCGGTGTCCGCGCCGGCCAGCGTCTCGTCGCTGTTCGTCGCGAACTTGACCTCGTAGTCCTTTTTCAGCATGGCGCCGAACAGCATGCGGATATCCTCGGAATCGTCCGCGACGAGAATGAGGGGCCGGTGGTCCATGCAGGCGGGGATTATAGGCGCTTGCGCAGTTCGGTCTTCAGCACCTTCCCGTAGTTGTTCTTCGGCAAGCTGTCGACAAAACGGTAGTGCTTGGGTCGCTTGAAGCGCGCGATGTTCTCCAGGCACAGCGCATCCAGCTCCTCTGCTTTTATTTTCATGTCGGCTGCGAAGACAATGAATGCGACCACTTCCTCGCCCCACTCCGGGTGCGGCTGCCCCAGCACCGAGCACTCGGCCACCGCCGGGTGGCGCAGCAGCACTTCCTCGATCTCGCGCGGATAGATGTTCGAGCCGCCCGAGATGATCATGTCCTTGGAGCGGTCGCGGATGGTGAGGAAGCCCTGCGCATCGAGGCTGCCGACATCGCCGGTGTGCAGCCAGCCGCCGCGCAGCGCCTGCGCGCTCGCCTCGGGATTCTGCCAGTAGCCCGCCATCACGCAGTCCGAGCGCGTGACGATTTCGCCCGTCTCCCCAGGCGGCAGCGCGCGGTCCTCGCTGTCGAAAATTTTCACTTCGACCCCGGTGCGCGCGTAGCCGCAGGTTTCGAGCTTGGTTTTGCTTCGATGAAATTCCTGCGGCAGGCCGGCGATCGTCATCGGGCTCTCGCCCTGGCCGAACAGCTGGTACAGGCGCGGGCCGAACAGCTCGATGGCGCGCAGCGAATCGGCGACATACATCGGCGCGCCGCCGTAGCTGATGGTCTTGAGGTTGGCCGGCGTGCGCGCCGCGGGGCTGGCGAGCAGCCGCACCAGCATGGTCGGCGCAGCGAAAAACGACGCATTCGGCCAGCGCTCGAGCAGATCGAAGATTTCCGGCGCCTCGAAGCCGCCGCTCTCCGGGATCACGTTGACCGCGCCGGCGGCGAAGTGCGGCAGCGCATAGAACCCCGAGCCGTGCGACAGCGGCGCCGGATGCAGGATCGCGTCGCCCGGCCAGAGCCGGTCGATATCGGCGAAGTAGGCCAGCGTCGAATACAGCAGATTGCGGTGCGTCAGCATCGCGCCTTTCGGCACGCCGGTGGTGCCGCTGGTGTAGAACAGCCAGGCCGGGTCGCCGGGAGCGGAGAGATGGGGGCTGCGGGCTTCGCCTTTCAATCCGTCATAGGTTTTTGAAGTGACCGACACCAGATTCTTGAAAGAGGACAGCGAGTTTTCAAGATCCGAGGACACAAAGCAGACCCTGGCGCCGCAGTCGCCGAGGATGTAGTCGAATTCTTTCGCGTGCAGCTTGGCGTTCATCGGCACCGCGGTGAGGCCTGCATGCCAGCAGGCAAACATCACCTCCCAGTATTGCGGGCAGTTCTTCATCGCCAGCGCCACCCGGTCGCCCGGATTCAAGCTGAATTTTTTAACGAGTCCCGGGGAAAGTTCCGAAGCTTTCTTTGCAAGATCAAAGTGGCTCGATACCACCGTATTGCCAATGGCGAGCGCCGGCAGGCCGGGATGCAGGCGGGCGCTGTTCAGCAGGAGCTGGGTGATGTTCATTGCAGGCCGAAGAAGGCCTGTGCGGTACGCGTCGTATCGGCCGCCACCTGCTCGGGCGGCTTGCCGAGCGCGCGGGCGACGGTGCGCAGGATGTGCGGCAGGTGGCAGGGTTCGTTGCGGCGCGCCTTCGGCTGCGGCCGCAGGTCGCGCGGCGTGAGATAGGGCGAATCCGTTTCCAGCATCAGCCGGTCCGCAGGGATGTCGCGCAGCAGTTCCAGCAGGTGCATGCCACGGCGCTCGTCGCAGATCCAGCCGGTGATGCCGATGTGCAGGCCCAGGTCCAGATAGGAATGCAGCTCCGCCTTGCTGCCGGTAAAGCAGTGCGCGACTGCCTTGGGAAACGCGCCGTTGAATTTCTTGATCACCTGCACGAATCGTTCGAAGCAATCCCTCGAATGCAGGAACAATGGCTTTTTCAGCTCGATCGCCAGTGCGATCTGCGCCTCAAAGCATTTTTCCTGGTCCGGGTGCGGCGAATAATTGCGGTTGAAGTCCAGGCCGCATTCGCCGATCGCCACCACGCCCTGCTGCTGCGCCAGCGTGCGCAGCGCCGGGATGGTGCTCGGGTCGCATTCGCGCGCGTGGTGCGGGTGCACGCCGGCGGTCGCATAGACGAGCCGCGGGTGGGTTTTCGCGGCTTTCAGCGCGTTAACGCTCTCGGCGACCGAGGTGCCGGTGACCACGATTTTCCCGACCCCCGCCTCGCGCGCCCGCGCCAGCACTTCCGGCAGGTCCGCGTGGAAGGCTGGATGGGTAAGATTTGCACCGATATCAACGAGTTGCATGGCGCGCGGAGTATACTCGCGCGCCATGCCAGGCCCCGACGCAGCGCTCGAAATTCGCACCCTGGCCGGGGATCCTGCGCCGCTGCGGGTGCGGGCGAGCGGCCGCTGGACGTTCAGCGGGCTGAAGGAGCGGAGCGAGGAGCTGGCGCGCCAGCTGGCGGACTTGGAACGGCAACCGCCCGAGCGCCTCGCCTGGGACCTGACCGAAATCACCGAGATGGACGACGCGGGCGCGGTGTGGCTGGCGCATGCCCTGCGCAACGCTCAAAGCATGGAGGTCTCGACGCGCCATCGCGAGATCCTCAAGCAGGTGAGCCAGGGGCTGCTGGTACCGAGCGAAACCGAACGCTTCGACCCGCTCGCGGGTGTGGTCTGGATCGGGCGCGCCACGGCCGATGCGGCTGTGCACCTGCGCGATGGCGTCATCCTGCTCGGCCAGCTGGCGATCGATCTGGCCGGCATGCTGCGCCAGCCGCGCGAATTTCCGCTGCGCGAATTTTCCGCCGGCGTCTACCGCGCCGGCGTCACCGCGCTGCCGGTAACCATGCTGGTCGGCTTCCTGGTCGGTATCGTGCTGACCTACCTGTCGGCGCTGCAGCTCAAGCGCTACGGCGCCGACCTGCTGGTGATCAACATCGTCGGCGTCGGCGTAGTGCGGGAGCTCGGGCCGATGCTCGCGTCGATCATCGCGGCGGGACGCTCGGGTTCGGCGATCACTGCCCAGCTGGGCGTGATGCGCGTGACCGAGGAGGTGGAGGCGCTTTCGGTTATGGGCATCTCGGTGACGACGCGGCTGGTGCTGCCGCGGGTGCTGGGGCTGGCGATCGCCCTGCCGCTGGTCGCGTTTTGCACCGACATCGCTGCGCTCGCCGGCGCGATGCTGGTGTCGCGCTTCACGCTCGGCATTACTCCCGGCGCGTTCCTGCAGGCGTTGCCGCAGGCGGTCGAGGTAGTCAATTTCTGGATCGGCATCGGCAAGTCGGTCGCGTTCGGTTTCGCCGTGGCCTTCGTCGCCTGCCACTACGGCCTGCGGGTGCTGCCCAATACCGACAGCCTGGCAGTGGGCGTGACCCGCTCGGTGGTGGCGTCGATCACCTGCGTGATCATTCTTGACGCGATCTTCGCGATCATGCTGAGGAACGTCGGCTGACATGGCAGGAGCTCCCGGCATCATCGAGATCAAGGGCCTGGTCAATACGGTCGGCGGCGGCATCATCCTGCATCGCGACCTCGACCTGGAGGTGCGGCGCGACGAGGTGATGTCGCTGGTCGGCGGATCGGGCAGCGGCAAGACGCAGCTGCTGCGCGTGATCCTAGGCTTGAAGCGGCCGGCGGCGGGCCTGGTGCGGGTGTTCGGCGTGTCCTGGGAGGATCCGAGCGCGAAAAAAGTGCGCGACGCTCGCCGGCGCATGGGCATGCTGTTCCAGAACGGCGCGCTTTACTCGGCGCTGACGGTGTACGACAACGTCGCGTTTCCCCTGCGCGAGCGCGGCGGCCTGAGCGAAGCGCAGATCCGGGCGATCGTCAACAGCAAGCTCGCCCAGGTCGAACTCGAGCCGCGGCACGGCAAGCTGCTGCCGGCGAACCTTTCGGGCGGAATGGTCAAGCGCGTCTCCCTGGCGAGGGCCCTGGCGCTGTCGCCCGATCTGCTGATCCTCGACGAACCCACCGCCGGCCTCGATCCCGACCGCTCCGAGGGCTTCGTGCGGCTGATCAAGCGGCTGCGCCAGGATCACCGCTTCGCGGTGGTGATGGTGACGCACGACCTGGATACGCTCTTCGAACTCACCGACCGCGTCGCCGTGCTCGCCGACCAGCATATAATCGCCTGCGATTCGCTCGACGTGGTTCGCGGGCTGGATCACAAGTTCGTGCAGAATTTTTTCGGGGGAGATCGGGGCCGCCGCGCCTTGGAGCAAGGCTGAGCGCCCCGGCATCGAAGCATGGAAAGCAGAGCTTATGCGCTCGTCACGGGGCTGTTCGTCCTCGGCATCGCCGCCTGCATCGTGTTGTGGGCGCAGTGGCTTGCCAAGACGCCGATCGCCCGCACTCATTACCGCGTGGTCGCCACCGGTCCCGTCTCCGGCCTCAATCCCGAGGCGCAGGTCCGCTACCGGGGCATGGGCGTCGGCCGCGTCTCGGCGATCGGCCTGGACCCCAAGGACCCGCGCCGCATCCTGGTGAATGTCGAAGTGGACCACGGCATTCCGATTACCAAGGGCACCTTCGCGCAACTCGGCATGGAAGGCATCACCGGCATCGCGTACGTGCACCTGCTGGACGACTACAAGGACATGCAGCCCGCGCCAACAGCCGCTGACGGCGTCGTCGAATTGCCCCTCAAGCCGGCGTTCTTCGACACGATTTCCGACAGCGCCGAGGGCGCGGTCAAGGACGCGCGCGAGCTGATGGCGAGCCTCAACGAACTGTTGACGCCGGACAACCGCAAGCGCATCGCCACCACGCTCGCGTCGCTGGAGCGCATCACGGCCAACCTGGATGCGGCCTCGGCGCGCCTGCCGAACACGCTAGCGCAGGCCGACGCCTGGTTGTCCGAAGACAACCGCAAGCTGGCGAGCGGCTCGCTCGAGCGCATCAACGAGACTGCCAAGGCCTTGCCGGAACTCGCCAGGGAAACCCAGCGGCTGGTGAAGGACGCGCGCGAACTGGTCGGACAAGTCGGCAAGCTTTCGACAGAAACGGGCAGCGCGGTCGCCGCCGCGCGGGGCGCGGCGAGCGCGTTGCGCGATGAGACGGTGCCGCGCCTGAATGCACTTGCCGAAACCGTGGAGCGCGGCGCGCAGCGCGTCGGGCGGCTGGCGCTGCAGCTCGATCGCGACCCGCAAAGTGCCATCTTCGGCCGCAAGCCGGGCCGTCCCGGTCCCGGCGAGCTGGGGTTCCAATGAGGAAGATGCTTGTCCTGGTGCTGTTCATTTCCGGTTGCGGCGGCGGCGCAACGGCCCCGGAGCCGAAAACCTTCGATCTTGGGCTCGCGGCGCCAAGCAGCATGCTGCCGCCGGTGCGAATCGCCGCAGTGCGCGCAATAGCGCCGTTCGATGCAACCGACATGCAGTACCGGCTCGCCTACCGCAATGCGGCCGAAATCTCTGCCTTTGCCAACAGCCGCTGGGCGGCCACGCCGGCCGAGATGCTGCGCAAGCAGCTGCTGCGCGCGGCGAACGACGCGCCGGGCAAGTGCAGCCTGGACATCGAACTGCAGGAGTTCTCGCAGGTGTTTTCGGCCAAGGACCTGAGCGTGGCGCGCATCGAGATGCGGGTCCTGCTCGGGCAGGGCGCAAATTCGGTGTCGCGGCAGTTCACGCTGGTCGAAGGCAACGCAGGCGCCGGTGCCGAATCCGGCGCCGTGGCGTTCGCGCGCGCGGCCAACCACGCCATCGGCGAGCTGGCCGGCTGGATCGCCGCCCGCCCAGACTGCCGCTAGAGTTTCTTCAGGCGGTACAGCAGCTCCAGCGCCTCGCGCGGCGTTAGCTCGTCCGGGTTGACGGCTAGCAACGCGTCGCGCAAGGCGTCGGTTTCCGGTTCTTCCTGTTTTTGCTCATGCATGAACAGATCGTTCTGACCGCCGCGCTGCAGGCTTTGCGCCTCCAGCACTTCCAGGTATTTCCTTGCCTGCCGGATCACCGGCCTGGGCACGCCGGCGAGCGCCGCCACCTGCAGGCCGTAGCTGCGGTCGGCCGGGCCTTCTTCCACCGCGTGCAGGAACACGATGCTGTCCTTGTGCTCGACCGCGTCGAGGTGGATGTTGGCTGCCGTCTTGTATTCCAGGGCGAGCCGGGTGAGCTCGAAATAATGGGTCGCAAACAACGTCAGCGCCTTGTTCTTCTCGAGCAGAAACCTGCCGATCGCCCAGGCGAGCGCCAGGCCGTCGAAGGTGGAGGTGCCGCGGCCGACTTCGTCCATCAGCACCAGGCTGGAGGGCGTGGCGTTGTGCAGGATGTTGGCGCTTTCGGTCATTTCGACCATGAAGGTGGAACGTCTGCCCGCCAAATCGTCGGCGGCGCCGACGCGCGTGTAGATCTGGTCGAGTGGCCCGAGGCGTGCGCGCTGCGCCGGCACGAAGCAGCCGGTATGCGCCATCAGTGCGATCAACGCCACCTGGCGCATATAAGTGGACTTGCCGCCCATGTTCGGTCCGGTGATCAGCAGCAGCTGGCGCGCTGGCGTTAGCCGGCAATCGTTGGCGATGAACGGATCGACCAAGGCCTCGACGACCGGGTGGCGCCCCTGGGTGATTTCCATGCCGAGCTCACTCGTGAATTCCGGTCGGCAATAATTTTTCTTGGCGGCGGTCTCTGAGAAATTGCAGAGCACATCCAGCTGCGCCAGCGCGCCGGCGATCCGCTGCAGCGTCCGCAGTTCCGGTTTCAGCGCTTCGAGTACGGCTTCGTACAGACTCTTTTCCAGCGCCAGCGCGCGGTCGCGGGCCGACAGCGCCTTGTCCTCGAACGCCTTGAGCTCGGGAGTGATGTAGCGCTCGGCGTTTTTCAGCGTTTGCCGGCGCCGATAGTCCGGCGGCACCTTGCCCGCCTGCGCGTGCGTCACTTCGATGTAGTAACCTTGGACCTGGTTGTAGGCGACGCGCAGGTTGGCGATGCCGGTGCGGCTGCGCTCGTTTTGTTCCAGCTGAATCAGGAATTCGCCCGCGTTCGACTGCAGCCCCCTCAGTTCGTCGAGTTCGGCCGAGTAGCCCGCCGCAATCACGCCGCCTTCGCGCAGCATCGCCGCAGGCTCCACGGCGATCGCTGCGGCAAGGAGTTGCTGGGTTTGTGGCGGGGATTGCAGGTGCTCGAGGAGATTTTTCAGCAGGCTGCCGGCAGCAGGAACGGCTGCCCTCAATTCGACAAGAAGGTCCAGGCTGGCCCTGAGACCGGACAGGTCGCGCGGCCGCGCATTTTTTAAGGCGATGCGCGAAGCGATTCGTTCCACGTCGGCAAAGCGGCGCAGCACGGCGTTGATGTCCCGATTCTTCTCGAACAGCCCTTGCACCGCTTCGTGCCGGGTAATCAGCACGGCCTGGTCTCGCAGGGGGTGGTGCAGCCAGTGGCGCAGCAGGCGGCTGCCCATGCCGGTGGCGCAGTGCTCGAGCAGCGAGTAGAGGGTGGGGGAGGGCTCGCCGCGCAGCGTTTCGGTAATTTCGAGATTGCGGCGCGTCGCCGCGTCCATGCGCAGGTACTCGCCCGCGCGCTCGGCATGCACCGCGCTGACGTGTGCCAGCGCCTGGCCCTGTGTTTTCCTCGCATATTCGAGCAGCGCGCCGCAGGCGCCCAGCGCGGGCTCCAGGTCCTCGACGCCGAACCCGGCCAGCGTGGCCGCACCCAGTTGCTCGAGCAGGCGCTTTCTGCCCGAGTCGATCTCGAATTGCCAGGCTGGCAGCCGGGTCACGGTGAAGCCGGGTAGCTCCAGGCCGTCAGCAGCAAGAATTTCCGCCGGTGCGATGCGCCGCAGCTCGTTCTCCAGCGCTTGCGGCGCTACTTCGGCGACGCGCAGCTCCCCGCTCGCCAGCGAAAGCCAGGCCAAGCCTACCGAGGACCTGTCCTGAAAGATCGACAACAAAACATTGTCAGCCTTGTCATCCAGCAGCGCAGGGTCAGTGAGCGTTCCGGGAGTGACGATGCGCGTCACTTCGCGCTCGACCGGGCCCTTGGCGGTGGCGACATCGCCGACCTGTTCGCAGATGGCGACGGATTCGCCGAGTTTCACCAGCTTGGCGAGGTACTGCTCGACCGAGTGCACCGGCACGCCGGCCATCTTCACCGGCGCGCCGCCGGACTGGCCGCGCGCGGTGAGCGTAAGATCGAGCAGTCGCGAGCCCTTCTCGGCATCGTCGTAGAACAGCTCGTAGAAATCGCCCATCCGGTAGAACATCAGGATCTCCGGATGCTGCGCCTTGAGGCGCAGGTACTGCTGCATCACGGGCGTATGGCTGGATTCGGACATGTCAATCCGTTGCGCGCGCCCGTGACGCGTCAGCGCCCGACGAAGGACGGCTTGCGCTTTTTCAGAAACGCCGCGATGCCTTCCTTGGCGTCCGCGCCGCGACCCAGCGCGGCAATGGCGCGTGCCTCGAGCTCCATCTGGGTATCCAGGCTCTCCGCCGCCGACTGGACCAGCAGCCGCTTGGCTTCGCCGTAAGCCGAAGTCGGGCCGGAGGCGAACCGCACGGCAAGCGCCTGCGCTTCGTTCTGGAGATCCGCATCGGGCACTACCTTGTTGACGATTCCCCAGTCGAGCGCCTCGCGTGCCGACAGCACCCGGTTGGTCAGGATCAGCTCCTGCGCGCGGCGATGGCCGACCAGGCGAGGCAGGAAGAACGTCGAACTGCCATCGGGCGAAAGCCCTGCATTGGTATAGGCCATGGTGAATTTTGCGGATTCGGCAGCAATCGCAAGATCAGCCGCGCAGGCGAGGCTCATGCCCCCGCCGCCGGCGACGCCGTTGATCGCTGCGATGACCGGCGCGTTCATGCGCGCAAAGCGGGAGACCGCGGCATGCAGGTAAATGGTCAGCTGCTTGAGCAGCGCCGGCATCTGGTCGCCCGCTTGCGCGAACGACACGAGGTCGCCGCCGGCGCAGAAAAACCGGCCCGAGCCGGTGATGGTCACCGCGCGGATCGCCGGATCCTCGTCGCAGCGGATCGACGCCATCATCAATTCCTGCATCAGGCCGAGGTTCATCGCGTTGGCCGAGTCGGGCCGGTTCAACGCAATGCGCGCAACGCCTTGGTCTACGTCGAAGGTGATGGATTGGTGATTCATCGGGACTCCTGCTCGCTACCGAGGAAGCGCCGGCGTATCGTCGGGCACGAAGAAATCCGGCAAGAACTTGGTCGTACCCGGCACCGCCGCGTAACCGGAAAAATCGCGCACGCCGCTGGCGTGCAGCACCAGGTCATCGATGCAGAAGTTGCCGGTGAATTCGCGGCTCGGCTTGCACAGGATCGCGTGCGCCGCATCGGCCATGATCTCGGGCTTGCGCGACTGGTTCATCATTGCCGCGCCGCCGAGCATCTGCACCGCGGCGGTGGCGATGGTAGTGCGGGGCCACAGCGAATTGGCGGCGATGCCGTCTTTCCTGAATTCCGCGGCCCAGGCGAGCGTGCACAGGCTCATGCCGTACTTGGCGATCGAGTACGCGACGTGCGGCGCAAACCACTTGGGCGACAGGTCGAGCGGCGGGCTCAGCGTCAGGATATGCGGGTTGGCCGCTTTCTTCAGATGCGGAATGCAGCTGCGCCCCGTAAGATAGCTGCCGCGCGCATTGACGCCGTTCATCAGGTCGTAGCGCTTCATGTCGCAGGCGAGGGTGCCGGTGAGCTGGATGGCGCTGGCGTTATTCACCAGGATGTCGATGCCGCCGAACTTCGCCACTGCCTTTTCGACGGCCCCGATGACCTGGGCTTCCTCGCGAATATCACACTGCACGCCGAGCCCCTTGCCGCCGGCCTTTTCGATGTCGGCGACCGCAGTGTGGATCGTTCCCGGCAGTTTTGGATGCGGATCGCTGGTCTTGGCGGCGATCACGACGTTGGCACCGTCGCGCGCGGCGCGCAGCGCGATCGCCAGCCCGATACCGCGGCTGCCGCCAGTAATGAACAGGGTCTTTCCTTGCAGGTTCATCGGGTCTCCTTGTCGGGATGTCGCGCGGCCCGGGCAGGGCGGCAGCAGCAGCGGCGGTTATCTTCCATCGGCGGGTATGCGGTCGTGCTGCGGGAACAGCCGGCATTATCCGGCAAACCGGCCAGTCGCAGAGCCGACAGCGCCGGGCCCATTCTGGACGCTGCGGGTGCGACCTGTTGCAATACCATGCAGCCGCTAACACAGAGGAGCCCCCAGGATGGCGATCATCGATTCCCAGGTTCACGCCTATGAGGCGAACACGCCGCAGCGGCCCTGGCACAGCGTGCCGAATTGGCCCGCTCACGTCACGGGCGACGAGATGGTGGCGGCGATGGACGGGGTCGGCGTCGACGGCGCGATCTTCATCTCCGCCTTTTCCATGTACCGCTACGACGCCAGCTATGCGGTCGATGTGCAACGGGCCCATCCCGGCCGGTTTGCGCTGGTCAAGCCGGTCGATCCGGATGATCCGGCGGTGGCCGACGTCATCGCCGACTGGAAGGGAACGCCGGGCACGGTCGGCATCCGCATCATGCTGACGAAGGAGCCCGGACGCGACCGCGACCCGGCCGACCCCGGCTTGGACCGGATCCTGCGCGAAGCGGTTCGGCACGATCTTCCGGTCAATATGCTGTGCTGGGGCAACCTCGAAGCCGGCAAGGCGCTGATCGATCGCCACCCCGACACGCGCTTCATCCTCGACCACCTGGGCATCCTGCAACCGCGCACGCCACCCGCTCCGCCGCAGCCCTGGGCCGACTTGCCAAAGATACTGGAGCTCGCCAAGCGCCCGAACGTAGTCATCAAGGTGAGCGGCGCGTGCACGCTGTCGCGCGAGCCGTATCCGTTCCCGGATATCTGGGAGCCGCTCGCCCGCGTTTTCGACGCCTGGGGTTTCGACCGCTGCCTGTGGGGCACCGACTGGACGCGTGCCTTTGCGGTGGTGAACTACGAACAGGCCGTCGAACCCTTCCGCCTGACCGAGCGCCTGAGCAAGGATGAAAAAGCGATGCTGATGGGCGGTGCTTGCGCCAGGGCCTATCGCTGGTCGCCCAACAAAGATTAGGTCGTTGCCAGCGCGATCAGCCGGCTCGATGCGTCAATCGGGGTAGCCGGTGGGGTTCTGCGACTGCCAGCGCCACGCATCGCGGCACATGTCCTCGATGCCGTAGCGCGGCTTCCAGCCGAGCTCGCGCGCGGCGCACGAGGCATCCGCGTAGTAGGCGGCGATGTCGCCGGGGCGACGCGCGGAGATTTCGTACGGCACTTTCTTGCCGGTGGTTTTTTCGAACGCCTTGATGACCTCGAGCACCGTGTGGCCGCGCCCGGTGCCGAGGTTGGCGGTGATCGAACGTCGCTGCTCCTGCAAATAGCGCAGTGCCGCAAGATGGCCCGAGGCGAGGTCCATGACGTGGATGTAGTCGCGCATGCCGCTGCCATCGGGCGTGTCGTAGTCGGCGCCGAAAATCTGCAACCGCGGCAGGCGGCCGAGCGCCACCTGGGTCAGATACGGCAGCAGGTTTTCCGGCACGCCGCGCGGGTCCTCGCCGATGCGCCCCGACGGATGCGCGCCGATCGGATTGAAGTAGCGCAGCGTGGCATGCAGGAACGAAGGCCGCGCCGCCGCGCGTGCGGCAAGCAGCTGCTCGACCCGCAGCTTGCTCTCGCCATAAGGATTTGCCGGCTGCAGGCGGTGCGACTCGAGGTAGGGCAACTGCACGGGCGTTCCGTAGACCGTTGCCGAGGAGCTGAACACGATCAACTCGACGCCGTGGCGCTCCATCGCCTGCAGCAGCGCGGCCGCGCTGCCGACGTTGTGCTCAAGGTAGCGTGCCGGGTCGGCGACCGATTCCCGCACCGATTTCAGGCCGGCGAAGTGCAGCACCGCATCGACGCCGGCGCCGGCGAAAACGCGTTCCAGTGCGGCCGCATCGCGCGAGTCGGCGCGCGTAAATTCGATGCGGGCATCCGGCGCGAGCTCGCGGATGCGCTCCAGCACCGCCGGCTTTGCATTCGAAAGGTCATCGACGATCGCCAGCCAATGGCCGTGTCGCGCCAGCTCGACGCAAGCGTGCGAGCCGATGTAGCCCAGCCCGCCGGTGACCACAACGTGCATCGAACTCCCTGATTACGAAGGAGTTTCTATGCTAGCACGCAGCGCGCCGCCGCCGCGCAGTAAGCTAGCGCCACCAACACAAAGAATATGCGATGGATTCCCTCGCCGATGCAGTGACCGACCGCGACCCGGCGCCCAGCATCGAGCAGGAGGAACTGCGCGGTATTTCGCGCACCGTGGCCGAGATCCACTGGCTGCTGCTGATTCTGGTCCTGCTGTACGTGATTTTCGGCGGCGCCGACAAGCTGACCGACGCCGCGGTAATCGCCGCCTCGTTCTTCTACGCCGCGTTCATCATGGCGTTCCGCTACGCAAATTTCTACAAGGACGAATCGCGCTGGAAGGTGGCGCTCGAGACTTGGGCCATGATCGGCTACGTCACCTGGGTCTGCCTTTACACGGGCGGCTCGGAAAGCCCCCTGGTCAATACCTACCTGCTGCCGGTGATCACTTCCGCGCTCACGCTCGGCAGGATGACGACGCTGGCCGAAGTTGCGCTGATCGCGGCTTGCCAGCTGTTCCTCGGCGGTAGCTTCGCGTCAGAAAAGCTGCTCTCGCTCACTTTCCTCGGCAGCTTCGCTGCGCACTTTGCGCCGGTGGTGCTGGTCGCTTACATCGTCACCATGTTCTCGGCCGACATCCGCTATGGGCTGAGCAAGGCGAAGCTGCTGGCGGAAACGGATGACTTGACCGGATTACTGAACATGCGCGGCTTTTCGATCGCCGCCAACCGGCTCTTTGGCCAGGCGCTGCGCTACAACCGTGCCGCGAGCGTGCTGATGATCGATTCCGACAATCTCAAGACGGTCAACGACAACCACGGCCACGAGGCGGGCAACCGCCTATTGCGCCAGCTTACCCGGCTGATACAGGCCGAGTTGCGCTATACCGACGTGCTGGCGCGCTACGGCGGCGATGAGTTCATCGTGCTGTTGCCGGAAACCCCGCCCAAGGGAACGCTCGAGGTGGCGGCGCGCATCAGCGATGCGGTGGCGAATGCGCCGCTCGACCTGGAAGGGACGCGCGTGATCTGTACGGTCAGCATCGGTTTGGCCGCGCATCCGGGCGATGGCAACACCCTCGATGCCATCGTGGCGCGCGCCGACCGGGCGATGTACCAGGCGAAACAGGAAGGCCGCAATCGGGTGGTGCAGTTCGTGCCCGCGGACTCCCGCCGGGCTTCCGCTACTTGAGCGCAGCGAGCAGCTGCGGAAACACCTTGGGCGTTGCAGCTACGATGTCGCCGCTCTCGAGGTAGCCCGCGTTTCCGTCGAGATCGCCCACCAGGCCGCCGGCTTCCTGGATCAGCAACGCGCCCGCCGCCATGTCCCAGGCGGACAGGCCCATTTCCCAGAACCCGTCCATGCGCCCGGCCGCCACATAGGCAAGGTCGAGGGCGGCCGCGCCCGCACGACGCACGCCGGACGCGCTTTGCATCACTTCCTTCATCTGCCTGAAGTAAAGCTCGAGGCGCGGCAATTCCTTGAACGGAAAACCGGTGCCGATGAGCGCGTCCTTGAGCTGCGTGCATTTGGAGACGCGCACGCGCCGGTCGTCGAGGAACGCGCCGCTGCCCTTGGAGGCGGTGAACAGCTCGTTCTTCGCCGGATCGTAGACCACGCCGTGCACGGTCGCGCCGCGCTGCTGCAGCGCGATCGATACGCAGTACTGCGGAAAGCCGTGAATGAAATTGGTGGTGCCGTCCAGCGGATCGATGACCCAGCGGTATTCCGCCTTGGCGGAAGCGTCGCGGCCCGGCAGATCGCCCGCTTCCTCGGCCAGGATGGCGTGGTCGGGAAACGCCTGGCGGATGATCTCGACGATCGCCGTTTCGGCGGCGCGGTCCACCTGGGTGACGAAATCGTTGGCGCGCTTGGAACGAATCTCCAGCTGCGTGCGATCGAGCGCGGCGCGGTTGACGATGCTGCCGGCACGGCGCGCGGCCTTGACGGCGATGTTGAGCATCGGATGCATGGGGCGCGTATTCTAGTATGGTGAGTCCGATCCGCGCGCGCATCGTGCTGTGCCGACCGAGCCATCCGGGCAATGTCGGCGCCGCCGCGCGCGCGATGAAGACTATGGGGCTCGCCGATCTGCGGCTGGTTGCGCCCGAGCGGTTTCCGGCTCCTGAAGCGCAGTGGATGGCGACCCATGCGCAGGACGTGCTGGAAAATCTTCGCCTGCATGGCACGCTCACCGAGGCGATTGCCGATTGCACTGCTGCGTTCGCGCTGTCGGCGCGGCCACGCGAATGGTCGATGCCGGTGCTGCAGGTTCGCGCGGCGGCCGCCCGCGCGCATGCCATGCAGGGGTCGGTGGCGTTCGTGTTCGGCAACGAAAGCGCCGGGCTCAGCAACGAAGAAATGCTGGCCTGCCAGTTCCTGGTGCACATTCCCGCGCACCCGTCGTTTACTTCGCTCAATCTCGCGCAGGCCGTGCAGGTCGTCGCCTACGAAGTGTTCATGGCCTCCGCATCCGTCTCGTTCCGCGAAAATAAAGAGCAGCCGGCAACGGTGGCGGATCTGGAGGGGCTTTATGCGCATCTGGAGGAGGCGGCGATCGCCAGCCGTTTTTTCGATCCGGCCTCGGGCTCCAAACTGCGCACGCGCTGGCGTCGCCTGTTCTCCCGCATCGGCATGGAGCGCGAGGAGGTGAACATCCTGCGCGGCCTGCTCAATGCCCTGCAGGAGCCGAAAGCCAAATAGTTGAGAGTTTTACTCGGGCACCGTAAAATGCCGTTCATGTTCAGGCAGCTACGTGAAGATGTGGCCAGCGTTTTCGAGCGCGATCCGGCCGCCCGCTCGACCTTTGAAGTACTGACCTGCTACCCGGGCCTGCACGCGATCTGGCTGCATCGGATCGGTCACTGGTTCTGGACGCACCACCTGCTGTGGCTCGGGCGCCTGACCTCGCATTTCGGCCGCTGGCTCACCGGAATCGAGATCCACCCGGCGGTCGTCATCGGACGGCGCGTATTCATCGATCACGGCATGGGCGTGGTGATCGGAGAAACGGCCGCCGTGGGAGATGATTGCACCATCTACCAGGGCGTGACGCTGGGCGGCACCTCGCTTTACCGCGGTACCAAGCGCCATCCGACCCTCGGCAAGGGCGTGGTGGTGGGCGCGGGCGCCAAGGTGCTCGGCGGCTTTACCGTGGGCGACGGCGCCAAGATCGGTTCCAACGCAGTGGTCGTAAAGGAGGTTCCGGCCGGCGTGAGCGTGGTCGGCATCCCCGGCCGCATCGTCGAGGAAGGCGTGGCGCAGCAGGAACAGGCGCACTTCGCGGCTTACGGCGAGCTGCCGAACCAGGTCGATCCCTACGCGCGGACGCTGCAGTCCCTGGTCGACCATGCGCAGGAGTTGGAGCAGACGGTGTCGGCCCTGAGCGAGAAGATCCGCCGCCTGGAGCAGGCCGCCGAACGTTCCAAGTCTGATCCCCTGAGGGCGATCAAGTAGTTGATAAGAAAAGCTTTTAATACCTGACAACGTTACTCGGGTTTTGTTATAATGGGGTCACTTCTTCGGCATAGAACGGGGCCCTTATGAGACTCACGACCAAAGGCCGGTTCGCAGTCACCGCCATGGTGGACCTTTCGATGCGCCATACGCGCGGACCGGTAACGCTGGCGGCGATCAGCGAACGGCAGCACATTTCGCTCTCCTACCTTGAGCAGTTGTTCGGCAAGCTGCGCCGCGCGCAGCTGGTGACCAGCGTGCGCGGCCCGGGCGGCGGCTATTGCCTGGCCAGGCCGACGGCCGGCATCACGGTGGCGGACATCATCGGCGCAGTGGACGAGCCGATCGATGCCACGCAGTGCGGGGGCAAGGAAAACTGCAACGATGACCGGCGTTGCGTCACGCACGACCTGTGGGCGACGCTGAACGAGAAGATGAACGACTACCTGAGCTCGGTATCGCTGGCCGACGTGGTCTCGCACCAGCAGGGCAAGAGCGTGCAGGTGATCAAGGATTTCAGAAGCGCGGACAAAACGCCCGAGAAGGTGGCGGCCTGATGGACCGCAGCCTGTGCTTCCCGATTTACCTGGATTACTCGGCGACGACGCCGGTCGACCCGCGCGTGGCGCAGAAGATGATCCCGTTCCTCACCGAGCACTACGGCAATCCGGCCAGCCGTTCGCACTCCCTGGGCTGGAAGGCCGAGGAGGCGGTCGAGGATGCGCGCGCGCAGATTGCGGCGCTGGTGGGCTGCGACTCGAAGGACCTGGTGTTCACCTCGGGCGCGACCGAATCGATCAACCTCGCGCTCAAGGGCGCGGCAGAGTTCTACAAGACCAAGGGCAAGCACCTGGTGACGGTCAAGACCGAGCACAAGGCGACGCTCGACACGATGCGCGAGCTCGAGCGCCGCGGTTTCGAGGTGACCTACCTCGAGGTTGGCGCCGACGGCCTGCTCGACCTGAACCAGCTGGAAGCGGCGCTGCGCAAGGACACGATCCTGGTCTCGGTGATGTTCGTCAACAACGAGATCGGCGTGATCCAGGACATCCCGGCGATCGGCGAGCTGTGCCGCAAGCGGGGAATCCTGTTCCATGTCGACGCGGCGCAAGCGACCGGCAAGTGCGACATCGACCTGCAGGCCCTGAAAGTGGACCTGATGTCCTTTTCCGCGCACAAGACTTATGGACCGAAGGGCGTCGGCGCGCTGTATGTGAGACGCAAACCCCGCGTCCGGCTCGAAGCGCAGATGCACGGCGGCGGCCACGAGCGCGGCCTGCGCTCCGGCACGCTCGCTTCGCACCAGATCATCGGCATGGGCGAAGCCTTCCGCCTGGCCAAGCTCGAAATGGCCACCGAGCGCGAACGCGTGCGCGCGATGCGCGACAGCCTGCTGGCCGGCATGAAGGAGATGGAAGAGGTGTTTGTCAACGGCAGTCTCGAGCGGCGCGTGCCGCACAACCTCAATCTCAGCTTCAATTTCGTCGAGGGCGAGTCGCTGATCATGGCGGTCAAGGACGTCGCGGTCTCTTCGGGCTCGGCCTGCACCTCGGCCTCGCTCGAGCCGTCCTACGTGCTGCGCGCGCTGGGCCGCTCCGATGAGCTCGCGCACAGCTCGATCCGTTTCACGCTCGGGCGCTTCACCACGCAGGAAGAAGTGGATTACACGGTCGATCACCTCAAGGCGAAGGTCGCGAAACTGCGCGAGCTGTCGCCGCTCTGGGAGATGCACAAGGAAGGCATCGACCTGAGCACGGTGCAATGGGCCGCGCATTGAACCAGCAATAAGGAGCAAACCATGGCATACAGCGAGAAAGTCATCGATCACTACGAAAACCCGCGCAACGTGGGTTCCTTCGACAAGGGCGACGAATCGGTCGGCACCGGCATGGTCGGCGCGCCGGCCTGCGGCGACGTAATGAAGCTGCAGATCAAGGTCGGCAAGGACGGGACCATCGAAGACGCGCGCTTCAAGACCTACGGCTGCGGCTCGGCGATCGCCTCCTCGTCGCTGATCACCGAATGGGTCAAGGGCAAGAAGCTGGACGAGGCCGCCGGCATCAAGAACACGCAGATCGCCGCCGAGCTCTCGCTGCCGCCGGTGAAGATCCACTGCTCGATCCTGGCCGAGGATGCGATCAAGGCCGCGGTCGAGGACTACAAGAAAAAGCACAAGTAACCATGGCCGTCACGCTCACCGAAAAAGCCGCGACGCACGTGCAGGGCTTCCTCGCCAAGCGCGGCAAGGGCGTGGCGCTGCGCCTCGGGGTGCGCACCACGGGCTGCTCGGGCATGGCCTACAAGCTCGAGTACGCCGATGCGGTCAATCCTGAAGACCTGCAGTTCGAAAGCCACGGCGTCAAGGTGGTGGTCGACCCGAAAAGCCTGCCGTATCTGGACGGCACCCAGCTCGATTTCGCGCGCGAAGGCTTGAACGAGGGGTTCAAGTTCAACAACCCCAATGTCAAGGACGAGTGCGGCTGCGGCGAAAGCTTTAACGTCTGAGGGCTTGAAGAACCACTTCGAGTTGTTCGGCCTCGGCCCGGCCTACGCGCTGGACCTTGCGCATCTTGACCGCGCCTACCATGACATCCAGTCCGAGATCCATCCGGACCGCCACGCGCATGCCGGCGACGCGCAGCGCCGCGCCGCGATGCAGTGGACCACCCAGGTGAACGAGGCCTACCGCACGCTGAAGAACCCGGTGCAGCGCGCCAAATACCTGCTCGAGCTGAACGGGGTGGACGTGGCCTTCGAAACCGATACCGCGATGCCGCCGCAGTTCCTGATGGAACAGCTGGAGCTGCGGGAAAAGCTCGAACAGGCGCGCGCTGCGGGGGAGCTTGCGCGCCTGGAAAAGGATCTTTTGCAACAACAGCAGGCCCTGCAGGCGCAGATCGCTGAATGCATCGATCGCCGGCGCGACCATGAGGCGGCGAAGACCCTGGTAAGAAAACTCGTGTTCCTGGAAAAGCTCGGCGAGGAGATCGACGCCGCCCATGAACGCATCGAACTGAAGTCGCCGGAGGCCTGATGGCGCTGTTTCAGATTTCCGAACCCGGTCATTCGCCCGAGCTGCACAGTCCGCCGCAGCGACTCGCCGTGGGCATCGACCTGGGCACCACCAATTCGCTGGTCGCCACGGTGCGCGGCGGCGCTGCGGCGGTGCTGCCTGACGCGGGCGGCCGCTCGCTGCTGCCCTCCATCGTGCGTTACCTGCCTGATGGCAAGGTCGAGGTCGGCTATGCCGCCCAGGCGCACCAGGCCGAGGATCCGAAGAACAGCATCGCCTCGGTAAAGCGCTTCATGGGCCGCGGGCTGAAGGACGTGGCGCATGCCGAGAACGTGCCTTACGACCTGCTGGAGGAGCCGGGCATGGTGCAGTTGCGGACCGTCGCCGGCGTCAAGAGCCCGGTCGAGGTTTCGGCCGAAATTCTCAAGACCTTGAAGGCGCGCGCGGAAAAATCGCTCAATGGCGAGCTGGCCGGCGCGGTGGTGACGGTGCCGGCGTATTTCGACGATGCCCAACGCCAGGCGACCAAGGATGCGGCCACGCTGGCCGGCCTCAATGTGCTGCGCTTGCTGAATGAACCGACCGCTGCCGCGATCGCCTACGGCCTGGACAACGGCGCCGAGGGCACCTACGCGGTGTTCGACCTGGGCGGCGGCACCTTCGATCTGTCGATCCTCAAGCTTTCCGAGGGGGTGTTTGAAGTCATCGCCAGCAGCGGCGACGCGGCGCTCGGCGGCGACGACTGGGACCAGCGCGTGTTTTGCTGGATGGTCGAGGCCGCGGGTCTGGCGTCGCTCGCGTCGCGCGACATGCGCCTGCTGCTGCTCAAGGCGCGCGAAGCCAAGGAGTATCTGACCAGCCATGGCGAGGCGCGCATCAGCGCGAAGCTGTCGAGCGGCGAATTCGTCGATCTGACGCTCGACACCGAAACTTTCTGCCGCATCACCCAGCACCTGGTGCAGAAGACCCTGGCGCCCGCGCGCAAGGCGCTGCGCGACGCCGGACTCTCGGTCGAGCAGATCAAGGGCGTGGTGATGGTGGGCGGAGCGACCCGCATGCCGCAGGTGCAGCGCGCGGCGGCCGAGTTCTTCGGCCGCGACCCGCTCAACAACCTCGACCCGGACAAGGTGGTTGCGCTCGGCGCGGCGATGCAGGCGCACGTGCTCGCCGGCAACCAGCCGACCGGCGGCGACTGGCTGCTGCTCGACGTTATTCCGCTCTCGCTCGGCATCGAGGTGATGGGCGGCCTCGCCGAGCGCATCGTGCCCAGGAACACCACCATTCCCTGCGCCAAGGCGCAGGAATTCACCACTTTCAAGGATGGCCAGACCGGCATGAGCATCCATGTGGTGCAGGGCGAGCGCGAACTGGTGGCCGACTGCAGGTCGCTCGCGCGCTTCGAGCTGAAAGGCATTCCGCCGATGGTGGCGGGCGCGGGACGCGTGCGCGTGACCTTCCAGGTGGACGCCGACGGCCTGCTGTCGGTATCGGCCCAGGAAAAAACCACCGGGGTGCAGGCCTCGGTCGCGGTCAAGCCGTCCTACGGCCTGGCCGACGCCGATATCGAGCGCATGCTGCGCGACTCGTTCGCGCATGCCAAGGACGACATGCGCGCGCGCGCGCTGAACGAGCATCGCGTCGACGCGCAACGATTGATTGACGCGACCAAGACTGCTTTGCAGCAGGATTCTTCGCTTCTGAATTCCGATGAAATAAAAAACATAGAGGAAAGAATCGAGATCCTTGAAAAGACCCTTCCGGGCGGCGAGCCTCGCGCGATCAAGCTCGCGAGCGATGCGCTGAACCGCGCCACCGAGGAGTTTGCCGCGCGCCGCATGGATGCCAGCGTGCGCCGCGCGTTGAAGGGCCGCCGCGTCGCGAGCCTGGATGCCTAAGCTCTCGGTCCTGCCGCACGGCGAACTGTGCCCCGCGGGCGCCGAGATCGAGGCGCCGGCCGGCGAAACGCTGTGCAATCTGCTGCTTGCGCACGGCATCGAGATCGAGCATGCCTGCGAGAAATCCTGCGCCTGCACTACCTGCCACGTGGTGCTGCGCGAGGGCTACGAATCGCTGGCGGCGGCGGAGGAAAAGGAAGAAGATCTGCTCGACAAGGCTTGGGGGCTGGAAGCGACCTCGCGCCTGTCGTGCCAGGCGAAGCTGGCCGATGCCGACCTGGTGATCGAGATTCCGAAATACACCATCAACTACGAGCGCGAAGGAGGCAGCCGCAAATGAAGTGGACTGATTCGCGCGAGATCGCCTACGCGCTGATCGACAAGTATCCCGACCAGGATCCGGCCAAGGTGAATTTCGTGGATCTGCGCAACTGGGTGGTGGCGCTGCCGGGCTTCGATGACGACCCCAAGCGCAGCGGCGAAAAAATCCTCGAAGCGATCCAGATGGTCTGGATGGAAGAGTGCGACTAGCCGCCTAGCCGGCTGCTGGCGGCTCTACCACCGCGAGCTCGGCCTCCGAGAACACCACCTCGCGCAGCAGCCGGGTGAGAAAGAAGCTCTTGCCGGTGCCGGGCGCCACTGCCGCCGCGCCGCGGTCCAGGCGGAAGGTGCGCGCGAGCGCCACCATCACCCGGTCGATCGGATTGCCTTCCTGCGTGCCGCTGGTGTAGTACACGCCGCGCAGCTGCAGCGTCTTGTGGTTCACCTGGGTGCCAAAAGCGAGCGCAAGCAATTCCCCGACCAGCGGGCCGACGGCGTGGAACTGCTGCGGGAAGCGGTAGATCGCCGCGCGCCGCTGCAGGTCGCGTTCCTCGTGCAGGCGTGCGAGCAGTTCTGCGCTCAAGCGCTCCTCCAGCGCGGCAAAATCCGCCGCATAGGGTGTGGCGATATGCGCCGGATCGATGTCGAGCGGGAGGGTGGTGCCCCAGACCTGGGCGCGGCCGTTCGCTTCCAGGTCGCCGAAGAATTCGACAAATCCGGCCAGCAGGTCGAGCTTGGTGACCAGTACGTAGACCGGGAAGCGTGCGTTCAGCGCGGCGTACATTTCCGCCAGCCGCATGCGCACGTGCGCGGCGAACCGGGCGCGCTCGGCCTTGCTCCAGAGCAGCAGGTCAGTCACGCTGACTGTCACCAGGGTGCCGTTGAGCGGCCGCTGCGGGCGGAACTGCCGCAGCAGTTCGAGGAAGCCCTGCCAGGCGGCGGCGTCGGCCTTGCGGTCGCTTTCTTGCATCGTGTAGCGGCCCGCGGTGTCGAGCAGCACCGCTTCGTCGGTAAACCACCAGTCGCAGTTGCGGGTGCCGCCGACGCCCGCGACCGCCGGCGGGCCGTCGCGCGTGTACAGCGGCAGGCGCAGTCCGGAATTGAGCAGCGCCGTGGTTTTGCCCGAGCCCGGCGCGCCGATCATCACGTACCAGGGCAGTTCCTCGATCGCGCGGCCCTTGCCGTCAGGCGAAGCAAAGCGCGCGCCGTCCAGGTCCTCGGCCGCCTGCTTGAAGCGCGCGCGGATCGATTCCAGCTCCTGCGCGACGCGCTCGCCGGCAGCGCTATCCGCAGTAGCGGCCGCCATTGTCTCGAAGATCGTGGTCATGGCGCGGGCTTCAACAGGATCGTCACGCGGCGGTTTTTCGCCCGGTTCGCATGGTTATCGTTCGGCGCCACTGGCTCGGCTTCGCCCCGGCCTTCCGCCGTCAGGCGCTTCGGATCGACCAGCGCGGGCGCCATCAGCCGCGCCACTGCGCGCGCGCGCGCGGCCGAGAGTTCCGTATTGGTTGAAAACTTCGAGCCGCTCGGCGTTGCGTCGGCGTGGCCAATGACCAGAATCTGGCCCGGTACCCGGCTCAGTGCCGCGGCGATCTTGCGCAGCTGCGCCTGCACTTCAGGCACGGGCAGGGTGCTGCCCGGCGCGAACTGGTGAGCGTGGCGCAGGCTGAGCGTGGTGCCGCCTGCGCGTTCGCTGAGCGAAACCGGCAGTCCCGCCAGCGCGCTCGCCAGGCTTGTGCTCGCCGGCGCGGCGCTCGAGGCAGGCGCCGGGGCTGTCGCCGATGCGCTGATGCTGCCCTCGGCGCTCGCCCGGTAATTCGGCTTGGTCATCATCGCTTTCTGCGTCTTGTCCTCCAGCAGCCGCAACGACAGCAGGTAAAGCACGACCGACGCGACGATGACGCCCAGCACCGCGCTCCAGATCGCGCGGCGAGGCAGGCGCGCAAGCGAAACGCGTGCTGGCGTTTCGGCGGTTGCAGCCGCAGTTGTCTGGGCGGCCGCTTGTGCGGCGGCGCGCGCCGCGTTGGCGCGGGCGGCGGTGGCGAGCGCCGCCTCCGCCGCGCTTTGCGAGCTCGGCGTGCGCCATTGGCCGGACAGGCCCTCGGGCCGCGGCCGCCGGCGCGCGATCAAGCCGTAGAGCTTTTCCTTGACCTCGTCGAGCGCCTTGCGGCCGCCCCCCCCATTGCGGTAGCGGCCCTCGAAGCCGAGCGCGAGGCAGATGTAGAAAAACTCCAGCAGGTCGGCATTCTTGTCGGGATCGGCGCTGAGTTCATCGAGCCGCACGAAAAAACCTTCCGCGCCGCCGGATTCACCGCGCAATTCCCGCAGCAGGCCGTTTTCGATCCAGTCGCCGCCCCAGGGGGTCGCGGCGGCGGACTCATCCAGCAGCGCGCACAGCGCGTACACCGCGGCGGAGACCGCGTCGTCGGAGACTTCCGCGCTAAATGCGCTCGTCTCCAGCCCTTCGAGCTGATGGCGCAAACCCGCGCGCAGCCCGGTCGGGTCCGGGTGCTTGAGCGTGCGCCGGATCTGCGGCACGGCGGCAAGCACCGGGTTGGCCAGCGCCACCAGCGGATTGATTCCGCCCAGCGCTGAGAGGTTCGCCTGGATGGTTTCGGGCGGCGCTTTGGGCGCGAAAGGATTGCGGCGCCGCTTGCCGGGGCTGGGAACCCGCACCGTCGCCTCGGGATCGAACGCCGGCTGGCGGTCTGTCGCGTCCGGGTCGAACGCCGGGCGGCGGTCGGTTTTGTCGGCATCCGGTTCCGCCTTGGCGAGCGGTCCGGTGAGCGTGGCCTCCGGATCGGCGAGCGGAACCGGCTGCGTCAGGGTCGCCTCCGGGTCGGCAGGCGGCTTCGCATCCGTCTGCGGCTGCGCCACGGTCGCGTCCGGATCGAACGCCTGCTTGGATTCCTCGGCCATCCTGTTGTGTGGTTCCCCCTGCCAACTCCGCTATTTTATGGGCGGAACGGCCCGCCAGCGCAGTCGATTCGCAGGGATAGGTGCACTAATATTACTAGCTATTGCCGATGGACAAGCTGATCACCTACTACGCTCAGCGCGCCGCCGAATACGAGCGCATCTACGCCAGGCCCGAGCGGCAGGCGGATCTTGCCGCGCTCAGGCAACAAGTCCCTACGCTGTGCGCGGGCAGGCGGGTGCTCGAGCTCGCCTGCGGCACCGGCTACTGGACCGAAATCATCGCTGAGCGCGCTGCGCAGCTGACCGCAATCGACGCGAGCGAGGAAGTCCTGAGGGTCGCGCGCGGCAAGCACTATCCGGAAAACCGAGTCGAGCTGTTGGCCGGCGACTGCTATGCGCTCGCCGATTTCGGCTGCGTGCACGACTTGCTGTTCGCGGGATTCTGGTGGTCGCATGTCCCGCTCGAGCGGCTCGATGCTTTCCTGCGCAACGCGGTCGCCGCGGTTGCGCCGGGCGCCCTGATGGCATTCCTCGACAATCGCTACGTCGAAGGCTCGAGCACGCCGCTCGCGCGCCGCGATGCGCACGGCAACAGCTACCAGCAGCGCCGGCTCGAAGACGGCAGCACGCACGAGGTGCTGAAGAATTTTCCCACCCAGAGCGAACTGATCCAGCGCGTGTCGCACTATGGCTGGGGCGCGCACGTCGACCTGCTCGAGCAATACTGGCTGCTGACCTGGTGGGCGCCGAAGTGAGCGCGCCCGTGGAACTGCGCGGGCCGCCGCTGCCGGCGCTGCCGCTGCTGCTCGATTCGCCGCATTCGGGTCGCGCGTTTCCGGAAGACTTCGGCGCCGCGGTGAGCGAGCGCGAGTTGCGCGACGGCGAGGATTGCTTCGTCGACGAGCTCTATGCCGCCGGGCCCGAGATGGGCGCGCCGCTGCTGGCCGCCTTGTGGCCGCGCACCTATCTCGATCCAAACCGCAACGCGGGCGATGTCGACCTTGAGTTGATCGAAGGCAGGTGGCCGGGCGAGTACCGGCCGAGTGGCAAGGCCAAGGTCGGCAAGGCGCTCGTCTGGCGCACGCTGGAAGACGGCCGGCCGATCTACGCGCGCCGACTCACTCCGGAAACCATAATCAAGCGCATTGATGGTTTTCATGTTCCGTATCACGAAAAGCTCAAAGCCCTTTTGCAGAAAACCCATGCACGATTCGGCCGGGTCTACCACTTCAATTGCCACTCGATGCGCTCGGTGGCGGGCAAGCAGAGCGACGACGGCGAAGGCAGCCGGCGCGCCGATTTCGTGCTCGGCGACCGCGACGGCACGACCTGCGATCCGGCCTTCACCGAGTTCGTGCGGCGCACGCTCGCCGGCATGGGCTATCAGGTAAGAGTGAACGATCCGTACAAGGGCGTAGAGCTGGTACGCGCCTATTCCAACCCGCAGGCGGGGCGCCACAGCTTGCAGATCGAGGTCAACAAGCGCCTTTACATGGATGAAAACTCGCTCGAAAAGACCGCCGGGTTTGCGCTGCTGCAGAAAAATATTTCCGCGTTGCTGAATGAAATAAAGACCTTGTTGTGAAGAGCCTCCAGAGGATCGAAATCTCTCCGCCCGACATCACGCCCTACAAGGCCGGCAACAGCGGCGTCGATTACGTGCACGTGCTGGATTCGGGCAGGCCCGGGCCGAACGTGATGGTGCAGGCGCTCACGCACGGCAACGAGTATTGTGGTGCCCTGGCATTACAGAATTTCTTTGCACTCAAGATCAAACCTGCCAAAGGCAAACTGACGCTTGCCTTTGCCAACGTCGATGCCTTCGCGCGCTTCGACTTCGCCGACCCGGACCGTTCGCGCTACATCGACGAGGACTACAACCGGGTCTGGGGCGACGACGTGCTGCTCGGTTCGCGCGATTCGGCCGAGCTGCGCCGCGCCCGCGCGCTGCGCCCGTTCGTCGACGCAGCCGATTACCTGCTCGACCTGCACTCGATGAGCGAGCCCTGCCGCCCGATCATGGTATGCGCGAAAAGCGACAAGAGCGTCGCCCTGTCGCGCAGGCTAGGGGTGCCCGCCGACCTGCTGCTCGACACCGGCCACCCCGCCGGCCTGCGCATGATCGAGCGCGGCGCCTTCAACGACCCGGCCAGCCCGAAGGCCGCGGTGCTGATCGAATGCGGCCAGCATTGGGAAAAAAGCGCGGTCGACGTAGCGGTGGACACGCTCTACCGCTTTCTCGGCGCGACCGGCGCGGTAGATGCAACCATTTGTAAATCCCATACTCGCCTTGCACCGCCTGCGGTACAACGCGTAGTGCGCGTTACCGAGGCGGTTGTAGCGAAGAGCGTGGACTTGAAATTTCCCCGTCGGTTCAAGGGCCTGGAGGTGATTCGGCAGGCCGGCACGGTGGTCGCCACCGACGGCGGCACCACGTGGAAAACGCCCTATGACGACTGCGTGCTGGTGATGCCGTCGCTGGCGCACGTTAAACCGGGCAACACTGTCATGCGTTTGGGCAGGTATGACTGAATTCCGGATCCTTGCCCTGGCTTTGCTCCTGCTCTCGGGCTCTTCGAACGCCCAGATTTACCGTTGGGTGGACGCCAGCGGACGGGTGCATTTCTCGAACTCCACCCCGCCGCCTGGCGTGAAGGCCACAGTTGTCGATACCAACGCGAAAGAAGGGCCCGCCGCGGCAGACAGCACCGAGTGCTACACCATCCGCTGCCAGGGCGAGCGCATGGAAGAACGCGAGCGCAAGCGCGCGGCCGAAATCGAGAACGCCGCCGCCGCACGCGCCGCCGCTGCGCCCAAGCCCGTGCGCGGCCTCGAATTCCGCAAGTACATCAGCATCCAGCGCGGCATGAGCGAAGGCGAGCTGCTCGGCATCGCCGGCGAGCCCGACCTGAAAGCGGACCAGGGCATCGCCATCGCGGCGCCAACCACGGTACCCGTCGACCGGAATCTGAGCGTCGCCGCGCGCGAGGGCCTGCGGTTGATGACCTACACCTACTTGCCGACTCCGGCGGATCCCTTCACCACGACGATCACGCTGGTCGGCGGGCGAGTTAGCGAGCTGGAGCGGGTGCGGAAATTCTAGGCCCGGGCTGGAGTAAGCTGGCGTTGAACCGGCCACCGGCCGGGCTGGGAGGGGAACTTCATGGCTGACGCAACCATCACGGCAGGTACTGCCAGTACTTCTGGCGCCGGGCAGTACGGCGGGTTCTGGATCCGGGTGCTCGCTTACCTGGCCGACGCGATGATCATCCTGCTCGGCTTGGTCGTGCTCGGCGTGCCCCTGTATTTCCTTGGCGGCATCGGCATCGCGATCCACACGGTACTGTGGTTTGTCGGCCCGATCGCCTATTTCGCCTGGTTCACCGCCTCGGAGCGCCAGGCGACCTTCGGCAAGCAACTGTGCGGTCTCAAGGTCGAGCACGCCGGCACCGGACAGCGGATTTCGCTGCTGCGCTCGATCGGCCGGGAGCTGGCGAAGTTCGTCTCGGGCGCGATCCTCATGCTCGGTTTCCTGATCGTCGCCTTCACGCCGCGCAAGCAGGGCCTGCACGATTTTCTCGGCGCGACCGTGGTGGTGCGCGAAGGCCCGGCGCGGATCCTGCTGGCGGTGCTCATCGTGCTGGCGGGGGTGATCATCCCCGTCATCGCCGTGGTGATCTTCGGCGCGATGCTGATGACGCTGGTCATGGGCGGCATGCTGGGCGGGATGCTGGGCGGCATGGGCGAGGATGCGATGAAACAGATGAAACCGGTGCCGCAGCAATCGCAACCGGCACCGCAGCCGCGTCCGAAACCCGCTGCGCCCCAGCCAACAGCACCGAAGGCAGAGCCGAAACCGGCGCCAGCGCCGGAACCCAAGGCCGAGGCCGCGCTGCCCGCGAAGCCGGAAGCCGCGAAACCCGAACCGGTCGCGGCGGCGGCGCCGCCCAAGGCGGCACCGAAAATGGCAGTGGAGGAGGCGGACAAGCCGGCCACGATTGCGCTGCCGAAACCGCCGGCGCCGGTCGCCGTCTACGTGCCGCCCTCGCCGCCGGGGCCGGCGATCACGCCGAAATACAACGACCTCATGACGGCGGTGCTGTATCGCGACGCCGCCGGCGTGGCGGAACTTCTCAAGCTCGGCAAATGGGTCGACAAGCCCGATGAGCGGGGTCTGACCCCGCTCATGGCGGCGGCGCAGATCGGCGATGTGCGTTCGGCGGAGCTGCTGCTCAAGGCCGGCGCCGATCCGAATCGCAGCGCGCAGGGCGGGGTGAGCGCGCGATCGATCGCCCGCGAGCGGCGCGACACCGCAATGACCGGGCTGCTGCAGCAACACGGCCTGCGCTGAAGACGCCCTCTGCAGCAGGCTGGTACGCCGCCAGCGCGGCGCTCGCTCTGGCCGGCATCGCTGCGGCAATCGCGATTGGCGTCGATTTCTACCGCGGCTATGCCGAACCCCGGCAGTTCCTTGCGCCAGGCCGCATCGAGATCGAGGTGACGCAACCGGGCGGCCATACCGTCTGGCTCGAGTACCGCACCGTGTTCCAGGACCGTATCTGGAGGGGTTCAGACCAGATGCCGGGCGGAGCAGTGTTTGGCGTCACCGATCCGCAGGGCGGCAGCGTGCCGCTGCGCTCGACCCGTGGCTCGACCTGGAAGAGCGGCGGGCGCGAGCGCGTGGCCGTGGCCGAGTTCCGCGCCGCGCAGCCCGGGCGCTACCGCGTGCAGGTCGACGGCGCGTTCCAGCCGCGCGTGCTTTCAGTCGGGCCGGACCTGTTGTTTCCGCTCTTCAAGGCGATCGGCACCGCATCCGCCGCGCTGCTGGGCGGCCTGGGCGCGGCGATCGCGGTCGGCCTCTACGCGTTCCTGAAGGGCATCCAGGCGCGCCCGGCCACGCTGCCGCAGTCGGCCGCTCCGGCGCCCGCGGGCGAGGACAAGCTGCGCCGGCTTGCCGCCATCGTCTACGGGCTGCAGGCGGTCGCGCTATTGGTGGGGGTGACCCTGATTGCGGGCGTGATCCTCAACTACCTGCGGCGCGACGAAGTCGCGGGCACCTGGCTGGAATCGCACTTCACCTGGCAGATCCGCACCTTCTGGTGGACCCTGCTGTGGGGCATCCTCGGCCTCGCCACTGCGATCCTGCTGGTCGGGCTGGTCATTCTGCTGGCGGCCTCGATCTGGCTGGTCTATCGCATCACCAGGGGCTGGAGCGAACTGAACGAGGGCCGGCCGATCACTTCCTGAGCTTGCCCCACAGTTCGTCCAGCCGCGTGTAGCGGCCGCAGCCGTTGACGTAGAACTTGTAGCGCGCCGGATTCTTCTTGTAGTAGTCCTGGTGGTACTCCTCGGCCGCGTAGAACTGCGAGGCCTTGACGATCGGCGTGAGCAGCGGCTGCTTAAACGCCTTCAGCTTGCGGTATTTTTCCTTCGACGCCTCGGCCAGGCGCTTTTGCTCCTCGTCGTGCCAGTAAATGCCGGGGCGGTACTGCGAGCCGCCGTCGCAGAACTGCCGGTCCACCACGGTCGGGTCGTGGTTGACCCAGAACACGTCGAGCAGCTTCTCGTAGCTCACCTTGGCCGGGTCGAATTTCACTTCCACGACCTCGGTGTGGCCGGTGAGGCCGGAAGAGACCATGGCGTAGCTCGGGTTCCTGACGCGGCCGTCGGAGTAGCCGGAAACCGCCGAGATCACGCCGGGCACGGCCTCGAACGCTTCCTCGCCGCACCAAAAGCAACCCACGGCGAAAGTGGCGGTGGAGACGCTGCCCTGCGCCTGAAGCGGCGCCGGAATCAGGAAGGCTAGGACAAGAAAAAGGTTTCTCATGGAAATCTCCTTTGCTTGGGTCGCGCCGAGTTGCCTCGCCCTTACAGTACTTGCAGCTTCGACTTCTGCCTGCCGTCGGCCTCGAAGTTGGCCGGATCCAGCCAGCGATCGTACTCCTCCCGGAAGGCCGGCCAATCGGAATCGAGCATCGAGAACCAGGCGGTGTCGCGGTTGGCGCCCTTGCCCCACATGTGCTGGCGGAAGATCCCCTCGAAGGTGAAGCCGAAGCGCTTGGCGGCGGCCTTGGAGGGTTCGTTCAGGTTGTTGCATTTCCACTCGAAGCGCCGGTAGCCGAGGTCGTCGAACACGTGGCGCGCGGCAAGGTACAAGGCCTCGGTGGCCACGCGCGTGCGCGATACGGCCGGCCCCCAGAGGATATTGCCGATCTCGATCACGCCGTGCTCCGGCGTGATGCGCATCAGCGCCTGCCGGCCGGTGGCGCGGCCGCTCGCCTTGTCGATCACCGCGCTGAACAGCGGGTCATCGCTGGCGGTCATCCTGGCAATCCAGGCGGACAGGTCGGCGAGCGACGTTGGCGGAACATCGAACAGGTAGGCGAAGCGGCTTTCGGCGCCTGGGCCGGAGGACGCCTCGAACAGCGCCGGCGCGTGCGCCGCAGCGAGCGGCTCGAGGCGCGCGTAGCGCCCGTCGAGGACGCGCCTCGCGGGCCGCGCGCAGGGCAGCGCCGGCGTCATGCGCGCACCGTGGCCGCTATTCGATCTTGGACTTGCCGCGCAGCTCTTTGATCATCGCCTCGACGCGCTGGCTGACGATGCGCTGCTGCAGCTGCTGCCTGACCTGGTCGAGCTTCGGGAAGTTGACCGCGCGCACATCGTCCAGCTGGATGATGTGGAAGCCGAAACGGCTGCGCACCGGCGCCTCGCTCATCTTGCCTTTCTCCAGCTTCACCATGGCGTCGGCGAAGGCCCGGTCAAAATTTCCCGGCACGTTCCAGTCCAGGTCGCCGCCCTTGGGCCGGGTGCCTTCGTCGAGCGAGCGCTTTTGCGCCAGCTCCTCGAACTTGCCGCCTTTCTTCAGTTCCGCCAGCACGTTCTTCGCGTCGTCTTCCGACGCCACCAGGATATGCCGGGCCCGGTATTCCTTGTCGCCGGTCTGCTGCTTCGCGCGCTCGTACTCTTTCTGGATGTCGGCATCGGCAACCGCATTGCGGCGCAGGTAATCGGCGATCAGTGCGTTCGCGATCACTTCCTGGCGGGTGAGGTCGATCTGCTGCAGTACGTCGGCCCGCTTGGCGACGCCGCTGCGGCCGGCTTCCTGCACCAGCAGTTCGTTGTTGATCAGCGCTTCGCGGATCTGCGCGCGCAACTGCTCGCTGTCCTGGGCGCCGCGCGCCACCTGCTGGTTTACCACCAGTTCGAGGCGCTGGCGCGGGATCGCTACGCCGTTCACGGTGGCAAGCGGCCCCGTGGCAGCCGCGGCGGGCTTGGCCGGTTCCTTGGTCGGCAGCTGCGCCTGCGCGAACAAGGGCAGCACGAGCGCCAGGGAGAGAATTTTATTGTGCATGCTTTTCCTTTGTCTGGTCCAGCGGCAATTATGCGTCAGATTCTCCCGGCGCGCGGGCGCTGATCGCCAGCGCGTGGATCGGATGCTGCATCAATTCGCCGAGCGCCTGGTACACCATGCGGTGGCGCGCGAGCGTCGGCTGGCCGGCGAACGCGGCCGAGACGATACTGAGGCGCCAGTGCGTGCTGCCGCCCGGCGCGGCGCCGGCGTGCCCGGCGTGCTGCGCGCTTTCGTCGATCAGCTCCAGCCGCAACGGCGCCAGCGCATCGAGCCGGGCCCGGATCTGGGCGGCGACCGTCACGGCTTTTCCTCCGGCATGTGGCGCGCAAGGAACAGCGCCTGCGCAACGACGAACAGCAGCATCAGCCCGGTGCCGCCGAATAGCTTGAAATTGACCCACTGGTCGGTGGTGCAGTTGTAGGCGACCGCCAGGTTGGCTACGCCCATTGCCGCGAAGAAGCCGATCCAGCTCCAGTTCAGGCGCGCCCAGACCGGCGCCGGCAGCTGCAGCTGCGCGCCCAGCATGGCGCGGATCAGGTTCTTGCGGAATATCAGCTCGGCGCCGGCCAGCACCGCACCGAACATCCAGTACAGCACAGTAGGCTTCCACTTGATGAAGGTTTCATCGCGCAGCAGCAGGGTCGCACCGCCAAACAGCACGATGATCGCGAGGCCGATCCACAGCATGGGTTCGATTTTTCTTTTCAGCAGCGCGAGCACACCGATCTGCACGAAACTCGCGACGATCGCCACCGCCGTGGCGACGTAGATGTCGGCCAGCTTGAAGGCAACGAAAAACAGGATCACCGGGAACAGGTCGAAAAGGAATTTCATCCTGCCGGTATTATTACCCAAACGGGCATTGCCAAAGGAGCGCAGATGACGATCGTCAAGCTGATCGAGTACGCCGACGCCGCGCCCGAGGTGCGCGCGGTCTACGATGAAATCATGCGCACGCGCGGCACCGACTGGGTCAACAATTTCTGGAAGGCGCTGGCGCACGATCCGGCGCTGCTCAGGCGCACCTGGGAAAACGTCCGCCAGGTGATGGCGCCCGGCGCGCTCGATCCGCTGGTCAAGGAACTGGTCTATGTCGCGGTCAGCGCCACCAACGGCTGCGAATACTGCACCTATTCGCACACCGCGTCGGCCAGGGCGAAGGGCATGAGCGAGGCCATGCTGATGGAGCTGATGGCGGTGGTCGGGCTCGCCAATCAGACCAACCGCCTCGCCAACGGACTGCGCATACCCGTGGATCCCCAGTTCAAGTAGCGGCGGGCCGGAGTATCATCCGGGGTGCGGGGGGAACGGGGCATGCGCGGACGAAGGTGGCTCGGCGCTTTGCTTGCCGTCGCGTTGATCGCGGCGGCGCCGGCGCATGCCCAGAAAGAGGAGCCGTCGCTGCCCGAGCGACTGTTCGAAGGCATCCGTGGCATCTTCCGTTCCATCTTTGCCCCGGAAGACCCGAAACTGCCGGCGCCCCAGGGAAAACCCGCCGAGCCGGTCCCGCAGCCCCAGTCGGAACCGCCGCCCGCGCCGGCAGCCAAGGCCGAAGTGCCGGTCACCGCGAGCCCGAGCGCGCAGGCGGCGCCGCAGAGCCTGCACGCGGCGATCGCCAAGGGCGACTATGCCGATGCCTTGAAGATGATCGAGCAGGGCGTGGATGTCGAAGCGAAAGATCCGGGCGCCGGCGCCTCGGCCCTGCATTACGCGGTAATGAAGGGCGAGATTCCGCTGGTCGGCCTGCTGATCCAGCGCGGCGCCGACGTCAACAGCCGCACCAAGAGCGGCACCACGCCGCTGCATACTGCGGTGGTGTACGGGCGCGCCGAAGTCGCCGAATACCTGATCGACAAGGGCTCCGAAGTGAATGCGCGCAGCACCAGCGGCGCGACGCCGCTCAGCCTGGCGCAGGCGGCGAGTTTCCGCAGCATCGAGAAAATGCTGCGCGACCGGGGCGCGAAGTAACTTAATCTTTCAGCGAACGCGCGGCTGCGGTGCAGGCTTCGATGCTGCGGGCGTGCGTGTCGCGCATTCCTGCGAGGGTCTTGCGCACCTCCTGATCGTCGATGCGCGGCAGCGCGCGGTTGATTTCCCGCACCGCCCAGCCCAGCCCGCGCAGCAGGAATTCGATGCGGGCGCGCCGGCCGACCACCGCCAGGGCCTTGTCGTGGAATTCGCCGGTGGCGTGGCTGTACGCGGCGCCCGTGCGCTTGAGCAGGCCGCCGAGGCGCGCGCAGTTGTGCGCCTCCTCGGACTGCACGCCGCGCAGCGTCTTCCATGCCGCGCTGCCGCGTTCGTGCTCGCCCATGAAGACGAGCAGCGCCTTGGCGCCCGCGCGCTCGGCCTCGAGCATGCGGTTGAGGAACGCTTCGAGTTCGGCCTCAGTGAAGTTTGACGTACTCATAGTCCACGGCGAGGTTGTTGATGCCGCGGTCCGGCGGCGCTAGCCAGCCGGCCATCTTGCCTGGCTCCACCACCCGCTGCATGAGCGACAGCACGAACGCCTTGTCCTCCCGCGACGGAATCCACTCGTCCAGTTGCTTGAGATAGGCGTCCTTCGCAATCACCTTGCCCTCCGGGTCTACCGGCTGGTCGGCCCAGGCGCCGATGGAACGGCGAAAGCGCGTCGAGGGCAGCTTGAGCGCCTGCGCAGCGAAGCCCGCGCGTTCGATGTTGCGGTTCCAGCGCTTCAGGCCGATCTCGCAGTCCTTGAGGTAGGACTCGCGCATGACTTCGTTGAGCGCGTTGAGCATGGGGACGTTCTCGGTGCCCTGCGGGGTTGCCAACGCAAAGGTTTTTTCTCTGACAACGTGGTCCGCATAGGTCGATTCATCGGGTCTGCCTTTCAGCCCATTCGCGAAATTCGCCGCCGAGTTGGAAGAAATTTCGGAGCCGAACAGATCGAGCGAGGAAGAGCACCAGAAATTCAGGTACTTCTGCAGCAATCCGAGGTCCACCGCGCCATGGGCGCGGATGCGCGCCGGGTCGTCGGTGCCCAGTTCCTTCATCACTTCGAGCGTGCGCTTGACCACGCGCCCCAGGCCGGTCTCGCCGACGAACATGTGGTGCGCTTCCTCGGTGAGCATGAAGCGGCAGGTGCGCGACAGCGGATCGAAACCCGATTCGGCGAGGCTCTTCAGCTGGTACTTGCCGTCGCGGTCGGTGAAATAGGTGAAGCAAAAAAGCGATAGCCAGTCGCCGATCGGCTCGTTGAAGGTGGTGAGGATGCGCGGCTTGTCGGCGTCGCCCGAGTGGCGCGCGAGCAGCTCCTCGGCCTCTTCGCGGCCGTCGCGGCCGAAGTAGGCGTGCAGCAGGTAGAC
>Ga0187892_10001419_pt1 | contig 54793 bp, 54 predicted proteins | sample MA1701073metaG_FD_139345 | JGI IMG/M metagenome (GOLD analysis project Ga0187892, IMG submission 139345) | Bio-ooze microbial communities from a basaltic lava cave in the Kipuka Kanohina Cave System on the Island of Hawaii, USA - MA170107-3 metaG ...
ACCGCCCGCCCGAGACCGCGAGCGGTGGCTGGCGCGAGACCGTTACAACAGCGTGTCTGAGGAGGGGCGCTTCATCACCAAGTGGTTTGGTTCACCCCTCCACCGCGAAGCGGTTTCGTTCAAAGGCTTTTATCCGTCGTGCGTCGAGCATGACGGATAAAACCAGCTGGACTAAACCACTCGCGCGCTGACGTACGGGGATTCTATCGTGGGGACGGGGTTGCGTTCCTGGGCCGCGTCCGGGCTCGGCCTCGCATGCACCCTTTCGGACCGACTCGCCGAGAGCTTTGTCCTGCTCCAGCGCGCGGTCGATGTTGCCCAGTTCATTCGGATCCTGGCGTACCATTCGCAGGCGGTCATGCGGCTCGGGGAGGCCCAGATGTTGGCAGACCGACGGACCGTGGCGCTCGACCTGGGCTCGCCCAGGACCGCGGCGAGCGAGAGGTCGAGGCGTGGACGCTCCGCATGCTCGGCGATGTCGAGTCAGCGGCCGGCGCGCCCGGGGTCGCCGCCATCGACCTCCACTCCCGATCGCTGGAGCTGGCTGAGGAGCTGGGCATACGGCCGCAGGTGGCGCGCTGCCACATGGGGCTGGGCGCCCTGTATCGACGCACCGACGCCGAGCCGAAAGCGCAGGAGCACCCGCGCCTCGCCGTTGGGATGTTCCGCGACATGGACATGCCGTTCTGGGTCGAGAAGGCTGAGGCGCTGTCGACGGAGTAGTGGCGGCGTGACGTACGGCCGTGCGCCGAACCGGCTGTGCGCACCTGTGCGGGCCCTCCCTTACGAGGGCGCCGCCGAGAGGAGCGAGCTTTTCTCGGTATTCGCGGATGAGGCGCAGGACGTCGGCTTCCCTGATGCCGAGCTCCTTCGCTTTCTTCGCACCGTAGGCGCGGAGGCGCTTCCAAGCGGCCTCTCCTCGCTCGTCGCGGAGCTCGCGGGAGGTCCTCGGCCGGCCGACTCTTGCCCGCGAGGTACTCGGCGTTGCTCTTCCGGATGTCCTCCTGGGCCCTCGCGTCCTCGAGTTCGAGGTAGTCTTCGAACTCATCGATGTCGATCAAGGCCGCTGAACGATGTGCTGACAAAGCGCACTGTCTCTCATGTCCGACATTGACAGGCCTGGTGTCGATATGACCGGCCCGCGGCCCACCCTTCCGGAGATCGCCACCGGCCTGGCCGGGCTCGATGTCGCGAAGCTCGAGGGCCTCGTGGAGCGGCGGCTCTGTCGGGAGGCCGTCGAGGCGTTGCCCAAGCTCGCCCGGGATGAGGACCCTGCGGATATCCTCGTCGACAGCCACGCGTGGCTCCGTGAGCACGACCGCTCGTGGGACCAGCTTGGACAGGTGTGCACCGTGTTGGCCGAGCGCTGGGCAGATGCGCCGGCGGTCCGGAATCGGCCCGAGCCTCTGGGCGAGCTTCACTACCTCTGCGCCCGCGTCGGAGCACTCGAGGCCCGAGGCGCTATTGCCCGGGCCGTGCGGCGGGAGGATCTCCGTGGGGTGCTCCTGCCCGGCGGCGAGGACGTCCAACTCCGCGCCCTCCGCTGCCTGGCGGGTCTGCTGGCCCAGACGGACCGGCCGAGCAGCAGCGCTTCCTAGCGCTGTTCGAGGGGGCGATGGAAGTACCCCAGCACGTGCCGATCGCGCTCACGGCGCTCGTTGCGTTCCACCCGGGAGGGCGAGATCGTTACCTGCGCCTCGCCGCTTCGCGCGCGCCTCTGCGCCTCGAGGAGCTCCTGGCGCGCCTCGATCGCAACGTGGAGCTTCTCCAGCGCGGAAGCGACGAGCCGACTCCTGCCTAGCAGGCCGATTTCTCGGCGTATCGGATCCGCCGCCGTCACTGCCACGCCCGGTGGGTGTGACGTACGTCCTTCCGCTGCTGTCGTTCGCGGTGTCGGCGACGGCACGGTCAGCGCGTGCGGGGTGGATGGGCCCGCACGGCATCCTCGTTGAGCTCGGTGCCCCAGCCGGGGGCGGTCGGGACGAGGAGGTACCCGTCCTTCACCTCGGGCGTGAAGGTCACGAGGTCGTCGTACCAGGGGACGCGGTCGGGGTCGATCTCCATGATGCGGACGTTGGGGACGATCGCGCAGAGGTGCGCGCTCATCATGGTGGCGAGGTGGCCATAGAAGTTGTGGGGCGCGACGTTCACCTCGAAGGTGTCGGCCATGGCGGCGATCTTGATGGACTCGGCCACGCCGTTCCAGGGCGCGTCGATGATCGCGACGTCCATCGAGTGGGCGTCGAGGTAGGGCTTGTAGTCGCGGCGGCCGAAGAGGCACTCGCCGGAGGCGACCGGGATCGACGTGCTGCGCCGGATGTGCCGGAGCGCCCGGGGCTCGCGGGTGTCGATCTCAACCCAGAAGATATCGAAGGGCTCGATGGCTCGCGCGACCTTGAGAAAGCCCTCCGTCTTGAAGTTGAAGTTCAGGTCCACCAGGATGTCGACGTCGGGTCCGGCGCCCTCGCGGAACGCGGCGAGCTGGTCACGGATCGCCGTGAGGACGTGGCGATCGGCGTTCAGCTCGGGGAAGCCCGGCTGGTCCAGGTTCCGCGCGAATCCGGGCGAATGCAGGTAGGGCCGCGCGCCGAGCACGAAGACGTTGGTCTTGAGCGCCGTGTAGCCGCGGGCGCGGACTTCCTTCCCGAGCGCGACGACGTCCGCGAGCGTGCGCACCGGCGGGATCTGCATCTCCCCGGGCCAGGCGAGACGGTAAGTGCCGCAGTGCGACCAGTAGAGGCGGATCCGCTCCCGCACGGGCCCTCCGAAGAGCGCGTAGACCGGCACGCCGAGCGACTTGGCGGTGACATCGAGCAACGCGTTCTCGATCGCGCCGATCGCCTGCTGGATGACGCCGCCGCTGGCGGTGCGGCGGACCGCGTGCATCAGCGTGACGAGCGCCTCCCAGGCGCGGGGGTCCTTGCCGAGGATCACGGGCGCGAGCCGGTCGATCACCGCGGACACGCCGAGACCGCCGAAGGACTCGTTGTACTCGCTCCAGCCGACTAACCCCTCGTCGGTGGTGATCTTCAGGAAGTCGAAGTTCCGGAACCCGGCGTCGGCGTGGTGGGACTCGACACTCGTGATCTTCATGGCCGAGGCATCCTCTCCGGAGCTGTCCGCGGAATCGTCGTCGCGGGACGGGCTCACCGGCGGAACCCTATCACGATCGCCGCTAGTGGGGGAGCCTCGTGTCGCCGGATCGCATAGGCCGGCGAACACGAGGGCAGCCTCTTCCGGGGGACCTCTCGTCCGGGGTCGCCGGCTCAGCCAGCCCCTGACTGGCGCCGCCGCGCGAGGGCGGGCTACGATCCGACATCAGGGGCTGGGTGACCCGAAAACGCGGCGGGCGCCAGACTCGGGGGGGGTCCGTCGAGGCGGTCGAGACCGGACGAGCCGCCGCGCTCACCCGACAAGCGCCGGAAAGCTGGTACCATCATCGCGATGATCACGTCGTCCGTGCCGCCCGCCGACATGATCGATCCCGTTCGTCTCTTCGCATTCGCCGAGCGCCAATGGGAGGACACCATCCTCCCGGTGCTCTCCGAGTACATCCGGATTCCGGCGAAGTCGCCGATGTTCGATCCCGGCTGGCGCGAGCACGGCCACCTCGACCGTGCGGTGACGCTGATCGAGAGCTGGTGCAGGAGCCGGGCGATCAGCGGCCTCCGCGTCAGCGTGGTTCGCCTCGACGCGCGAACGCCGCTGCTCATGATCGAGGCGCCCGGGAACCGGGGTCAGAGCCCGGCTGGCCCGGTCGCGAGCGTCGCCCGCGACGAGTCGGCCGACACGGTGCTCCTCTACGGCCACCTCGACAAGCAGCCCGAGATGATCGGCTGGGCCGACGGACTTGGCCCCTGGTCGCCCGTCCGCCGCGGCGACCGGCTCTACGGTCGCGGCGCCGCGGACGATGGCTACGCCGTGTTCGCCGCGCTGACCGCGATCGAGGCCCTGGCCGAGCTACAGGTCCCGCACGCGCGCGCGGTGGTGCTGATCGAAGCCTGCGAGGAGAGCGGGAGCTTCGATCTGCCCGCCTACGTGGAGGTGCTTGCCGATCGGATCGGCGCCCCGAGCTTCATCGTCTGCCTCGACTCGGGATGCGGCAACTACGAGCAGCTCTGGGGCACGACCTCGCTGCGCGGCATCGTCAACGGCCTCTTGACCGTCGAGGTGCTCAGGGAGGGGCTGCACTCGGGCGCCGCCAGCGGGGTGGTGCCGTCGAGCTTCCGCATCGCCCGACAGCTCCTGGGGAGGCTGGAGGACGCGCGGACCGGTGAGGTGCTGTCGCGGGACTTCCACGTCCCAATTCCGAGCGCTCGCGTGGAGCAGGCGCGGGCGGCGGCCGGCGCGCTGGGGCCGGACTACTATCGCCGGCTCCCGCTGGCTCCGGGTCTGCGCCTGGTCCACGACGATCCCGTCGAGCTGATGCTGAACTGGACCTGGCGTCCGGCGCTTGCCATCACTGGAGCGGCGGGACTGCCGGCGCCCGCCGACGCCGGCAACGTCCTGCGCCCGCACACCACCCTCAAGCTTTCGCTCCGTCTTCCGCCGACACTGGACGCCGAGCAGGCGGCGCATCGGCTGAAGCAGCTCCTCGAGGCCGATCCCCCGTACGGAGCAACGGTCACGTTCACGCTCGAGACCCCGGGCGGGGGGTGGAACGCGCCGCCAATGGGTGACTGGCTCGAGCACGCCGTGGGCGAGGCCTCGACCGCCTACTTCGGCAAGCCCCCCATGTTCATGGGGATGGGTGGATCGATCCCCTTCATGAGCATGCTGGGCGAGAAGTTCCCGCAGGCCCAGTTCCTGATCACGGGCGTGCTGGGCCCGGACTCCAATCCGCACGGCCCCAACGAGTACCTGCACCTCCCGACGGCCATGAAGCTCACGGCGTGCATTGCCCAGGTGCTCGCCGGCCATCACCGCCGAAGCGAGCGCTGATCCGTGTCGCGCCGGACGTCGCCTCAGACGGTCGTGCTCTTGGTTCGCCACGGGCAGACCCCGACGACTGGAGTGGTGTTGCCGGGGCGAGCGCCGGGCCTGCACCTCTCCGAGGAGGGTCGCAAGCAGGCGGACGCCGCGGGCGAGCGCATCGGGCGCCTCCAGAAAGTCGCCGCAGTGTATGCCTCGCCGCTCGAGCGCGCGCGCGAGACCGCGCTCCCGATCGCGCGGGCGCTGGGCCTGGCGGTCCGCGTGCATCGCGATCTGAGCGAGTGCGACGTCGGCGAGTGGACCGGTCTGAAGCTGAGCCGAGCCCAGCGCAAGTCGGAATGGCGGCTCGTCCAGCGCTATCCGAGCGGCTTTCGCTTCCCCGGGGGCGAATCGTTTCCGGAGATGCAGGCCCGCATCGTGTCGGCGCTCGCGCGTCTGGTGGAGCGCCACCGCGGGGCGACGATCGTCGCGGTCTCGCACGCCGATCCGATCAAGACGGCCGTCGCGCATGCGCTCGGCACCCCACTCGACCTGTTCCAGCGCATCGCCATCGCCACCGCCTCGGTTACCGTGATCGCGTACCGGGAGGGCGGTCCCGTCGTCCTGACGGTGAACTCGACCTACGGGGACCTGCCCGCGGTGGGGACGCGATGAGCCCGTCGTTCGCGCTGGATCGGCCGGACCACGTCACCGCCGGGGCCACCGGGGCTCCGGGCCAGCGGACCTTCTACCTCCAGGCGCGTGAGGCGGGCACGCTGGTGACGCTGAAGGCCGAGAAGGCGCAGGTCGCGGCGCTGGCCCAGTATCTCACCGGGCTGCTGGCCAAGCTCCCGACCGTCACCGAGACCGTTCCCGGGGAGACGCCCCTGCTCGAGCCGATCGAGCCGGCCTGGGCCGTCGCGTCGATGGGGATCGGATACGATGAGGCGCGCGACCGGATCCTCATCGAGGCGACGGAGGAGCTGGAGGAGGAGAGCGAGGCCGAGGCGGCGACCGCGCGGTTCCTGGTCACCCGCCTGCAGGCCGGCGCGCTCGTCGCCCAGGCGGACCTCCTGATGAAAGCCAGTCGCCCCGTCTGTGCGTTCTGCAGCCTGCCGAAGGATCCCGGCGGCCACGTGTGCCCGCGCACCAATGGCCACGTCGTCCGTTGACGCCCTCCGCCTGCTGACGCGCGGCTCGCTCGCCGTCAAGGGCCAGATGCCCTGGAGCTCGAACGTGACGCTCCTGGTCGAAGCCGCGCTCGACGGCGTGACGGCGCTCGCCGTCTACAAGCCCGGACGCGGCGAGCGGCCGCTCTGGGACTTCCCGCCGGGGCTCTACCGGCGGGAGATCGCGGCGTATCAGCTCTCGGAGGCCCTCGGCTGGGGTCTGGTCCCGCTGACCATCCGCCGGGAGGGGCCGTATGGGGACGGCTCGGTGCAGCTCTTCGTGCCGGCCGATTTCGAGCAGCACTATTTCACCCTGCTCGAGGACGCGGGTCACCACGATCGGCTCAAGCGCATCTGCGTCTTCGACCTGCTTGCCAATAATGCCGACCGCAAGAGCGGCCACTGCCTCCTGGGGCAGGACGGCGTCATCTACGCGATCGACAATGGCCTGTGCTTCCACGCCGGGGCGAAGCTCCGCACGGTCATCTGGGAGTTCGGCGGTGATCCCATTCCCCGCGAGGTCCTCCGGGACCTGAGGCGGCTCCTCAAGCGGGAGCTGCCCGCCCCGCTCGCCGACCTGCTCGATCCCGCTGAGCGGGAGGCGCTCCTTCGGCGCACCCGCGCCCTCGTCGAGCACGGGCGCTTCCCCGCCATGGATCAGAGCGACCATCGCTACCCCTGGCCACCCGTGTAGATCGGAGGGGCCTCGACCACTCCCTCCGAATCTCGTACGGTCTCGATTGTGTTGACGTCGCTATGCGGGGCGAGCCGCAGCCCGACTTCCGGGCCGGCACGTGAAAGCACGGAGCCGCAGACCACCGAGAGGCCAACCGGTCTTGCTGGTCCGGCCAGCGCTCGAGCAACCTTCGTGCGGTACAGGTAGCCGGCAAGGAAGCGGCACGGAGTGGACGGGGAGCGAAGCCGGCCGTGGTAGAGTCCGTACCCGGGCTGCCACTGGACTGACACGGCGCACCGGAGGACACCACGCATGACCTCGTCCGATCTCACCGTTGGTATCGTCGGCCTGGGCTTTGGCCGCGCGCATATTCCCGGCTTCCAGCTCGCGGGCTGTTGTGTCGTCGCCCTGAGCCAGCGCAACGAGACGGCCGCCAGGGCGGTCGCTGACCAGTATGGCGTGCCCCAGGTCTACGCGCGGTGGGAAGAGATGATCGACAAAGCCAGGCCGGACATCGTCGTCATCGCGACGCCGCCGGTGCTCCACAAGGCCATCGCGCTCCGGGCGTTCGAGGCGGGGGCCCACGTCCTGTGCGAGAAGCCGCTCGCCATGAGCCGTGATGAGGGCCGCGCCATGGTCGAGGCTGCCGAGCGGTTCAAGCGCGTCGCGATGACGGGCTTCAACTGGCGCTTCCCGCCGGCCCTGCAGGAGCTGCACGCGCGCATCGGGACACTGGGCCGTCCCTTCCACGTGAACTGTCGCTGGCTCGGCTCGCGTTACGCGGACGAGTCAGCCGCGGCGACGTGGCGGCTGGATCGCGCCCAGGCGGGGCTCGGCGCGATGGGTGACATGGGCGTCCACCTGGTCGACCTCGTCCGCTGGAACGTCGGGGAGTTCACGCGGGTGTGCGCCCAGGCTGGGATGGCGTACCCGGGACGCACCCTGCCCAGCGTGGCCAAGCCGGCTGATGCGGAGGACTTCTGCAGCGTGGTCGGCGAGCTGGCGTCGGGCGCCCAGGTGACCCTGATGGTAAGCCGCGCCGCCCGCGGGGCCAACGAAACAACGTTCGAGGTGTACGGCGCGCGCGGCGCCCTGCGCTGCGTCATCGACCGCCAGAAGCCGCGGTGGTGGATCGGCGAGCTGGCCATCGCCGGGGAGAGCGGCGCCATCGCCCCGATCACGCCGCCCGGGGCGCCGCCCGATTCCGTCGGCGAAGGCGATCCGCTAGAAGTCATCGGCAAGGCCACCATTGCCCCGCTCGTGACTCGCCTGCTGGAGGGAATCCGCACCGGGACCACGCCCTCGCCCTCGCTCGCCGACGGCCTGCACGCCCAAGCGGTCCTCGACGCGGTGAGCGAGTCGCTCGAGCGTGGCGGCTGGGCCGCCGTCAGTTCGGTGTCGAGCTAGGTCGCCGGAACGGCCCAGGTCTGCGGGACTCGTTCGTCACCTATCACCCCGGAGCATGACCGGGGCAGCGCCCGCGGCGCTACGCCGCCTCGCTCGCCGGCCGCGCCGGCTCGGGGAACGCCTGGCTCACGGGGGCGTTGGCTTCGAAGGGGCTCCAGAGGCCAAGCTCCTTGCCGATCTCGCGGAGCGCCGGTAGCACATCCTCGCCGAGGAGTCGGATACATGTCTTCGTGTCCTCGTTCGTGACGAAGCCGTCGCTTCCCCACAGCCCGAGGATGGACGGCCGCGTCTCCTCGAGCAGCCGCCGCAGCTTCGGGATCACTGTCTTGGGCGTCCCCGCGACGATCTGCTGGTCCCGGATCTGCTCCTCGAACGCGGCGCCACGCGGGTTCGGCCGGCGCCCGACCGCATACTCCACGAACGCCGTGCGGTACGAGGGCGAGAAGTAGCCCGATGGGCTCGACCACACCGGGTGCGCCAGCCCCGTGAACTCACCCTGCATCCACATGAACTGGCGGGCGTTCGCCAGGGCCTTCTCCTCGGTCTCGGCGACGTGACACCGCTGGAGGTACCCGCGATATTCGGGGCCTCCGGCGTACCCCGTGTCCGCCGCGACCTGATCGTAGAGCTGCCAGATCTTCTTGGTCGCGTCGATGGCCGTGCTGAGGGCGATGTAGGGGTAGCGCGTTCGCGCGGCCCAGACGATCGTCTCCTTGCTGAGCACCCCCGGGATCCAGACGCGCGGGTGGGGCTTCTGCAGTGGCAGCGCCCATGGGTTCACGACGCGGTGCTGGTAATGGGCGCCCTCCCAGCGGAACGGGCCCGGCTGGGTCCACGTCTTCACGATGAGGGCGTGCGCCTCCTCGAAGCGCTCGCGGTTGTAGGCAGGGTTCACGCCGGTCGCGAGCTGCTCCTGGCCGCCGCCGCGGACGAAGCCGGACACCAGGCGCCCCCGCGACACCATGTCGATCATCGCCAGCTCCTCGGCCAGCCGCACCGGGTTCTCGGCGAGCGGGAGCGGGTTGCCGAGCAGGACGATCTTCACGCGCTTCGTCACTGCGGCCAGGATCGACGCGAAGACGTTGCACTTGGCCTGCATGCAGAACGGCGCGTTGTGGTGCTCGTTCAGCATGATGCCGTCGAAGCCCACCTCTTCGGCGAGCCGGTACTGCTCGAGGTACTCGTTGTAGAGGCGGCTGCCGGCCACCGGGTCGAAGAACCGGTTGGAGAACATGAGAGCCGTGGCACCGAACATGCGCCCCTCTTCCACGGGATAGGCCGACATCGGCTGCTCGGTGAAGTACATGAGGTGCATGACTCTTCTCCTGGTTCCCCTGAGGCCGCCGCCCCTGGGGCCCTGGCGGCGGTGGTCAACCTGCGCTGACGAACTCGGCGACGAGCTGCGCCAGCGCGTCGGGTTTCTCCATCTCCACGAAGTGGCCCGCCCCGTCGACCACCTCGAGCCTGGCCTGCGCCAGCGCCTTGACGTAGCGCTCGCCGCATTCGAGGGGCACGATCCGGTCGTCGCGCCCCCAGACCACCAGGGTGGACGTGGCGACGCCGCCGAGCAGGTGCGGCAGCGTGGGGTTGTACATGTACGGCTTCCACGCGATGCGGAATGTCATCTCGCGGTTGAGATCCCACTGCTCCAGGGTGCTGGTCGGCGGGTTGGCGCCGAAGAGCCGGTCGAACGCCCCCTGGTCCGCGAAGCCCAATCGCACGTAGTCGATGTAGGACAGAAGCGCCTGGTCGGCAATCTCGCCCCGCTCGGGCTTGACGCCCATGGCGCCCACCAGGACCAGCCGCCGGAACGTCCGCGGCGCCATCGTGGCCATCTCCGCCGCGATCCAGCCCCCGAATCCGAGCCCGATCACCGAGACCGTGGTCAGGTCGCGGGCGAGGTCATGCGTGCCGAGTAGCCACTGGTACATGATGGCGACGTCGCGCACGCTGCGCAGCCACTCCGGCCGCGCCGATCGGCCGTAGCCGGGATGGGACGGCACCAGCACCGTGAAGCGGCGCGCGAGCGCGTCGTAGAACGGCAGGCGGTCGAGCGTGCCGATGTCGTGGTGCAGCACCAGCACCGGCGCGCCGGCGCCGCCCCGGGCGACGTGCAGCGCCGCTCCCGCGATGGGAATGGGTTGCGAGACCCAGGTGATGTCATCCGCACTCACGGCGGCGATCGCTCCTCTCCGGCGCCGCCCTTGATCGCCGCGGCGAGGCGTGAGCAGACTACATGCTCTGCGCGCGTCGTGGCAAGCGCGCACCGGCCCGAGCCACCTGGTCTAGTGCCCTGAGTCAGAAGTTCACGGACGAGAACGGCCCGTCGGTCCGGCTAAAACTATGGAGGTCACCCCGGCCAAGGGCCATCCGTGCGTGTCAGCGAACTTCGAACTCAGGACACTAGCACCGGGCGTCCATCGCCGCCAGGGGCTCCGGCCGCGGCGTCAGGCAGCCCCGAAGGGGGACGAGGCCCCCCCCCTCCCATTCGGAGGAAATCGTCGAGGCGCCGACCAACCATCTAGTCGGCGGGCACGAAGATGCAGTGACGGAGCGTGCCGTCGACCGCCTTCGAGAGATGTCCCTTGCCCGTCGTGTCCTCGACCAGGAGGACTTCGCCGGCACCGATGACCCGCCTCTCGCCATCGCTGGCCGTGATCTGCACCCCGGCGTCGAGGTTGATGATGTATTGGCGGCGAGGTGCCCGATGCCAGTCGAGATCGTAGGTCGGCGGCACCTGACGGAAGATGATCCCCGTGGCGGGCAGCCGCCTGGAGAGCTTGCCGACCGGTGTCTCCTCGACCCAGTCGACGTGGATGTCCCGGAAGTGTGATTCCCCGTTCGCATCGGCGTACAGATTGTGGATGCGCATAACCACTCCTTCAGAAAGAGATCTTGACCAGAGGGGTGTCAGGAGCGGGAGGGATCGCTCGGATGTGAGTCCTTGCGATCAGGGACTCCGTCTCCGTCGGAGTCCTTCCCCGTGTCCTTCTCGTCGGAGTCGTCTCCGCCCTCGCCGTTCTTGCGGAACCGGTTGGGATTGCCGGGCAGCAGCTGGGCGAAGAGCGAGAGATACACCTGCTCGGTCGCCTCGCTGAACCGCCGGGCCGGACTGGAGACCGCGTGATAGATCGCCAGCATGGGCAACCCGGAGGTCTGATCGTACGCCACGAGGCCTTCGGCTGCGGCAATCCTCGACTCGTCGGCTACTGCAAGGAATGCCCCTCGGATTGCGCCCGCGGCGCCCAGATCGACCGCACAGAGGACCCGGGCCGAGCGACCGTCCCCGAGCAGGCTCGCGACCCCGTACTGCGCGGCCTGGGCCGCTGTCACGACCTGCCCATGGAGCTGCACGTAGTTCGACTCCCAGACGCCGAGGTCGTCCGGCGCGAGCAAGCGCACGCCGAGCGACTGCATCGTCCGCAGCGTGGAAGCGGACCAGTCGGCCGGGTAGACGAAGCGAATGTCGGGAAGAGCGGGGTGGACGTACGACACCCACCCTGGCCGCGGCGCGAGCTGCGGGAGCGCCACGGGAAAGGCCCCCCGCGCCGCCGAGAGCAGCATGGCCGCTCCGGGGTTGGCCTGGCAATCCTGAGCGTAGGCCGGTGCCACCGCGCCGACGAACAGGATCAGCCCGGCGATGGCGGTGTGCCGGTCTATCGCCCATCTCCTCGTTCGTCGTCCTGTGGATGGAGCCCGATCACGGCGCCGTTCTGACCGGCCACGAGCTTGGCCATCGTGATGCCGGCCGTCCAGCCAAGCGGGCGCGCCCGGGCGACAATCTGGTCGGCGGTGTGCCTGACTCCGGATCGTCGGGCTGGCTTCAATCTCCTCCACCGAGTCGAAGCGCATCATGCCAATGGGATCGAGCGGAGGCGGACGCCGCCTCGGCGGCCCGCCCTGGCAGGTCACTTCGCCCGCCAGCCACCGTCGACGACCAGGCTGTGGCCCGTGATGTAGCCGGCCTCGTCGGACGCGAGGAAGCAGACGGCCGACGCGACATCCTCGACCGCGCCCCGGCGCTGCGCGGGAATGAGCGCACGGACCTGCTCGTCGTTGACGGCGATGCCGCGGGTGCTCATGTCAGGAACGCCGGCGCCGAGGATCTGCTGGGAGTGCGGGCGCAGGGCCGTGAGGATCGGCCCCGGACAGACGCAGTTGACGGTGATGCCGCGCGCGGAGTAGACGACCGCCATCTGCCGCGTGAGGCCCACCACGCCGTGCTTGGCGGCGATGTAGGCGGCCCCGCCGCCCGTGCCGTTGAGGCCGGCCACCGAGGCCATGTTGATGATGCGGCCGCTTCCCCGCGGGAGCATCTCCCGGAGCGCCCGCTTGCACCCGAGGTAGACGCCGGTGAGGTCGATGTCGATCACGCGGCGCCAGACCTGCTCGTCCATCTCGTCGACGTTGGAGTAGCCGTCGAGGATCCCCGCGTTGTTGACCATGATCTCGAGCGGGCCCAGCTCGCGGACGGCGCCGGCCACTGCCCGGTCGATGTCGGCGGCCTGACTGACGTCTGCGCGAACGCTCGCGGCCCGCCCGCCGGCCTTGATGATGAGTTGCGCGGTGTCCCGCGCGGTCGCCTCGTCGAGGTCGACGGCGGCCACTGCGGCGCCACGGGACGCGAGCATCTGGGCGATGGCGCGACCGAGGCCGGAGCCTGCGCCGGTGACGACCGCCATGCGATCCTTCAGGGTCATCGTGCCGTCTCCTGGTGTGGCGCGAGTGGGTGCTGCCAGATCAGGAGGATACCCCAGATCGCGCCCAGGGAGTCGAGGCCCCGGTCTCCGCGCTCCCACGTGAGGCGTCCGCACAGAGGAGCCTCACCGGCGTCGCCCCCAGCGCGGATCGCGCGCCGATCTGCAGCACGACGAACGTGCTCCGGAAGGGCCGCGCCTGGTGGTCCCGGTGGCGGAAGGCCGTGGCCGAGCGCAGCTCCAGTCCACGCATCGGGCCAGAGCTTCTTGAAGACCGCGAGCAGGGCTACATCTCGTACTTGAACGATAGCTGGACACGCGTGCGGTAGGCGACGACCTTCCCACCCTCCAGTCTCATGTCCAGCTTCGTGACCTCCGCGATCCGCAGGTCGCGAAGCGACTTCGACGCCGTCTCGACCGCGTTCTTGGCCGCGTCCTCCCACGAGGTCTTGCTCGTTCCGACGACGTCGATCACGCGATACACGCCTTCCCCGCCGCCCTTCTTGGCCATGCCGTCTCCTCCCTAGAGGTTCGACGCCGTGGATCAGGAGGTCACACGGCGAGGACGCGTTCCCGCAAGCCAGGCTCACGCGGAGAGATCCAGGCCCGGGCGCCATCGCCACTGCCGGGATGCGGCCCGCTGACTCTCTCCGAGCGGGGTCGAGGATAGAGCATCGACAAGGCGCGGCGCAAGAGTCACCACCGTCGGCCACGCATGCTGCGAGACAGGTTCGCCAGGCCGGCCCCGAGAGTGGGGACCAGCCTGGCGGTTGTATCAGCCTCGTTCCTACGCCTTCTTCTTCAATCCCTCTAGTACCGCCTCCGCCGAGATCGGCATGTGGCGGACGCGGACACCGACGGCCTTGAAGATCGCATTGGCGACGGCGGGGGCGACGACGGTCGACGCGGGCTCGCCCACGCCGCTCGGATGGCGTCCTGACGGGATGATCTCGACGTCGATCTTGGGGACCTGGGACAGCCGGATCGTCACGTACTGGTTGAAGTTGGTCTGCTCGAAGGCCCCATCCTTGATCGTCAGCCGCTCGGACAGGATCTGGCTCGCGCCCCAGAGGGCGGAGGCCTGGATCTGGGACTCGATGTTCTTGGGGTTGACTGCGATGCCCGGGTCCATCGCGATAGTAAGGCGATTGATGCGGTACTTGCCAGACGCCGGCTCGACGGTCACCTCGGCGACGCAGGCGACCCACGTCGGGCTCTGGCGCTCCTCGGCCGAGGAGACAGCGAGGCCCATGCCGGTGTTGGGTGGAAGCTGCTTCGAGCCGTAGCCGGCTTTGCCAGCGGCGACGCGCAGGCAGTTGGCGAGCCGAAGCGCGCCGCCGACCGTGGTGGACTCGTAGGGGACCCAGGTGCCCGGCTGCGGCCACGGCAACGAGATCCAGAGCTGGTCCATGTAGTAGTCGGAGGGCGTGCCGGCCGGGTAGCCGGTATTGGGGATGCCACGGCTGCTGCCCTTGCCGCTGAGGTTGGACAGCCGGAACTCGAGCGGATCGCGCCCGAGCGCGTGGGCGACCTCGTCCATGAAGGACTCGACGACGAACATGTTGTAAGAGTTGGAGACGGTGCGCAGCGCGCTGGCCTGAACGGCCCACGTGGTCTGATCGTGATTCCAGGCGCGCACGCGGTGGCTGGGCATGGAGTACCAGTGGTCGCTGCCGCCGATCGACCACTGATCGATGTCGCGCTTCGTCCCGTCGACGGCGTCCTGCTGGAGCCAGTCGGTACCGTATTTCTTGCCGACCGAGAAGCGCGGCGCCATCCAGCCGCAGACGATGTCGTGATTCATGGCGGTGAGCTGACCGCCCTTCAAGCCTGCCCGCAGCTTGTGGAAGGTGGGCGTCCGAGGGAACGCGGTGGCGAAGTTGGACTCGCGGGTCTGGATGAGCTTGACCGGCCGGCCCGCTTCCTTGGCGCAGTAGGCGGCGGCGAGGATTTCGTCGTAGTCCTGCTTGCCGCCGAAGCCGCCACCGAGGATGTGCTGGTGGACATACACCTTCAGCTCCTCGGGCTTCTTTCCCAGGATCTTCGCCAGGTACGCGGTGAGGGTCATGCGGGCGAACGAGGTGCTCTGCGTCCCGACGTGGACGTGCCACGCACCGTCGACCTCCTGGACGGTGGCGTTGAGCGGCTCCATGGTCGCGTGGCAGATCATGTCCGTCGTGTACTCCATCTCGAGGACCTGGTCCGCCTGGCCGAGCGCCTGCTCCACGTTGCCTTCCAGCACCCAGGCCGCGCTCGCGCCCGTGTCCTGGGCCATGCGCTTGTACTCCCGGGCCAGGTCGGCGCTGCTGACGGCGGCATACGGGCCGGCGTCCCACTGCACCGTGAGCGCCTTGGCCGCCTTCAGCGCGGCGGGGAACTTCTCGGCGAGGGCGACGACCCAGCCGGTGCACTTGCCCATCGAGTCGTCCACCACGACGGCCTTGACGAAGCCGGGGATCTTCCGCGCCTCCCCATCATCCACACTCTTCACCTTGGAGGCGTAGCGGGTCCGCGGGATCACGAGGGCGCCGTAGACCATGTTGGGCAGGAACACGTCGATCCCGTACTTGGCCTGGCCGTTCGTCTTGGGGGGGATGTCGAAGGCCGGCACGGACTTCCCGATGAGCGTGTACTGGCCCCGCGGCTTGAGCGGAATGCTCTTGAAGTCCTCGGGATACGCGAACTTCCGGTCGATCTTGGTCTTCTGCAAGATCTCACCGTAGCCGATGGAGCGTCCCGACACACGGTCGACGACGCGGCTCTCCTGGGCGTAGCAGTCGGCCAGGTCCGCATTCAGCAGCTTGGCGCCCGCCTCGACCAGCGCGATGCGGCCGGCGGCGCCAGCCCGCGACAGGCGGTCGAACTCGGTCGTCACGCTTCCGCTGTTCACCGTGTAGGCGAGGCCATACACGGCGAAGTTCTCGACGCTCTCGAGCGGCGTGTCGAGGCGGACATCGTCCCACTTGACCTCGAGCTCCTCACCGATGATCTGGGCGAGCCCGGTGCCGATGTGCTGGCCCATCTCCGCCTTGACGACGTGCACCGTGGTTTTGCCGTCCGGCGTGATCGTGAACCAGATCGACGGCGTGAACGACTCCATCCCCTCGGCCTCGGCCGCGCTGGCGGGCGTGGGTCGCCCCGGGCCGACTGCGATCCCGAGCATCACGCCCGCGCTCGTGAGGACCGACCGCACCAGGAACTCGCGCCGTGACACGCCGTGCAGGGCCCCGGTCTCGTGCGCTTCGGCATGCGTGTTCAGGGGGCTGTCGGCGGTCGCACTGTCGTCACTCGTCGTATGCCGGGTGAGGTCAGCCATTCTTCGCGCCCTCCCTCATGATCTCGGCTGCGCGGCGGATCGCCGGCACCATGCGCGCGTAGGTCGCGCACCGGCACAGGTTGCCGTCCATGGCGGCCACGATCTGGTCGTCGGTGGGGCTGGGGTTCCGCGCGAGGAACGCCGCCGCCTGCATGATCTGCCCGGACTGGCAGTACCCGCACTGCGGTACCTGGTGCTCGATCCAGGCCTGCTGCACCGCATGGTCGTTCGCGGGGTCCAGGCCTTCGATGGTCGTGATCAGCGCGCCAGGCGGCACGTCGCCGAGGTTCACCTGGCAGGAGCGGAGGGCCTGGCCGTTGATGTGCACGGTGCAGGCGCCGCAGAGCGCCACTCCGCACCCATACTTGGTGCCGGTGAGCCGCAGGTCCTCCCGGATCGCCCACAGGAGCGGCGTGTCCGGCGGCGAGTCGGTGAAGTAGCTCTGACCATTGATTGTCAGCTGGGGCATGGCCAGTAAACCTCCTCTCGAACAGACGGTTCACGTGACAGCGGCGCGCATGAGCGCGGAGCTGGTGGACGCCAGAGGACGCATGACGAGGCCAGCCCGCATGTACGCCCTCGGTCGCGCGGCCACACCATAGCCCAACGGGTCCGGCCTGGCAACGGACATCATCACGCTGTTCAGCTTCCGGGCTCCGACTTGTTGCCCGCTCAGGACGACTTGACCTTCGCCGAAGGCTTTCAGTGATTGATCATGGTCATCGACCATGGTAATTTGACTCAAACTCTGAGCCAGGCAGGGACTTAACACCCATGACCACGCCACCGAAGTCAACGGACAGGGAGGGCACATCGCTGGAAGCGGTACCGATCGCGAAGTTCAAGGCGACGTGTCTCGCCCTGCTGGAAAAGGTGAGGCGAACGGGCCAGCCGATCCTGATCACACGCCGCGGTCAGCCGATCGCCGAGGTGGTGCCGTGCTCCAGTCGGTCGACCAGACGGGCGTGGCTCGGTTCGTTCGCGAGCACCGGACGCATCGTCGGGGACATCGTGGCGCCCGTGTCCGGTCAAGACGACTGGGAGGCTCTCAACGCCGAGATGTGAAGCTGCTTCTCGACACCCACATCTGGCTATGGAGCCTGCTCGCTCCGGGCCATCTCGCGGAACGCGTCCGGGATCACCTCGAGGACCCGGCGCACGAGCTGTGGATCTCGCCCATCAGTGCGTGGGAAGTCCTGGTCCTGGTCGAGAAAGGACGTGTCGTCCTCGAGCGCGACGCGGTCTCGTGGATCCGGAACGTCTTCAGGGATCTCCACTTTCGCGAAGCGCCGCTCACGCACGAGGTCGCGCTCCGCAGCCGGACGATCGACCTGCCTCATCGCGATCCTGCCGACCGGTTCCTCGTCGCGACGGCCGCCGTCTACGAGCTCACCCTTATCACGGCCGACGAGCGACTGCTCGGGTCGGGCGCGTGCTCGGTGCTGGCGAACAGGTAGGGGGCCCGTGCGCGCCGCGGGTCGGCGCCCTCTCGCCGAGTTCCTGACCAGCGGCATGGCCTCCGCTCAGCTGTTGGCGGCGGGTGTCCTCGGCAACTGCCTGACCCACTGCGGCGAGATCTCGTGCCTCAAGGGCCTCCAGGGACTGAAGGGCTACCCCATGTGAAGCGCGACCTCAGGCGCGCCCCAGCTGGCTCAGGATGAAGGCGTAGTCGAAGGCGGTCTCGCGAAGCGCGTTGTAGCGCCCGGAGGCCCCGCTGTGGCCCGCGTCGAGGTTGATCTTGAAGAGGAGCAGGTTGTCGTCGGTCTTCGTCGCCCGGAGCTTCGCGATGTACTTGGCTGGCTCCCAGTACATCACCTGGCTGTCGTTGAGCGAGGTCCGGACCAGGACCGTCGGGTACGTCTGGGCACGGATCCCCGTGTACGGACAGTAGCTCCGCATGTACTCGTACTGCTCGCGGATCTTCGGGTTCCCCCACTCCTCGAACTCGCCCACTGTGAGGGGCAGGGACTCGTCGAGCATCGTGTTGATGACATCGACGAACGGCACGTGCAGGATGGCGACCCGGCACAGGTCCGGCCGCGCGTTGAGGACGGCGCCGATGAGGAGCCCTCCCGCGCTGCCCCCCTCGATGACCAGGCGGTCGCGCGCCGTGTACCCCTGCTCGACGAGGAAGTCCGCGGCGGCGATGAAGTCCGTGAATGTGTTCCGCTTCGCCAGCATCCGGCCGCTATCGTGCCAGCGCTTGCCCAGCTCGCCGCCGCCCCGGATGTGGGCGATGGCGACCGCGAGGCCCCGATCGAGCAGGGAGAGCCGGTTGGACGAGAACGTCACCGGGTAGGCGAGGCCGTAGGCGCCGTACCCGGTCAGGAGGAGCGGGCTCGTCCCGTCGCGGCGCAGGCCCAAGCCCAAGCGGTAAACCAGCGAGATGGGAATGGCCGTGCCGTCGCTCGCCCGGGCATGAACGCGCTCGGAGCGATACTGCGACGGATCGTAGCCTCCGAGCACCTCGGTCTGCTTCAGCAGGATGCTGCGGCGGCTCCCGACATCGTAGTCGAACACCGACGACGGAGTGACCAGCGACTGGTAGCGGAACCGATATCGCGTGCTCTCGAACTCGGGGTTGGGCTCCGGCGTCACGTCATAGGTGGGCTCGGAGAACTCGACGTGGTGCGAGGCCTGGCTCTCGAGCTCGGTCACCCGTAGCCGGATCAGACCGTCCTCGCGCTCGTGGACGACGTAGTGCGTGGCGAACACGTCGACGTCCTCGAGCATCACGTCGTCGCGGTGGGCGATCAGCTCGGTCCAGCGGTCGGGCCGGGGGGCATCCGCGGGCGCCGTCACCAGCCGGAAGTTCCGCCGGCCCCCGCCGTTGGTCCGGATGTAGAAGAGCCCGCCGCCGTGGTCCACATGGTACTCGTGGTCAGCCTCCCGGGGCTCGACGAGGGTCCAGACCGCTGTCGGGCGGTCGGCGGGCACGTAGCGCACCTCCGTGCTCGTGAAGCTGCCTGACGTGGCGAACACGTAGGTCAGGCTCCGATCGCGTGAGACGTGGACGCGGAACAGCTCGTCGGTCTCCTGGTAGAGCAGCTCGTCGGTCGTCTCGTGCAGCCGGTGGCGATACAGCCGGTACGGCCGCTTGGCGTGATCCTCGGTGACGTAGAACAGGACCGACGGATCCGCCGACCACGCGACCGAGGTCACCCGCTCGATGCGATCGGGCTCGAGCTGCCCGGTTCGCAGGTCCTTGATGTACAGCGTGTACTCGCGGAAGCCCGTGACGTCGGCTGAATAGGCGAGACGATTGCCGTCGTCGCTGACGAAGTAGGCGCCGAGGGAGAAGTACGGGTGGCCCTCGGCGAGCACGTTGAGATCGAGCGTGATCTCCTCGGGCGCGTCCAGGCTCGCGGCCTTGCGGCACATGATGGGATACTGCCGGCCCTTCTCGGTGCGCGCGTAGTAGAGGTGGCGTCCTCGCCGGAACGGGACGCTCTGGTCATCTTCTTTGATCCGCCCGAGCATCTCCGCGTAGAGCGCCTCCTGAAGCCCCTCGGTCGGCTTCATGATCGCGTCCGTGTATTCGTTCTCCGCCCGGAGGTAGGCCAGGACGTCCGCGTTGTCTTTCTCTCTGAACCAGGCGTAATCGTCCTGCCGGTGGTCTCCGTGGACGACGTCTATCTTCGCGATTTTCTTGGCAATTGGTGGATCGCTCGGCGCGGCGAGGATGTCCATGGCCCCCCATTATGCCTGGCTACGCCGCAGGATGCTCGGGGCCGCTCCGATGCGTTGTCGGCACCCGCCGGGGCCCCGGGCGAGGCGATGTTCTCCCTGGAGCACCGTTGGAGGGGCCCACGAGTGGCCCAGCGAAGTCGAAGGGAGGCCCGGGCAAGCCCCGCGGAAGAAAGCCGCGGACCACTCTGGCCCGCTTTACCGCCGCTTCTTCCGGTCTCGGAGGTCGATCGCGCCCGGACGGGAGCGCGGGTCTTCCCCCGGGGGGAAGATCTGGGCCTTCTGCACCTTCTGTGTGCCGGTTGTAGGCAGCGAATCAACGAAGAGGATCCAGCCCGGCGCCTTGAAGTAGGCGAGCGTCTCCTGGCATCGATCGACGAGTTGCTCGGCCAGCCCGCCGTCCGGCGTGACGTCCGGCATCGGCACGATGCACGCCATGACCTCTTCCTCTCGGATCTCGTCCGGGACGGCGAGCACGGCAACCTGCGCCACGGCGGGGTGGGCTTGGAGCGTGGCCTCGACCTCGGCCGCCGCGATGTTCTCGCCCGACCGGCGGATGATGTTCTTCTTGCGGTCCACGAAGACCAGGATCCCGTCGGGCAGCTGGCGCACCACGTCGCCCGTGTGGAACCAGCCGTCGCGCCAGGCGTCCTCGGTGGCCCTCGGCTCCTTCAGGTAGCCAGAGAAGAAGCCATGCCGCGGTTTCGGGCCGGCGCAGCGGACTACCAGCTCCCCCTCGGCGCCGCGGGGCACCTCCTGGTCCTGATCGGCCACCACCCTCGCCTCTAACTCGCCGTGCGGACGACCGAAGGCGCGCGTCCCGGTCTGGCGCGGCTCGAAGCGATCCGCGAAGATCCGCCCGGTCTCGGTCATCCCCCACACCTCGATGAGGGGGAAGCCGAAGCGCTTCTCGAAGGCCGCGTGCAGCTCGGGGTCGACCCCGGCGCCGAGGCCGAAGCGCACCTGGTGCTGGCGCTCCTCCGGGCCCGGCGGCTGGTTGAGAAGGAGCGGCGGTACGACACCGAGGTAGTGGACGATCGTGGCGCCCGTGGTGGCGATGTCCCTCCACCAGCGCGTCGGGCTGAAGCGCTCGGGCAGGATCAGGCAGTTTCCGGCGAGGATCGCGCACGTGGCGGTGAGGGCCTGGCAGTTCATGTGGAAGAGCGGCAGGGGGTTGTAGAAACGGTCGTGCCCGGGCTGGATCGCGGCGAGTCCGCCCAGATCGCGATACCAGGCCCCGCCGTTCAGGTAGTAGAGGTTGCTGAGCACACAGCCCTTGGGCCGCCCGGTAGTGCCCGATGTGTAGAGGAGGCCGCACTCAGAGTCGAGGCCCGGGGCGCCCGGCCTCGGCGCCGGCCCTGGCCTGGGCAGGCTGGCCGGGAACTGGTCGGCGCTCACCACGGGCAACGGCTTCGCGAGCTCGGCGGCCACTCGCTCGAGCGTGGGGACTCGGTTCGCGATGACGACCGCCAGGTCCGCCTCCGAGTGGTCCATCTGGTAGCGCAGCTCGTCGTGCCGGTAGTCGGAGTTGATCGGCACGATCCCGCAGCCGAGGGCGTTGACCGCGAGGTAGTGGAAGAAGAACTCCGGCCGGTTCTCCAGGAGCAGCGCCACGCGGTGCCCATGACCGTACCCGGCGGCCGAGTAGAGCTCGCGCAGCCGGAGGACCTCGCCGCGTACCGCACCGTACGTGAGCTCGATGCCGCCCGGGTGGTACGAACGTCCCGGCGCGGGCGGCGCGCACAGGAACGCGGCGTCGGGCGTCCGGGCCGCTGTGGCCATGAAGGCGCCGAAGACCGTGTTCAGGTCGAGATCGGTGTCCATGCCGCCGCGGCCCCGAACGCGCGCGCCCAACGACGGGATGCCGGCGCGTGAGCGGTGCGCTTCGGGCGAGAGCGTCTCGGCTGAACGCGCAATCGGGTCGACGCGGGGGCGTCCGCCATGTCCACCGCGCTCACCGGTCCAGTACGGGGCGTCGCCGGCGCCTCAGAGCTGCTTCAGCGCGGCGAGCACCTCGTCGGCGTGGTCGTCGACCTTCACGTTGTCCCAGCGCCTGGCCACCCGGCCGTCCGGCCCGATCAGGAGCGTAGTGCGAGCGATCCCCATGAATGTCTTGCCGTAGAGGCTTCGCTGTTTCCACACCCCGTACTTCTCGGCGACCGCGTGGTCCTCATCCGCGAGCAGCGGAAAATTGAGCGCGTGCTTGGCGGCGAACTTGGCCTTGCTGGCGGTGTCGAGGATGCTGACGCCGAGCACCGCGGCCTTGAGCTTCTCGAGCTTTGGCACGTTGTCGCGAAACGCGCATGCTTCCTTGGTGCAGCCGGGCGTGTCGTCCTTCGGATAGAAGTAGAGCACCAGGGGCCGCCCCGCGTACTCCGACAGCTTGTGCGTGCGGCCGTGCTGGTCCTTGAGCGAGAACGCGGGCGCCTTCTGACCTTCCTCCGCGGCTGGCATTCGAGCCCTCCCTGCGCCCGCCCCGTCGCGACCGGCCGGCGCGCGGCCTACTGTAGCCGAATATCGCGGCCTGCGCGACCCGCGCCGATGCAGCGCCGCCGGTCCCGCTAGCCGCCTCCGCGTTCCTCCTGCCCAGATCCGGGCCAGCCCACTACGACGGCAGATCCTCCAATCGAACTCCTCGCCCACCCTGGAGGGCATGTCGCGCCTCCGCCACTCGCCGCAGAAACTCAGGATGATGCTCCAAACGGTAGTCGAACCAGTCGTCCTCGCTTTCGAACCCGATGAGCACGCCAGCCGGTCTCCCATGCCGCGTGATGACGATCTCCTCCGACTCCGCCAAACGCAGGAATCGCGACAGGTCGTCTTTGACCTCAGCCAGCGCCACTTGGCGCATCGGGCGTCCCGTGCTCGACAAGCCAGCGCGCCGCTTCGGTTTTCGTGACGACCGCGAGGACCTCGACGGTTTCAGCCGTGACGTCATAGAAAATTCGGACCTCCCCAACCCGAAGCCGATACTGCGGCTGGCTCAAGCCCCGCAGGCGTTTGATCCGGCTCTTGCTCACGCGGGTTGGCTCGGGCCGCAAGTGCCGTTCGAGTCCATCCCGCACCTCGGCGCGCCGGGAGGCCGGCAGGGCCCCATACGCCTTCGCTGCCGCGGGGGCCAGCACGACCTCGTAGCGCATTCTGGCCACAATATAGCCAGAATGGTCGGCGGAGTCAATCCCAGGTGCTGGATCTGGCGCAGGATCGCGGCGGACCCCGCCTCGACCGGACGCCCGCCGCCCCACTGGAGGCGGCGTCAATCCTGCCGAGGCGCCCGCCCTTCTTCGAGGACGAGCCCGAAGTGCACGGGGCCCGGTCGCCGTCAGCGCCGGGTGGGGCTCCGTCGCTCGAGGAAGTCGCGGAGGGCGAGACTCAGCTCGCGGCCGTGCGAGGCGACGATCGCGTGCCGGACGCCAGGGTAGATCCGGACCTCGGACCTCGGAATCCGACCATGGATCTCGAGTGCGACCTCGAGGGGGACGAAGGGACTCGAGTCTGGGCTCAGTACGAGCGTCGGCACCGTGATCCGGGCAAGCTCGTCCGTCAGATCGGTGCCGATCAGCAGATCGGCGAGGTCGAGGACCGCGTTGGCGTCGGACTTCGCCTGCTCGCGTTCGAACCACTCGTAGAGCACGACCGGCACGCGGGTCGGATCCATGCGCCGCGGCATCATCATCGCCGACCAGCCGGCCATCCCGTGGACCCCGATGAAATCCCGCCACTCGCGCACGCACTGGATCGAGGCGCCCCGGTGCGAGGTCGAGCAGATCGTCGCGGTCAGGAGCGCGTGGGGACGGCGAGTCGCGAGATGGAGCGCGAGCGTCCCGCCGAGCGACTCGCCGACGAGGTGAAAGGGGGCGTCGCCGGCGGTGGCCCGGGCCACCGCGACCACGTCGTCGGCCAGGAGGTCCAGCGACCACGGGAAGCCGGGACCCGGGATCGTCGATCGACCGAACCCGCGCATGTCGAAGCGGACCAGCCGGTAGCGGTCGGCGAGCGCCGGGAGCCATTCGAGCCAGGTCTCGCTGGTGATGCCGACGCCATGGTGGAAGACGATCGTCTCGGGCGTGTCGACCCAGGGCGGCGCGAGCGCGGTGACTTCGTAGTACAGGGACGCTCCTTGCCGATCAAGTATGGGCACGGCCACCTCCGGGCCAGCGGGCTCGGCGGTATGCTAGCATCCCGCGCGGAAGCCACATGCCAGCCTCGCCTGGAGGGAAGCACGTGACACCGGGCTTCGACCAGGGGCTCAGGACCAGCGGCCAGTATCACCGCGAGCTCGAGCAACTCTGCGGCGCGATCCGCGGTCAGAACCTTGTCCGGCTCACTGGTGCGGACGGCCTGCGCCCGGCTGAGCTTCTCTCAGCCGCGTGCCTCTCAGCCTGGCGAAGGGAGAAAATGCGGCTCCCCCACCGCGAGGAGCCAGAGCTCGTCCCGCCAGAGTGCGTTCCGCCACTGTTCATCCCAATGGTCGCCGACACCAAGGCTCGGCGTCACGGCTGACCGGTTCATGGCGGTTCTGGTCACCGGGGCCTCGGGGCACATCGGGGGCAACCTGATCCGCGCGCTACTCGCCCGCGGCATTCGCCCGCGGGCGCTCGTCCGCGAGAACCGCCGCGCCCTGGACGGGCTCGATCTCGACCTCGTGCGAGGTGACGTGCTGGATCCGGAGTCGCTTCGTCGCGCGGCCGCGGGGACGGATGTGGTGTATCACCTGGCCGGGCGCATCTCGGTGGTCGAGACCGACGCTGCCGAGACCTGGGCGGTGAACGTCGAGGGCACCCGCAATGTCGTGGCCGTCTGCCGGGAGGTCGGCGTCAAACGGCTCGCGCACGTCAGCTCGATTCACGCCCTCGCTCCAGAGCCGGAGGACCGCCCGGTGAACGAGACACGCCCGCTCGCCGAGGGCCCGCATACCCCGCAGTATGATCGCTCGAAGGCGGCCGGCGAGCGCGAGGTCCTGGCCGGTGTCGGGCGCGGCCTCGATGCGGTCATCATCAACCCGACCGCCGTGATGGGGCCGCACGACTATCGGCCGTCGGCCATGGGCCAGGTGCTGCTCGATCTGTACCATCGAAGAATTCCCGCGCTGGTGGTGGGTGGGTTCGACTGGGTCGATGTGCGCGACGTCGTCGAGGGAGCGATCGCTGCCGCCGAGCGTGGCGGCCGGGGCGAGCGCTACCTCCTCTCCGGGCATCGCGCCACCCTGCGCGAGCTGGCGGTGATGGCCGGAGAGATCACGGGCCGAAAAGCGCCTGGACTGGTGATCCCGATGTGGCTGGCCCAAGCAAGCGTTCCCCTGGCCGCGGTCGCCGCGTCGCTGGCGGGCCAATCCCCGCGGATGACCACGGCGTCGCTTCGCGCGCTTCGCGCCCACCGAGACATCCGCCACGACAAGGCCACTCGCGAGCTCGGGTATGCGCCACGCCCGCTCCACGACACGCTAGCCGACACGTATGCCTGGTTCAGGGCCGAGCGCGTCCTGTGACCGAGCGGACGCTGTACTTCTGGTTCGTCTGGGCCTGGGCCGGGTTGGCGGTGGTGACGCTGCCGGTGCTGCTCGTGAGGACGGCGCCGTACGGGCGGCACACCCCGTCCTCGGCTGGCCACAGGCTTCCGAGCCGACTCGGCTGGCTCCTCATGGAGGCGCCCGCGCCGGTCGTCTTTGGCGGCTGCTACCTGTTCGCCCCGGGGTTCGACGTCACCGCACTGGCGTTTCTCGGCCTGTGGCAGCTCCACTATCTGAACCGCGCGTTTGTCTATCCGTTGAGGATGCGGGGCCCAGGGACGCCGGTGCCGCTGTCGATCGTCGCCTCGGCGTTTGCCTTCAATGTTGTGAATGGCTACCTGAACGGACGGTGGACGAGCGCGCTTGGACACTATACGCCGGCCTGGCTCGTCGATCCGCGCTTCCTCACCGGTGCAGCCTTGTTCGTCGCGGGCTTCGTCATCAACTATCATGCGGATCAGACCCTCCGCGGCCTGCGCCAGCCCGGTGAGACCGGCTATCGGGTGCCTCAGGGTGGACTGTACCGCTGGGTCACGTGCCCGAACTATCTCGGCGAGGTCGTCGAGTGGTGCGGGTGGGCGCTGGCGACGTGGTCGCCCCCCGGCCTCGCTTTCGCGCTGTGGACCATCGCAAACCTGGCACCGCGCGCTCTGGCGCACCATCACTGGTATCGCCGGACGTTCAGCGAGTACCCGCGCCAGCGCCGGGCCTTGATTCCCTTTCTGCTGTAGGGATCTGGAGAGCCTCGACCGGCACCCGCCGGGGAAGCTGTGCCCCCCGGGATGGCGCATGTCGCACGTGGCGCGTACCATGGCGCCGTCGAGCGACTCATGCCTTCGGGATTTGGCCCGCCGTGTTCACTCGCGTGTTTGGCGCCGTGACCCAACGTCTGGAGCCAGGCGCCGGACCACCCGCCGATCACCGCCCGTGGCCACTCCCCAACGCCCCGTGGATCATGGTGCAGACGTGGGAGGATCTGCTCTTCGCACACTGGGCGGTGCGGCCCGACGTGCTTCGCTCGCTCGTCCCCGCGTCGCTCGCGCTCGACACGTTCGACGGCGGGGCGTGGATCGCGATCACGCCCTTCCGCGTGACCGGCCTCCGGCTTCGCGGCCTTCCGCCTCTGCCGGGCCTCTCGTCCTTTCCCGAGACGAATGTCCGCACGTACGTGAGCATGAACGGAAAGGCCGGGGTGTACTTCCTGAGCCTGGATGCTGGCAGCCGCCTGGCAGTCGCTGCGGCGCGGCGTCTCTACCTGCTTCCGTACTTCGACGCCTGTTTCCGGATCACGCGCGCCGGCGCCCGCATCAGGTACGCGAGCCGGCGCAGGCACCGCGGGGCTCCGCCCGCGGAGCTCAGGGTCGACTACAGCCCAGCCGGGCCCGTCGAGCGGGCCGAGCCGGGAAGCCTCGCCTGGTGGCTCACGGAGCGCTACTGCCTCTACACGATCGACCGACACGGCGGCGTCCACCGCGCCGAGATCCATCACGCGCCGTGGCCGCTCCAGCCTGCAGACGCGGAGATCGCGCGGAACACGATGGTGGCTTCCTTACCGGTGGCGCTCGAGGGACGGCCACTCCTCCACTTCGCGCGGCGGCTCGATGTGCAGATCTGGTCTCTCGTGGGCGCGGAGCTCGATACGCGGGAGCCGGCCTGCCGTCGCAGTCGATAGCCCCAGGCGAGGGGGAGAATGCCTGGCTTCGATGACTGGGAGGATGGGAAGGCGCGCAGGGAACTGGATCACCGCCGCGGGAACCGAGGTCACGGTCGTGGGAACCGAGGTCAACGACAACCAGGCTCACCGCATCGGCGTCAAGGCGAGCGGCCGTGGAGTCCTACGGGGACTTCGAGCTCCGCGGCCGCTGGACCAGAGTGCGTCTCGAGATGGTTGAGGCGATTCTCGCAGCGCTTACGTTCGGCCTGAGCCCGCCGCTGGCCAAGCTCCTACTCGGCGCGGTGTCTCCGCTCCTCCTCGCCGGCTTGCTCTATCTGGGGTCCGCGATTCCGCTCACGGTGCTGCGTGGGTTCAGCGCCCCGGCGGCGAGCCGCCGGTTCGGCGCACGGCAGTGCTGGATCCTCGCGGGCGCGGTGACGGCGGGTGGGGTTCTCGCGCCTCCGCTGCTCCTGTGGGGGCTCGCGAGAAGCCCCGCGTCGACGGCCGCGCTCTTGCTGAATCTGGAGACCGTGTTGACGGTGGTGCTGGCGGGCAGCTTTTTTGGTGAGCATCTGGGGGTCCGCGTCGCGTCGGCGACGGGGCTCGTCGCGGCGGGCGGCGTGGCGCTGAGCTGGCAGAGTGGCGCCCTCGAGATCTCGATGGCCTCGCTCGCGGTTGCCGGCGCCTGTCTCCTGTGGGCGATCGACAACAACCTCACCCGCCTCATCGCCGATCTGGACGCCGTGAAGATCGCGCAGGTGAAGGGACTGGCGGCAGGCGGCGTGAACACTCTCCTCGGGCTGGGAAGCGGCGTGGCGATGCCCGAGTGGCTCCCGGTTGCCCTGAGTCTCGGTCTTGGGATGGTGAGCTATGGCACGAGCCTGGTGCTCTTCGTGCTGGCGATGCGGCGCCTGGGCGCGGCCCGCACGGTCGCCTACTTCGCGCTGGGCCCGTTCTTTGGCGCGGCGGTTGCGGTCGTGCTTCTGCGAGAGCCCGTCACCCCGAGCATGATGATCGGTGCTGGCTGCATGGCGGGAGGCATCTGGCTGCTCGTGCGCGAGCGACACTCGCACCGGCACCGCCACGCGCCGGGCACGCCCGCTCACGGGGCCGAGTCGGACGCGCGAGCCGGGCACCAGGCGGAGGGGCCCCCAGCGCCCCCGGTGGCCCGGATCTCCTCGGTACCTGGTGAGCACGACCACCCCCACATGCCCGACACCAATCATCGCCACCGGCATCCCTGATTCCGAAGGGAGGAGGTCATCATGCGCATCCTGACTCTGCTCGTTACCTCGATCCTGATCCTGACGGCCGTGGCCGACGCCGATCTCAATGCAGACTTCGCGGCCTGCCGCCGGCGCATCCTTCAGATTGGTCCAGACCCGAAATCCCCTCCGGACCAGTATTGTCTGGGGCTCTCGCACGCCTTCGCGCTGAACCATCGGAAGAATCAGGCCGAGGCGGCCCGATGGTTCCGCAAGGCCGCCGACCAGAATCATCCGGCCGCCCAGGCCAACCTCGGCTACCTGTACGAGCGCGGGTATGGCGTCACGACTGATGCCGCCGAGGCCGTCCGGTGGTACCGCAAAGCGGCGGATCAGAACCACGACGACGGCCTCTTCCATCTCGGGCGCGCCTATGAAAACGGGATCGGCGTGGCGCGGGATATCAATCAAGCTCGAACGTACTACACGAAGGCCGCGGCCGTTGGTTCGGGGGCGGCCCAGGAAGCGCTCGCGAATTTGGGGACCGGCCCGGCGCCCGCGCCACCCGGTCAAGCCGAATTCGACGAGGGAGTGCGTTTGTATCAGGCCAAGGATTTCGGGGGAGCGGCCAAAGTCTTCACCAGGCTGGCCGAGCGGGGACACGTTAGGGCGCAGCTCCAGATCGGCTACCAATACGAACTCGGAGAGGGAGTGAAGCAGAGTGCCGAAGAAGCGGTGAAGTGGTTCAGGAAGGCCGCCGAGCAAGGAGACGCCGCGTCCCAGAGCAATCTCGGTGACATGTACGAGGACGGCAAAGGGGTCAGGGAAGATTGGCCAGAGGCCGCCAAGTGGTATCGCCAGAGCGCCGACGGGGGGAATGCCAACGGGCAGTTTCGCCTGGGGCGGGCGTATCAATTCGGGATCGGGGTCCCGCAGAATCGGCAGGAGGCGATTCGCTGGTTCGACCAGGCGGGTGACCAGGGTCACGATCAGGCGAATTACTTTGCCAATCATTTGAAACAACGAGGCACCTACGTCGGGTTTCGCAACGACGAGGAGCATGCGATGGTGGTCGGCCTCAAACTGCGTCGGGTGCTGCTCAACATCGAGCCGGTCGGCCGCACCTTTCGCACCTCGGCGGAGCGGATGGGCTATTTGCGGCAGGCCTCGGTTCAAGCGGATCGGCAGGAAGCCTACCAGGACTGGGAAGCCCGGAGTCGAGAGTACAAGGACTGCCAGCAGGCGGGCCGGTCAAATTGCTCCGACCCCGGCCCACCGCCCCAGTAGGCGGCGCGGGTCAGACGGGTCGGCTGGCGGGCGCCTCAGGCGATAGCGGGGGGCGCGATCGCCACCGGCGCCGCGGGACCTCGGGCCAGCGGGCGCTCCCGGATCGCGAGCACAAGACCGGCGGCGACAAAGGCGAGGATCGCGGCGGAGTGGAACGCGATCGTGTAGCTCCCGAACCGGTCGTACAGATAGCCGCCGACGAGCGAGCCCGCCGCGGCGCCGACCTGGTGAGACAGGAAGATCCACCCCGAGAGCTCGCCGATCGAGTACCGTCCGTAGATCTGCGCCGTGAGCGCTGTCGTCGGCGGCACGGTCGAAATGTAGTTCAAGCCGAAGATCGCGGCGAACGCGAGGAGGCCGGGCACCGTGCCCACGTAGGGCAGGACCAGCAGGGAGAGGCCGCGGAGGAGGTAGTAGCCCGCGAGTGGCCCCTTCTGGCCGAACCGGTCAGACATCCAGCCGGATGCGACCGTGCCGGCGATGTTCAGCGCGCCCATGACGCCCAGCGCCTGGGCCGCGCTGGTCGCGCTGAAGCCGTGCTCGGTCGCGTGCGGGATCAGGTGCGTGAGGACGAGACCGGACGTGGTATAGCCGCAGACCCAGAAGCTCCCGCAGAGAAGCCAGAACGGCACGGAGTTGGCGGCGTCCAGGATGCCGGTTCGGTCGGCCGCGATCGCGGCGGCTGTCGCTCGCGCCACACCGGTCGTCGCCCCGAGCGCCGCCGACCCCATGTCCTGCGGATCGTTCCGGATCAGGCTCGCGGCGAGCGGGAGAACGAGAAGGAGCACACCGGCGCCCATGGCCGCGAACGTGAGCCGCCATCCCCAGGAGACTGTCAAGGCCATGGCGAGTGGCACGACGAGGAGTTGTCCGGCGGCGATGCCGGCACCGGCGATGCCGAGCACGAGGCCGCGGTGGGTCTCGAACCAGCGGGCGAGGGCGGCGGCGGCGACCGACATCGCGGCGCCGCCCGCGCCGAGCGCGATCACGATTCCGGCGGTCACATAGAGCTGCCAGAGGCTCGCGACCGCCGACGCGCCCAGCGCGCCCACGCCGAGCAGAACCGCGGCGCCCGTCAGCACGCCGCGCGGGCCCCAGCGATCGGCCAGACGACCCACGAACGGACCGGCGGCCCCGTAGAGGAATAGGGACAGGGCCGCCACCGCCGAGAGCGACGTCCGGGTCCAGCCGAACTCGGCCTCCAGCGGCTTGATGAAGACGCCGAAGGACGAGCGAACCCCAGAGGCGGCCAGCAGCACGAGCGTCACCGTGCCCAGGACGATCCACGCGTAGTGGACCGAGCCGCTCCGGCGATCGCTCACCATCGTCCCTTGCCGGTCAGACCGTACCCTCCCCGCCACTCACGACCAGCGAGTCTCTCGCCGAATCGAGATCATCTGTTAGATGACGATCTCGAACCCAGGGGTCCCGTGTGGGGGGGGGGGCGGAAGGGGGCCACGCCCCATCCGAGCTTCTATGGATCCGCCAGGACCATTCGGCGGAACGCCTCCGCCGCATCCAGGCCCCGTGATTTTCCCTGTTCGGCCGCCCACTGCGTGACCATCTCGGTCGGGTCCCACTCTCCGAGCTGCGTGCGGTGCTCCTTGAGCGCGGCCAGCTTGACGTCGAGGACATCCGTGATATCGATGAACGTGTTGGGGCGGCTGGCGCCGTGAATGAAGACCGACGCCACCCGATGCGGCTCCAGCCCCTCGTCGATCAGCTCGGGAAAGATGAGGCGCGTTCCCGCCGAAGGGTAGATTGCATCGAGCGCCGCGTCCGCGGTGGCCCGATGGTCCGGGTGGTTCAGGTAGAAGTTGCCATAGAACCTCAGGGTCGGGTCTCCGCACACGACCGCGGCGGGCCGATGGCGCCGGATGAGGCGCGTGAGGTCGCGCCGCAGCGCCAAGGAGGGCTCCAGCATCCCGTCCTCGTACCGGAGGAACAGGACCTCGGCGACCCCGAGGACGCGGCACGCGTTTCGCTGCTCCTCCTCCCTGATCAGCGCCAGCCCACCGCGCGTCATGTGCGGCGGCGTGTACTCGTTGGAGCCCGCGCCGCCGCTCGTGACGCACACGCTGACGATCGTTGAGCCCGCCCGGGCCCACTTGGCGAGGGTGCCGGCCACGCTGAACTCCTGGTCGTCCGGGTGCGCGTGGATGCTCATGACCAGGCGGGGCGGCACCGGCTCGGTTGGATCGGCCGGCGCCTCGACGCCCCGCTCGCGGATGCCAGGCGTGGAGTGAATCTCGGAGTCGAACTCGGTCATCTCGGACCTCCGGTCGAGATCACGGCACCGGTGGACGGTCAGCCGGCCGCGTCAAAGAAAGACTGGCGATCTGTCCCAGGGCTAGGTCACTCGGAGGGGGGCTTTGCCCTCCTTCCGAACCTCCCCCCAAAGTACGGATTGCGCCGGCGTGGCAGTGCGAGGCGAGCCGCAGGCGAGGCGGAGCCCCGATTCCAAGATCGTGTCCGCAATCGGAATCCGCGGATGGGCGAGAGACGGCGGATGGGCGGAGAGGCGCCCATCCGCCTGGGACATCACGCGCGCTTGAGCTGCTCGGGGCGGATCGGCAGCGACCGGATGCGCTTGCCCGTCGCGGCGAAAATCGCGTTGCACACGGCGGGGGCCACCGAAGGCACCCCGGGCTCGCCGAGACCGCCCGGCGCCTCGCCTGAGTCGAGGATGTGGACCTCGATGACCGGCGATTCGTTGATCCGCAACATCGGGTAGGTGTTGAAGTTCGTCTGCTGCACGCGGCCGCGGTCGATGGTGATCTCACCGTAGAGCACCGCGGTCAGGGCATAGTTCGCGCCACCCTCCATCTGCGCGACGACCTGATCGGGGTTCACCGCGATGCCACAATCGATCGCACAGACGATCCGGTGGACCCGGACCTTGCCGTCGGGCGCTACCGACACCTCCGCGACGTGCGCCGAGTAGCTGGCGAATGAGAACGAGACGCCAATCCCGAGGCCGTGACCGGCGGGCAGGGGGGCACCCCAGTTCGCCTTGGTGGCCGCCAGCTCGAGTACGCCCTTGTGTCGAGGCGACTTGCCGAGCAGCGCCAGCCGGTACTCGTAGGGGTCCTTGCCGGCCAGGTGAGCCAGCTCGTCGATGAAGCTCTCGGTGATGAAGGTATTCTGTGACACGGCGACCGACCGCCAGAACCCGAGCGGGACGCCGAAATCCTTCAGCACCCACTCGACCGTGATGTTGGGAATGTCGTACGGGATGTCCCGGGCTCCGGTCACGGCGGTGGGATCGACCTCGCCGGGCTTGGCCCGGCCCTTCGAGAGAAAGATGCCCGGCCCGACGAGCCGGTTCCACCACGCGACCGGCATCCCGCGGTCGTCGAGAGCGGCCCGGAAGACGTTGTGCGTTGCTGGACGGTAGAACCCGTGGGTGAGATCGTCCTCGCGCGTCCAGGTGACCTTCACGGGCGCGCCGACGGCTTTCGAGGTCTCGACCGCGTCGACGATGAAGTCCTGCTCGGTCCGCCGCCCAAAGCCGCCGCCGAGGAGGGTCGTGTGGACCGACACCTTCTCGGGTGGAAGCCCGAGAAGTTTTGCCGCGGTCGCCTGATTGGGGCCGGGACTCTGGGTTGGCGCCCAGATCTCGCATCCGTCCTTGGTCACGTGCGCCGTGCAGTTCATGGGCTCCATGCAGGCGTGCTCGAGGAACGGCGTCTCGTAGACCGCCTCGTGGATCCTGCCCGGAGCCGCGAGCACCTTCTCGGCATCGCCGTCCTTCCGCGCGACCAGCCCCGGCTGCTTCGCGGCCTCCGCGGAGTCGCGCAGGATCTGGGCGCTGCTGGTCTGGGCCAGCGGCCCCTCGTCCCAGTCGATCGTGAGCGCTTTGCGCCCGCTCAGCGCCGCCCACGTGCTGTCGGCCACCACGGCGACGCCGTTACTGACCTGGACGACATCCTTCACGCCCGGCACGGCCTTGGCCGCCGCGGCGTCGAAGCGCTTGACCTTGCCCCCGAGCACCGGACAGCGCTCGATCGACGCGATGAGCATTCCGGGCACCAGCACGTCGATGCCGTACACGGCCGTGCCCGCGACCTTGGACGGCATGTCCCGCCGGGGGACCTTCTTGCCGATGTACCGGAACTTGTCGGGGGTCTTGAGCTTGGGGTTCTCGGGCACCGGAAGCTGGCGGGCCTTCTCGACGAGCTGCCCGTAGAGGAGCTTGCGCCCGCTCGGCCGGTGGACGACCACACCCGGCTCGGTGTCGACCTCGGCGACCGGAACGCCCCACTCCTTGGCGGACGCCTCGACGAGCATCTGCCGCGCGGCCGCGCCCGCCTTGCGCCACATCTGGAGATGATCCCGCACGCCGCGGCTCCCACCGTAGGCCTGGGCGCCGGTGACGGGATTGGCGTAGAGCTTCGGGTTCGCCGGCGCCTGCTCGACGCGCACCGTGCCCCAGTCCGCGTCCAGCTCATCGGCAATGATCATCGGCATCGTGGTCAGCGAGCCTTGGCCCATCTCGGGGACTGAGTTGGTGATGGTCACGAGACCGTCGTGGCTGATCGTGATCCACTGGCTTGGCTCGAACGCCTCGACCGCCTGCGCCGACGCGACGTCACCACCGCGCAGCGGGACCCGGAACCCGATGCTGAGACCCGCGCCGACTGCGAGGCTGCCCTTCAGCAACGTCCGCCGGCTGAGTGTCGTTCTCATCGCGTGCCTCCCTGTGCTCGTCGTTGCCCCAGAACGGAACGAGATTCCGGACGCCCCCGCAACCCGCGCGCGACTGCCAATCTTCGACGCGGGCGACTCGCCCTGTGGGGAGACGCTCCGCCTGGCGTGTTCGAGGGCAGCCGCCTCAGGACTCCGCGCTCGGTTCGCCGCGGACGACCTGCGTCGACATCTTACTCAGTTTTCGGATAATCGCCAGCGATACTCGGTATGATCGGGCCGTCGCCATGAGCGCGCCTCATCGCCCGACCGACGCCCTGGCCCGGGTCATCGAGCACCTCGCGGCCGGAGCCTGGCCGGCGGCTCACGAGATCGTCCAGGACGACGAGTCGGCGCTGGCGGCATGGCTCCACGGGATCGTGCACACGCTGGAGGGCGATCTCGGGAACGCGCGCTACTGGTACCGGCGGGCCGGACGGCCCTTCCCGGGCCCGGACGCAGTTCAGCAGGAGATTGCCGCCGCGCGCCAGTCGATCGAGCCGGGCGAGCCTGGGGGTGGCTGAGCACGGGCGCGACGGTGCATATCGACTCCGAGCCGGACACCGACCGGGAGCCATCGTCGCCGCCAAGCAAGCCCACAGGCAGACCCCCCACAGGTAGACCCCATAGTCCCGATGGTTCAACGGCGCGGCTCGCCCCCCGCGGCTTCTTCCGAGAGCCAGAGTCGCTCGAGAAGCGCTGGGTGAGTCCGACGAGCGGCGGGCCGCAGTCAGGGGAGGCCACAGGTTTGCCCGGGGCGGCCCCCGCAGTGCGCCGGCGGCAGTTCTCGCTGCACCGTCGCCATCCGTGATAGATGTCGAAGGTGGTTCTCTCACGACAGCTCGGGGCGCCCTTCATATCCGGCCAGCCGCGGGCGAGCGCATGGGGCTGGACGCCCGCCCGGCGTCTATGAACTGACCCGCGCCGTGCCCGACGTCACCCTCCTCCGTGACATCGCGCTGGGCATTGTCTTCGCGGCGATCCTGGCCCACGGCGCGCGGCTCGTCCGCCAGCCGTTGATGCTCGGCTACATCGCGGGCGGCGTCGTGCTCGGCCCGCACCTGGGGCTCGGTCTCGTCACGAGCAACGCGAACATCGACCTCATCGCGGAAATCGGGCTGATCCTGCTGCTCTTCATCATCGGGCTCGAGATCGACCTCCGCGAGCTCCGCCGCCTCGGGCGATCGATGCTCGCCCTCGGGGTGTCCCAGTTCGTGATCAACGCGCTTCTCGGCCTCGCGTTCTTCTCATGGCTCGGCTACCGCGTGGGCGGAGGCCGCTTCGATCTCCTCTACCTCGCGGTGGTGATGTCCCTCAGCTCGACCCTGATCGTGGTCACGCTGCTCCGGGACAAGTTCGAGCTGAAGGTCCTGTCCGGGCGGCTCACCCTGGGCGTCCTGGTCGTCCAGGACATCTGGGCGATCCTGTTCATGGCCCTGCAACCCAACCTCGCGGACCCCGGCGTGTTCCGGATCGCCCAGTCGGTGGCGGGTGGCACGGCGCTCGTCGTGGTGGCCTTCCTGGTGAGCCGCTTCGTGCTGGCCCGGCTCTTCGAGCGCTCCGCGTCGCGCCCGGAGCTGCTCTTGATCTCCTCGATGGCGTGGTGCTTCGCCGTCAGCAGCGCCGCCAAGTGGCTCGGCCTGTCGCAGGAGATGGGCGCGCTGATCGCGGGCCTCAGCATCTCCGCGTTTCCGTACGGGTCCGATGTCATCTCGAAAATCACCGGCGTTCGGGACTTCTTCGTCACGCTCTTCTTCGTGGCGCTCGGGATGAAGGTGCCGGTTCCGAGCCCGGCACTCCTCGGTCAAGCCGCCCTGATCGTGGCGTTCGTCTTCGCGAGCCGGATCGTCGCGGTCGGCCCGGTCGTGACGCTCCTCGGCAACAGCCGGTACGCGGGTGTCGTGACGGCGCTGAACCTCGCCCAGATCAGCGAGTTCTCGCTGGTGATCCTGGCGCTGGGGACCGGCTACGGTCACGTGTCGAGCGAGGTAGAGGCTCTGGTCCTGACGGCCATGATCGCCACGTCGCTGCTGGCCCCCTATGTCATTGGCGCGAACGATCGCCTCGGCCGCCTCCTCCTCCGGCCGTTCGGGGGCCAGCGGCCCGCCCCAGGGGCGACGGGCCAGGCCGAGCTCCATGCGGGCGTGGGGCGAGACATCGTGCTCCTCGGCCACTTCCGGATCGCTCAAGCGGTCCTTGACCTGGTCGAGGACCGCGCCCCTCAGCTCAAGGGCCGCATCATGCTCGTGGACTACGACGCAAATCGGAGCCGGCGGGTGATCGAGCGCGGCTTTCACTGGGCCTACGCGGACCTCGCCAATCCGGACGGACTCACGCCTCTCGGGATCGACCGGGCGCGGATCGTCGTCACCACCATCTCCGACACGTTCCTCAAGGGCATCAGCACGCGGCGGCTGCTCGCGAGCCTGCGCCGTCTGGCGCCTCACGCCACCATCGTGATGACCGGCGAGGAGAAGACCGACGCGGAGGACCTGATGCGGGCGGGCGCGGACCACGTGCTGCTCCCCGGCCAGCTCACCGGTGAGCGGATCCTCGAGCTGCTGGAGCGCAAGGCCGCGCACGGGTGACCGCACGAGTCCGTGATGACCGTTGGCGGACGCCCCTGGCGCACGCTAGCCTGGCCCGCGTGAAGTTAATTTGTGCCGGTGAGAACTGGGCGCCTGGATCGGCACGCGCTCAAGGACGCCGAGGCGAGGGTGGTTCTCCTCCCGCCGGCCGCCCTGGGCGCTCGCCGGGTTCGAGCGCCGTCTTTGCCGGCGCAATCCGACTGGGGGGAGGTTCGGAGGGGGCCGTCGAGGCCCCCTCCGAGAGTCTTACACCAAGGGGCCGGGCTTCTTCAGATACTGGGTCTTGATCGCGTCGGCGGTCCAGAAGGCCAGCGCGCCGACCGTGCCGGTCGGGTTGAAGGACGGGATCTGCGGGAACGCGCTGGCACCCACGACGAACAGGTTAGGCACGTCCCAGCTCTGGAGGTAGCGGTTCACGACGCTGTTGGTGGGATCGCTTCCGGTGATCGCGCCGCCGACCTGGTGGATGATCCCGTATGGCCCGCCGCCGTCGAAGTGATCGGGCAGGCCATAGCTGGCCGAGTGGGTCGCCCGCATCGCCTTGGCGAGCTTCTCGCCGGTGGCGACCAGGAACGGCGTCATCTTCTTCTCGTTCGAGCCGAAGTCGAAGGTGAGCCGCAGGAGCGGGTTGCCCCAGACGTCCCGGTAGGTCGGGTCGAGCGACAGATAGTTGCCCCGGTAGGACAGGTTGTCGTGCAGTCCGATGAGCTGCATCGAGCGGGTGTAGTAATGAGCCACCGACTTCTTCCACGCCGAGCCCCACGCGGGCGTGCCGGGCGGCGTCGGCTGATATGTCAGCGGGCCCCACCCCATCCCCATTGCCTGGATGATGGCCCCGCCGATGAAGCCGAGTCCGCTGTGGTCGAAGTTGTCGCCCTGGAAATCCGCGATGGACGTGCAGACCGCGCCCGCGCCCATGAACGGGTTGGTGACGACGTCCTTGTCGAAGTTGAGGGGTACGTAGGGCAGGCCGCCGTGCCAGGAGTAGTTCTTGCCCACCACTCCGGTGCTGGTCGCGGGATCGTACGGCTTGCCGATGCCGGAGACCAGGAGGAGGTGAGCGTTCCCCCACGTGAACGCCGTGAGCAGGATGAGGTCGGCAGGTTGCTCCAGCTCGCGCCCCTGGGCATCGATGTACGTCACGCTCGTCGCCCGGTTGCCGCTCACGTTGATACGGGTGACGGCGGCGCGCGTGCGGATTTCGAAGTTGCCGGTCTTGAGCGCCGCCGGTAAGGTCGTCGTCTGCGGCGTCGACTTGGCCGACACCTCGCACGCGTAGTTCATGCAGTAGCCGCAGTACAGGCACGGGCCGAGCGTGACGCCGTCGGGGTTGGTGTAGGGCCGGCTCATCTGCGCAGCCGGCACCGGGAACGGGTGATACCCGAGGTCCGTGGCCGCCTTCGCGAACAGCGTCTCACCGTAGGTGCGCGCGAGCGGCGGGTTCGGGAACTCGCGCGCCCGCGGCCCCTCGAAGGGGTTGCCGCCCGGCTTGATCGTGCCCTTGACGTTGCCCGCGGTCCCGGAGAGCCCGCAGGTGTACTCGAACCGATCGTAGGAGGCCTCGAGGTCGTCGTACGTCATCGGCCAGTCCTCGATGGTGGAGCTCTCCGGGATGGCCTGGGCGCCGTATCGCTCGATCGTCCTGGTCCGGATCTTGAAGTCCCAGGGCGTGTGCCGCCAGGTCCAGCCGGCCCAGTGAAAGCCCGCGCCCCCGACGCCCTCGCCCCACGGGAACGGCCCGTGACGGCGCATCGGCCGCGCGGTCTCGCGGTAATCGTTGCGAAAAGTGAGCGTGGTGCGGGAGAGGTTCTCGAACAGCTCGAGCTGACGGTCGTACTTGAGCTGATCGTGCATCTGCGGCAGCGCGAAGTCCGCCTGATTCCGATCCCCGCCCCGCTCGAGCCCGACCACCTTCAGGCCCGTCTGCGCGAGCTCCTTGGCGAGAATGCTTCCCGCCCACCCGACGCCGATGGTGACCACATCCACGGGTTTCAGTCTCGTCGCCATTGCTCCCTCCTCGAGATCCAGTCGCACCGGAGGCCGACCCGGCCGGTGCGCCGACAGTACGCGTGTCGTGCGAGCGACCCTGTCGCCTCGGCCGTCGCGTCCGCGCCGCCTTGCTTCTGGGGCTGTCGACCGGCCAGCACGGTTGCGCGTCGACCGAGGTGCGTCCGCATCCCGCTAGATGAAGAACGTCGACTGCGGCGGCGTGCCACTTGCCACGCGGGCATCGCCGGACGGCGCAGGCGGCGCGGTCGTCCGGGGGGCATCGCCGGCCTCCGACCGCCGGTGGATCGCGTGTCCGTGCTCGTCGAGCGGGACCCGCGCCTGCTGGAGCGCTCGAATGTCGACGGGTTCGACCGTGTAGGGCTCGTTCTTCCCGATCGTAGTGGTGTAGTTCGCCGGAACGCCGGGAAAGCCGACGAGCTTCCAGCCGACCATGTCACGGTTCCCGCCGTAGGCCGGGTCCGAGAAGAACCCATCCCTGGTGTCGGTGAGAAGTTGCCCGAAAAACGCGGCGCCCGGGACCTCCTCCAGGTTCACGTCGCCGGAGATCCCCTGGAGGCCCTTCAGCACCTCGTCCTGAGTGGCCGCGTCGAGCTGCGCGAACCGCTTGCCGTACTTGGCCTCGCAGTAGCGATTGGCGGCAGCAATGCCGGCCCGATACACCTGGGGCGGCGTCAGCGGCGACTGGTAGCCCTGGAACGCGGTCGTGGCGCCGAACGGCCCCTGATTGTAGAACCGCGAGCCCGATCCGTAGTCGGTCGCCAGCACGCGGTCGATGAAGTACGGGACGTCGGCCTCGAGCGCGCCCGGCCCCAGCTCGTCCTTCGGAATCAGTCGGGCGACGGCGGCTTCGATGAACTCGGTCTCGGTCGGGTTGAAGAAGGTGTACGCCTTCTCGAGCGCGCCGAGGTTGGCGGCGGGACGCACGTCCGGGTGAGCGTGCAACGCTCCGGCAGCGGCCTCGCGGCTTCCGGCCGCGGCCACCGCAGTGGCCAGCAGTGCCAGGAATTCACGCCGATCAAGCATGTCGGACCTCCTCTCTCCATCCCATGCGCGTCTGTGCGCGGCCGCGCGGAGGAGCTCGGGCGAGATCCGCAGCTACCCGAGCGGCCTGGGTTGTCAAAAGCCGCATCGTCACACGGCGGCCACGGGGCGGGTGAAGGTGGCAGACCGGCCCGCGGGCTCTCGTGAGCGATGACGGCAGCGAGGGAGCTCGGCGTCGGGGCCGACGGCCGGGAGGGGAACGAGCCGATGGGCCGAGAGGACGCCCAGCGAGCGCGTAGGCGCCGGCAACCACCTTTCTAGCTTCTCGTGCGACCTGCGTGGGCACTGCCAAGGACCTCAATCCCCCGCCCGCGAAAGTGCGCCGACTCTACGCCGCGGCCCGCCAAAGTGTCAACCCGAATCTTCCGCAAACCGACGCCGTGCGGCCGGCTTGCTCCCCAAGCCGCGCTCTCGTATCATCCCGGCTCATGATGTTTCGCCAGATTCGTGACCTGCGCGTCGAGAGCTTCCGCCCGCTTGTTCCGCCGGCAATCCTCCTCGAAGAGTTGCCGCTGACGGAGGAGAGCGCGGCCACCGTGGCCCGTGGCCGCGAGGATATCGTGCGAGTCCTGACGGGAGCGGACGACCGGCTCCTGGTGATCGTCGGCCCCTGCTCGATTCACGACCCCCGGGCCGGGCTCGACTACGCCCGGAGCCTCGCGGCCCTGGCCGCCGACCTAGGCGAGGATCTCTGCGTCGTCATGCGCGTCTACTTCGAGAAGCCGCGGACCACCGTCGGCTGGAAGGGGCTCATCAACGATCCGCATCTGGACGGCAGCTTCGCGATCAACGAGGGCCTGCGGCTGGCGCGGCGTTTCCTCCTGGACGTGACCGGGCTCGGGCTCCCCACCGGCTGCGAATTTCTCGACCCCATCTCGCCGCAGTTCATCTCCGATCTGGTCTCGTGGGGAGCGATCGGGGCGCGCACGACCGAGAGCCAGGTGCACCGTGAGCTGGCGTCGGGGCTCTCGATGCCCGTGGGGTTCAAGAACGGCACCGATGGGGGCGTCCAGATCGCGATCGATGCGATCCGCTCCGCCGCGCACCCGCACTGCTTCCTCGGCGTCACCGAGCAGGGGCTGGGCGCAATCGTCGCGACCCGCGGGAACCGCGACTGCCACGTCATTCTCCGAGGCGGACAGAGCGGACCGAACTACGACGCGATCAGCGTCCAGAAGGCGGCGGAGATGCTCCGGGCCGCCGCGCTTCCGGCCCGGCTGATGGTCGACACGAGCCACGGCAACAGCGAGAAGGACTACCGAAAGCAGCCGAGCGTCGCCCAGGACATCGCTGACCAGATCGCGGTCGGGGAGACCGCCATCTTCGGCGTGATGATGGAGAGCTTCCTCGAGGACGGCCGCCAGGAGCTGACGGACCCCGCGACGCTCCGCTACGGCCAGAGCATCACGGATGCATGCATGGGCTGGGAGATGACCGTGCCCGTGCTCCAGGCCCTGTCGCGCTCCGTTCACGCCCGCCGCGCCGCGAGGCGCTCAGAGGGCAGCTCCGCCCCCCTTTCGAACGTCCCCGCAGAATAGGTTGCACCGGCGGGGCCGGCGCAATGACCTGGCGCCCCGGGGGAGGGCTCGTAAGGGGGCCGTCGAGGCCCTCTCCGAGTTCATGGCAGGGTGGGAAGGAACGCGCAGGCTGCTCAAAAAGGTCCAGCTGCGAGGCGGCGCCCGAGAGCCGCGCGCGAGGCGTACTCCCTGTACGTTGAGCGGGCGGCCGAGGGCGCCAACGAAGCAGATGGGCCTTTTTCAGCAGCCTGCTAGACCACCTCGAAGAGGCCGGCAGCGCCCATCCCTCCGCCAATGCACATCGTGCAGACGACGTACCGAGCGCCGCGCCGCTTGCCCTCGAGGAGCGCGTGGCCGACCATGCGGGCGCCACTCATGCCGTAGGGGTGGCCAATGGCGATCGCGCCGCCGTCGACGTTCAGCTTCTCCATTGGGATGCCGAGGCGGTCGCGGCAGTAGACCACCTGAACGGCGAACGCCTCGTTGAGCTCCCAGAGGTCGATGTCGTCCATCGTGACGCCGAAGCGCTCCAGGAGCCGCGGCACGGCGAAGACCGGGCCGATTCCCATCTCGTCGGGCTCGCACGCGGCAACCGTGAAGCCCCAGAAGATCCCGAGTGGGGTGATGCCGCGCCGCTCGGCGAGCGCGGCGTCCATCACGACGCAGGCGGAGGCGCCGTCGGACAGCTGGCTTGCGTTGCCCGCGGTGATGCAGCCCTTCTCGCCCCGCACCGGCGCCAGGGCGGCCAGCCCCTCGAGCGTCGTGTCGGGCCGATTGCCCTCGTCCTTGGTGAGGGTCACCTCTTCCTCGCGGATCTCGCCGGTCTGCTTGTCCTGGACGAGCTTTCGGGTCGGCAGGGGAACGATCTCGGCGTCGAAGCGCCCCGCCTGCTGGCCGGCCGCTATCCGCCGCTGACTGACCAGAGCATAGGCGTCCTGGGCTTCCCGAGAAATGTAGTAGCGCCGGGCCACTACCTCGGCGGTATCGATCATCGGCATGTAGAGCTCGGGCTTGTGCTCGTCGAGCCAGGATTCGTGGAGCCGGTGGGTGTTGAAATGCTCATTCTGGACCAAGCTGATCGACTCGACTCCGCCGGCGACCATGATCGGGACCTTGTCCACGATAACCCGGTGCGCGGCCATCGCGATTGCCTGCATGCCCGAGGAGCAGAAGCGGTTCACGGTGACGCCGCCCGTCGTGACGGGCAGTCCGGCCCGGAGCGCGGCCTGCCGGGCGATGTTCTGGCCCGTGGCGCCCTCCGGAAGCGCGCACCCCAAGATCACGTCCTCGACCTCGCCGGGCTCGATACCCGCGCGCTGAACCGCATGGCTGATGACGTGGCCAGCGAGCGTGGCGCCGTGGGTGTTGTTGAAGGCCCCCCGGTACGCCTTGCCGATGGGGGTGCGCGCGGTCGAGACGATCACGGCCTGGGGCATGGCTCACCTCTCCTCGTGGATGTGTGGCGTCCTTGTATCATACGCTCGGACCGCGGGCACGGGCCGGCTGGGAGGCACGCGTTCTCGCGGTGCCTCCGAATACCGGACCGCACCGCCGTGATTCCGGCCACCCCGCGAGCGCGGGTATCCCCTGGGCAGGAGCGAGGCGCCGACGGACGGCTCCGCCGGAGAACGCCCGGCGATCACGGCTGCTTTCGATAGTCGCGGTGCCAGAGCGCCAGATACTCCGTCGCGTTGCGGCGGATCTCCTCTAGCTCTTCCGGGGCCATCTGCCGCACCGGCTTGGCGGGAACGCCCATGACCAGCCAGCCCGCGGGGACGACCTTGCCCGGAGGCACGACGGCTCCCGCCCCGACCTGTGCGCCTTCTTCCACGACCGCGCCGTTCAGCACCACCGCCCCGATCCCGACCCGAGCGTTGTCCATGATGGTGCAGGCGTGGACGACCGCGCGATGGCCGATGGTGACCCCGGCCCCGACGACGCACGGGAACTGGGGCGTGACATGGAGGACGGAGTTATCCTGCACGTTCGAGTTTCGGCCGACCTTGACGTAGTTGTCCTGATCGCCGCGCAGCACGGTGAACGGCCAGATGCTCACTCCCCCCTCGATGATGACGTCGCCGATGATCTCGGCGGCGGGATCGATGTACGCCTCGGGATCGATGCGTGGTCTGCGGCCGGGCACTTCTCGGATCATCGCGGCTCCTTGTCCAGTGGCGACGAGTCTACGCGTCCGGCCGCGCCCAATGCCCTGGGCCCGCGCCGCCCCCCTCGCCGTCTCGCCAGGCCGGCGGTTGGCGACCCGGGCACGTCTCAGACGATGACTATCTATTGATCGCACAGAATGCCCATTTCTTGTGGCCGCTCTTGGCCCCTATGGATGAACGTCGTGGAATTCACGCCCGACGACGACATACACCACGCCGTCGGCTACCGCTGGTGAAGAGGAAAAGAACTTCCCCGAAGAATGGCTCTCGCCGTTTCGAGCACCGGCTCCGCCGGCGCAATCGATCTTGGGGGAGGCTTCGGAGGGGGCCGTCGAGGCCCTCTCCGATCGCCTAGGATGGGCTCCGTTTCCGAGATCCCCAGAGGTACACGACGATGCACAACACCGCCAGGCCGACGAGCGAGATGACCACGCTGATGACACCAACAAAGCGAATCAGGTCGGAGAAGAAACTGAAAACGTCCTCAAGGATCGCCATCCCGCCATCCTACGCCCGTCCTTGTCGCCCAACCTGGTCGTTGAGGCGTGAGGAGAGCTTACGCGGGTTGGTGATCCCGATCAACACTGAACCAAGACCGCATGGTCACGTGGATTGCGAAACTCTGGCCGGTGTAAGGAGGGGATCACGATCCGAGGCGCGGCCGAGGTCATCGCTGAGTGGTGCGGCATCGAGGGGTACCCACCAAAATTCTGGCCGGTGGGCTGGAGGCTGACTCGGGGTGGTGGGGCTGCTCCGGAATGGGCGACAATGCTCGCTGGCCGGGCGTTACTCCGGCGGCTATCGGCACCGGGCACGCGGGACCGTGCATCCCCGCCCTTCTGGTGGGCCTGTCCCGGTGCAGCTTCACCCGGATCGAGTTCGAGAGTCCGCAGCGAGCGCCCTCGATGGTACCAGGCCAGTCCCCGCCCGGCAGCGTCAGGAAGAGCCCTCCGTCCGCCTCGTGCAGTCCAATCCAGTAGCCGGGAGCAACGTCGGGCCCGAGGCGCGGCCGGCTTCCGCACATCGTCCCGGAGGCCGGACGCCGCAATCCGCTCAACGTCGCGAAGTATGTGAGACCACCGGCTTCGTGTGGAGACGCGTGGGCGGCGCGTCGTCGTGCTCGGCGATGGCCGCGCGCCGGTCGGGGTTCACGCCCGCGTGTCGGGGGCGCCCCGATCCGCGGCCAGGCCGGCCGGCGACTCGAGCGATGCCGGGTGCCGCTTGCCATGCGCCAGCTCGGCGTTGATCTCGGCGCCGACGAGCAGGACGAAGCTATTGAGGTAGAACCAGAAGAGCAAGAGGATCACGCCCCCGATCGACCCGTAGGTCTTGTTGTAGTCGGTCAAGTGCGTGACATAGAGCCGGAAGGAGAAGGACACGACGAGCCAGCCGACGACGGCGAACGTGGCGCCGGGTGCGATGTCGCGCCACCGCTGGCTGACCGAGGGCGCCAGGTAGTAGACGAGGGCGACCGCCGTGAGCACGAAGAGAATGACGACTGGCCAGCTGGCCACCTGCCATAACCGTGCGAAGACTTCGCCCAGCCCGAACTGCGCCGCCACTTCCTCGCCCACGGCGGGTCCGATGATGAACAGGACGAGCGCGGTCACCGTGAAGACCGAGAATCCGACGGTCAGCCCGATCGCGATCAGGCGGCGCTTCCACCAGGGACGGGGATCGGGGACCTCCAGCGCGAGGGTGAGCGCGCTCATGACCGACACCATCCCGAGTGACGCCGTCCAGAGGGACCCGAGGACGCCGAGCGACAGGAGCTTCAGATTGGCCCCCCGCACCACCTCGTGAAGGATGCCCTCGATCAGCGTCACGGACTCCGATGGCAGGACCTGCGCGGCATACGTGAGCAGCTCCTCCATCAGATTCTCGGTCGGGAGGAGGCCGAAGAGCGCGGTGAGGAACAGGAGACCGGGGAACAGCGCGAACACGAAGTAGTAGGAGAGGCTGGCCGAGCGATCGATGACGTCGTGTTCCCAGATGCGATCGTAAACCCGGCCGGCCAGGCGCGTCAGCCCATGCCCTCCGCGTCGCACCCCGTCGAGGACTCCTGGTCGTGGACCGGCCCGGACCGAACCGTCGCGCATTGCTCGAATGACCCATCAACGAAGTGCCGAGGGTCGCTACAGCCTAGACCCCCACGTGAGCCGATCGCAAGGGAAGAGTTCGTGCAGTCGCCATCCGGTCGCGCACGTGATCGCGTATCCTCTCCCCTCGGATGGACTCTCCCTGCGAGTCACCGACACCGGGAGAAGGCGCGTGCCCCGTCCGCGGCGGGACTTTGACGGGCGGGCGTGGCCGTCACTGACCAGGACCGCGGAAACCGGAACCGCCCCAAGGAGCGCATCATCGCCGCCATGGCCATACCGAGGGCTGCCAGCGCCGTCATCATCGGTGGCGGCGTGGTGGGCTGCAGCATCGCCTACCATCTGGCGCACCGCGGCCTGCGCGATGTCGTCGTCGTCGAGCGCGAGACGGTCGGCGCCGGCGCCACCAGCAAGGCGGCGGGGGGGATCCGCGCCCAGTTCTCCACGGAGACGGAAGTTCGCGTCTCCCTGGAGGCCATCCGGGCCTTCGAGACCTTCCGGGAGGAGTTCGGCGTCGACATCGGCTACCGGAAGATCGGCTACCTGTTCCTCGTGTCGAACGAGGAGGATCTGCGCGGGTTCACGGAGCGCATGGCGCTCCAGCGGCGCCTCGGGGTCGACGTGCGTCTCCTCACGCCCACGGAGGCGCAGGAGCTGGTGCCGGCCTTGCGCGTGGATGACCTCGTCGCCGCCGTGTGGGGGCCGCAGGACGGCATGGCCGGTCCCGCGGAGGTCACGAACGGCTTCGCCCGGCGAGCGCGCGAGTTCGGGGCGCGGATCATCGAGGGGCTCGACGTGACCGGCATCGAACTCCAGGCCGGCCGAGTGCGCGCGGTTCGGACGGCGGAGGGGCTCATCTCGACGCCGCTGGCCATCAACGCCGCGGGGCCGGCCGCCGCGCGCGTGGGACGCCTGACGGGTCTCGACCTCCCCGTCCACCCGCGCCGCCGTCACATCTTCTTCACCGAGCCGTTTCCGGAGATGCCGGGGCCTGTGCCCCTCACGACCGATCTCGCCAGCGGCCTCTACTTCCGCAAGGAGATGGAGCAGGTCCTCCTGAGCCCGGGCGACGTCGAGGACGTCGGGGACGATTCGAGCGCCGCCGTCGACTGGAGCAAGGTGGAGAGCGCGGTCCAGAAGGCCGTGCACCGCATCCCGATCATCGAGAGCGCCCGCATCGCCGGGGGCTGGGCGGGCCTCCGTCCGCTCACGCCTGACGATCATGCCATCATCGGGCCGGCGCCGGGCGTCGAGGGGATGTTCCTCGCCGTGGGCTTCGGCGGCCACGGCTTCCAGCACTCGCCGGCTACGGGCCGCTACCTGGCGGAGTGGATCCTGGATGGCAGGCCGTCGCTGGACCTCTCGCTCTTCGATCCGGCGCGCTTCGCCGGGAGCCGGGCGGCCGCGCCCGCCCGGGGGCCGGACGCGGAGTAGCGGCAGTCGCTCGTCCCTCGTCGACATCCACTGGCCGGGCACCGCGAGCGAGGGCGCCGTCAGCCTGGCGATGTCGCTACCGACGTGGCGTATACTGCGCCGGATTCCCGAGGAGGCCAGCATGGAGACGAAGGCCGCCGTCTTTCGCACGGTGCACCAGCCGCTGACGATCGAATCCGTCGAGATCGACAAGCCGTGGGGCCGCGAGGTCGTCGTTCGCACCGCGGCGACCGGCGTCTGCCACAGCGACCTGCACGTCGTCGACGGCGTCGGGAGATTTCCGCTGGATCGACCGTACGTCCTCGGGCACGAGGGCGCCGGCGTCGTCGAAGCCGTGGGAGCCGAGGTGACCACGGTGCGCCCCGGCGACCACGTGGTCGCCTGTCTCTCCGGCTTCTGCGGCAGCTGCGCGCAGTGCCTCGGCGGCCACCCCAACCTCTGCACCGGCGGCGCCGTCACCCGCCCGGAAGCGGCCGCGCCGCGGCTCTCGCAGAACGGCGAGCCGATCCGTCAGTTCATCGGGATCAGCAGCTACGCCGAGCGCATGCTGCTGCACGAGAACTCGATCGTGAGGATCGATGCCGACCTGCCGCTGGACCGCGCCGCGCTCGTGGGGTGCGGGGTGCTCACCGGGGTGGGTGCCGCCCTTCGGACCTCGGGGCTGGAGGCCGGGCAGAGCGTCGCCGTGTTCGGCTGCGGCGGCGTGGGACTGGCGATCGTCCAGGGGGCGCGCATCGGCGGCGCCAGCCAGATCATCGCGCTCGACGTGTTCGATGGGAAGCTGGAGATGGCGAAGCGCGTCGGCGCCACGCACGTCGCAAACACGTCGAAGGACGACCCCGTCCAGGCCGTGCGCGCGCTCACCCGGGGCGCCGGCGTCGATCACGCCTTCGAGGCCGTCGGCAATGCGACCCTCGTGCGACAGGCCATCGAGAGCCTGGCCATCCGCGGCACCGCCACCATCGTCGGTGTCCTGCCGCCCGACGCGATGATCGAGTTCCCCTGGATGGCCATCCGGCCGGAGTGCCGGGTGCAGACCTCTCGCATGGGCTCGAACCGCTTCCGCGTCGACATCCCCCGGTACCTCGAGTTCTACCGCCAGGGCCGGCTGCTGCTCGACGAGATGGTCACCCGCCGCGGGCGGCTCGACGACATCAACGAGGCGTTCCGGGCGATGAAGGCCGGCGAGGTCGCGCGCACGGTGCTGACGTTCGACTGAACGGCGCTCGAATGCGGTCAGCTGGGAATCGTCGCGCGCAGCCGCTTCGCCGCTTCCACCATCACGGCCATCTTCGCGAACGCGACGTCGTGCGGCACGTACTTCATCCCGCAGTCGGGAGCGAGGACGACGCGCTCCGGCGTGACGTAGGGCAGGGCGCGCTTGATGCGCTCCACGATCGTCTCCGGCGTCTCGATCGCCGGGTCGTTCAGGTCGAGGCAGCCGACCATGATGGTCTTTCCGTCGAGCTTGGCGAGGACCGAGCAATCAAGCTTCGCCTGTGCCGTCTCGATCGACACCTGGTCGACCGGACAGCCGGCCAGCTCCGGCAGGAACGAGTAGCCGGACGGCCGCTGGTGGATGATGGCGGCATAGCCGAAGCAGATGTGCACGGCGGTGGTGCCGGTGACGCCCTCGAGCGCCCGATTGAGCGCCTTCAGCCCGAACTGCCGCGCGCTCGCTGGTCGCGCCTGCAGGTAGGGCTCGTCGACCTGGACGATGTCGGCACCGGCGGCGAAGAGGTCGCGGATCTCCTCGTTCACCGCGACGGCGTAGTCCATCGCCGCCGCTTCCTCGCTCGGGTAGTAGTCGTTCTGCGCTTGCTGCGCCATCGTGAATGGGCCCGGTACGGTCATCTTGATCGGGCGGCTCGTGTGCGCACGCAGGAAGCGCACGTCCTCCACCTCCACCGGATGGGTACGGCGGACCGGTCCCACGATGCGGGGGACGGGGTTGGGATGGCCCGAGCGGTCGAGCGCCGTGCCGGGGTTGTCGAGGTCCACGCCCGCGAGCGCGGTGGCGAAGCGGTTGGAGTAGCTTTCGCGCCGGATCTCGCCATCGGTGATGACGTCGAGCCCGGCCGCCTCCTGGGCCCGGATTGCCAGGAGCGTGGCGTCGTCCTGCGCCGCGCGAAGCCACGGCTCGCTGACGCGCCACAGGTCGCGGGCCCGCACCCGGGGCGGGAAGCGGCCGGCCAGCCGCGCGCGGTCGATCAACCACTCCGGCTGCGGGTAGCTGCCGACGAGCGTGGTCGGAAAGAGCATCGCCGCGCGCTCAGCGCGCGCCGCCGGCGGCCGTCCGCTGCGTGTCCCGCCCGGTGGCACCGCGCTGCATCTCCGCGTCAGCGTCGCGGATGTGCGCGAACAGCGAAGACGCGGCGATGTCGTTGGCCACGGCAGAAATAGTTGTGCCTGACGTTGACGATTGTCAAGTCCCCCAACGAAGTGGCAGCGGGATCAGAGCCCTCGCCAGTAGCGGCGTCCGTCCAGACGCACGACCCGACCGAACCCGGGCGCCGGGAAGTGTCCAGCCGCCACCAGGATCTCTTCCCGCTCCAGCCGATCGAGCAGCGCGCGTCGTGTCTGGCGCGTCAGCTCTGGATCCATGTCGGCGCGAGAGCACCAGTCCGGCTCCTCGAACTGCACTGGGGTGTGGGCGGCGTCGCCGAGGATGAGCGCGCGCTGGCCCTGGGAGGTGATGAGGAGGCTGACGTGCCCGGGCGTGTGGCCGGGCGTGGGCACGGCGGTCAGCTCGCGCGTGATGCTGTGCTCGCCGTTCAGGAACTCGATCAGGCCGAGCGGCTCCAGCGGCCACACGCAGGTCGGCGCGTTGGGAAAGCGCTGGGGCTGGACGTCGGGCTGGTGGCACGCATCCCAGTCCTTCGCGCTCATCCAGTATCGCGCGTTCGGAAAGGTCGGCACCCACCGCTCCCCCTCCCGCCGCCCGTTCCAGCCGACGTGATCGCGGTGGAGATGCGTCATCACGACCATGTCGACGTCGTCCGGCCGCACGCCGTTGGCCTCGAAGTCGCGCAGGAGCTCGCCCCAGGGGACGTCGGGCGTGTCGGCCGGCCGGGGGCCGAGGCCGGTGTCGACGAGGATGGTCTGTCCCGCGGATCGGATCAGGTACGAGCCGAGGTTGAAGCGGACCTTGTGCTCGTGGGTAAGGTGGGACTCGTGGGCGGTCCATTGCTCGTCGGGAATGGTCGGGAAGAAGTTGCAGAGGTCGAACTCGAGCAGGCCGTCCGACAGCGCCATGATCTCGACGTCGCCCACGCGGATGATGTTCTTCTTGGCCACGTGCGTCTCCTTGTGCGCCGAATTAAACCGAGGGTCAACCCGGCGAGGTGGGGTGAATGAAGAGGAGGCAGCGGTGACTACAGAAGCCGAGCTCAAGCAGCAGGCCCGCGACTATTTGAGAGCCCGGGGCACCCTGGTGGCGCCGGCGGTGATCCGCGAGCGTGTGGCGGCGGCCTTCACGGCGCTGGACGCCGTTGTCGATGCCATCCCGGCCGTCAGGGCTGCCGCGGTGGGCATCCGGGGCGAATGGACGATCCAGGAGATCGTCGACCACCTCGTCGAGACGCATCGCCCGGGCCTGGACGAGCTGCGCTGCCTTCTGGCCGGCCGCCGGCCACCGGGTGCGCCGATTCCGGCCACCCTTCAATCCAAGGCGCCGCTGTTTCGGCCCTGGCCCTGGCTCCGCGCCGAGCTCCGGCGGGTCCACGCCGACATTGTCCAGGCGCTCGAGCGTGTGCCTGCGGATTTCGAGACCGACGTCCGGGCACCGCTCGTGATGGTCGTGAGCGTGCCTCGCGAGGACGGGAGCACCGAACCGCTGCACTGGGTCGAGGAGCTGGACTGGAGAGCCTACGCCATCGTTTGGCGCCTGCACGTGCTCGATCATCTCAAGCAGGTCAAGAAGGTCCTGACCGCGACTGCCGAGGGCTCGTCGTGACCTCGGATGTGGCGCTCGAGCCGTCCGCGGGGTAAGTCTCAAGGCCACTCAGACCCAGGTGAACGCCAGACGCCAGCACCCAGCGACGGCCGCCGCGACACTCACGGCGAGCGGCCACTGGATCCAGGGGCCTGGTACGCGACACACCGTGAGGGCAGCGACAACGCCGAGCGCGCCGCCGGCCAGGAGCCCGAAGAGGTGCGCCAGCAGATCCGAGCGCGGACCGGTGCCCATGAGCCCAAGGAGCGCCAGGCTGGCGGCTATCGCCATCCACGGCTTGCCTTCGAGCGACCTCGCCCGCCGACGCCGGACGAACTGCAGGCCGGCAAGAATTCCAATGGCGCCGAAGCTCGCCGTGGACGCGCCCGCCGAGACGTGGTGCGCCCCGTACACCAGGGCCGTGAGCGCATTGCCGCCGGCGCCGGCCAGCAGGACCAGCCCGCATGCGATGCCGGGCCCGAGCGATCGCCCCACGGCCGTGATCAGGAGGGTGCCGGCGACCGCGTTGCCGAGGACGTGGACGAGATCGTGGTGCAGCGTGAGCGCCGTGACCGTCCGCCACCATTCGCCGCTCAAGATTGCCTCGGCGGAGGCGCTGCCGCGCTCGAACCAGACGACGCCGGGCTCCCACGGCCCCGTGATCGCGAAGAAGCCGACGAGGATCGCCGCGACGACCGATCCGATCCAGGTCTCGGCATAGCGGAGTGGTTCCGCGGCGACGGGTCTCTCGGCGCGATTCTCGTCGTCGTAGGCGCGGAGCACGCCTGCCGCACCGGCCACATCCGAAGTGGGGACGATCAGCGCCCATCCGGCGTCGGTTTCCTCCATTCGGAAGGCGAGCCCGCTCGCGGCCAGAACGACCGACCACTCCTGAGCCAGGGACGGGTTTGGCGTCACCCGCACGATGTCTTCGCCCGGTTCGTCAGCGCTCACCCGAGAACATTATCCTCGCCCAGCGCCTCGCGATGGCTGGGTCTGTGCCCGTCTCCCAGCCGATCCTCCGCCTCCCTGTTCGGGCGCCAGCGACCGTCCGTCCACCGCGCAACTGCCGCTCGTCCAGTGGCCGCTGCCGGCGTGATATCGTGTCGTCAGCCATGAGCGACCATGACGAACAGCTCCTCCGGGGCGCCTATACGGCCTTCAACGCGCGGGACATCGACGCCGTCATCGCGGTGATGCATCCCGACGTTGATTGGCCCAACGCCATGGAGGGCGGGCGAGCACGAGGGCACGCCGAGGTTCGCGCGTACTGGACGCGACAGTTTACCCTCATCGACTCCCAGGTCGATCCCCAGCGCTTCAGGCGGGAAGAGGATGGGCGCATGGCGGTCGACGTTCATCAGGTCGTGCGAAGCTCGGATGGCACGCTGCGCTCCGACCGTCACGTCATCCACGTCTATACCATCCGCGACGGCCTCATCGAGCGGATGGAGGTGGTCGACCAGTCGACGGCGTCGCGGCCCGGACTGTCGTCATCGCGGCGGTAGTCCGGCGGGCCCGGGGGCCGGGGCGGCTACTGCGCGTGCCGCCGCGCGATGACCCGTCCGGATCGTGGCCACCTCGAGGAGCGACGACGGGACGGGAACGCGCTCTCGACCTTGCTAGTCCTGTGCGGCCGCCAGAGGGCGTTTGGCCGGGCTGGTCACGACACCGTGACGGTCTCGCGACACATTGACCGGACCGGATAGCTGGTAATCGGGCATTCACGGCCGTATCGCCTGATCGGCACCGAGCATGCTAGGAAGCGTACCGAGCTCAGGCGTCGGCCCCCGGTGGTCTTATCCAGTGGGTGCTGGGCGTGCCGTTGCCGGGTCGGTTGTTGTCGGAAGTCCACACGCTGCCCCAGCGGGGGAGAAGCTGTCAACCCCGGGGAGGAGCCGTCGCACCCGGGAAAGCCGTCAAAGGAGGCGCGCAATGAACACGGGCGTGGCAAGCAGCTCTGCGAAGCGAGCATTGACCGGAGCGATCGGTATTTCACTCATCGCGCTGACGACGACCTCGTGCGGCACCATGACCGGTGCGGCCGTCGGCGCGGGGGCGGGGGCGGCCGTCGGCGCGGGCACCGGGTATGGAGCGGGGAAGGGAGCCCTCATCGGGACGGGCGTTGGGGCTGCGGCCGGCGCGATCTATGATTTCACCAAGAAGAAGTGAAGAGGGAGGACACCATGACGACGTGGGCACGCGCATCGACGATAGCCGCCGCGGTCGGTCTGCTCTGGAGCGGCGCGGTCCTGGCCGCGGATACCAAGGCCATGGACTGCGATAAGAGCAAGACCCCACCGGTCCTGGCCGGGACGGTCACCAGGATCGACCAGGCGAAGAGCACCGTCACGCTCAAGGAAACCAACGGCACGATGCATGAATTCCAGGTGTCGAAGGAGACGCTACAGGACTTGAAGGTCGGCGACTCGCTCGAGGGCGCGCTACGGGCGAACCCCAACTGTAAGTAGCGCGCCGGCAATCGAACAGCCCAGCGCGTCCTGAAGCCCTGACGCCACTCCATCAGGCGGTCGGCGTATAGAAAGAGTACCGGCGGCTTCGCGCAGGCCCAGTGGGTCTAGCCGTGGTGGCGGCGGTGCTCGTAGTGCGCGCGCAGAAGGTCGGCGCCGAAATCGTTGCGCGGGTCGTGCCACACCGAGTGGATGTGGTTGGCACTATTCTGGGTGTTGTCGTACTCGATGAGCACGGTGGGCCCGTGCAGCCGATAGTAATGCGGCTGCGCCGGGTCCACCGGCCCCGCCCACGCGAAATGGATGGCGTCGAGGCCGGCCTCGCGGATCTCCCGCAGCTTCTCGTCGGCCACGTCGGTTCGCATGTTGCGCGCGTAGGTCTCGATGAGGCGAACCGCGGTCATGCGCCCGTCCGCGGTCAGTTCGCCGAGGGCCACCCCCGCTGGCGCCTCGAGGAACTCGCGCCGACCCGGGCCGCTCACGATGTCGCCGAGCGACTCGGTCCCGACGACGAGGCGCCCGCGCAGGCTCGCGTCGACGGAGCGAGCGAGCGCCAGGCCGAGGTCTTGCTCGTCCCGGAGGGTGCGCAGCCCGCGGAGGGGTCCCTCGCGCACCTCGGCGGGATTGGCGCCGAAGAAGGCGGGAGTGACGGCAACCGGTCGGCCGGGGACCAGCGTGAAGTTGAGCGACAGGTGATGGCCCTCGATCCGCCAGCCCCATGGCGACTCGGGGCGCGGCGTGCCGAACACGGTCACGTAGTACCGCTCCGGATCGCGCCGCAGGCTCCCCATCGTCTCCAGCTGGCGCAGCACCTCCTCGAGCTGGATCACGTTCAGGGCCTTCCCGTAGCCGATGCCCGAGAGCGAAGCCTTCATGAGGTCGTGGGCGGCGGCGCGCCCGGCGGCGGTCAGGTCCTTGAAGGGGACGCCCTGACGGCTGCGCGGCACGTAATGCCAGTTGCGCCGCTCGGGGTCGCCGAGCGGGAACAGTCCACGCTGCCGCGTGGATCCGTCGAGGGAGCCCAGGAACGTGGCGGCGGCCCGTACCATCGCCTCGCGCGCCCCCTCGGCGGCGTGCACGCGCACGGGACCGCCGAGCGTGGCGACCGCTGCGGTGGCTGCGGCGCCCTGGACCAGGTCGCGGCGGCTCAGCATCTCGCCCGCCACGGTAGCACGACGCGCTCTCGGTGGCCAGACGGGTCGTGGCGCCATAACTCCGCTCTAAGGGGTGCCGAGGCCGGGCGGGCGGTGGTGAAAAAACGCGGGGCCGGAACGGGGTGCCCGCGGGAGCGCCGAGGCAGCGCGTGCCGCGCGTCGCCGGCTACCGAGTG
>Ga0187892_10001420_pt1 | contig 54789 bp, 43 predicted proteins | sample MA1701073metaG_FD_139345 | JGI IMG/M metagenome (GOLD analysis project Ga0187892, IMG submission 139345) | Bio-ooze microbial communities from a basaltic lava cave in the Kipuka Kanohina Cave System on the Island of Hawaii, USA - MA170107-3 metaG ...
AACGCCTCAGGCGTGCTCGTGTAGAGACAAACGTAAAGACGCCCCTCAAGAATCGAGGCCAAAGCGCGTCCCGCTGGGGGACCGCCCTTGACTTCTTGTTTCATACAAGTGGCTGGGGCTAAGGCCGCAGGCCGTGCCCCAATCGCGCCGCCGCTGGGGCAGGCTTCGCTTGGCTGTCCGTTGATAAAGTGCGCGTTACGGTCAGTCGTTGTGCGCCACTGGCTCTGCCAGTGTGAATCTCGCTCAATTGTCTAGCACTGGCAAAGCCAGTGGCACACACGCAGCAATCCAAAGCGCGTTATTCAGCGGGCAATTATCCTCGGCCACCCGGCTTGGCAATCTCTTGCAGTGCTCTTCTTAGCGACTCGATCGTCTCGGCCGAGTGGTCGTAGCAGAGACTGATCCGCAGTCGTGACGAATCCGCGGCCACCGAGGGCGCGCGGATCGCCGGCACGTAGAAACCGTGGTCTCGCAATCGTTGTGAAAGACCGACTGCCACTGCTGCGTCGCCCACGATGAGCGGAATCACCTGGCTCGTGGAATCGCCGATGTCCCAGCACTCGCGGCGGAGCCACGCGCGCAAATCGGCCGCGGCGGCGAGCAGCGCAGCTCGGCGATGTGGTTCGGCGTCTACCAGGTCCACCGCCTGATTGGCCGCGGCGGCCACGGGCGGTGGGAGCGCCGTGGAAAAAATGTAGGGACGTGCCGTGTTCACCAGCCAGTCGATCAGCGACCGGCTGCCGGCCACGAAGCCTCCGGCGCTGCCGAGCGCCTTGCTCAGCGTGCCGACGCGGACGGCGATTCGATCCTCGACCGCGAAGTGTTCACTCGCGCCGCGGCCGCATTGGCCGAACACGCCGGTGGCGTGTGCTTCATCGACCATGAGCATGGCATCGTATCGTTCGGCCAGGTCGGCCAGCTCCGGCAAGGGCGCCAGATCGCCGTCCATGCTGAAGAGCCCATCGGTCACAATCAGCCGCCGGCGATGGCCGACGGAAGATTTCAGTCGGCGCTCAAGTGCCGTGGTGTCGGCATGCGGATAAATCCGAACCTCCGCGCGCGACAGCCGGCAACCGTCGATGATGCTGGCGTGGTTCTTCTCGTCGCTGTAGATCACGTCGCCACGGCCGGCTAGCGAACCGATGGCCCCCACGTTGGCCGCGTAGCCGCTGGCAAAGACCAGGGCCGCCTCTGCGTGCTCGAAATGCGCGAGCCGCTCTTCAAGCCGCCGGTGAAGCTGGCCGTAGCCGGCCAAGAGCGGACTCGCCCCCGCTCCCCAGCCCGAGGTCTTCGCCGCCTCGCGTGCCGCGTCCACAACGCGCCGGTCGGTGGCGAGCGAAAGATAGTCGTTTGCGCCGAGGTTGATAAGCTGGCGGCCGTCGGCCTGAAACTGCGCGGCATCACGGCGGTCGTGCACGAGTCGCCGGCGCCGCAGGTTGTGTCGATCGAGACGGGCGAGCTCGGCGTCAATCCATCCCAGCGGACTGGCGGCTACCCGCGCCATGCGTCAGGCTCCGCGCCGCGATCGCGATTTCACGGCCGAAGGCTTTGCCTTCTTCTTGGCTGCTTTTCGGCGCGATGCGGCCGCTCGTGGCGGCGCCGCCTTCTTCGGTAACTTTCGCGAAGCCGTCACAGGGGCTGTTCTTGTGGCGGAATCGTCCTGCGCGTCGGCCATCGCCAGGATCGCCCCGAACTCGCTGTCGCGGACCGGCTGAACCGAAAGCCGCGAGCCACGCCGCAACAGCTCCATTTGCTCAAGCGCCGCCACATTTCGCAACTCATCGAGCGCGATCGGCTGGGCGAAAATGCGCTCCAATCGGATATCGACCATCAGCCAGATCGGATTCGATGGGGTCGATTTGGGATCATGATGCATGCTATTGGGATCCCAGGCGGTATGGTCGGGATAGGCTGCGCGTGTGACGACCGCCGTGCCGACCACCGCGGTCGGCTCGGCGCTCGAATGGTACAGGAGCACCTGGTCCCCCACGCGCATGTCGTCGCGCATGAAATTGCGTGCCTGAAAGTTGCGCACGCCGTCCCAGCACGTGGTTTGATTCGGGCTGGCCGCCAGATGGTGGATGGAGAAGCACTCCGGCTCGGTTTTGACTAACCAGTGACGCTTGGAATCGGACATCCGTGAGCGCTCCGCGGCTAAGGAATGCAAATCTCCCCGTGGCCGTTGATTTTAGGTGGCGATGCGGTTACCGCAAACTCCTCTCGTGACCGGCAGGATTCGCGGCTGCGGCGAACCGAGGCGGTGTTGTTAAATTGAGCGCTCGATCACCGATCTGGAAGAACCCATGCTGCGCAGAAACCGTATCAATTGGCGGATGGGGTATTTTGAGCGGTCAGTGCTGCCTTGGGGCAAGAACGCAATCCGTGCCACCGCGTAGCTCCGCAACTGTCTATCACAGCGAGACTTCCGCGTTGGCTGCATTTTACGTTACGGTTTGGCGCGGCGGAAAAGCCGCAAGAACTCCGGCTTGTCGGCAACTATTATTTCAGCCATGACGCAACCGACGGATGCGGCCGAGCGCGTTGGAGCTGCGCCGGCGGTCGATTGGGCACGCGAGCTGGCGACACACGAGCGCTGGCTGCGAACGGTGCTGTTTGCACGGCTCGGCGATGCTCAAGCGGTCGACGACGTATTTCAAGAGGTGGCACTGGCGGCGGTGCGCCAAAAGGCACCCGTGGCCGATCCGCTCAAGGTCGCGCCGTGGCTCTACCGCGTGGCGGCGACGCAGGCACTCATGTATCGCCGGAAGTGCGGCCGTGCTCGGAATCTTCATCGCCGGTACGCCGAAAGGCAATCTGACCACCCGCCGCACGCCTCGCGCGAAGCGGACCCGCTCGAGTGGCTCGTGCTCGGGGAGCGGCGCGAACTGCTGCAGCGCGGATTGGCACGGCTGCCTAGCAGAGATCGCGAGATGTTGCTGTTGAAATATGGCGAAGACTGGAGCTATTCCCAATTGGCGGTGCATCTGGGATTGACGCATAGCGCCGTCGAGGCGCGGCTTCACCGCGCACGGCGGAAACTGCGCGACGAGTTGACGGCGGCGCAGGCAATCGAGGTCGCGTAATGACAGAATCAAATTCTCCATCCTTCACGAGCGATCCGCGCCGGCTCGACAAGCTGGCCGATGGCGAGCTCAACGAGGCAGAGCGCCGAGAGCTTCTCTTGCGGCTTGACGACGAGCCGGACGGCTGGCGCCGCTGCGCGCTAGCCTTCCTGGAAGCACAGTCGTGGGGCCGCGAGATGAAGGTTTTGGCGCGCGTTGAAGGACAGGCACATCGCGCGCCGAGCGGCCAGCAACAAGGCTCGGTCGCTCGTTCGGTCCGCCGCATGTGGCCGGACGGATCGTGGCTGGCGATGGCGGCCACGGTGCTGGTGGCGTTTGGAGTCGGCTGGGCGGCTGGGGTGCTGCCATGGCGGCCTAAAATCGGTAGCTCGGACCTTGCCGCAACGCCGAGCCGTTCGGCCGAGGTCGGCTCGCACGAGTCGCTGTCGACGCCCCAATCCGGTGATGAGGCGCTCGTCGCCGCCGATCGCGACGTGGCACCCTTAGCTCGCCGTAGCGGAACGAGCCCCTCCCTCTCGTCAGTCGACCTGACATTTGTCGGCGGGCCGGGTGGACAATCCGAACAGATCAATCTGCCGGTCATCGATTCGCGTGAGCACGACGTGCCTTGGCAGGGTGAACCGTCGGCGACCGTGCCGCCGCGCGTCCTCGACCGATTGCGGCGCCGCGGGCACGACGTACAGCAGTTTCGCGAAGCATTGAGCCTGGACCTGAACAACGGCCAGCAGGTCGTTGTGCCGGTGGAACGCGTTCAGATTCGCTATGCGGATGAATACCAGTAGGGCCTCAAGCCGAGTCAACACGCGTCACGCATCGGCTGAGCCGGGGGCGTTAGCCCCCGGAGCGGAGCAACGCAGGAGGTTAACCGCGCCTGGGACGTAGCATTGTGCGAAGCGCCTGGTCCGCATTGAGCGGCGCCAATTCATCAACAACTCGCGATCAGAAAGGAACAAGACATGCGACACAGATTCACCATGTACGCGATCGTTTGGGCGGCGCTTACCGTTGCGTCGCTCTTGGCGGTGACGACGGTCCGCGCCGACGAGCCGCGATCTAAGGACGAAGATCAGAAAAAGGAAGAGTTGACGGAGAAGCGCGACAGCGTCTCGAGCTTTTGGCTCGGGATCGGTTGCGAGGAGGTGGACGAATCGCTCCGCGCGCAGCTCGACCTGCCGGAAAATCAAGGATTGGTGGTGCACGGTGTTGCTCCCGAGAGTCCCGCGGCCAAGTCGGGCATCCGCGAGCATGACGTGCTACTCAAGGTCGGCGACAAGGCGCTGAGGAAGGTTGGCGACCTGGCCGCGGCCGTCAAGGCGGCTGGCGAGAAGGAGCTCACGATCGAGATCCTGAGAGGCGGAAAGTCGATGACGGTCACCGCCAAGCCAGAGAAACGCCCCGAGGCTAAAGGGCTTGAGCACATCTTGCCACATGGCGCCGAATGGGACGAGCTGGGACGGCTTTTGGACCGAGATTGGGGCGATGAAGTTGAACGTGGGCTGGGACTCTTGCGCCGTCGTCTGGAGCCGGGCGAGGATCGCGACGTGCTGCTCTGGCGATTTGGCCCCGGAATGCTGATTCGCGAGGCGTTTCCCGACGACCTGAGCGTGACGATCACCAAGAAGGGGAAAGAGCCGGCCAAGGTCGTGGTGGAAAAAGGAAGCGACCGGTGGGAGGCTACGAGCGATGACTTAGACAAGCTTCCGAAAGAAGTTCGTCCGCATATTGAGCGGCTGCTGGGGCGGCCACCGGGAGTAGCCTTTGTACCCAGGCCGCGACCCCCGGTTCGCCCAGAGGGGGAGGAACGGCCCGATCGCCCCGAGCGGCCGCGCCGCGCCGACAGCCCCTATCGCCCCGAGAGACCAGATGGACCAATCCCACCGGATGATCGCGGCGCGCGTGAGCGGCGATTCGAAGAGGAGGTCGAGCGCGAGGTCGAGCGGCGCCTGGCGCCGATGCGCGATCGGATTCGGGAGTTTGTGGAATCACGCCAAAAGGAGTTTGGCGCCCACGCCGAATCGCTGGAGAAGGCCCAGTCGGAATTCGAACGGCGCCTCAACGATCGCCGCGCCGAAATGGATAAAGCACTGGGCGAGCGAGCCGAGCAGCTCGAGAAACTGTTCCGCGAAAAGGAGAAGGTGCTTCGCGAGCTGCTTGAACGGCTGCCGAAGTCGACCGACGACAAGCGTGCCGACTCGGAGACGTAGCACGCGCGCACACCATGGTGCGCGTACCTGGCAGCGTTTCGCGCGGCGCGGCGGATCGGTCATGGGGGACTCCTCGACCGTGCCAATACGCCCCGAAGAGAGCGGCGACGAAGCGGCCATTGCCACCGTGCTGCGCCGTGCATTTGAGCGCGACGACGAAGCCAGGCTGGTCGACGCGCTGCGCTGCGGCGGCGAAGTGGAGCTTTCGCTGGTCGCCGAAGCGAATGGACAAGTTGTTGGGCACGTGCTCTTCAGCAAGCTGGAGATTCTCACGCCCAGCGGCACGGTGAACGCGCTAGCGCTGGCGCCGCTTGCCGTGCTCCCCGAGTGCCAGCGGCAGGGCATCGGTTCGCTGCTTGTCCGCCGTGGACTCGCACTATGCACCGAGCGCGGCCACTCGATTGTCACGGTCCTGGGAGACCCCGCCTACTACCAGCGATTCGCCTTCTCCGCCGAGAGCGCCAAGAACCTGCATAGTCCATATTCGGGCGACCACTACATGGCGCTCGAGCTGCGAACCGGCGCGCTGGCTGGACTCATGGGCGAGGTGCGCTATTCCGCACCCTTTGAATGTCTGTAGCCGCCCGGCGGGCGAACGACCGTTGCCAGGGATTTCAGTCCCTGCCTGTCGGACCATCTCGTCCCGTTATGCAGAAATCGGCGGCCGCCGGTCGGCCCAGGGGCGCGCTTGCTCGAGCTGGCTGGCAAGGCGGATTAGCGTTGCCTCGTCGCCATAGCGCGCGATGAAGTGGCTGCCGATCGGCGCACCGGCCGCGTTCCAATAGAGCGGCACCGACATCGCCGGCTGTCCCGTGATGTTCACCACCGGTGTAAACGGCACATACGCGGCGAGCTTCGCCAGGAACTCGTCGTAAGGAAGCTTCTGATCAAGCTCGCCGAGCGCCACGGGCGGACGGCCAAGGACCGGCGTCAGCACCAGGTCGTAGTTCTCCATGAAGCGTGCCATCTGATAGCTGACCGGCTGCAGGATCATCCAGGCCCCTTCCACGTCGCCCGCCGTGTGCTTTTCCTCGCGGCGCGCCAGCTCCCAAGTCCAGGGCTCGAACTGATCCTCGGGCGGGCTCTTGCCCAGCAAGCGGCGGATGTTTTTCAACACATTGCCCACCGCCGAGCACCAGATGATCATGAAGGCATCGGCGAATTGCTTGCCGTGGACGGGCGGCGATGCCTCTTCGACCACGTGGCCTAACTCCTCGCACAGTTTGCCGGTCGATTCGGCGGCTGCCACGCAGTCGGCATGCACCGCGTCGCCCAAAAAGCTCTTGGTCGTCAGTGCGATTCGCAGCCGACCGGGATCGGCGCCCACCTCTTTCAGGTAGGGTCCCTTCGCGGCCGGGGCCCACCAGCGGTCTCCCGGCACCGGTCCCATTGTGGCATCCAAGAGTGCCGCGCTATCGCGGACCGAGCGACTGACGCAGTGCTGGACCGAAAGCCCGTCGATCTCGGCCAAGGGCGCCTCGGGATTGCGACCGCGGCTGATCTTTAGTCCGAAGACGCCGCAACAGGAAGCGGGAATACGGATCGAACCGCCGCCGTCGCTGGCATGGGCCAAGGGCACGATCCGCGCTGCCACGGCCGCCGCCGCCCCACCGCTCGACCCGCCCGAGGAGATCGAGGTGTCCCAAGGATTGCGCGTGGGACCAAACAGGACCGGCTCGGTCGTGGGCAACAGGCCAAACTCCGGCGTGTTGGTTTTACCGATCACGACCAGGCCGGCGCGCTCCATCCGCTGGATGACCTCGGTCGTCAAGCTGGCCACGTTGTTGCGGAAGAAGACCGAGCCGTAGGTAAGCTTCGCCCCCTTGAGGTGGTGCAGGTCCTTGATCAAGTAGGGCACGCCGGCCAGCGGCCCGTCGAGCGTCGCACCGGCGCGCTCCAGCCCGCGCTCGTAGAGCGGCGTCACGACCGCGTTGATCTGCGGGTTGATCCGTTCGATCCTGGCAATCGCCGCCTCAACGAGCTCGCGCGCGGTCACTTCCTTGCGGCGAACCAATTCGGCTTGAGCCAGGCCGTCGAGCATGGCCAGCTCGTCAGGGGTGTCGGCCGCGGCGGCGGTCTGTTGCAAGCAAGCGGCAAGAGCAACCGCCCCGGCGCTTGCGCCCAGGAATTCTCGGCGATTCAACGGCTGCATGACGTGCTCCTACCGCGCTCGCGATTGGAAAGTCGACCATGGGAACGGTGTTGAGCATACACGCAACGCGAATCGAAAACCAGACCGCCGGGATAAACCGGCGGCTCGGGATTCGGGATGCCGGTCAAGGCTCGCGCCGCCGGGCAATGAGACGGGATCTCGAAATCGTGTACACAAAAGGTCGACGTTGAGACTCATTCACAACTCCATGCGGTACGCGCCACGAGATCGTGTATTACTTCCCGGAAAACGCCTAACACTTGCTTGACCACGCGCGCGGCGACTCTATAGTTGGCACAGCCGATCTTTGTTCCCGTCGAACTGAGCCACTTCCCTGGAGGACCCCATGCCACTTCTCACGCGCGAACAAATTGCCGGACAGTTCCTCGATGGCGCGGAAAAACATTTCGATGCCGAGATCACGCGCCTCCGCGGCGACGTCGACAATCTGCTGGCGAATTCGGTGGGCATTGACGACCATCAGCGCATCGACAACGCGCTCATGGATCTATTCACCAAGCTCGCCGCGGAAGAAGACCAGCTCGAAACCGTGCGCGCCTACCGCAAATCGCGAGGGCTGTAAGACAGGTCGCTCAATCACGTAGGGAGACCCATCGACTCCCATCGATGTCAAGCGAAGCGCGGACACACCACCTGGAGCTCTAAAGTGGTGCATCTGCGCTGCGCTTGGCGCACCCTACACGCGCTCATGCCAGTTCGCTGGCGTGCTGCTGGATCTTCGTAATCGCGGCGGCGATCTCGTGCATGTCCTCCTCGTCCCCCAATAGCGCCGGCTGCGGAATCCAGTAGGTTTCCCAGGCCGCACGCGCCGTGTTGGGAAACGCGCCGCGCAGGAACGCATGTTCGGCGACCGCTTGTTCGCCGGCGAGCCGCTTGCGATAGGAGCCGTTGCGGAACAGTTCCAGCTCGTGCACCGGCGGGTAGGCCGCCTGGTTGGGAATCCCCTCGGCTTTTAGCGCCTCGATAAACTTCGTTGTTGGAACGCCGGCGAACCGGCGCTGGTCGTAATGAAAGATGTAGGCGTAGTGCCCGTTTCGCGTCACGCGCGGGTCGAGCGTCTGGGGTGTGATGCCGGGGATTTCGCCAAGCAGCTTGTCCAACAGGCGCGCGTTGCGATGCCGCCGCGCCGTCTGCTCATCCAGCCGCGTAAGCTGGGCCGAGAGCATGGCGCCCTGCCATTCACTGAGCCGGTAGTTCGAGCCGTAGCTGAAATGGCTGTAGAACCATTCGCCAGGCAAGCGCCCGCAGTCGTGGGCCGAGCGCGCGGCGCGCTCGAACTCATCGTCGTTCGTGATGATCGCGCCTCCTTCGCCGGCCGTCAGCAGCTTGCTCTGTTGAAAGCTAAACGTCCCGGCGACGCCGAAATTGCCCACGCGGCGCCCGCGCCACTCGCTGGCGTGCGCATGGGCGCAATCCTCAATCAGCGCCAACGCGCGGTCGCGTGCGATCTCGCTGAGCCGGTCAAGATCGGCCGGGTGGCCTCCCATGTGAACGGCGATGAGCGCCTTGGTTCGCGGTGTAATGGCCGCTTCGACCAGTTCTGGTTCGACGCAGAACGTATCGTTCCGCACGTCGATCAGAACCGGCAATGCGCCGGCGAAGAGTACGGCACTGGCGGTGGCCACGAAGGTGTAATCGGGCACGATCACCTCGTCGCCCGTGCCGATCGCTAACGCCGCGATCACTACTTCGATCGCGTGCGTGCCGTTAGTGACCGCGATCGCGTGCTTCGCCTGGTGAAACTCGGCGAACTCGCGCTCGAAGGTCGCGGTCCGAGTCCCCGGCTCGCGCCACCAGGCTCGGCTTTCCAGTACATCCAAGAGCGCGCGCCGCTCACGGTCGTCGTGCTGCGGCCAAACGGGAAACGGCTTCGTTTTGGTCTTTGGGCCACCCAGCAAAGCAAGTTTTGGCATTTCACAAACTCGAAACGGAATCGCACTTGCGACGGAGCAGTCGCGAAAACGGCCGCAACCGACGGCGGTGACTCGATCTATCTCGCAGCGCCACACTTCGCGTTGCATCCAGGACGCGGATCGCCCCGTTTTTCCGAACCAATGCGAGAAGTGTATTTCGGCTGCAATTCACATTGTCTTCCGCCCGATCGCTTCCGCCACGAACGCTTGCATCGTTTCGAGCACCTCCGCGTTTGACCAAAGCTTGGCGACCTCTGGGTCGAACTGCGGCGCGTAGCGCTTGACGCGTTCCAACAGCGGCATTCGCAGGTGCCGCTTTGTCAGGCGGAATGTCTGGGGGACGATCCTGCCGAGCTGCGAAGCCACCTCGCACGCACGATCGAGAAGCGCATCGAGCTCGACGACCTCATCCACCAAGCCGCGCGCCAAGGCCTCGTCGGCCGTGTAGGTCCGGCCGGTGTAGATAACTTCCTGCAGGTGCTGCCGCGGCACGGCAAACCGCACGACTTCCAGCGCCCAGGTGGGAAAGGGGACGCCGACCAAGAGCTCGGTGAGCCCGATCTTTCCCTTGCCGCGCGCCATCAGGCGATAGTCGCAGGCGAGCGTGGAAACGCAGCCGCCGGCGATTGCGTGACCATTGACCGCCGCCACCAGCGGCTTGGGAAACTCGACCATGTGGCCGAAGAACGCGGGCAACGCCGGCATGAACGCCTCAAGATACGCCTTGCCCCCTTCGAGGATCGCCAGCAGATCGACGCCGGCCGCGAAGACCGAGCGCTCGCCGGTCAATACCACCGCTCGGGTGGGCCCGCGCGACAACTCGTCAAAGGATTGCGTCAGCGCCTCCATGAACTGCAAGTTCAGCGAGTTGCCCTTGCCCCGCGCCATGCGCAGGATGCTCACTTCGCCGCGTGTCTCAATGTCGATCATCCATTCACGCCTTTCTATGCTTCAGCACTAACACGGGGCATGTCGCCAGCCGCACGACACGCTCGGCGACCGATCCGAGCAGCATCCGCCGCAGCCCGCGGCGGCCGTGCGACGGCTGGACGATCAGGTCGGCCCCGATCCGCTCGGCGAAGGCGGTGATTTCCTCGCCGGCGTCGCCAAAGGCGATTTCGAGGCTTAGGTCCTTGTATTTCGCGTCGACCAGCCGTTCGCGCAGTGCCTGTTGGGCGTGCTTCCGGCGGCTGTCGTCGTCGATCGTGGTCCAGATCACGCCCGGCTCGGCCGGCTCGAGCACGGGCAGCACGTGAATCACGTACAGATGTGACGCATCACGTACCAATTCTCGTGCCGAGTCCACGGCCACGATCGACTCGTCCGAGAAATCGACCGGCACGACCACCTTTTGCTTCGGTAACCAGCTCATTGAGATTCGGCCCTTGTTGTCTCGGAGGCGAAATGCTGACCGGCAGCCGATAGGTTATGCCGGCCAAAAGCGCCTGGCAACCGCCGGCACGCTTCGACTATAATTTCGTGAGCTTCGGCCAACGTCGGGCCGCTCGCCGAAACTTTTCCGCGTCGGCGGGGTTTAAGGGGGCATCAAGGGGTTTTCCGCGCGTGAGTTGATCAGGGAAGGCCAGCACGGAACCCAGCCCGTCTGCACGATCCGTGCCCGGATCCGACTTGCTAGCGCGCGGCGATGTTGCGCCGTGGAACACGGCGCCGGAAGAGAGGAGGAGGCGATGCGACGCTTTCTGTTTACTGGTTCCGCGCTGGCGCGAATGTTGCGCAATGCGTCGGCACGTTCTGGTCGAATTCGGCCGCACTTTGAGCCGTTGGAGGCTCGTCAGTGTCTGAGTTGTACGGTTTCGGTTGTCGACGACACGCTGTTCGTCATGGGGGACGAAGGCGATAACGCGATCGAGATCGTCGACGAGGGGCCCTCGGGGGTTCGCGTGTCGTGCGACGATTTTTCCGAAACCCACACCGGAATCGCACGCATTCTGGTGCGCACCGGCGAGGGCAGCGACCATCTCGGCATGGTCTTGCACGGCGGCCCCAACGGACCGCATGACGTTCGCGTCGGAATGGGCGCGGGGGAAGATGTTTTCCGGTTGCGCGTCGATTCACCACCGCCGGCAGCCGAAGCGTCGGACGTGGTCGAGCCGCTCGCGCGGCCGCTCCGCGTCCATCTTCAAACCGGCGAAGGCAGCGACGAAGTGACGATCGGCGTCGGTCATTTGCGACGCGGCCTGGTGATTCAGGCCGGCTTGGGTGAGGGAGACGATAAGTTCGACATCGCGTCTTCCGGCGAGGGTCCTGGTCGCCTCGAAGTGCGCGTGCGCGGCGACGGCGGCGCGGACCATTTCGCGCTTCACGGCGGCAATGCACCGGTCGAGGACGTGCCATCGCGCGATGTGCTACCACACGGTTCGCTGGCCGCATATTTTTCGGGCGGCGATGGCCAGGATGAGTTCCTGGCGGACCTGCGAGGTACGGTCGCTGGGCGAACCGCATTGGTGGCTCACGGCGGCGAGGGTGACGATCACCTCGCGGCCACCGTCCATGCGGAGTTGCACGCGGGACTGGGAATCCGACTGATCGGCGGCCAGGGGGATGACACGCTGCGCACCGAGCTAATGGGACATGCGGCCGCGCGCGTGGCGACCTATCTGCACGGCGGCGAGGGCGCCGACAACGCGCAGGTGACCGATCGCCTCAACGTCGCCGAAGGAGTGCTGAAGTCGCTGCACATCTCGCTGGGCGCTGGCAACGACCAGGCGCGGGTCGACGCCGTGAACCGCGCGCTCGACGGTTTCTTCGCACTCAAGGTGGACGGCGGCGGCGAATCGGATCGGATCGACGTCGATTTGGCCGTTCACTCTGCGGCGGGAACCGGACGCTTGGGGGCACTGGTTCTGGGTGGAGATGGAGACGACGGCCTGCGTATGGCGATTCACGATGCCGCGCTTGTGGCTCTCGCCAACACGGCGGAGGAGCCGGTCGGCCTCGTCGGCGTACGCGCCTTGATCGACGGCGGCGAGGGGTTTGACACCGCCGCCCACACGCGAAACGTCAAGGTCCGCAACTGCGAGGAGGACATCCTGATCGAATAGCCTTCGGAGGTGCCGCGACGCATGTGGCTGAGCCGGCGATGTGAGCCGCCGGATTAAAGTGGTGATGGGCGTCGCGTAATCCGCAACGGCAACGCGCTCCCGTGGCTAACGGCGGCGCGGCGTGGGGTTCGGCTTCTGGGCGGGAGAGGCCGCGGGTTTTTCAGTCGGCTTGGCAAGTCGCGTGGCCAGGTCCGATTCCAGCTCCGTCACGTGGATGTTGCGGTTGACGACTTTACCCTTGGCATCGACCAGAAGCATGGTCGGGAGCGTCAAAACCCCGAGCTCGTTGGCCAGGCGGCTGTCGAGTCCGCCGGGTTCAAATATCTGCTTCCAAGGTAAACGGTTCTGCTTTAGATAATCGAGGAGATCTTCCTGTCGGCTGTCGAGGCTGACGCCGATCAGGTCGAAGCCGGAGCTGCCGTATTTCGCGTAGAGCTCCTTGAGCTGGGCCAGGTCGGCCTTGCACGGTTCGCACCACGTGGCCCAATAATGAATGAGCACCACGCGGCCGGCGTATTTGGCCAAATCGACCGTTCCGCCCGCGGCGCCGGAGCCTTTGAGCTGAATCGTTTTGCCAACCGAGTCGAGGCGCACGAGTGATCCGGAGGCTTTTTTGGCCGCCTGCGATTCGGAGAAGCCGTCGACGATCTTGCGGTACCACTCCTTGGCCGCATCTTCCTGGCCGGCGAATTCCTGGGCAATGCCAAGCTGCAGCATGGCCTCGGCCGCGTCGGGGCTCCGTGGATACTCGTTAACATACGCCTCGAGGTCGGCCAGCCATTGCGTTTGAATCTTCGCGAAGTCGGCGTTGGGGGCCTGGAGCGTGGCTCCATATTCGGCGGACATGTAGCGGAATTTCACGTAGGCGGCCAGGTCCTTGCTCGCCTCCTGCGCGGCCAGCGACTCGTAGAGCGACTTGAGCCGCGCCACGCCGTCCGGATAGTTGCCCGACTGGACCGCCACGCCGACCGTGTCGGCAAACTGGCGGACCCATTGCGCGCGGTCCGACTCGTCGGTCGCCGTGGTGGCGAGGCGCTCGAGCAAATCGGCGCGCTGGGCGTTGAACGCCGCCGCATCGGCCGCTTCGCCGGCCGTCTGATCCAGCTTTTCCAGCTCGTCCAAGAGCGCCTGCGTCTCGCGCGTGGGGCCATCGGTCGGACTGTCGGCGACCTCGGGCCGGGCGCTGGTAAGGAAAAAGAACCCGGTGGCGGCGACTTCCGTGTCGTCGCTGGCGTCGGTGCGCGGCACGTCGATGATCCGCCACACGTCTCCGACGCGCACCATCGTGCCGATTTGCAGTTGTTCGTGCTGTCCGCCGTTTTCGACCACGGCCACCGCGTTCTCGTAAACCAATAGCTCCTTTGTAGCGCCGCCCGCTCCCACGGGTACGGCGCCGGGCCGAACCGCGCCAAAGTGGACCCACTCGGTCTGCGGCGTGATCAGCTTTTGATTGGCCGCCAGCGTCGCGAACGCCGACCTCGCACGTTCGATCTTTTCGAGCAGCTCGTCCGTCTTGGCCTTGGTGGTTCCGAGCGACGCGGCCTCATCGGGTGTCAAGATCAGCCGCGCGAACCGCTCGGCGTCACGCTCGACCAGTGAACGCACCACCTCTTCGGTGACTTCCTCGGCCGAGATCGACTTCCACGAGTCGATCCGGCCGTCTTCATCGCGGTCGAGGCCCCAGCGGCTGCCCGCGAAGTTCAGCCAGCGGCACTGGTCGGCCTTGCCGTTGTGGTCGCTGTCGAAATCGCGGTAGGCTTCGAGCCCGTTGTAGAAGTAGCTCCACTGATCGACGACGTTATTGCCGTTGGTGTCGACAAATTGGCGCAACACCTGGCCGCCGGCGTCGCGAACCACCCACCCCGTGTGGCCGTCTATTGGTTCGGCCTTGATCGTGCACTTGCCGGCGGCATCCTCCGACGGTCGATCATATGTTACGCCCTTCTGGACCGGCGCCAGTTGAAGCGCATGGGCCACGGTTGGCGCGGCGGCCATTGCCGGGCGGTCCAAGCTGAAGGCCAAAATCGCGACAAGGAGCGGAAGCGCTGGTCGACAGCGGCGGCGTGTCATCAATCGTATTCCTTTCGGTCCATTATTCGCCGAGGCTAGGTGTGCTATTCGAGCGACTCCCGCGGACCCTTTCCCAGCCGGTTCCCGGCACGTGCAAGCCGGCAGGCTCGCTCTTCATTCCTTCGGCCGTGGACGATTGGGAACATGATCTCATTGTAAGGGCTTTGCCAATTGCACGGAGAATGCCGTGCGAGAGTCGAGCCACCGGCGGCGAGCGACGTAGAGTGGGCATGATGGATCGAATGAGGAATGCGCGGCCGGAGTCGCGAACTTGCGCGGTTTGACAAGTCGGCCTGGATTTTCAAAAATACCGGTTTTCTTGGCGAGCCGACCGCTTGGACAGCCCGTGCGCAGTCGAATGGGCGCATAGCTCAGTTGGTTAGAGCGCGTCCCTGATAAGGACGAGGTCCCAAGTTCGAATCTTGGTGCGCCCACTTCGCCGCGACGTTGTGTGAATCATCGCTGTTTTCCGCGCGTTCCACAGCGTCGCGGCGTCCCTTTTCGACCGTTTGTGTGCGTTCGCGGGGGCGCGCTGGGTGCGCCATCCGAGGTCGTGCCGCGAGCATCTCTCGAAGCGCGCCGTTGCGCCTCGGCCTGGTGGGGGGGCTCAACTACTCTCGTCGCGCCGCCAATGCTCGCTCAGGCTTTTGTAGTCGTGCGGGGTATCGAGATCGGCGAAGATCGAATCGTCGTCGCACTCGACCTGCCGCCACGCGAAATGGTCCAGCAGTGCGTTCATCCCCTCGTCGTGCCGCAGCCGGCCGACCGCGGCGGCGGCCGACCAGGGCAACAGCACCGGGTGTCCGCGCCGCTCTTGATGGCTTGCCACGAGCACGGCCGGTTCGAGCGGCCGAAATTGCGCCAGCAGCCGGTTGATTACCGCCGCGGACAATCGCGGCATGTCCGCTGGCGCCACGAGCCAGGCGTCGCAATCAGTCGGTTGAAAGGTCGCGGCGATATACTGAAGGCCTCGCGAGACCGACGCCTTCATGTCGGGCGGCGGTGGATCGGCCACGACCACTTCCGCGCCCGCGCTACGGCAAAGTTCAGCGAGCGACTCATCCTCTGGATGCACCACCACGATCGTGGCGTTTACCAGGCTGGCGCGCCAGGCGGAAAGTACGCGCTCGATCACCGTTTGTCTACCACAGGGCAACAGCAACTTCGGTTGCCCCATCCGCACGCTACGACCGGCGGCAGGCACGATCGCGAAAAACCGCGGCTTCATATGACGATCGTCAGGACGAGCTGCCCAGGAGGATCGGCGCGGGCCGGCCCGGCACTTCGCCGTTGCGATTCCGATGCGACACCAACTCCGCCAGGATGCTGATGGCAATTTCCGGCACTGTCTGCGAGCCGATGTCGATCCCCAGGGGCGCGTAAACGCGCGCCAGCGACTCGGCCGACACACCCTCGTCCAGCAGGTCGTCGAAGATGAGCTTGATCTTGCGTTTGCTGCCGATCATGCCCACGTACCGCGCACCGCGGTCGATGAGGTGATCGAGCGCCTGCTCGTCGTGGTTGTGGCCGCGCGTGACGATGAGGCAATAGGTATTGGCGTCGATCGACAGCTCGCGGAGCACGCGGTCGATCGGCCCGGCGATGCGCCGCTCGGCACGTGGGAATCGCTCGGGCGAAATGTAGTCCGCGCGGTCGTCCACCACCCACACGTCGAAATCGAGGTCCGGGGCCAGGTTCCCCACGGCCTGGCCGATGTGTCCCGCGCCAACGATCAACAGTCGGCATCGCGGCAGGCTGGGCAGATATGCGATTCCGCTCGCGGCGCTCGCCTGTGGGCGCGCTGTGACGGGCATGAGACATTCGCAGACGCGCTCGGGCGGTTTTCCCGCGGTGAGTTGGCCGCGACAATTCGACGCCAGCCGCTGCTCGGCATCGAACAAATAACTCGACGGCGCGGCAAGTCCGCTCTTTTCTGCGTCGAAGACGATGACCTCGGCGGCGCCGTTGCCACTCTCGACCAGCTCGAGCAGTCGGCGGAAGTACACAACGGAATCGGCGTCGCGGAGCGGCTCGATAAGGACTTGCATGCGGCCGCCGCAGATCAGCCCGTCGTCCCAGCCGTAGTCGCTGTCGAGCTGGAACGTCGCGATTTGTGCACGGCCTTCGGTCAGGACCTCCAAAGCGCGGCGCTTGACCTCGGCCTCGACGCAGCCGCCACCCAGCGTGCCGGCCTGGCTCCCATCGGCAAACACGAGCATCGTCGCACCGGCCTTCTGCGGCGTCGAGCCACGCGTTTCGACCAATCGACAATACGACAGCGTGCGGCGCGCCGCGACCGATTCGATTAGTTGGCGCAGGAGGTCTTGCATTGCGGCGAATGAAATATCGGTGCCAGTGGTCGAGCGTCGCAGGTCAGGCACGGGGTGCCTGACCTACCGTGACTCAGCAGGTCAGGCACGGGGTGCCTGACCTACCGTGACTCAGTCGCAGGTCAGGCACGGGGTGCCTGACCTACCGTGACTCAGCTTACCGTGGCGAGCCGGTCGGGACAATCAATCATCGCCAGAAGCGGAGCCTGTCGCGTGGCGCTGTTCGGTGATTTCCACCGCCTTGAGAAGCCCTCGCGCCTTGTTCAACGTCTCCTGGAACTCGGTCTCGGGCACGCTGTCAGCGACGATGCCGGCCCCCGCCTGAATGTATGCACGGCGGCCCTTGACGACCATCGTTCGCAGCGCGATGCACGTGTCCATGTTGCCGCTGAAATCGACGTATCCGAACGCCCCAGCGTAGGGGCCGCGGCGGTGCGGTTCCAGCTCGTCAATGATCTCCATCGCGCGGACCTTAGGGGCACCGGAGACCGTGCCGGCTGGAAGGCAAGCTCGCAAGGCGTCGAGGGCCGTTTGCCCCTGAGCCAGCCGCCCCTCGACGTTTGACGAAATGTGCATCACGTGGCTGTAACGCTCAACCGACATCACGTCGGTCAGCTTCACCGAGCGATATTCGGCGATCCGTCCCACATCATTGCGCCCCAGGTCGACCAGCATCACGTGCTCGGCGCGCTCCTTGGGGTCGGCCAGAAGCTCTTCGGCCAGACGGCGATCTTCCTCCTCCGTTGCGCCACGGCGCCGCGTACCCGCCAAGGGGCGGACGGTCACCGTGCGATCGACGACGCGGACCATCACCTCGGGCGAGCTGCCCACGAGCGTGACCACGGGCGTGCGGAAATAGAACATGAACGGACTGGGGTTCACGACGCGCAATGTGCGATATACCTCGAACGGCGTGGCCTGCAAATCGAGCTCGAGCCGCTGGCTGATCACCACCTGGAATACGTCTCCGGCGCGGATGTACTCGACGCAGCGGCGGACCGCGTTCTCGAAATCAACCTGGGCAAAGTTCGAGCGGTAAGCAATCGACGGCGAGCCTGCCACGTCGATATCGGCCGAGGCCAGTTCGCATCCGGGTGCTTCGAGCCGCTCGACCAGCTCGTCGACGCGCGCGGTCGCCTCGCGGTATGCCCTTCGCGCGTCGGTTCCCGCGCGGTCCAGTCGCGCCATCACCACCGCCAAGAGCGTCTTGTTCACGTGGTCAAAGATGACCATGCGGTCGAAGAAGGCGAACGCCAGGTCGGGCAATTGCCGGTCGTCCGCGGGGGCGTTCGGCAGGTTCTCGCTATAGCGAACCACGTCATAGCCGGCGTAACCCAGCGCCCCGCTGCAAAAGGGGGGCAGCTCGCGCAGGTGCACCGCGCGATAGGCCTCGACGCGACGCTTGAGCTCCTCGAGCGGGTCGGGGGAGTCAAACTCCTCGCGCTCGCCGGTCGACGAGGTTACCGTGACTCGATTTCCATACGCCGCCAGCTCGCAGAAGGGCTCTGCGGTGAGAAAACTATAGCGACCCACCTTTTCGCCGCCAATCACGCTCTCGCAGAGTGCGGCGCACGAGCCAGTGTCGATCTTGTGAAACGCAGAAACCGGCGTAAGCGTGTCGCTCACCAGTCGCCGATAGACGGGCACCATCCCGCCTTGGGCGGCCAACGTGCGAAACCGCTCAAAACCGGGATAGTGTTTCATGATTGAACCGACGCTCGGAGAGCGCCTCAAACAGCATTTCTATCCGAATGCCGAAGGCGCATGAGGCTCCTCTCACAACCTCGCGCCACACGAGGCGCTCACGGCTGCGCCACCAGGACAGCTAATCCTTCCGTGCTACCCCGTCAATGAAACTGGCACTCGCGAACGCGCGAAGGTTCGCGCTCTCGACGGCGAGATTCCGGAGGCATCAGCTTATCAGCACGGCCGGAAGGCGGCCAGTCGACTTGTTCCGGTGGTGTCGAGAAGGTCCACCACCGGCGCGACCGGTGCGGGCAATGCGGACAATAAGCGTGACTTCGTGCTCCGCGCGACTCGGAGTGCGTAACGAGAAGAAGGGTATTGCTGCAGCCGCTATGGCGAATCACCACAATCGTCCGGACCGAGATCGGGCACAAGAAGGTACTCGATCGTCTCCGAGTAGTGCGCTGCGGCCGCCAGGCGCGATGCGCTGGCGGGCTGAGACAGTGCGAGCAGGCTGTCGCAGTTCACCAGGCCCAGCGGCCGGCCATTTTCGACCACGGCGGCCCAGGCGAGCGGATCTTGATTGAAATAGTCGATCAGCGTCGCCATCCCCTCGTCTTGACGAAAGCCGCGGACCGGCGACATTGCGTCCTTCACCAGTCGATCGGAGTGACTGCTGGAAGCCGGGCCGACCGACTGGTCCCTCTTGCACAGCCCCAGCAGCTTGCCGCCTTCGTCGACGACGGGGATGGCGTCTAGCGCGGCGTGTCGCAGCAGGTCGGCGGCGTGCGCCAGCGAGTCACTCGCCTGCACGGACACGTGGCAAGGAATCAGTACGTCACGCGCGGTGGTCCGCTCGAAGAGCCGGTTTTGCACCCTGGTCTCGTGTGCCTCGTCCTGGAGCTCGTCGAATCGAGTAACACGATTGCGCCCTGACGACTTGGCGACGGCTAGCGCCGCGATCGCCTGTTCGAGCAATTGCTCTGGGCTACGCGCGGTATCACAGCACGCCAGGCCAATGCTGGCGGTGACTGGATGGCTCAAGGCGCCATCCTGCAAGGTTATTTCCGCCAATGCTCGCGCGGCATTTTGTGCCCACTCAACAGCAATAGCCGTCGTGGCGCCCTTCAGCAACACCGCAAGGCGATCGCCGCCAAGGCTGCCCGCGACATTCGTCTGGCCGCGCAGCCGATTCAGTTCCGCGGATACGGCAACCAACAGCGCGTTGGCGGCCGAATTGCCCTCGGAGCAGCGCACGGCGGAAAAGAAGTCGAGGTCGATTACGACGCACGCGCCCCTGGGCGACGCCGCGGACGCTGCTGCCCAATGTCGACGCACTTGCGCCAGAAACGCCGGCCGTGAGCACAAGCCGGTCACCGCGTCAAGTGGTCCGTGTTCGCTCGCACGGCGCTCAAACTCGAGGACCCGCGCGGCTGCGCGCAATCGCGCCGACAGCTCGCCGTAACACACCGGCAGCAGCAAGACGTCGTCGATCCCCGCCTCCAGGGCTTCGTGCAACTGGGTCTCGTCCGGCTCGTGCATCAACAGGAACAGGAATGGCCCGTGCGGGTCCACGAATCTTGCTTTCGTCGTCCGATCGGACCTCCGAGATGAACTCGGAGGCTCATCAGATGGCTCGTTCGTGCGACCGCCCGGCGAATCGCAGAGCGCTCGGCAGAGCAGCCAGTCGTCTTGGCTGGCCAGGCTGGCGTCGACCAGCGCCACGTGCACCCTGCCGGTTGTCTGCGCCGCCAGCGCGGAGCGCGGTTCCGCGGCGGTGAGCGTCTGGTAACCAGCCGTGTTGAGAAATCGCGACAGTTCGCGTGCCAGCCCGGCGTCGTCCGTTACAACCAGAATACCCAGCGTGTTCGACTTGTCTGCGCATTGCATGAGACGTGGTCCCCAGAATAGAGTGTCGCTGCCGTGCCGACACGATCCCTTGCATCGCCAACCTAGCTCATAATCGTCGCGCGTGCCGCGAATAGCGTATGCTTTCGATGCCTGTCTGGAGAATCCATCGCGCGGCGCCGCTTGTGGTTCGGTCCGCGCGCCACCCTTCTTGGCGATCGGACGATTCAATCCATGCGCACGCAAGTCATGCCAGATCCCGTGGTGTCCACCCCATGGCTGGAACGCGGTCTAGGGAACGAACAAGTGGAGAAAAACCTGCTCGAAACCTTGCCGTTCCGTATCGGCCGCCACGACACCGCCGATCTGTGCATCGACTCGACGCGCGTGTCGCGCGAGCATGCGGTCATCACGCGCCACGGCAAGAAGTACCACATTCACGATCTCGGGAGCACGAACGGAACGTTTCTCAATGGACAACGGATCGACGAAGGCGTGCTCGGCGATGGCGACCAGGTCACGTTCGCCGAGGTTGAGTTCACCTTCTTCACCGGGGCGCCCTCGGTCAAGCGCGAATTGGCAACGCAAGTGATTCCGCACGGGCCGCGGGGCGGCCACGACTCCTTTTGGCGGTCGGTTCTGGTGGTTCGCCGCCTGCACGAAGCGGTAACGCGGCGCGGTCTGCCGGTGCTTTATCGGCCCATTGTGACGTTGGATACCGGTGAACGATTTGGCTTCGAGGCGCTGTTTGCCAGCGGCACGGACGAGCACCAGGAGCCGCGGTGCGAGCGATTCACCGGCGGCCTTGAGTGCCGCGCCGCGGACCGCTTGCGACGAGTGTGCCGCCGCCGCGCGGCGGAAGAAGCGGCTCACTTGTCAGGTGACAAGCTATTTGTCGCGCTCTCGGCGGCCGAATGCGACACAGACCGCCCGGTCGACCACGTGCTCGTCTTGCGCGACCTTGTCGGAGCGGCACACCAGCTTGTGGTCGAAATCCCCGAAGGCGAGGCTCTCGACAGCCCGGCGTTTCGCGCGCTGCGCGCCTCCTTGCGAGACGCGGAGATCCAGGTCGCTTACGACAACTACGCCTCCAGCAAGGCACAAGCAGCACAGGCGGTGGACCTGGCTCCCGACTACCTGAAGCTCGCTCCGACACTGCTGCGGAGCATACGGCGCAGGGGCGACCGACAGCGACAGGTCGAGCGAATGATCCGCGCCAGCCAAAGCGCCGGCATTTCCGTGATCGCCTGCGGCGTCGATTCCGAGTCCGAATTAGAAGTCTGCCAAAGCCTGAGGTGCGACCTGGTGCAAGGCGATCTCCTCGGCGCCCCTCAGCCGGCGGCCGACCTGGCACCGCCGTCACGTTCCAAGAACAACGAGACGAACCCCGCGTAATACTCGGCATGTCGCACGCACCTAAGATTTCCGAACCGATTCCTGGCTACGTCCTCAAAGTGCGGATCGGTGTCGGCGGGTATGGCGAAGTGTGGCGTGCGCAAGCCCCGGGCGATCTGTCCAAGGCCGTCAAGCTGGTGTACGGCTATTTCGACGACGAGCGAGCCTCTCGCGAGCTCAAGGCGCTCAAGCGGATCAAGGAGGTGCGGCATCCGTTTCTTCTGTCGCTCGAGCGGATCGAGATCATCGACGGCCAACTGATCATCGTCACCGAGCTGGCCGACATGAGCCTGAAGGACCGCTTCGAGCAGGCGCGCTCGACCGGTTCAGGCCATATCCCGCGCGACGAGCTACTGGGTTATTTGCGCGACGCCGCCGACGCGCTCGATTACATGAGCGATAACTTCTCGCTCCAGCACCTGGACATCAAGCCCGAGAACCTGCTGCTGGTCGGAAATCACGTGAAGGTGGGCGACTTCGGCCTGGTCAAAGAGCTGCAAGACGTGACGGCCTCGCTGATGGGGGGACTCACACCTGTCTACGCCTCGCCCGAGGTCTTCGATGGCCGGCCCAGCCAGCGCAGCGACCAGTACAGCCTGGCGATCGTGTACCAAGAGATGCTGACCGGGGAATTGCCGTTCCCTGGCAAGACCGCCGCGCAACTGGCCGCGCAACACGTGCACGCCCGGCCACGGCTCGTGTCGCTACCACAGCGCGATCAGCCGATCATCGCCCGCGCGCTCCACAAGGACGCGGCGCAGCGGTTTCCAAGCTGTCGCGCATTGATCGATTGCTTGTCGTCCGCGGATTCGGCGGCGGGCCGGCGATCGTCGACCGACGCGCACGCGAGAGAACGCGCCGACTCGACCAGCGACACCACGCCGATCCGATCACGCGCTGCCGAGACCGATCACGACTGGCGACGCTCCGGCGCGCATCAACCAGATGCCGGGAAGAGCTCGCCGAACGAACGAACCGTGGTGTTGGGCGAAGAGACCGAGCGTGAGCCCGTGGACGAACCTGCCGCGAGCACGACGCTCGGCGAATGCAGCGCCGGCACGCTCCTACCGCCTTCGGCACCGCTTGAGCTCGCGGTCGACCTGCCGCCCGTCGTTCACAACACGACAACCACCGCGTGGCTGCGGCCCACGCTGTTTCTCGGCATTGGGGGCACCGCGACGCGGACGCTGCGACAGTTGCGCCGCCAATTACACGATCGACTCGGTCCAGCCGGCTCGTTGCCGGCCGTTGGGATGCTGCTCTTGGACACCGATACGCAAAGCCTCTATCAGGCCACACAAGACGACGGCGGGACGGCGCTGGCGGATTCGGAGGTCCTGGCGCTGCCGTTGCGCAGCGCGCGCGACTATGCGTCCGACTCGCCCAAAAGCCTGCAATGGCTCAGCCGCCGCTGGTTGTACAACATTCCACGCTCGCTACAGACCGAAGGGCGGCGGCCACTCGGGCGACTTGCGCTGGTGGATCATTTCGATCCATTTCGAAAGCGGCTGCGGGAGAGTTTGTCGGCGATCACCAGCCACGAGGCGATCACGGCAACCGCGCAGGCAACCGGACTAACGTTTGCTTCCAACGTGCCGCGCGTCTTGGTGATCTCGTCGATCTCGGGCGGGACCGGCGGCGGCATGGTACTCGACGTGGTCTACGCGGTCCGCGCGCTACTTGCCGAGATCGGCCAGCCGGACGATGGCGTATGCACCATCCTGACGCATTCGACCGACCGCAGCTCTGCGGCAAGCGATTTGGCCATCGCCAACGCGTATGCGTGCTTGAGCGAGATGTACCACTACCACAGCCAGGGGTGCGATTTGGGCAGTGGCGCGCGCGAACATGGTTCGTTTCCAGCGTCCGAGGCAGCCTTTCGGAACACCTACCTGGCGCACCTTGGCGACAATCTGAACGATCACCAGCTCGATGAGGCCACCGACGCGCTAGCGTCGTATTTGTACCTCAATTGCGTCACTCCCGCGGCCGCGGTCTTCGACGAGTGCCGCAAGCAAACGGAGGACGCGCTCGAGCGCGTCTCGTTGCGCAGCTTTGGACTGGCGCGCGTCGGCGGCTCGCATACATCATTGCCCGCCCTGGTGGCGGAACGATTGTGCAAGGAGGTGGTGGATCGCTGGCTCGGCGCTGCGCCGCAAGCCATGGCGCCGTCGTCCACGGCTTCGCTGGTCGAAATCGCCACGCAGCGCGGAAAAAGGTCGGAGCTTTCCGAACAGGCCCTAGTCGACCAATCGGCCGCGGACCATGCACGCCAGATTGGACTCGACGTCAATCGCCTAGGCCAGGAGGTTCGCCTGCTCGTCGAGCAACAGCTAGGGGGTAGTCCCGAAACGGCCTTTTCCAAGCTCCTTGCCGGGTTGGACCAAAGTCCGGATACGCCTCCGCGCCAGTACGTGCAGCGAACGCTGTCGGCGCTTTGGACAATCTTTGGACCCTCGGCGGCACTGGACCCACAGACTCAGCTCTCGTCGACCCCGATCGAAGCCGCGTTGGAGGAAGGGATCAAGCAACTCGCGATGCCCCGCGCGGTCGCCGTGCGCGATTGGATTCTGAGCTTAATTGACAATCCCGCCGCGCGAGTTGCGGGCGCCGCCCGAGCAAAGCAGTGGTACGACGATTATTGGCGCGCCATGGACAGCCAGATCGTCGAGCGATTGCACAAGGGACAGCACGAGCTGCGCGAGATGGAACAGGCGTTGCACGCGGCCGCCGCCGCCGCGCCGCCGCGCCGACGAACGCTCTTCGGCGGCGGCGCGAAGAAGGTGTTCTCGGGCGTGGACAGCGGGCTGGCCCACGTGGTCCGGCTGCGCTACGAACAAACCACACTGCGATTGACGACGCGAGTGCTGCGAGTACTCGCGGCGCAGGTTGCGGCCGCTGGCGATCAGCTCAAGGAGCTGCATCGCGAGCTAGGCCAGCTTGGGCAGCATTTCGCCAGCGCGTCACCGTGGGAGGCCCCGCATAGCGCGACTCCGGAATCGTCGGTCGTCGACGAGGTCGCCTCGGCAGTGGCGGACCGCCTGCGCCACCGCATGCCGGCAATGTTGCAGGCGGTCGACGCGGAATTCCAGGTCAGCTTTCTGGAACTCGAGGGGGGCCTGCGTGGCGTATTCCGGCGCATCGAAGTGCGCTCCAGGCTCGTCGAGGCGCTTCGCGCCAAGGCGCGAGCTCAGGTCCTTCGCGCGCTTCAAGAAACTTCGATTGATCAGCCGGTGCTCGGTTCGACCTCGGCCGGGGACGGGTCGCGGCGCCTGCAGGCCTGTTTGGACGCGGCGCTGCCGCGACTCGATCGCTGCGGCGGTGCGCGCCGTCTCATTGCGGTCGCACCCAAGGCATCCGCCGAGTCGTCGCTGGCCCAGGCGCTGACGTCCGAGTTGGATCCGCCGGCCACCATCGTGTTCGACACCGATCCGGATCTCGTGCTGTGCTACGAAGCGCAGGAGCTATGGGTGCCCTACGTCGCGGCACGCCTGGTGGGCGATCGCGGCGACCTGGTGCGAATCGCCTCGCGGCTGCACACGCGCGCCGACGTCGACTGGACTGAACTGGCCCGAGCCAGCGATCCTGAGGCCGTCCCTTGCCTGGCCGATTAACACCGTCCTGGCACAAGGTTACTTTAGGAGCTCTAACTAACACCACAGCGCACGTTGTGAAGCTGGGCAGGCTTCAATCGACATAAGTTCTTGTGCGTCGGTCGTCCGACGGCCCAAAATCGCCATCGTGCGCTGTAGTGCTAAATCAGTGAGCCGCCGGCTTTATGCCGGCGGTCCGGCGATTCACGCGAGTTTTGTTAGAGTTCCTTAGCTTAGTCAACGACGGCCTGACCGTTGCGCCAAGTTGTTCGTCTACGCCACGGTTAGCTTCGGAGGAGCAAACCTGATGAGCGCGCATGGCTACGATGCTGTGCGTGCCGCCGACCGTCGCCAAGCGACTGCGGACGACGCTGAAAATACGCCAGCGTGCCATCGCCGAAGACCGAACGCTCATCACCTTCGACCAACACTTCGGCGACTGGGCAATCCTTCCACCCAATGAACATCCAGGTGTGATCCGACTAAAGGTGCACCCAACAACCACGGCGAATGCAGCCAAGGTATTGCTCCCGTTCCTCAAAGCACACAAGCAGGATGATTTTCGAAATTACCTCATCATTCTTTCGCCGGGCGCACTGCGTTGGATCAACACCGCCACCAACTCGCACGGACCTTCTCCCTGAGATTTCGGTGGCGGTTAAGACTGGCTAATCTTCGCAGTTGATTGACACGATCCAATGAGATCGCCAGTATGGAGGGGACCCAAGAAATGCTGCACTGCCTGCGCGGAGACCACCGCGATGATTGCTCGATTGGCACCGAAGGCCGCCGTGTTAACCTTATTGGCTGCGGTGGTGGCCTTGGCCGCTGGGGGTGATGAGGCGTCCCAACTGCCAATGCACAAGCTCGGCCCAATGGCCAGGCCTGAGTACAACGATGTCGGAGCGCTGCTCCGGCCCGAAGGCTACGAGCGCTGGACGCTCGTGGGCACCTCCATCGGCCTGGACTACTCGCCGGCGAAAGGGGCGGACGAAAAGCTGGGCATTTTCCATAACGTTTACACACAGCCCGAGGCATTCGACCACTACGTCGAGCATGGCGAATTTCCCGAGCAGACGATCTTCGTGGTGACCAACAATCCTCCCACAAGAAAGGAAGGCAGCGACGACATCCATCGCCGCGGCCACTTTGCGGGCGAGCCGACGGGCTTGGAAGTTTCGGTGAAGGATTCGAAGCGGTTCGACGTGGGCTGGGGTTACTTCATGTACTACGGCACCAAGGGCCCCCGAACGGCCAGCGCACCGTTCGCGCGGCAAGCCTGTTACGATTGCCACGCCGAACACGGCGAGGAGGACGCGGTGTTCGTGCAGTTCTATTCCGTGCTGAAGGGAGCGCGTGCTCGCAGGCTGCAGGCGAAGTAGTCGTTTTCCCGCCGCAATAGCGCATCGCAACCCCCCTTTTTTTTTTTGCGAACAGCCGGTCTGCTCATTGATCGCGCCATTCGCGCGCTTGCGCGCCTGGAAATTGAGCACGCATGCTTGTCGCCGAGCCGACGATTCTTGTATCATTCCGGATGAGTCAGCCGCATCGTCGTGGCCGAGGTCGTGAGACCTCGAGCATTACGCGTGCGCGCGGCGTAAGCACGGAATGGAGAATCTGAAATGGCCGCAGCTTGGAGATGCTCGCGTTGCGCGCCGGCGGCGCGCAAGCGGCGAACCACATCGCGCGGGCGCGCTTGCGTGATGCTGGTTGTGACGACGGCGCTCGTTGTTCAGACAGGCTGGCCGCGACGTTTGCTTGCGACAGACCCCACTCCAGAACCTCCTCGGCAAGGCTCCCTCGGGGCCCCCGGGGGCGCGGCCGCTGCCGATTTCGAAGCCCTGATGGACCTGATCGAATCGACGATCGCCCCGCAGAGTTGGGACAGCGTCGGTGGCACGGGCGCCATGAAGCCGCTACCGGGGGGCGTGTACGTCGATGCCGAAGGCGTGCTGCGGCGCGTCGCTGCGGCGGCGACGGCGCGCGAGTCGTTGGAGGTCATCCGCGTCGCGAATCAGGATCCTGAAGGCCGCGCGACCGATGTTCGCCGTCAATCCGCCTTGCGAAAAATCTCCCTGCCTCGCTTGGAACGACGGTTCCAATTGCGCCGCGCGGCCGGCCAGTTGCCCGACGACGAAATGCTGCGATTGGCCGGGTTGCGGCGAATTCAATATGTGCTGATATATCCCGATTCGGGCGATCTGGTGCTGGCGGGGCCGGCTGGCGCTTGGACGATCGGCGACGACGGCCGTGCCATCGACGCGACGAGCGGCCGTCCGGTGATGCGACTGGCGGACCTGCTGGTGATTTGGCGCCACATTCGCGACAGCGGCGCTGAGCCATTCGGCTGCGCGATCACGCCGCGGCGCGAGGCACTGGCCGCGGCGCGGCGGTTTGTCGAGCAGTCGGCCGGCACTCCGCTTGCCGTCGGTAAACGTCCATCGTGGCTTGACGATCTGCGGCGAACACTGGGCCGGCAAGACATCGAAGTGTTCGGCATCGATCCGCGCACTCATGTCGCGCGGATTCTGGTCGAGGCCGATTACCGGATGAAGCTGGTGGGACTCGGAATCGAGCCGTGCACGCTGGGCATGTCCAGCTACCTCGATCTCGCAGCGGCGCGTGAGTCCGACGCGGCGCCGCTCGACGTGCTCCGCTGGTGGTTCACGCTGGACGAATCGCCGCTGGTAGCCTGCGAAGATCGCAACGCCTTCGAGCTGCGCGGCTCGACCGTGTGCGTCCGCGCGGAGAATGAGCTCCTCGCGTCGGACGGCAGGCGCGTACACACGAGCCGTGCCGACCCCACGAATCAAGAGTTCGCGCACAACTTTACGCATCACTTCGAGGCGCTTGCCGAAAAATACCCCATCTATGCCGAGCTGCAGCAGTGCTTTCAGTTGGCGCTGGTGGCAGCGCTGGTCCAGCGCGAACACCTGGCTGAACGAGTCGGCTGGCCCATGACGTACTTCGCCGACGCAAAGCAGATTCCCGTTCCCCTGGGCGCCGCGCCGCGGTCGGTCGAGACGGTCATGAATCACCGCACGGTCGACCGCAAACATTTTGTCGCCGCAGTGAGCGGCGGCGTACGCGTCGACCCTAGGGTGCTATTCAACGGCGCCCGCGTGCTAGCCGTCGATGCAACCGGCGATATCGAACGCCAGTGGCAATACGCTCAACCCAACGGCCGCGACGACGACACCTGGTGGTGGGACTAGGGCGGCGATTTCCCCCACGATGAAGGTAGGCCAGAAGGTTGGGTGTCGGAGGGCTGCCGGCCAAGTCTGGGCGTCGGAGCTAAGGACAATTGCGCCGGTTGAGGCGCGGCATCCGGTACGCGCAACCGTTGAGCCACCCATCCTCGGCCAGTCGTCCCAGCCGCGAATCAACTCCCAGTTTTCCACCGCCGCAGCGACACTGCCCGGCGTTGGCGCTTCCTCCGGCAAGGTCGGCGCTACCTTGCCATACTCGCATCTCGGCGTGCGCTAGAGTCAGAATCCGCGATCTCTGGACACGCGCCTTGTCCCCGTGAGCTAAACCGAAGGCAATATATCAGGGCGACATTGGAGAAATGAAACTGGCGCCGGTATAATCTGGTAACTCTAGGTAGGGTTGGTGTCTACGTCGTTGTCGGGAAGAACTCGCCACTGCGGACCGAAGACAGACTGTTCGGGACGCTTGAAAACCAATCGCGGAGAATGTGCCATGCGAAGGATGATGCTGTCGTGGGCCGCGTTTGTCCTGGTATGTGGCGGTGCGACCGCCGCCGAGCTTGCACGCGTGGGGCGAAAAATCGACGACTTCGGCCTGCGCGACTATCGCGGCCAGATGCACTCGCTCTCCCAACTGGCTGACAGCAAGCTGGTGGTCGTGGCCTTCCTGGGGACCGACTGCCCGCTGGCCAAGCTCTATGGTCCGCGGCTGGCCGAGGTCTCCAAGCAGTTTGCCGAGCGCGGGGTGACGTTCATCGGCATCAATTCCAATCAGCAGGACTCGAACACCGAGGTCGCCGCGCATGCGCGGATTCACGGCATCGAGTTCCCGGTGCTGAAGGACCTGGGCAACGAAGTGGCGGACCGCTTCGGCGCCGTTCGCACACCCGAGGTGTTCGTGCTCGACGCCGACCGCGTGGTTCGCTACTGGGGCCGCATCGACGATCAGTATGGGGTGGGTTATCAGCGGCCGGAGGCGACGCATTGCGATCTGGTCGCCGCGCTGGAGGAACTGCTGGCCGGTCGCACGGTCAGTCAGCCCGAGACGAACGCCCCGGGCTGCTACATCGGCCGAGTGCAAAAAGTCGAGGCGAAGGGGGACGTCACCTACTCGAAGCAGATCGCGCGAATCATCGACAAGCATTGCGTCGAGTGCCACCGCGAAGGAGAGATCGCGCCTTTCCCGTTGCGTAGCTACGAGGATGTAGTGGGATGGGCCGAAACGATTCTCGAGGTGGTGAACGACGGGCGGATGCCTCCGTGGTCGGCCAGCCCCGAGTTTGGCCACTTCAAGAACAACCCGCGGCTTGATGAGGAAGAGCGGCAGACGCTCGAAGCATGGGTGCGGAACGGCGCTCCGCAGGGCAATTCGGCCGACATGCCGCCGGCGCGCGAGTTCACGGTCGGCTGGGGTATCCCGCAGCCCGACCAGATCGTGCACATGAGCGACCAGCCCTACACGGTCCCGGCTGAAGGGGTGGTCGAGTATCAGTACTTCACGGTCGATCCGGGCTGGACGGAAGACAAATGGATTCTGGCGTCCGAAGCGCGGCCGGACAACCGCGCGGTGGTGCATCACATTATTTGCTTCTTCGAGCCGCCCAATAGCTCGAAGGACGTGCGCGGCCGCGGCGGCCTGACGGGCTACGCGCCGGGCATGCCGCCGATTGAGCACTCGGAAGGAGCAGCCATCTTCGTGCCGGCCGGGTCGAAGCTCGTCTTTCAGATGCATTACACGCCCAACGGATCGGTGCAGAAGGACCGCAGCTACGTGGGGATCAAGTTCGCCGATCCCGACAGCGTGAAATTCGTTGCGCGTGGAGGCCTGGCGCCGAATTTTCTCTTCGAGATACCGGCCGGGGCCGACAATCATCAGGTCGTCTCCAAGTACAAGTTCCGCCGCGAGACTTTGTTGACGAGCCTGACGCCGCACATGCACCTGCGCGGCAAGTCGTTCCGGTACGAGGTCGCCTATCCAGACGGCACGAAGGAAGTGCTGCTTGACGTCCCTCGGTACGACTTCAACTGGCAGTTGCGCTACGAGTTCGTGGAACCCAAGCGGATGCCCGCCGGTACGCGGATGGTTTGCACGGCGCACTTCGACAACTCGGCCAACAACCTAGCCAACCCCGATCCCACCAAGCCGGTCCGCTGGGGCGACCAGACCTGGGAAGAAATGATGATCGGCTGGTTTTCGACGCTCTCCCCGCGCGGCGAGCCCGAGGAGGAAGAGGAGTCGAGCGGAGCGGGCGGGGAGTAGCGGTCTCGCCGCCGCCGATTTTGGGTGATGTAGGGCGGGTCGAGCGGAGCGAGGCCCGCCGCGATGGTAAACGTGTAGGGTACGGCACCATTCTCATTGCATCAGTATCCGCCCGTGATGGCCAGCACCTCGGCCAGCACGCGGCCGTTGGTGGCGATGCCTTCGCGTGAGTGGATCGTGGGCTCGCCTTGCCAGTTGGTGAAGGTGCCGCCGGCCTCTTCGAGGATGGGCTGCATGGGGGCGGCATCCCAGGCGTTCATGATGGGGTCGACCATGACCTCGGCTCTGCCGGTGGCCACGAGCAGGTAGCCGTAGCAATCGCCCCAGGTGCGCGTGAGCCGCGCGGCCTGTTCAAGCTTTTCGTAGGGCTCGCGGCGGTTGAGCTTCGCGAAATCGCCCGGGGCGGTCGTGCAAAAGAGTGCTTCGGCAAGCGTCGCGCATTTGGAGACCTGAGCGCGACGCGGAGGCCGATCGCCGACGACGTGCCAGGCCCCTTGCCCATCCGCCGCATAGACCATTTCGTCCAGTGCCGGCATGTAGACGACGCCCACCACGCTGCGCTCGGCCAGCTCCACGCCGATCAGCGTTCCGTAGAGCGGCACTCCGTGCACGAACGACTTGGTGCCGTCGATCGGGTCGAGAATCCAGCGGTAGCCGCTTCGGCCCGGACGCTCTGGCAACTCCTCGCCCAGGATCGCGTCGTCGGGAAAGGCTACCGCAATCCGCTCGCGCAGCAGATGCTCCGCCTCGCGGTCGGCGATCGTCACCGGCGAGGCATCCGCCTTCAGCTCAACCTGGTAGTTGTCCTGGCCGAAATAGCGGAGCGCAAGCTTCCCCGCCTCGCGAGCGGCAGCAATCGCGAGTTCGAGGCGAGCGGATTGGTCGGATTCAACCATCGCGGTTACTTTTAAATCTCAAGTGTTTATCTGAAAAAGAGTTACAGGCCAATCTATTTCGGCACCATAACTTTCGCCACATACCTCAGTATTTCGTGCCCAAGATTTTAAACCTGCGTTGAGCAACCACCAGAGGGCCCCATTCGCAATGTCGGGAAATCGCCGGCGCGCTATCCCCATGTTGGCTCGACAAGGCCGGCCCGCTCCTGCCGGCGAATGAACACGTGTCAATCTTGGTGGCACGAACGAAGGGCTCCTCCGGGGATCCACAGGGGCCATTGACGAGCCTGATCGTTTTCGAACGTTCGGACTCAGAGAAGAGGTGCCCGTGCTCTGCGTAGCGACCGTTGACCCCATAATCACTTGGACCAGTCGGCTTCTCGCGACACCCTTCCGCGCAAAATAGTCGGCGGAAAACGTCATCACACGCTTGACAGTGGTATTGTCGGCGTGGTCGAATCGGAGGTCGCGTGGATTGTCGTGTTCGCCCGGCAAACGCGGACGAGAATTTGCATTGCACCGGCGCGAAATGCCCCATTGATTCGAGGCTTTTTGGGAGATCGTCACATGAGTCGGCTTCGTCTATCTCGGCTGTATGTAATCGCGGTGGCGGCGGTCCTCGGCACCTGCTTGGCAACCGCGTCGGCCACGGCCGCCGATCCGATCGGCAGTTGGAAGTTTTCGATGACCACCGACGACGGCATGGCGCTGGAGGCCGCCGTCACGTTCACCAAGGGGGACGACGGCAAGCTGGCCGGCACGTTCATCGGCCCCGACGGTTCCGAGAACAAGCTCGACGAGGCCAGCTTCGAAGCCGACGAGTTGGCGTTTCAAGTCACCGTCGATTTCGGCGGGCAGAACCTCGTGGCCAAGTTCAAGGGTAAGCTCGATGGCGAGTCGTTCAAAGGCACCGTCGATTACGACCTGGGCGGGCAGACCGGCACGCTCGACGTCGATGGCAAGAAGGAGGTCGCCGCCGTCGATCCCGTCGGCACGTGGAAGCTTTCGATGACCACGCCCGACGGCATGGCGCTCGAGGCCAGCGTCACGCTCGCCATGACCGACGGCAAGCTGACCGGCACCTTCGTCGCGCCCGATGGCAGCACGGGGCAGCTCGACTCAGTGACGCTCGAGGGAGGCGACGCCGCGTTTCAATTGACCGTCGACTTCGGCGGCCAGAACCTCGTCGCCAAGTTCAAGGGAAAGATCGAGGCCGACAGCTTCAAAGGCGCCGTCGACTATGACCTCGGCGGACAAACCGGCACGCTCGACGTGGACGGCGTGCGCGAAAAGGCCAACGCCAACGTGGTCGGCAACTGGAAGTTCGCCATGACGACGCCCGACGGCATGGCGCTCGAAGCCAGCGTCGATCTCACCGAGGCCGACGGAAAGCTCGCAGGCAAGTTCATCGGTCCCGACGGCAGCCCGGGTAATCTCGATACGGCAACCGTCACGGGAGATGAGCTCGCATTCCAGGTCACCTTGGATTTCGGCGGTCAGGGGCTGGTGGCCAAGTTCAAGGGCAAGGTCGATGGCGACAAGTTCAAGGGAGCGGTCGACTATGACCTGGGTGGCCAGACGGGAACGCTCGACGTCGATGGCACGCGCGAGGCGGCCAAGGTCAACATCGCCGGCACCTGGAAGGTATCCATTGGCTCGGCCGATGCCGGTGGCTTGGAGGCCAGCCTGACTCTCCAGCAGGACGGAGACAAGATTTCGGGCAAACTCGTCGGCGCCGACGGCACCGAGACGGAAATCGCCGAGCCGACACTCAATGGCAATGAGCTGACGTTTAAGATCACCGCCGATTTCGGCGGCCAGCCCCTCAATGCCACGTTCAAGGGGAAGGTCGAGGGAGACGACGTTAAGGGCACGGTCGATTACGACCTAGGCGGACAAGTCGGCACGCTCGACGTATCGGCCAAACGTGAAGGCGCTGTGGCTGTCGCGTTGGTTCCAATCGACGGAAACTGGACATTGACGCTCACCACGCCCGACGGACAGACGTTTGAGCCCTCGGTCGCACTGAAGCTCGATGGCGGCAAGCTCACCGGCCATTACACCGGACCCGCCGGCGAAGCCGACATTCAGGACGGAACGCACTCGGGCAACGAGTTCGCTTTCGCGGTGGTCCGTGACCAGGGCACGCTGAAGTACAAGGGAACGATCGACGGCGACGCGATTAAAGGCACCGTCGATTTCGATCTCGGCGGGCAAAGCGGCACGATGGAGTTCGTCGGCAAGCGTACGCCTAAGTAATCGCGTGCGCGACACGCTCGCAAGTTCTTCCGGCGGCGCCGGCGCGGACCATCGCGCCGGCGCCGCTATTTTGTTAATGAGGTAGAGTTAGATCGCTGGGCCGGTGGCGCAAGTCACACGAACAAGGCACTTCAATCCTCCGCTTCACTTCCGCGCTTCATTCGCTCCGATGGACGACGCGACCGTCGCCTTCCAAAACCTGGGTATTTCACTGCTGCTGGGACTGCTCGTGGGATTGCAGCGCGAGCGAACGAGCGCCGAGCTGGGCGGGCTGCGCACCTTTCCGTTGATCGCCGTCCTCGGTACGGTCTCCGCGCTGTTGGCTGGGCAATTCGGCGGCTGGATTGTCGCCGCGGCACTGCTGGGGGTCGTCGCGTCTGTCGTCATCGGCAACATGCACCTGCTGCGCACTGGCAATTCTCAGCCGGGCACTACGACCGAGATTGCCATGCTGCTCATGTTCGCCGTGGGGGCCTACCTGGTCGTTGGGCACCGCGAGGTGGCGATCGCCGTGGGAGGTGGCCTGGCGGTGCTCTTGCAATTCAAGCCCGAGTTGCACGGCTTCGCGGCACGGCTTGGAGACGAGGACCTGCGAGCCATCATGCAGTTCGTCCTCATCAGTTGCATTGTCTTGCCGATACTGCCGAACCGTGCGTACGGACCCTTCGAGGTGCTCAACCCATTCGAAATCTGGCTGATGGTCGTGCTGATCGTGGGCATCAGCCTGGGTGGTTATGTCGCGTACAAGTTCCTGGGGCAGCGTGCGGGAACGGCGCTAAGCGGCATTTTAGGCGGAGCGATTTCGAGCACGGCCACGACCGTGAGTTACTCGCGCCGCACCGCAAACGCGGCCGAAAACGCGTCGCTCGCGGCGTTGGTGATCGTAATCGCGTCGCTCGTGTTGTACGTGCGCGTGCTGATCGAGATCGCGGCGGTGTCGCCTAGCTTTCTTTCCGCGGCGTTCGGCCCGGTGATCGCCATGATGGTGTTTGGCGTGCTGCCGCTATTGATCGTGGGGCTCTTCGTCAGGCGCGAACCGACCGCGCCCTTGGAGCAGAAGAATCCGACCGAGCTGCGCTCCGCGATGACCTTTGCCGGTCTGTACGCAGTCGTGCTATTGGCCCTGGCCGCAGCGAAGGAATACCTCGGTGGAGAGGGGCTCTACCTGGTAGCAGGGCTTTCGGGCCTGACCGACATGGACGCGATCACGCTTTCGACCTCGCGGCTGGTCGAGGCCGAGCGACTTTCGGCGGCCAACGGCTGGCGGCTGATCATCGTGGCGGCAATGTCGAACCTGTGCTTCAAGGGCCTGATGGTGGGCCTGCTGGGGCACCGCAAGCTGTTCGCGCAAATCGTCCTCTACTTCGGTCTGTCGATCGCAGGCGGAGCGGTGCTGTTAGCGCTGTGGCCAGATTGGAAGCTGGTGCTACCGAGCCAATGACGGCATCGCCGCCGTACTGGCAGCAGCAACGCTAGCGCACCCATGACAGCCAGGACAAAGCTGGAAGGCTCGGGAATCTCGTGCTGGACGGTGATGTATTGCGCGTTGCGATCAACGGTGTAATGCGACGAATCGACGCGATAGATCGGCGAGTCCCAGGCGCTGGCCTTGCCAATGGAACTGGCGAGTATGTCCAGGAACTCCATTCCAGCCGCGCCGCGACCCACGCTGCACATCCCGAAAAACGTAATCTCACTCACGTAGTGGTCGATGGCTTCTTGAAATGCCTGTACTGATTCGGCGTCGATCTGGCTGTCGGGTACGTTGTTGACTCCGGCGCCCAGGCTGGCTTCGCCCGGAGCGCCATGGCCGGCGATTTCGACGTGGATCTTCCGACCGAGTTCCTGTGATCTCTGGATAATCTTGTCGATCGCTTCCTGGCGCGTGTCGACTCGCTCTGTGTATTGACCGGCGTTGGTTAGGATCTCCTCGCGTTCCGCGACCTCCGCGGGGTCGCCATTGTCGATCAAGTACATATCGGCATCCGGAATCTCGGGGATGCGACGATTCGCTCCGGTTCGATCGGGGGCGCCGACTTTTCTCTCCAGGGCCGCATCGGCGAAGACCGCGAAAATCGCGCTCCCGCTCTGACGCTGTACGCGCACGTGATACACGCCGGCCGTCTCAAACGTGGTCGTCAGCGTGCCGTCGGTCAGGTCGGCGAAGTAGTCGACATTCGGTATTTGGTCGTAGTCGCTCTGACTGAAGACGTAACCGCCGGGATAGGCGCCCGGCTTCAGGACGGGCAGGATGTCGGCGTCGAGGATGGGGTCGCCATCGGCGGCGAAGTTGTGGCTGTTCAGACTCCCCAGATCGGGAAGGTCGATCATCGGATAGAAGTCAGGTGAAATCGAGTCGGGATCGAAATAAAGCTGGCTGTCCGAGAGCATGGTGGCTTGCAGCGGCGAATGCAAACTGGCGAGGCCAAGCGTCAGAATGACGGCGATGCGCACTGGCATTGGCGGTCCTCCTCAATGAAGCAACTCAAGTAGGCTGAGAAGAAGTGACCATCGACAACGCACAGTAGAGCCAGCCGGTATACGGATGTCAAGAGAATACGGCTGAAAACCGTCAATTTTGTCAATGGAACAAGGCTCAGCCGAGCTGCGCCAACCCGCGCTCGGCCGCCTGCTTCTGCGCGTCATCGGCTGCATCGGCAGCCACGGCCTGGAAGATCTTGCGAGCGGCGTCCTTGTTGCCGTTACGAGCGACGTTTTCAGCAAGGCGGATTCTTGCCCGCGCGACGCGCTTTTGCGCCCGCGACCGCGCGCTACCTGGACCTTTCGCGGCGGCCGCGATGATCAAGTCCGTCTCCGCGACACCGGAATGGGCCAGCGCTTCGGCGGCCGCCAGCCGGACCTCCGTGTCCGTATCCTCGGCCCCGGCACGGAGTGCCGCGGTCGATTCCGGCGAGTCGCGTCGCCCCAGGGCGCTCATGACCCCCACGCGGAATTCCTGGCCGACCGATGTGGCGGCCGCATCGGCGAGCGCCTTGGTAGCTGCTGCATCGGTCATTCGATCGAGCGCGAAGCGCGCGGACTCGCGCACGTCGAAATCCGCGAGTGCCGGCGCTAGTGCGGGCACTTCCGTAGGTCCGGCGATCGTACTCACAAGGCGCGCAAGCTGGTGGCGCACCTCGGCCATACGTCGTGGTTGGCCTTGCGAATCGCCGCTGTCGCTCTTGGCCAAGAGCTCGGAGACCAGGCGAGACGACAACTCAGCGCGGTCTGTGTCATGACCGGGCGCTCCGGCGGTTGCGATGGCAAGCTCCAGCGCGCGCCGCGCTTGAAAGGACTTGATCAGGTCGGCCGAGCCCAACTGCTCGACGAGGTTTTTTACGTCGTCCATCGTGCTTCCTCCGGCGGCTCACGGCGCCGGCTCAATGTGTTGGTTGCGAGAGGGTGTGATCATTGAACCGTTCGTCAGAGATGCCACGGGGCTCGCATCGGTTTGCTGGTGAGCCGGTTCGCCTGATCGTCGCCGATGAACCGCTCAGCGATCGGATCCCAGGAGAGCTCGCGCCCCAACTGCATGGCGATATTGCCCAGGTGGCAGATTGTAACCGAGCGATGGCCGATCTCGACGTCACAGATCGGCCGCTCGCGGCTGACAATGCAATCGAGCCAGTTCTCGTGGTGGTCGCGGCTTGTGTAGAGCCGCTCGTCGCTGGCGGTGAACCTCGTCTTAAGCAATTCTGGATCAGAGGCTTCGATGCGGCTGCGGCTGACGAACACCCATCCGTCGGAGCCGGTGAATTTCACGCCGTTTTCGCCTTCGGCGTGGCAGTCAAGCTCGACGCCGTTGCCATACGTGTACTCGACGTCGAAGGTACCCGGCACGTCGTGCGGACCTTGCTCGTGGAATACGCCATTCCCCTTGACCTTGACCGGTCCCGAATCGTCGGTACCGATGCCCCACTGGGCGATGTCGTTATGATGGGCGCCCCAGTCGGTCATCTTGCCGCCGGAATAGTCCCAGAACCAGCGAAACTGGTAATGGCAGCGGTTCGCCGTGTAGGGAACATACGGCGCCGGGCCGAGCCAAAAGTTCCAATCCAACTCCGAGGGCGGCGTGGTCGGCGTCTGCCACGTTCCGGCGTCGATGCCGCCGATGTGCGTATCAACACGGAGCAGCTTGCCGATCTTGCCGTTTCGTACCAGCTCGCAGGCCAGGCGGAACCGACCGTCGGAGCGCTGTTGACTGCCGGTTTGAAACACCGTGCCATAGCGCCGCGCCGCCTGCACCATCTTCTGTCCTTCTTCGATGGTGAGCGACAGCGGCTTCTCGCAATACACGTCCTTGCCCGACTCCATGGCGTACACGGCGATCAGCGCATGCCAATGGTCGGGCACGGCGATCAGCACCGCGTCGATGTCGTCGCGGTCGCACAGGTCGCGAAAGTCTTTGTAGATGCCGACGCGGCGTCCGGACCGCTCGAGAATGTCCTGCGCCGCCTGGTCGCGATGGATGCGGTCGACATCGCACACGGCGGCCACATCGATCCGCTTGTTGGGCAGCAGCTTGTTGTGCAGATGGTGCCGCCGGCCAAGGTCCCCGACGCCGATCGACCCCACCACGACGCGGTCGCTCGGGGCGAGCTGGCCTGCTCTACCCAATACGCGCGAGGGCACGATCACCGGCGCCGCGAGCGCCGCCGCGGTCGTCTGCAAGAAGCGGCGGCGCGTGGGGCGACTCGTATTCTCCATAGCACACCTCGATACGATGCGCCTATCCAGCCACGCCACATGGCGTAATCGCGGCCATTGTCATCGCGGATAGTGCGGTTTGCAAGTCACGCGAGTTCCAACTCGTACGCACCTCACGTCGAGTGTCATGCCCAGCGTCTTGGCGATGCGGCGCAGCATCGTGACGGAGTGGCCATCTTCGTCGGCTTCTTCGAGACGCGCCATGACTGATTGACGCGCTGACGACCGAATGCGATTCGTCGTCGACTGCCCAAAGCGGCAATCCAACGCTTAACGCTCGAAGTTCTCCCCGATTCAATGGCTCGCGCCATCACCAATCGCGGGCTGCACCCCGGCTTCGCCAATTGGCCGATCACCAAAATCGCGATCACGCCCCGCATTGCGACTTGCGTCCGACGGCGACTTTACGATACTGAGAGGCACTTCAAAGGCGATTTTTGAACACTCGGCAACGCAGGGGCACACGGCGCCGGCACGGTATCGCCGCAAGGAGGTTTCGCATGATCAACGCAGCCCCGACCGTGTCGCGGCACGATTGCCTTCGCGCACAGCGCTGGCACGCGCTCGCCGAGCGGATTCTCGCCGGCGAGCTGCTATCGCGCGAGGAAGGACTGTCGGTGCTCGCCTCGCCCGACGACGAGCTGTTGGATTTGCTCGCCGCGGCGTACTGCGTGCGGCGGCGTTACTTCGGCAATACGGTCCAGCTCTATTTCCTGATCAACGCCAAGAGCGGTCTTTGCCCAGAGGACTGCGCGTATTGCTCGCAATCGAAGGTGTCGGATGCCGCCATTCCTCGGTACCGGCTGCTCGGGGCCGACACGCTGCTCGAGGGAGCCAGAACGGCGGCCGAGCGGCAGGCGAAGACGTATTGCATCGTGATCTCCGGGCGAGCGCCGAGCGAACACGAGATGGAGGCGATCACCACCGTCGTCCCGCAAATCAAGGCTCACTATCCACTGAAGATCTGCGCTTGCCTTGGGCTGCTCTCGCGCGAGCAGGCGCGGCGGCTAAAGGCGTGCGGGGTCGACCGCGTGAACCACAATCTCAATACGAGCGAGCGGTTCTATGGCGAGATTTGCTCAACGCACACACACCAAGACCGGCTGCAAACATTGCGCGCCGTGCGCGACGCTGGCATGGAAATGTGCTCGGGCGGCATCGTCGGCATGGGCGAAGTGGACGCCGACGTGGTGGACATGGCCCTGCTGCTTCGCGACCTGGGAGTGCAGTCGATTCCCGTCAACTTCCTTAACTCGATCGACGGCACGCCGTTGGCCGGCATGCGGCGACTGAATCCGCGCTACTGCCTTAAGGTGCTGGCGCTATTCCGGCTGGCAAATGCGGACCGCGAAATCCGTATCGCCGGCGGCCGCGAGCTGCACTTGGGCAGCTTGCAGCCGCTGGGACTGTATCCGGCCAATTCGATCTTCGTGGGCGACTATCTGACGACGAAGGGACAGCCGCCCGAGGCTGATTATCAGATGATCGAGGCACTCGGGTTCCACATCACGCGTTCGGGCGAAGCGGCGAACTCCGGGTGCCCCCAATAACGCGAGGGGCAAGAGCGCAAGCCGAGGGATTTCGAGTGCCAGGCCGCGGCAAGCGCCAGCCGTGAGGTGCATCGAGCGTCCCTACGTCGCACCATGTTTGCGAAGGCCCGCACTCGAGTCACGCGCGATGAAGCTCGTCCTTTACCCGGCCGTGGATCCGCCGCGACTTGAGAAGTTCCGCGCGGCGGCGACGAATCTCACCGTCGAGAACGCGACCGACGACCGCTCGGCTCGCAATGCGGTGGGCGATGCCGACGCCTTCTTCGGCAAGATCACGCGCGCGATTCTCGCCGCGGCCAGCCGCCTGCGGTGGGTGCAAGCGCCCACGGTGAGTTTGGAGCATTACATGTTTCCCGAGCTGGTCGCCCACCCCTGCATTCTGACGAACATGCGCGGACTGTATTCCGATATCATCGCCGACCAGGTGATGGGCTATACAATCTGTTTTGCGCGGAACCTGCACCATTACATCCGTCAGCAACAACAGGCGAATTGGCAGCCCATCGGCGGGGAATCCGAGCGGTCGAACTTTCTCGAGGGGCCCGCACGCACCAGCGCCATCGACCGCGCGCACCAGCATCTTTGCGACATGACCATGGGCGTGGTCGGGCTGGGGCAGATCGGGGCCGAGGTGGCACGGCGAGCGCGTGCGTTCTCGATGCGCGTCTTGGCCGTCGATCCCGTGCGGACCGACACGCCGCCGGAGGTCGAGGTGCTTTGGCCGCTGGAGCGACTAGACGATCTATTGGCCGAGAGTGACTACGTCGTCCTCTGCGCGCCGCACACGCCGCGGAGCGTGACGATGTTCCGGCGCGAACAGTTCCGCCGCATGCGCTCGACCGCGTACTTCATCAACATTGGCCGTGGAGCGACGGTCGACCTTTCTGATTTGGCCGCGGCGATCGAGGGCGGCGAAATCGCCGGCGCCGCGCTCGATGTCTTCGAGGTCGAACCACTGCCCAACGCACACTCATTGTGGACGATGCCGGGCGTGATCATCACGCCGCACGTCGCCGGCTACGGCCGGCACATCGCCGAGCGGCACCTGCAGGTGGTGCTCGATAATATTGGCCGCTTCGCGCGCGGCGAACCACTCTTGAACGTGGTCGACAAGGCGCAGTGGTTCTAGAAAAAGCAGATCAGGCGGTGCCGGCTAGCCGGTAGCGGCGGACCTTGTCGCCGTCGACCCTCACGCCCAGGCCCGGCGCCTCGGGCACGCGCATGCGGCCGCGCTCGATCTTGTGCGGCGTAACGAGGATATCGTCCGTCAGGCCGTAGTACGTGCAATCGTTGGCCAGCGAAAAGTTGGCCGTCGAGGCCACAATGTGCAGCATGGCGGCGGTCTTCAGCCCCAGGTCGTGCGAGCAGTGCATGACGCACGGCACGCCGGCCGAGGCGGCCACCTGGGCGATCTCCTTCACCGCGCGGATTCCGCCGCACTGATACGTGTCGGGCAGGATCACGTCGGCAGCCCGTCTGTCCAGAATTTCGCGGACGCGCGCCATGGTGGTCACCGACTCGTTGAGCGCCAAAGGCGTGCTCGTGAGCTTGCGGATGCGTGCCGAATCGTCGATGCGGTCCTCGTGCATGGGCTGCTCGAAATACTCCAGATGATACGGCTCAAGCGCCTTGGCGAGCTCCAGGCACACCTCAGGCGAATAGCCGGTGTTGGGATCGATGCGCAAGCGCAACCTGTCACCCACGGAATCGCGGACGGCGCGGGCTGTCGTAATATCCTCCTCGGGATTGCGGCCGGCCTTGGTCTTGAGCGTGGTGAAACCCTGCTCAACGTACTGGCGCGCGATCGTGCGCGCCTCGTCATAGGGGCGAATTCCCATGCAGGCGGCCAGCTCGATCTCGGTGCGATAGGGGCCGCCGAAAAGCCGGTAGAGCGGCTGACCGCACGCCTGCCCCAAAATGTCCCAGCAGGCCATCTCGACCGCGCTCTGGATGTGCTCGCCGTCGAGTCCGGCATCGCAGTAAAGAGACTCGATCGCCATCGGATCGGCGCCGATAAGCCTTGGTCGTAAGTGACTTGCTTCCATTCCCGTCAGTTGCTCGCCAAGATAGCGCTGCGGGGTTTCGCCCCAGCCGACGATCCCCTCGTCCGTCTCGATACGAATGAGAATCGCCTGCTTGGTCGAGGCAGCGCGGTAGCGCGACTGGTACGGGGCGATGGGGTACTTCTGCGGGATCTCGACGAGAAAGCTATCGATCGACGTGATCTTCATACGATTTCCGGCGACCGGCCGAACACCCATTCACCCCCGAGGATGGTCGCGACCACGCGCAGCGATGGCCGCGATGGCTCGCTTTCGTCGAGGTCAAACAGGACGAAATCGGCGCGGCCGCCGGGTCGAAGCTCGCCGCACTCACGTCCCAAGAGTCGCGCCGGATTGGCCGTTGCCAGCTCGATCGCCGTGGCGAGTTCCAACTCAGCGAATCGCAGGCAATTGATCACGCCGACGCCGATCGGAGCCGAGGCGCCGGCGAGCAACTGGTCCTGGCCGGCGATCACGAGCCGGCCGTCGGCCAGGATTTCCAGCTCGCAGCCACTGGTCGTGTATCGCCCGGGCGCCAGGCCCGCCATACCCGAGGCGTCGCTGACTAGAACGATCCGCTGGGGGGATTTGGCGCGGACGAAGGTCTTGACGACTTCCGGCGGGAGGTGGTGGCCATCGACGATCAGGCTTGCCGCGAGGCGGTCCTCGGCCAATTGGTCCCAAATGTAGTTCGGATGACGCCGCAGCGTCCGGTGCGCTCCATTGCCCAAGTGCGTGCTAAGGCGCGCGCCGGACTCGACCGCCGCGCGAATCTGTGACGAGTCGGCCGACGTGTGTCCGATGGCGACGAGAATGCCTTGGGCCACTGCTCGGGAGATGAACATCGCCGCGCCCTCGTATTCGGGCGAGAGCGTGACGATGGCGATGCGGCCTTCGGCGGCGTCTTGCAGGCGGCAGAATTCGTCCCAGTCGGGCGCGCGGCAGTGTTCGGCCGGGTGAGCGCCGCGCGGGCCATCCTCGGCGGAAATGTACGGCCCTTCTAGATGAATGCCCACGACTGCGCGCGAAACGTCCGGAAACTGGCGGCAGGCCGTGGCGATCGTCCGCACGCCGTGCGCGAGCACTGGAAAGCTCGACGTGGTGAGCGTCGGACAGATACTTGTGACGCCGAACGCGAAATGTGCGCGGACAATTTCGGCGACCTTCTCCGGCGTGAGAGCCAGCGAGCTGAACTCCTGGCCGCCGTAGCCGTTGACCTGAATGTCGACGAAGCCAGGCGCGACGTAGGCGAAGGAGTCGGCGCGCGGCGTTCTATCCTTCAGCGGCGCGTCGATCCGAACGACTCGGCCGGCGTCGACCTGGACTTGCACGGCCTGGCTGTTGTCGTAGCGAATACCGAACAGTCGCATGCTGTTCGACAGGCTACCACGCTCGCGGCTGGCTTGGCAAACTGCGGCGGTCGGTTTCCACCACCAATGCCGCGCTCGCGGCATCGCCACTCCAGCGGCTGGCGTCAAACGTATTGCCCGACCAATGCGGCGAGTAGGTGCCCATGATCGGCGTGGCGGAGGCCAGCGGACGCAGATTGGAGAGCCCAAACCACTGGCGCGCCGCCATCCGCCGCTGACGTTGCGCCGTGCGGAACTCGCTTTTCGCACGGACCGCCAGCCGCGGATTGTTGTATTGCTGGAGCGCTTGCTCGTAGTACCACATTTCGGGCGTGGGAACGAGCTCGCCGCGTGAGATCGACAGGTCACTGGCGGGGCGATCCTTGGAGTTGCTGCTCGCGGTGCGCAGGTCTGAATGATCGTGTGGCGCGACCGCAGCAGGCGTTTCTGGCCGATCGCCGGATGGCTCGACCTCCTTGGCCGCCGATTCGCCGTCCCAGGCAACCTGCCTCTCGGTCCTGATCGGGTCGGTCGGTCGGTGATCGTTCGAGCCGCGTCGTCGATGGTTCAGCGATCGCGGCTTTGTGTCGATGGCTGCCCGTTCCAGCGAATCGGCGTTTGCTGCGGCTCGCTCAGTATCGGAGTGCCGCGCGGCGATCGTCGGCGAAACGACTGGTTGCTTGGGCTGTGCGTCGGCAGCGGAAAACTGCTCCTGCTCGCTCGCGTCGGCCAGCGGCCGCTCCAGCGTGGCGACACCGCTTCGCACTACTCGTCGCGCTGACGGCGTGTTCTGGGCCGCGGCGCGTGACGGCAGAATTATGACCAAAGCGACAGTTGCAAGAACGAACCACTTCATTGCGTTGTCCCCCCAAAACTCTGATGCTCTGGCCACGACCAGCCCTTGGGCGTGCGCGACTGCCAAGTTGGACGCGAATGACACAGAGGAATCGGCGCCCACAAAGCGAATTCGGCCGTCGCCGCAGTGTTAGATTAGCGAGATTTTGGCGGATTTGCGGACGTGACGAGGGGGACTGGGCAGAGCGGCTAGCTCTGGTGGTTGGCGTAAGAACTCGCGGTAATCTTTCGCGGTGCCGTCGACGACCATCACGTACAGCAAGTTTCCCTCTCGCCACGTGGCGATGGGTCGATTGCCGGTTTGAGGTTGTGCCGGCGCGCCTCCGAACGAGGCAGGCGTAATAGCCGGCGCCCCAAGCGCGGACGTGGAAATGCCCACCACGTACAACGTCGCGCGAGCGCCGCGCGCCGAACGCAGCTCGTAGGCCACGCCGCGACGCCCCAGAAATCGCGGCTTCTCGATCTCCCACCATCGCGTGTCCACGCTCCGCCGCAGATCAATCGCTTGCGCGGGCGGATAGGACTGGCACAGTCTTGGCAGCGGATCGCCAAACGGCTGAGCAACGTGCAGCGGCTGGGCGTCGTGAAACTCCATCGCCGAAGCCAACACGTCGTCTGGCGTCAATGGTTCATTGCGCGGGCGGAAGACCATCAGCAATAGCGCCGCCGCGATCGCCAGAGCGGCCGCCGAAATCCACCACCGCCGCGTGAAGCTCGAGCGCGGTTCGGCCGACGATGGCACGGCGACCGTGGGCGATGGCGAAGTACGCTCGGCGGCCCCTACCACGCTACTCGTGGAGACATCGGTTTGACTTGCCGTCTCGGCCAGTGCCGCAAGCAATCGCTCGGCCAAGACCGCTGGAACCGGCACGTCGCGAAAGGCACGGGCAATCTTGGAATCGAGCGCCTGCACACGTTCGTAAAGCATGCGCACCGACGGATCGGCCGCGAGTTCCTCGGCCAGCGGCGACAGCTCCGCCAGCGCCGCATCGTCACTGCGCGGCCGGCAGAGATCGATGCGTTCGAGAATTCGGCGGTCGTCGTCCATGTGTGTCACGCACCCTCGCCTGGACGGCCTGGCGTATGAGTGTAACCGGCCGCCAGTGCCGGCCGTGGCTCGAGTAGCAGTTGGCGCAGATAACTCTTGGCGCGCGAAAGCCGGCTCATCACCGTGCCCACGGGCAAGTTCAGTTCCTCGGCAATCTGGCGGTATGAATAATCCTCGAAGTAAAACAACATCAAGACCAGTTTGAAGGGGTCCGGCAGCCGGTCGAGTGCCGCCTGTAGTCGCTCCGAGTCGATCTGCGGATCGTGGTCGACGTGATGGGGGATTTCGTCGACATGGATCTCAAGATCGGGAATGGACAGCGGCATGCGCTTACGTTTTCCCTTGAGAAAACAATGCCTTAAGACCGTAAAGAGCCATGCTCTAGGGTTCTCGACGCCTCGGATCATCTCCAGCCTGGTCTGAGCAACCAGAAACGTCTGCTGGGTCAGGTCTTCCGCATCTTGAACCGAGCCGGTCAGCCGGTAGGCATAGCGGTACAGGTCCGCGTGGTGCTCAGCGACTAAGCCGGCAATGTCGAACCGTGGCGCTTCGTGAGCCATCGGATTCTCTCAATCTAGAGAGCCCCAACAAGGCGGAATTATTCCCTCACCGGTCGGGTGGCGACTCGAGCCAGCCGTGAAGTGCCGTCCTGCCCCCTCCGAACTACTACATTCGGCGAAGTCGGCACCGCGATGCTGAAAAGAATTGTACAAGCTAGGGAATAAAACCCAAGTCTGGGGGATCACCTATATTGAACAAGAGGCAGGGCGGCCCTGCCACGACAATTCAATGGAATTTTGCGAGTGAGGAAAGTGTTATGAAGAAGCTTGGAATTCTGGCCCTGCTTTTGAGCCTGGGCGCGTTCACGTTTGGCTGCAGCAAGTCCGAGACCGCACCCCCGGCAGAGGGCAACGGCAGCACCGAGGCCCCGGTTGAGGGCGCGGCTCCGAGTGAAGAGGCTCCCGCTGAAGAGGCTGCCCCTGCCGAGGCGCCAGCGGAAGCTCCCGCCGAGAGCCCGCAAGGCTAATCGCAAGTCGGCTTTGCACGAAGCCATCTTTTGCCGGGGAAGGGCATCGGTCGCGATGCCCTTCCCCGTTCTTTTTTTGGGGGCCGCCAGTGGCCGGCACGCATCCTTGACTGGATAATCGTGCTTGTGACCAGCGCGCGTGCCCAGAGCCAACTTGCTAACTCTGAGAACTTCAGCGACCAGCAAGGGCTGGTGCGCGCCCCCGAAGCTCGCTGGCGAAATTGGCTCGCTACCAAGATGGGCTGGTGCCGGGTTTTCGTGGTCGGCTGATGACCTTGATCAAGCTACTTGGTCCGGCGATTGTGATCGCGACCAGCCTGCTAGTGCTGGCTAGCGAGTCATCGACTCCAGCAAGTGTCCCACCCTCGGTGTCTGGCGCCAGTAACTCGCGCGAGTGGTTAGCGCTCTTCGGCCTGGCGCTCGATGAGCTCGACCAAATGCGCGATGGTTCTGCGCTGGCCGCCCATGAGCAGGAAGTGCTTTGGAAGGTGCTGTACGCCGTACGGCGGATGTACGTCCCGCGTCGCCGCCCGGCGACGTCGCTCGAGCGTGGGGCCGGCGAATTCCCTGGCCGCGGCCGCGAACCGTCAAACTTTCCACGCGGCGGCCTGGTGCGACTCGACGGCCGCCTGCGCGCCATCTCAGTCGAGAAAATCCACGAATCCCTGGCGCCACGGTTCAATATCGAACAATTCTTCCGCTGCGAGATCGAGTCGCGCTCGAGTCGACAAGACGACGGCGGCCACGGCGAGATTGTCATCGTGTATGCTCTGCGCGTGCCGCGACAGTGGCTAGCTGCCACGCCGCACAACGAGCCGGTCAGTTGTTATGGGTTTTGGCTCAAAGACGAGCTCATCCCACCCGCGCCAGCGCCCGTGCCGGTGTTTGCTGCCTATCGTGTCGCCTGGCATCCCGACGTGGAGCTGGGAAGGCTCGGCATGGACGTGGGGCTGTTTGACGAGACCAAGAATCGCACCGCGATTGGGCCACTCGACCGCGAATGTTTTTACTCCCTCTTGGCGGCCGTGGGACGAGCCTCCCCGGATGACTGGACGCGAATCTCTCAGAGCGCATCGCGCGACATTGTACCACTGTTTAATCAACCCGAGACGCAGCAGGGAAGGCTGATTTCGCTCGAGGGACGAGCGCGCCGCGCGCTGCGGCTGCCGGTCGAGGATCGTGATATCGTCGAGCGGTTTGGTATTCGCGAATACTACGAGCTGGAGGTCTTCACCGACGACTCGCAGGGCAATCCACTTGTCTGTTGCGTCCGCGAGCTTCCCCCCGACATGCCGATCGGTAGCGGCATCGACGAGCACGTCCGTGTCGCGGGGTTCTTCTACAAGGTTTGGGCGTACCGCCGCGACGCGACAGACGACGATGACAGCACTCGTGGCACCGTGCGGCAGCTTGCGCCGCTCTTGGTGGGGCGTTCTGCGACACGGATCGCGCCGGCTCCGCCCGAGCGAAATGTCGCCGCGGGGGCCATCGCGGCCGTGTTGTTTGTGATGGCGATGGCCGGTATCTGGTGGGGCGCGTGGGCCAGCGGGCGCAGCGACGGCCGCGTTCGCGAAACCGCGCCGCCGAGCGCCCCTTGACGCTCGGCGCTCAATCCCCATACTCACGTGCAAGTCAGCCGGATAGCAGGGCGAAAGGAGCCCCATTGAAACGCGCAAAGATCAGCATCATCGGCGCTGGCAATGTCGGCGCCACCACGGCGCATTGGTGCGCGGCAGCCGAGCTGGGCGATATCGTTCTGCTTGATATCCCTCAGACCGAGGGAATGCCCGCCGGCAAGGCGCTCGATCTGTTTCAGGCCTCTCCCATCGCCGCGTTCGATGCGAGAATCGTCGGCACCACCAGCTACGACGAGACCCAGGGCAGCGACGTGGTGGTCATTACTGCCGGCATTCCGCGCAAGCCGGGCATGAGTCGCGACGACTTGCTGAGCACCAACGCCAAGATCGTGGGCGCCGTGGCCCACGAGATCAAGCGGACTAGCCCCGAGGCGGTGTTGATCGTCGTCAGCAATCCGCTCGACGCCATGGTGCAGAGGGCTTACCAGGTCAGCGCGTTTCCCGCGCGGCGCGTCGTGGGTCAGGCTGGTGTTCTCGATACGGCGCGCTATCGTGCGTTTTTAGCGATGGAGCTGGGCGTGAGCGTCGAGGATGTTTCGGCGATGCTCTTGGGCGGCCACGGCGATACGATGGTGCCGCTGCCGAGCTGCACCTCGGTGGGTGGAATTCCGGTCACACGTTTACTGGACGAAGACCGCCTGAACAAGATCATTGAGCGAACGCGCAGCGGAGGCGCCGAAATTGTCGGACTCTTGAAAACCGGCAGTGCCTATTATGCACCAGCGGCCGCGGTGGCACAGATGGTCGAGGCGATCGTGCGCGATAAGAAACGTGTCATTCCCTGCGCCGCGTACTGCGATCAAGAATACGGCGTGGGGGGCTATTACGTTGGCGTGCCAGTGGTGTTAGGGTCCGCGGGCGTAGAGCGAGTTATCGTGCTCGACTTGACGCCGCGTGAAAGGGCCGATTTCCAAAAGAGCGTCGATGCCGTCAAATCGCTGGTCACGACGATGAACTCGCTGACCGCTTCCTAGCGATTCGCAGTGGCTATGTGGCAGCAGTGGCTATGGGGCAATTGAGCGGCAGACGAAGTTTGGACAGAGACGAGCGTCTGGGAGATATCGGCGAGGGGGCCCACACGCGAACGCGGCTGCGGTGCGCTCCGAGCGCATCGGCGGCATTGGCGGTCTGCCGCAACTCGCGCGCCGTTGACAGCCGGCGCGAAGTTACATTAGAGTCCCTGCCTCACCGGTTCAGCCGCCGGCAACTTGCCACGATTGTCGAGCATGGGCTGGGCGCGAGGCTATTGAGCGCCGATCGGACGGCTCGATCGTGTCGATGCGGTCCTATCACGCAGAACCGGTGAGATTAGAGCAATGAATCGAATTCAAACCGCACAGCAACTTTCGGCCCAGTTATGGCCGGAATCCGGTGCGGCGCATGCTACGTCCGGTACATTCGAGGCCGCGCAGGCGAACAGCGTGCCACGCGCTGCCGAGCATGTGCTATTCGTGCCGCTGCACTACGAGCGCCATTACGCCTATCCGCTCGTGATATGGTTGCACGGTCCGGCCGACGACGAATCACAGCTCTTGCGTATCATGCCGCAGGTGAGCATGCGGAACTACGTGGCCGCCGCCCCCAGGGGAACCGTCGCCATGCGCGCTGAGAATCCGGGCGCTCGGCGATTTACCTGGAGCGACGAAGCCTCACAGGTGGAACTGGCCGGACAGCGCGTCCTGGCTTGCATTCAAAAGGCCCGTCGCAAATGTCATATTGACGCGAAACGGGTGTTTATCGCGGGTTTCGACCAGGGGGGCACCATGGCGTTGCGACTCGCCATGAATCGCCCCGAATGGTTCTCGGGCGTGCTGTCCATGGGTGGACGGTTTCCCACGTGCCGCGCTCCGCTGTGGCGTCTCGGTGCGGCCCGTCGAGTACCCATCTTCATGGCCTGCGGTCAGCAAAGCCGGCGGTACTCGCAGGCGGCGGTCTGTGGGGACCTGCGTCTGTTGCACAGCGCCGGCATGGAAGTGGCCTTGCGTGTCTACCCAGCCGACCACGCGATCACGTCTCATATGCTGGCCGATGCCGACCGCTGGATCATGCAGCAGGTCACTGGCAATCAGGCCGATCAGCAGATGGCCGAGGCCGACGACTCGCATTGACAACGCCCGGCGGCATGAAGTACATACTCGCCGCCTTTCCTCCTCTTCATCCAGCCCGCACTGGTGACGGGGCCGATCTCGCGCGTCGTCGAGCGGTAGGAACCCGACCCTAGGCAATGCGTTGCTGCGCGCCTGAGGCGTACGATCGCTGCGCCTCGTGCCGCGGCGCGCGCCGGCGAGAAACAAATGATGGAGCAACACGAGCCGACCAGCGAGCCGACTGCGGCGCGGAGACGGGCGGCGCGCGCGATCGCCGAGCGGCTGGGGCAAATGGCTCGCGTCGCAGGTACGTTCGTCGCGGCGCATCGCAGCGCTAGCATTACCGCTGGCGCGGCGGCGGCCGTGATCTTGCTTGGTTCGACGGCATTGTGGTTTTGGGTAGTCAGCCAGCGTCCGCGGTTGGACGAAGGCGTCAATCTCAATACAGCCTTGGCCATGGTCGAGCGTCGAGAGTTCAACCAGGCTCGAACCGTGATCGAACGATTGCGTGCCGCCCGCGCCATTACACCCCAACAATGGGGGTGGTTCAGCTATATTCAAGGCGCGATTGCGGCCAACGAGGCCCAATTCCGGCCGCCGAAGGACCGCGTCCGGCGCTATCGCCTGGCGGCGCGATATCTGGAGGACGCGCGAGACCGCGGCTTCTCGCGAGAACACTCGGCCGAGGGGCATTACCTGCTGGGCAAGTGCTTGTACGAGTCGGGGCAATGGGACGAGTGCCGCCCCCCGTTGAACGTGGCGCTTTCGCGCAGTGCGCTTCGTCGAACGGAGATCGACCAGCTCTTGGCGTCGGCCTGGCTGCGCTCGGCACGACCCGATCTGCAGGCGGCCCTGCGCCATGCCACGCGGTATCTCTTGGATCCGTCTCTATCGCCTCTCGACCGTGATCGCGGACGTCTGCTGCAGGCGGAAATTCAGTTTCGCTCGGGACACGTGGAGACATGTCGGCGCTCGCTCGAAAAAATCGCGCCCGATAGCCGGCTGCGCTCCGAAGTGTTCGTCCTGCTTGCGCGAGCGCAAATGGAGGAGGCTGCCCAGGCCCACTCCCGCGCTCGCGCCCAAAACGACGCAGCGCCGGCCGACGACGCGGCGGCGCGTTATCGCGCCGCGATCGACTTGCTGCGGCAGGCACAAGAGGCCGACACACTTGAGAACCAGACCATGCCTAGGGCCATGTACCTCATCGGCCTGTGCCGGATTGCGCTGGGGGAGCACGAAGCGGCTCGAGTGCTGTTTCAGCAGTTGACGGACCGGTTTCCCGACACCCACGAGGCGCTGGCAGGCACATTGCAGTCGGCCGATCTGTCGCGCCGCGCTGGCCACGATGAGGACGCCATCGCCGCCTACGCGCGCGTATTGGCCGCGGCCAGCGAACGCGCGCGTTTTACCAATCCTTGGATATCGCTCGACGAGCTGAAAACGCGCCTTCGCGCGGCATACGACGAATTTCTGACCACCGAGCGGTTCGATCGCGCCGCCGAGCTGGCCGATGGGCTGTTTCCCATGTTTGCCAAGACCGATGTGGTCGAGATGCAGGCGCAAGCGCTGCGCGATTGGGGCCTGGCGCTATTGGCCAAAACCGCGGCGCCGTCCGCCGCGCAGCCACGAGCGCTCGAGCAAGCAGGGCGCGCGCACCTTCGCGCCGCCGCCCTCGCCTACCGGCGCCTGGGGAATTTGCGTTTCGCCACGCGAAGCTATCCGGACGATTTGTGGCAGGCGGCCGCGTGCGCGCTCGATGGGCATGACTATCGGCGCGCGGTGCGCGTGTTTCGCGAATACCTGACCCTCGAGGCGCGTCGGCGTCGCCCACAAGCGCTCGTAGGGTTGGCGCAGGCTCTCTTGTCGCTGGGAAGGGTGGACGAGGCGCTCCGAGAGCTGAATTCGTGCGTCGAGCGGTTTCCCAATGGCGTGGTCAGCTATCAGGCGCGCCTCTTGGGCGCAACGGCGTACGTCGAACAGGGTCGGTACGCCGACGCCGAGGCGCTCTTGCGCGGCAACCTGAAAAGCGATTTTCTCGCCCCCAGCAGTCAGGAGTGGCGTGCGTCGCTCTTCGCGATGGGGCGTCTGCTGCACAAGCTGGGTCGATTTGAAGAAGCCGCACAGCGACTGCTCGAGGCGACCGAGCGATATCCCGACGATCCGCAGGCACTCGAAGCGGCTTATCTGGCGGCCGATGCGTCGCGCAGCGCGGCGGCAGGGCTGCAGGCCAGGCTCGACGCGGTCGAGACGAACCGCCCGCGCGCCACCGAAACGGCTCGCATCCGTGCACTGCGGCAACAAGCACAGGCGGGATACGACGCGGTCCGCGCCACCCTGTTGGGCCGAGAGCGCCAGCGCGAGCTTTCGCCGCATGAAGACGCGCTGTTGCGCAACAGTTGGTTCGCCCAGGCGGCGCTGCTCTTCGAACTGCACGAACATGCGCGAGGTGTCGAAGCTTATGCGGAGCTGACGAACCGTTACGCGGATTCGCCGTTGGTGCTCGAGGCGTACGTTCAAATCGCCAACGGCTACCGCACCCTGGGGAAGATGTTGGAAGCACGGGGCACCGTCGAGCAAGCGAAGGTGGTGCTCAAGGGAATCGGCACCTCGGAATCCTTCACCCAGACGACCAATGACAGCCGTGCCGAATGGGAGCAGCGGCTCGAAGCACTTGGAAAATTGTAGTAGCGGAAGTCGTCCGACTTCTCCACGAAATCAACATGCCCAACGTCGATACCGAACGGCTTGCCGAGCTCGTCTCCAAGAAGCTGGAGTGCCTGACGCAATTGCGCGACATCGGCCACGACCAATGCCGCCGGATCGCCGAAGGGGACATGAGCCAGTTGCTCGTCGTCCTGTCGCACAAACAGCGGCTGTTGGGAGTGCTGCAGCAGATCGAAGGCCAGCTTGACCCGTTCCGCGCCGAGCGGCCAGACGAGCGGCGATGGCGCAGCTCGCTCGACCGGTCGCGATGTGCCGCGGCGCTGGCGCAATGCGAAGCGCTGTTGGCGGAAATCGTCCAGCGAGAAAAGGAAAGTGAACGTGACCTGAAGCGGCGGCGCGACGACGTCGCGGCAAGGCTTGCCGACGCCCACATTGCCACGGGCGCTCGCGGCGCGTACACCCAGGGGGCGCCGTCACCGCGACAAATCGACCTCGTTTCCGATCCCGCGAGGCAATCATGACGCCACCGGCCCTGAAGCAATACGTTCCGCCCGTCGACTCCCAAGCTGACCTGGAGACGGTGTTGGCCGCCTGGCATACGGCGACCAAGCGCCTCGAGCAAACGCACGAGGCGTTGCGCGGCGAAGTGCGGCGGCTGACGGACGAGCTGGCCAGGAAGAATCGCGAGCTAGCGCGGAAGAACCGGCTGGCAGACCTCGGCCAGATCGCCACGCACGTCGCGCACGAGGTACGCAACAATCTCGTCCCCGTGACACTCTATCTCAGCCTCTTGCGGCGCCGGCTGGCCGAGGATCGCGGGAGCCTCGACGTGCTGGACAAGATCGACTCGGGCTTTGCCGACGTGCAGCGCATGGTGCACGATTTGCTTCATTTCACGGTCGAACACGATCCGCGGATCGAGCCGGTGCGCGTGCGGGCGCTGGTGCACGAGGTGCTTGCGACGCTGGCGCCACAGCTTGCCGCCCAGTCGATCGAGACGATGACCGACGTACCGGATGCCGCAGTGGTGTTGATGGACCGCGAAATGCTTCGCCGCGCGGTTTTCAATTTGGCGCTCAACGCGATCGACGTCATGCCGCACGGCGGACAGATCGTCGTGACCTCGTATTTGGGACGGAGCGGTTTCGAGCTGGAGATCGCCGACAGCGGACCGGGCTTAAGCGACGAAGCGCGGCAGCGCGCCTTTGAGCCGTTCTTCAGCACCAAGAAGAACGGCATCGGGCTGGGGCTGGCGATCGTCTACCGCATTGCCGAGGTGCACGGCGGCGACGTCGTGGCGACCAACTGTCCCGATGGCGGGGCCGCATTCACGATTCGCGTTCCCCAGCGAGTATTGGAGGCCGCCGCATGACCAGCTTATCCGTTACCAGGGCGCCGTTGGAAATCACCGGACGCATCCTGGTCGTGGACGACCACGCTCGCGCACGCGAGTCGATGGCCGACATTCTCACGCAGGCCGGGCATCGCGTGCGCTGCGTGTCGAGCGCCGCCGAGGCGCGCCGCGCTCTGGCCACAGAAAGCTTTGACGTGGTGCTCACCGATATGCAAATGCCTGGCACGAACGGGCTCGAATTCATCCGCCAACTGCAGCACGAGCGACACGGCGCACAGGTCATCATGGTCACCGCCTATGCCACCGTGGCCTCGGCCGTGGAGGCCATGCGTTACGGCGCCTTCGATTACGTGGAAAAGCCCTTCGACGCGGAGCGCCTGGAACGGCTGGTCGCGCGAGCCATCGATCGCGGGCGGAGCGTCGACGAGAAACGACATCTCGACTGGCCATCGAGCGGCGCGGCCGCGGCGGCGATGATCGGCGAAAGC
>Ga0187892_10001421_pt1 | contig 54788 bp, 50 predicted proteins | sample MA1701073metaG_FD_139345 | JGI IMG/M metagenome (GOLD analysis project Ga0187892, IMG submission 139345) | Bio-ooze microbial communities from a basaltic lava cave in the Kipuka Kanohina Cave System on the Island of Hawaii, USA - MA170107-3 metaG ...
ATACGCCGTGACGGGCTTGCGCTCCATGCCGATAGGGGATACACCCGAGCGGTCATGCGAGAGCCCGCGCGTACGCGCATCCTCGTCTGGATGTGCGTGCTCATCGCCGTCAACCAGCTCGGCTTTGGCAGCATGGTCCCCGCCCTGGCCCTCTACGCGTGCTCCTTCGACGTCACGCAGTCCGCCATCGGGGTGGCCATCGCGATCTACGGCCTCGCGCGCTTCCTGGTCGCGCTGCCGGCCGGGCAGCTCGCGGATGGGCTCGGGCGACGGACGGCCCTGGCCACCGGCGGCCTCCTCTCCGCCTTCGGCAACCTGCTCTGCGCGCTCGCGCCGACCTTCGGGGCCTTCGTCGGCGCCCGCTTCGTGGCCGGGGCGGGAGCGGCCCTCGTGCTCACCACGGGCCTCATCGTGATCGCGGACATCTCCACGCCGGCCAACCGCGGGCGGATGATGTCGGTCTATCAAGGCGTCTTCATCTTCGCGGTCGGGATCGGTCCCCTGCCCGGCGGCTTGCTCGCCACCCACTGGGGCCTGCCTGCGCCCTTTCTCGCCTACGCCGCGACCTCTCTGGTGGCGGCCGCGGTGGCCTGGCTCGCCATCCCCGAGACGAGAGCCATGCCGCGCCCCGACGAGCCCGCGGCGGCGGACGTGCCCTACCGGGCTCAGCTCCGTCTCCTCACCGCGCACCGCGGATTCATGCTGGTGAGCCTCATCGCCTTCGTCAACGCGGTCGCCCGGACCGGCGCCCTCTTCAACGTCATCCCGATCCTGGCCCGCGACCGCCTCGGGCTCGACCCCGACCGCATCGGCTTCGGCCTCGCCCTGGCGAGCGTGGTCGGCCTGGCGCTGGCCTACCCCGCCGGCGTGCTGGTGGACCGGTACGGGCGCAAGATCGTCATCGTGCCCTCTACGATCATGTCCGGGCTGGCGCTCACCCTGTTCCTGCTGGCGCCGACCTACGGCTGGTTCCTCGCGGGCTGCGCGGCGTGGAGCGTGGCCATGGGGATCAGCGGCGCGGCCCCGGCCGCGTACGCCGCCGACACGGCGCCGCCCGGGATGAACGCGGCCGCGGTCAGCAGCTATCGCATGCTGGCGGATCTGGGATACGTGGTCGGGCCCATCGCGCTCGGGCTGGTCGCCGATCTCGCGGGCGCCCCGACGCGGCGCTCGGCGGCGCCGCCGTCCTGCTCGTCGCGGTCGCGCTGCTCTTCGCCCGCTTCGCGCCCGAGACCGGGGAGGCCGCTTCTAAACGCGGGCCGGCTGGACTACGATAGGGGCGGCTACGGACTCGAATCCGACGGCCGGTTCACGGAGGTAGATCATGGCGGAGATCGTCGCGGCGGCGTTGGCGGCTCATGCGCCCCTCATCACCGGCAAGCCCGAGGTCGGTAAGCCGGAGCAGCGGGACCGGCTCTACGCCGGCTTCCACGAGCTCCGTCGGCGGCTTCAGGCGGCCCGTCCGGATCTCCTGGTGATGTTCGTCAACGATCACCTGCAGAACTTCGCCTACAACAACCTGCCCGCCTTCTGCATCGGCCTGGCGCCCACCTACCAGTGTCCCAGCGAAGGCGGCGCCCGGCTGATGCGCCTCACGCCCCGGACCGTGCGCGGCAATCCGGAATGGGCGATGCGGCTGCTCGAGGCCGGGCTCGAAGCGGGCATCGACTTCGCGTACTCCTACGAGATCGAGAGCTGGGACGAGCTGTCGGTGCCGCTCTCCTTCCTGATGCCGGAGGGCGAGATCCCGATCGTCACGGTGTACACGAACTGCGCGGCGCCGCCCCTGCCCTCACCGCGACGCTGCCGCGAGGTGGGCGCCTTCGTGGGCGACTTCATCCGCCGGCAGTCAGGACCGGGCCGCATCGCCCTGGTGGCGACCGGCGGGCTCTCGCACTGGGTGGGCACGCCCGAGACCGGACGCATCAATCCCGAATGGGACCACCGCGTCCTCGACCACATCACCCGTGGGGACATCGAGCCTCTGACGCGGTTGACCTGGCACGAGATCGAACGCGACGGTGGCAATGGAGGCCAGGAGATCCGCAACTGGATCGGCCTGCTGGGCGCCGTCCCCGGCTGGAAGGGCGAGCTGCTCGCCTACGAGCCGGTGGCCGAGTGGATCACCGGCTGCGCCACCGTGTGGGTGCACCCATGACGACGCCGATATCCTACGCCCTGAACAAGCTCTTGACCGACATCGCCCGCCGGCATCAGATGCACGAGAGCCTGAGCGACGAGGAGACGGCCGGCCACGCGCTGAGCGAGCCGGAGCGCGCCGCTCTTCGCGCGGGCGATACCGGTCGCCTCTACGAGCTGGGCGCCAACCCTTACCTGATCCGCCGGGTCTTTCGGCGTCGCTTCACGATCTAGCTCATCCGAGCCGGCCGATGCCGGAGCGCACCTACCACATCCTGGGAGTCCCGCTCCGCACCGGCTCGCTCTACCCGGGCAGTGAGAACGACGCCCAGGCCTATCGTAACGTTCGGCTGCTCGCACGGCTGCAGGCGGTGGGATGTCAGGCGCAGGACGACGGGGACGTCGCGATCCCGAGCTACCTTCGGCATCACACGATCCCTCCGATCAGGAACTGGCCGGGCCCCCGGATCGCCTGGGACGAGGTCGGCGAACGGATCGCGCCGTACCTGGAGCAGCCGGGACACGTTCCGCTACTGATCGGCTGCGACTGCAGCATCGTGGTGGGAACCACCCAGGCGCTCGCGCGGGCCTCCCGCGAGGGCGTTCACGTCCTCTACGTCGACGGCGATTTCGACGACGCCGCTCCGGATCCCAAGCATTGCCGGAGTGGTGCCGCCCTGGCGGTGTGGCTGCTGACGCACGCCTCGCCCTTCTGTGCCGGTCCACCGCTCCAGCCATCACAGGTCACGGTGATCGGCTGGAGCAGCCCCCCGGTCTCGGACCAACCGGGAATCGGGTCGCTGTCGCTGGCCGACGTCCGGCGCTTGGGCCCTCGTGAGGCCGCGCGACGGGCTCTCAAGGCCGTGCCGGCATCGGCGGGCGTCGTCCTTCACTTCGACATCGACGTCTTGCAGCAGCAGGACATGCCGGCCTCCTACTTCCCGCACGGAGAAGGGCTCACGCTGTCGGAAGCGACCGAGCTCCTGGGCGTGCTGCTGGGTGACCCGCGGATCCGTATCATCGAGGTCGCCGAGTATGCCGCCTTGCGCGATCTGGACCAGAGCTGGGTCGGCAAGCTCGTCGATCTGCTCGCGGAGGCTCTGAAGCGATAGACGATCTACCGGTCTGGCCGGGACGTCACCGAGCGGAGCGGAAGGGGTAGGTCAGCTGAGCCCAGTAGCCTTGGGGCACCGGGTTGCCCGCGACTCCGTAGACGGCGGGCCAGCGATCCGCGGGGAGATAGAAGGTCCCGAAGATCGCGTCGATCACCGGCAGGTGCACCGCGAAGTTCACGTCCACCGGCTCGACCGCGTGATGCCAGTGATGGTACTGCGGGGTGGCGAGCAGCCAGCGCACCGGCCCGAACCGCCAGCTCACGTTGGCGTGGATGAGCACGGCCTGGAACGACACCAGGAGCACGTAGGCGAACACCGGCCCCGGCGCGAAGCCCAGGACGTAGAGCGGCACGAAGGCCAGCCCCCGCGTGACCACGATGTCCACCAGGTGCAGCCGCGAGCCGGCCAGCCAGTCCATGTGCCGGCTCGAGTGGTGGATCTCGTGGAAGCGCCACAGCCAGGGCACCGCGTGGAAGAGGCGGTGCACCGCGTACTGGGTGAGATCGGCGACGATCAGTACCTCGACGAACTGGACGATCAGCGGCTGGGCCGCGACCGTCGCCTGCAGCTCGGGCGCCACCGCCCAGCGGAAGAACATCGCGGCGGGGGCCATGGTCAGGAACACGGTCAGCTGCACCAGCAGGTGGCTCACCCCGAAGTGCCAGAGGTCCGTGCGCCACTCCGGCCGGAAGAAGGGCTGCTCGCGCAGCCGGCCGAAGAGTAGCTCGATCGGCACGAAGATAGCGGAGAGCAAGAACAGGTCCAGCAGGAACCAGTCGAGCCCCACGTGATTCGACCGCGCCACCGGCGTGGCCACCGCCACCTCGGATCCGCCCATCAAAGTAGCGAGGATCGCCAGCCCCGCGCCGGTGAGTCCCAACGCCTTCCGCCGCTTGAGCAGCGCGCTCGCCACCCCGAGGACGAACGCCACCCCGAGCGTCACCTTGATCGTGGCCCGGACGATGTCCATCGGGTAGACATCGCGCAGCGCCGGCGTGGTGAGCACCGCGGGAAACCAGAGGCAGAGCACGGCGCCGAAGGCGAGCGCGCCCAGCACGGTCGAGAGCACGCCGGTGATCCAGCCGAGGACTCCGATCCGGCTCGGCATGCTCTCCATCGTAGCGCCCTGGCTCGCCTCCCACCAAACCTCGCGTGCCGGTGGTATGGTGTGGGGCCATGAGCACCCTCCTGATGCTGCCGCCCCAGACCAAGACGACCCGGGAGTGGGCCGCCCGGATCGCCGCCGCCCTGCCCGCGCTGTCGGTCGTGATCGCGGAGGACGAAGCCCAGGCCGCGCGCGAGATCGGCCACGCCGAGGCCGCGTTCGGCACGCTGTCCCCGGCGCTCTTGCGCCAGGCCACCCGCCTGCGCTGGCTGCAGGCCCCCCAGGCCGCGCCGCCCGCCGGCTTCTACTACCGCGAGCTGATTGCGCACCCGGCCGTCGTCACCAACTTCCGCGAGATCTACAACGACCACATCGGCGCCCACATCATGGCCTACGTGCTCGCCTTCGCCCGCGGCCTGCACTACTACGTCCCGCTGCAGCTCCGCCGGGAATGGAAGCCGGCGCCGCTGGATACGGGAGTCGTCCACCTCCCGGAGGCCACCGCCCTGATCGTGGGGGTGGGCGGCATCGGCAGCGAGGCGGCGCGGCTGGCCGAGGCCTTCGGCATGCGGGTGATCGGCATCGACGCGCGGCGACGCGACGCCCCGCCCGGCGTCTCGAAGCTCGACGGGCCGGAGGCGCTCGACACGCTCTTGCCCGAGGCCGACTTCGTCATCCTGACCGTGCCGCACACGCCAGAGACGGAAGGCTTCATGCACCGCGCTCGCTTCCAGCGGATGAAGCGCAGCGCGTTCTTCATCAATATCGGGCGGGGCCTCACCACGCGGCTCGACGATCTCGTCGCCGCGCTCCGGGCCGGGGAGATCGCGGGGGCCGCTCTCGACGTGTTCGAGCAGGGAGCCCCTGCCCGCCGATCACCCGCTCTGGACGACGCCCAACGTGCTGATCACCCCGCACACCGCCGGCTACGGCCCCTATCTCGACGACCGCCGCGGCGAGATCCTCCTCGACAACGCCCGCCGATTCCTCGTCAACCAGCCCCTCCGCAACGTGGTCGACAAAGCGCGCTGGTTCTGATGGGGTCAGGTCTTGAACTACGACATTTCACCGCCCGAGCCCTCCGGCTACGCTCTTGGAATGTCGTAATTCAAGACCTGACCCCGCCTAGACGGCGGGGGCGGGGTGCTGGGCGGTGCGGCGGACCTGGACGACGGTGGCGATCGTCAGCAGCATGAGGATGGCGACGGCGACGAAGAGCATGCGGGGGTCGCCGTGATCGAGGAGCCAGCCGAAGGCGAGCGGCGTGAGGCAGGAGCCGAGATCGAGCCCGGAGTAGACGAAGCCGAACACCTTGCCCGAGGCACCCGGGGGCGTCGCCGCGCGCACCAGCATGTCGCGCGACGGCCCGGTGGCGCCGTGACAGAGCCCGGTGAGCGCGAAGATCACCGGGAGCAGCGACGGCGCCAGCGCGCCGGTGGCGAGCAGCATCATGAAGCCGGCCGCGATGACCAGGCCGGCCACCGCCACCGCGTCGTGGCGGCGCGTCCGGTCGGCCAGGAAGCCGCCGGCGAGGATCCCCGCGGCGTTGCCCAGCAGGAAGGCGGTGAGCGCTCCGGTAGCCAGGGCCAGCGGCGTGTCGTAGATCCGCATGAGCCCGGTCACCCCGAACGTCTGCACCCCGATCAGCGCGGTCGCGATGAACGCGAAGTAGGCGAAGGCCGAGAGGATCGGCGCGCTCAGGAGCAGCCGCACCTCCGCCACCGCCCCCGTCCCGCGCGTATCGTACCGGCTCTGGACGAACGCGGTCCGCTGGGTCGCCAGCAGGACGACCATCGCCAGCCCGAGCGCGCCCACCGTCACCAGCGCGGCCCGCCAGCCGAAGTGCGCGGTGAGCCCGAAGACGACCGGGGGAGCCACCGCCCAGCCGAGATTGCCCGAGATCGCATGCGCGCTGTAGCCGCGCCCGATCCGGCTCGGATCCACGGAGGCGTTCAGGATCGAGTAGTCGGCCGGGTGGAACACGCTGTTGCCGAGCCCGGCCAGGAGCGCCACCGGCAGCAGCATCCAGTACTCGGGCACGCAGCCGGCCAGCGCGATGGCGGAGGCGAAGAGCGCCATGCCGCCCAGCAGGACCCGATGAGCCCCGACGCGGTCCACCAGGAAGCCCGACAGGGTCTGGCCGATGCCCGAGGCTCCGTAGAACACGCTCATGGCCAGGCCGAGGGCCACGTACGGGACACCGAGGACGTCCTTCAGCAGCGGGAAGAGCGGCGGCAGCGTGAGCTGGAAGAAATGGCTGAAGAAGTGGGCCGCTCCGATGAGACCGATGACGCGGACGTCGCTACGGAGGCCGGATCGAGCGGTCGGGTCGGACACGGGACCCTAGTCTACACTACGGGCCCCGGCCGACGGGCCACGACCTAGCTCTTCTTCTCGATCGCCTCGATGTCGATGTTGATCTTCACCTCGTCCCCGACCACGACACCGCCCGCTTCGATCGCCCGATGCCAGGCGATCCCGAAGTCCTTCCGGTTGATGGTCGTGGACGCGCTGGCGCCCACCCGGCGGTTCCCCTGGGGATCGCGGATCGGCGCGGTGGGCCCCTCCACCTTCAGGACCACCTCGCGGGTGACGTCCCGGATGGTGAGGTCGCCCACCAGGTCGAAGCCGCCCGCCCGCACGTTCTGGACCCGCTTCGACTTGAAGACGAGATTCGGAAACTTCTCGGCGCCGAAGAAGTTGTCGCTGCGCAGGTCGTCGTCGCGCCGGGTGATGCGCGTGTTGACGCTCTTGGTCTCGATCGTGATGTCGGCCTTGACCGAGGCGGGCTCGCCCAGCTTGTACTCGATGCTGCCCTTGGTCACCTCGAACACGCCGGTGACGTTGGTGATCATCATGTGCTTCACCGAGAAGCCCGACACGGTGTGGGCGGTGTCGATGACCCAGGTCTCGGCCCCCCCCGGCGCGGCCAGCCCCAGGCCCAGGACCACCAGCCCCACGATCCTCCGAACGGATGTTTTCATGCGCACTCCTCTCTGATGAGGGTTTGGCTACTAGTACCCCGGCTGTCAAGCCCGCCCGGCATTTCTGGTACTATCAAAACCTCCAGAAAGGAGGCGCCCAATGGCCACGCCGACCGACTACTCGCTCGACCAGTTCCTCGCCGACACGCGCGCCACCATCAAGAGCAAGGGCATCCCGGCCGGGCTGGCCGAGATCCGCGACCACCTGGAGAAGCTGCTGCACAACCCCGATCTGCTGAAGAAGCACCTGGGCGATCCGGTCCCCCACCTCGAGCGCACCACGATCGGCCACGATCCGGAGACCGACGTGCACGTGCTCGTGCACGGTCGAGCGAAGGGGGCCAAGTCTTCCGTCCACGACCACGGGCCGTGCTGGGTCATCTACGGTAACTATCAGAACGCCACCCGCATGCGGCGGTGGCGTCGCCTCGACGACGGCAGCCGGCCCGGCCACGCCGAGCTCACGCTGCAGCGCGAGTTCCTCAACGAGCCCGGCCACGCGGCCGTCTTCGCGGTCGGCGACATCCACTCCATCGAGTTCGGCGACGACACCTTCTTCCTCCGCGTCACCGGCGGCGACGTGGAGAGCAAGGAGACCCACCGCTTCGACGTGGAGAAGAAGACGGTGGAGATCGCCAACCGCGCGCTCGGGCAGCGCTAAGCGTTACACCTTCCCCCAGTAGGCGCGGGCGGCCGGGAACACCGGCTTGCAGCGGGTGGGCTCGGTGGGCCCGTCCAGCACGTCGGCCACCCCGCGCCAGATCGCGTAGTGCGGGGTGTTCCGGTGCGCCTCCAGCGCGGCCTGGTCCGTGTAGACCTCGTAGAAGTAGTAGACGTTGTCGTCCTTCTCGTCCTGGAGCACGTTGAAGCGCAGGCAGCCCGGCTCGTCCCGCTCGGAGCCGAGGGCGTCCGCCTCGATCGCCTTCAGGAACTTCTCACGCATCCCCGGCTTGATCTTCACCTTCACCCAGATCGCGAGCATCGTCGCCTCCGTCGAGTGGACTTGATCCGCCGCGGCCGACATTACCACGTGACCGGCCGGGCCGGCGGCTTGCCTTCGTCGTCCCGCCCGTCGTAGCATTCGCCCCGGAGGAGCCTACACCCATGGACCCGGCCGCGATCAGCGCGCTGACCTTCGACGTCTTCGGCACCGTCGTGGACTGGCGGAGCAGCATCATCCGGGAGGGAGAAGCCTTCGGGAAATCCCACCGGCTCTCGGTGGACTGGGCGAAGTTCGCCGACGCCTGGCGGGGCCTCTACCAGCCCGCGATGGATGAAGTTCGCAGCGGGCGCCGGCCCTGGGTACGGCTCGACGATCTGCACCGCGAGAGCCTCGTCCGCCTGCTCGGCGACTTCGGGATCAGCGGAGTGTCCCGGGCCGAGATCGACCATTTCAACCGCGCGTGGCACCGGCTCGACCCGTGGCCCGACGCGGTCCCCGGCCTCGCGCGGCTCAAGCGGCGGTTCGTGCTGGCCACCCTGTCCAACGGCAATATCGCCCTGATGGTGAACATGGCCAAGCGCGCCGGCCTGCCCTGGGACATGGTCCTGGGCGCCGAGGTGGCGCGCGCTTACAAGCCCCAGCCCGAGGCCTACCTGCGCAGCGCCGACTGCCTCGGGCTCCGGCCCGAGCAGTGCCTGATGGTGGCCGCGCATCCAAGCGACCTCGCCGCGGCCGCCCGCTCCGGCCTGCGCACCGCTTACGTGCCGCGTCCCCTCGAGTACGGCCCCGCCCGCGCGGCCGCCGCGCCCGAGCCGGCCCAGCCCTTCGACATCGTCGCGAGCGACTTCGTGGAGCTGGCCGAGAAGCTCGGGTGCTGAGCCGGCTCTTCGATCTCCACGGCAAGGTCGCCCTCGTCACCGGCGGCAGCCGCGGCCTGGGGCGCTCGATGGTGCTGGCCTTCGCCGCGGCCGGGGCCGACGTGGTCATCGCCAGCCGCAAGCTCGCCTCCTGCGAGGCCACCGCCCTGGAAGTGCGGAAGGCGACCGGCCGGCGCGCGTTTCCCGTCGCCTGTCACGTCGGACATTGGCGTGAGGTGGAAGCTCTCGCGGAGGCGGCCTACGGTGAGTTCGGCCGGGTGGACATCCTCGTCAACAACGCGGGGATGTCGCCGCTCTACGACCGCATCGAAAACGTCACCGAGGATCTCTGGGACAAGGTCCTCGACGTGAACCTGAAGGGCCCGTTCCGGCTCACCGCCCTGGTGGGCGCCCGCATGGCCACGGGCGCGGGCGGCTCCATCATCATGGTGTCGAGCACGGCGGCGGTGCGCCCCAGCGCCAGCGTCATCCCCTACGCGGCGGCGAAGGCGGCGGTGAACGCGATGACCGAGGGCTTCGCGCGCGCCTTCGGCCCCACCGTGCGGGTGAACTGCATCATGCCGGGGCCCTTCCTCACCGACATCTCGAAGGCGTGGGACCTCGAGGCCTTCCGCGAGCGCGCGAAGAAGACGATGCCGCTCGGCCGCGGGGGCGAGCCGGACGAGATCGTGGGGGCCGCGCTGTACTTCGCCTCGAGCGCGTCGAGCTTCACCACCGGCGCCGTGCTCGGCGTGCACGGAGGCGCCGCCTGACCCGCTCCCCCGCGGCCGAAGAGACGCCCGCGGAGGTCGCGCCGGTCCGTCCCGGCGAGGGCCTGGACTGGGCCGCGCTCGAATCGTGGCTCCGCCCGCGCCTGGCCGAGGCACTGCCCGAAGCGCGCGGACCGCTCGAGGTCTTGCAGTTCCCCAACGGCTCCGCCAACCTGACCTACCTGCTGCGCGTGGGCGCGCACGAGCTGGTGCTGCGCCGGCCGCCCTTCGGCCAGATCGCCCCCGGGGCCCACGACATGAAGCGCGAGTTCAAGGTCCTCAGCCACCTCTGGCGCCACTTCGACCGCGCGCCGCGCGCCTATCTCTTCGGCGACGACCCCGCGGTGCTGGGCGCCGACTTCTTCGTCATGGAGCGCCGCCGCGGCGAGGTGATCCGCGACAGCCTGCCGCCCGCCCTGCGCGTCCATCACGACGCCGGCCGTCGCGTCGCCTTCGCGCTGGTCGACGCGATGGCCGACCTGCACGGCCTCGACCCCGAGACCTGCGGCCTCGGCGATCTCGGCCGGCCCGAGGGCTTCATCGGGCGTCAGCTCGACGGCTGGGCCAAGCGCTGGGCGCTCGCCCGGCCCGAGGACGCGACCGGGGAGATGGAGCGCATCCACGAGCGCCTCGCCCGCAGCAAGCCCGCGCTGAGCCGCGCCTCCATCGTCCACAACGATCTCAAGCTCGACAACTGCCAGTTCGCCCCGGAGAGCCCCGACCGGGTGACCTCCATCTTCGACTGGGACATGACGACCCTCGGCGATCCCCTCGTGGATCTCGGCACCTTGCTCAACTACTGGCCCGATCCCGTGGACACCGAGGCCACCCAGCGTGGCACCCGCCCGGGGCTCGCCCACATGGGCTTGCCCACCCGCGCGGAGATCACCGCGCGCTACGCGGCCCGCACCGGGACCGATCCGACCGCCGCGGCCTGGTGGGAGGCCTTCGCGCTCTGGAAAACCGTGGTGGTCGTGGTGCAGCTGCACCGCCGCTGGGTGCGGGGTGAGTCCACCGATCCGCGCATGGCCCACATCGCCGACCGCGCGCCCTCGCTCGTCGCGGCCGCGCGGGTGGTCCTCGACGGCGCGGGGCTCTAGACATGTTCATCGTGGGCATCGACGTGGGCGGCACCTTCACCGATCTCACCGCGGTAGACGGAGAGACCGGCCGGGTGGTCGTCACCAAGGTGCCGTCGCGGCCTCGCCACGAGGCCTCCGCGGTCCTGGTCGGTCTGGAGGCCCTCGGCATCGCCAGCGCGGAGGTGCGGCGCCTCGTGCACGGGACCACGGTTGGCACCAATGCCGTGCTCGAGCGCCGCGGCGCGCGCGTCGCCCTCCTGACCACCGCGGGCTTCCGCGACCTCATCGAGATCGGCCGCACCAAGCGCAATATCCCGGCCCTCTTCATCCCCACCTTCGTCCGCCCCAAGCCGGTGGTCGAGCGCAAGGACCGCTTCGAGGTCACCGAGCGCCTCGGCCCCGACGGCGCGGTGCTGGTGCCGCTCGATCCCGTCTCCATCGCGCGGGCGCTCGACGGCGCCCTCGCCGCCCCCGCGGAGGCGGTGGCGGTGTGCCTGCTCCACGCCTATCTCAACCCCGCGCACGAGCGCGCGGTGGCCGACGCGGTCAAGGGCCGCGCCCCTGGTCTGCCCGTCTCCTGCTCGGCCGACGTGGTGGCCGAGTACCGCGAGTTCGAGCGCTTCTCGACCACCGTGCTCAACGCCTACCTACAACCTCTCATGGAGGGCTACCTCACTTCGCTCGAGGAGCGCCTGCTCGCCACCGGCTACGTCCACGGCGTGCTCACGGTGGCCTCGAGCGGCGGCATGATGACGACCGACACCGCCCGCCGGCTGCCGATCAAGACGATCTTCTCGGGACCCGCGGGCGGCGTGAGCCAGGCCTGCTTCCTGGGAGCGGCCGCGGGCGTCCGCGACTTCATCACCTACGACATGGGCGGCACCTCCACCGACGTGTGCCTGGTGCGCGAGCTCCGGCCGCTGATGACGGCGGACGCCACCGTGGGCGCGTTTCCGGTGAAAGTGGCGCAGATCGACATGCACACCGTGGGCGCGGGCGGCGGCTCCATCGCCTGGCTCGACGTCGACGGGGGCCTGGCCGTCGGTCCTCGCAGCGCCGGCGCCGCGCCGGGTCCGGCCGCCTACGGGCTCGGCGGTACCGAGCCCACCGTCACCGACGCCAACGTGGTGCTCGGCCGGATCGGCACGCGCCGGCGGCTCGGGGGCAGCATCTCCCTCGACGCGGCGCGAGCGCGCCAGGCGGTGGCGGGCCTCGCCTCGCGGCTGGATCACCCGATGCGGATCGAAGCCCTGGCCGAGGGTATCGTCACGATCGCGGTGGCGCGGATGACCTCCGCGCTCCGCGAGATCTCCATCCAGCGGGGCCATGACCCCCGCGACTTCACCCTGATCGCCTTCGGCGGCGCGGGGCCGATGCATGCCCTGGCCATGGCCGAGGAGATCGGCATCCCGCGCGTGCTCGTGCCGTGCCATCCCGGCAACTTCTCCGCCCTGGGCCTCCTCGCCGCCGACATCAAGCACGACGACGTGCGCACGCGCCTCGGTCCGCTGCGCGAGCGACTCCGCGCGCTCCGGGAGGTCTTCGCGGAGATGGAGACGGCGGCCCGGCGGGAGCTCGAGCGGGAAGGCTTCGCCCCCGAGCAGCAGCGGCTCCTGCGCTCCCTCGACCTCCGCTACCGAGGCCAGGCCTTCGAGCTGAACATCACGCTCGGTGCCACCACGCCGGCCCTCGACGTCATCGAGTCCGCGTTTCACCGCCAGCACCGGGACATCTACGGCCACGCCAACCCGGAGGAGGCGATCGAGCTGGTCAACGCGCGGCTCACCGCCTACGGCCTCGTCCCCAAGCCGGCCGCGGCGCGCCACGAGGCAACCGGGGCCACCCTCGAGGCCGCGCTCGTCGAGCGGCGCCCGGTCTGGTGGGAGGGACGCGCGCACGACTGCCCGGTCTGGGACCGCGACCGGCTGCCCGAGCGCGCGCTGCTCTCCGGGCCGGCCATCGTGGAGGAGTTCGGCGCCACCACGGTAGTGCCACCCGGCTGGCGGGGCCTGGTGGACGAGCACGGCAATCTGCGCTTCGATCGGGAAGCGCAGTCATGACGGCGCCCGATCCCATTACTCTGGAGGTCCTGAGGGAATCCTTCGTCTCGATCGTCCGCGAGATGCGGGTCACGCTCATCCGCACCGCCTATTCCTCGATCCTGTACGAGGGCGAGGACTTCTCCTGCGTCCTCATGGACGGCCAGGCCCAGATCGTCTCGATGTCGAAGGGCGAGGACCACCCGCTCCACATCGTCCCGATCGGCTGGTCCATGAAGGCGGTGCTCGAGAAGTTCGGCGGCGACATCCATCCGGGCGATATCTTCCTGCACAACGACCCCTACACCGGCGGCACCCATCTCAACGACGTCGCCATGATCTACCCGCTCTTCGCGGACGGGCGGCTCTTCGTCTTCCCGGTGGTCCGCGCGCACTGGGGTGACGTGGGAGGCATGAGTCCGGGCAGCCTCTCCGGCGGCGCCACCGAGATCTTCCAGGAGGGCGTGCGCATCCCGCCCATCCGTATCGTGGAGCGCGGGCAGCCCAACCAGGCCGCGCTCGACCTGATCTTCCACAACATGCGCGGGCCGCGGGAGCGGAAGGGCGACTTCGACGCCATGATCGGCACCTGCCGCAAGGCGGCCGAGCGCGTCGACGGGCTCGCCGGCCGCTACGGCGCGCCCCTGATACGCGCCGCGGTGGCCGAGCTGATGGACCGCGCCGAGCAGCGCATGCGCCGCGCCATCGGCGCGCTGCCGGACGGCGCCTACGCCTACGAAGCGCACCTCGAGAGCGGGCGGACCCGGCTCGAGCCGCTTACGGTGCGCGCGCGGGTGACGGTGGCCGGGGACGCGATCACAGTCGACCTCACCGGCACCTCCCCGCAGACCGCGGCGCCGACCAACGTGGGCCCCGCCATGGCCCCGACCGGCGCCTTCACCATCATCAAGTCGTTCCTCGACCCGGGCGCCGACGTGAACTCGGGCGCCTTCCGCCCGCTCACCGTCGTCACGCCGCCCGGCACCATCGTCAACGCCGATCCGCCCGCGCCGTGCGGCGGCATGGTCGAGGTGAAGTACTGTGTGGAGACCGCGGTGATGGGCGCCCTGGCCCAGGCTCTCGACGGGCGCGTGGCCGGCGATCTGAAGGGCGGCGGCAACCACTGCTACGTCGGCGGGCCCGATCCGCGCACCGGCGAGACCTTCATCTTCTACGAGTACCCCGCGGGCGGCACCGGCGGCTTCGACGGCGGCGACGGCAGCAACACGGTCCGCGCGTGGACCGAGAGCGACATGACCACGCTGCAGCCCATCGAGGCGGTGGAGCAGCTCTACCCGGTGCGCATCGAGCGGACCGCGCTGCGTGAGGATTCCGGCGGGCCGGGCCGCTGGCGGGGAGGCCTCGGGCTCACTCGAGAAGTCCGCATCCAGGTGGCGGCCAGCCGCCTCTCCGTGCTCGCGGAGAAGGCGGTGCTCCCGCCCTTCGGGGTCTGTGGCGGCGCCGCGGGTGCCACCAATCGCTTCTGGGTCCGTCGCGAAGGCCGCCCGATCCAGCCCTCGGCGCTCCCCGGCAAGGTGAGCGGCTTCCCGCTCGAGCCCGGCGACGTGCTCCTGATGGAAAGCTCGGGCGGCGGCGGCTTCGGCGATCCGCTCGAGCGCGATCCCGCCCGGGTGGCCGCCGACCTCGCCCAGGGCTACGTCACGGAGGCGGCGGCCGAGCGCGACTACGGCGTGATCTGGCGCGCCGGGGCGGTGGACGCGGTGGCCACCGAGGCCAAGCGGAGAGCCCTGCGCGCGGCCCGGCCCCGCGTGCGCCTGCACGCGGTGAGCGATCTCGACGCCGACCGGGGCCGCCTCGTGCGCCTCGACGCGCATACCGCCGATCGCCTCGGGGTGGCACCCGGCGCCGTGGTCGAGCTGGTGAACCTGCGGGGCGCCCCGCTCCGGGCCTGGGTGGTCGCGCTCACGCCCGGCGACGGCGGGCGCGCCGAGATCTCGCCGAGCGCGCTCGGCATGCTCACGCTGGCCGACGGCGCGGCGGTCGAGCTGCGCGCCGTGCACTCCGGCGTGCTCGGCCCGATCCAGGTGCCCACCAGTACCGGCTAGTAGCCTCGGGCCCGATCCACCAGGTTCAGCAACGGCTCACCCGCGAGGTAACGCCGCAGATTCTCGGCGAACAGCACCGAGCACTTCTCGTCGTAGCTCGGCAGGAAGCCCGAGACGTGCGGGGAGACGATGACGTTGTCGAGGCCGTAGAGCGGGTGCCCAGCCGCGGGCGGCTCTTCCGCGAAGACGTCGATCGCCGCCCCTGCGATGCGCTTCTCACGGAGCGCGTGCGCCAGCGCCGCCTCGTCGACGCTCGCGCCGCGTCCCACGTTGATGAAGTAGGCCGAGGGCTTCATCCGGCGGAGCGCCTCAGCGCCGATCAGCCCCCGCGTCTCCGCGGTGAGCGGCGCGCACAGCACGACCACGTCCGACCGGGCGAGCAGGCTGCCGAGCTGCCCGTGGCCGAGCCACTCGTCGGGCAGCGTGCCCTCCGGATCGCCGGTGCCGGGCAGGCAATAGCCGTCGTCGGCCCGGCGCGAGGGATCGCGCTTGCCGGCCAGCACCGTCATGGCGAAGGCCGACTTGGCGATGCGCGCCAGCTCACGCCCGATGCTGCCGTAGCCGATGATGCCGAGCGTCGCCCCGCGTACCTCGGTGGGCACGAAGAGCGGCCAGCGCTGCTCGTCCGGGGGCCAGCCCCCGCGGGCCTGCCACTCCACCATGCGCGGCACCCGGTGGGCGAGGGCCAGCAGCATGGTCATCGCGTACTCGGCGATGGTGGCCGCGTGCACCCCGCTCGTGGTGGTGAGCGGCAGCGCGGTCTTCGTGTAGAGCGGATGGTCGTAGAGCGCGTTCACGCCCGCCATGTGCAGCTGCACCCACTTGAGCGCGGGCACGCGAGGGAGATCGCGCGGCGGCGCGCCCGCGTAGAGCACGTCGGTCTTCGCGTAGTCGGCGGTCTCCGGGTCGGCCTGCGACACCGAGACCTCGGGGGACACGGCACGCAGCCGGTCGAGCTGGGCCTGATCGAAGCGCATGGTCACGAGCACATTGAGCATGGCGGCTATGATACCCTTCACGCCATGAAGACGCCGCGCAAGGGATTCCGGCAGATGGTGGACGAGGCCAAGGCGCGCATCAAGACGATCAGCCTCGAGGACGCGCAGAGCCGCCTGGGCAAGGACAGCGTGATCTTCGTCGACCTCAGGGATGTCCGCGAGCTCGAGCGAGAGGGTATGATCCCGGGCGCGTTCCACTGCCCGCGCGGCATGCTCGAGTTCTGGATCGACCCCGACAGCCCGTATCACAAGGACGTCTTCGCTGCGGACAAGGAGTTCGTCTTCTACTGCAACGGCGCCTGGCGCTCCGCCCTCGCCACCGACGTGGCCCAGCAGATGGGCCTCGAGCGCGTCGTGGAAATGGACGGCGGCTTCGCCGAGTGGAAGAAGAAGGGCTACCCGGTGGCAGAGCGCCCCACCAAGAAGGCCTAGAGCGTCGTCTTCACCGGGCGGCCCGGCCCGAGGCGGGACGGCTCGAGCTCGGAGTCGTCCGCTGCCGAATCGGACGCGACGATCTCCACGACCACACCGGTGCCCGGCACCACCCGGATGCTCTTCAGCATCACCTCGGTGAGCCCCATCGCTTGAGCGCCTCGCACCGCCCGGCCCAGGGCCGAGGCCGCGGCCGCTTTGAGCCCGTCCTCGGTCTCGTCTTCCGACACCGGCGCCACCGTCACGATGGCGGCCATGCTTGCCGCGGCGGCGGGAGCGGCTGCCACCGCGCCTGCCCCGAGTATCAGTCCTGCGATCGCGAGCCACCTGGTCATCGTTCCACCTCCCCTGAGCTCCAATCTGATCTTCCGAGGACGCAAGGTCCATGCCGCCCGCCAATCGCTGCGGAGTCGGCGCGTTATGCGAGGCCGGCCCCGGGCGACGGTAGGGCTTACCGCGTTGATCCGCCCGACGGCGCTGGCCGGTCTGGAGCGGCGTGGTAGCATCGGGAGCATGCCGACCCGAGACGAAGACGAGCCGCCGATCGACGACGCGCATCCGGTGATCATTCCGGCCCTCGCCGCCGGCGCGCCCGTGCAGGGGCCCACCGTCGAGCAGCCCGCCAAGCTGATCCGCATCGCCTCGATGATCCGCGAGCTGCTGGAAGACGTGCGCCAGTCCAAGCCGGACGAGCCCGGCCGCAAGCGGCTCCGTGATGTCTACGAACGCGCGGTGGCCGCGCTGAAGGAGGGCGTGTCGAAGGAGCTACAGGAGGAGCTCGACACGCTCACCCTGCCGCTCGTCGGCACCCCGAGCGAGTCCGAGATCCGGCTCGCCCAGGCCCAGCTCGTCGGCTGGCTCGAGGGCCTCTTCCAGGGCATCCAGGCCGCGCTCTGGACGCAGCACATGCAGGCGCGCGCCGAGATCGACGAGATGCGGAGGCGCCGTGGCCTGCCGCCGGGCCCCGGCGACCGTCCGCCGCGCGATCCAGGTCAGTACCTCTAGGGAGGCTCGCCAGTTCTTTTCTGCCGGTCGGCGCTCAATCTGCCCGCCGCATTTACCCGGTAAGTCTTTCCGCCTCCTGGATGAGGGCGTCCTCGCTCGGGGTCACCTTCACCCCGTGTGTGGGAAACTCGCGGAGATGCCGAACACCTTCGGTCTTCGCGTCACCCTCCGTACGGAACAACACCTCGTAGGAGCAGTGGGTGCAGCTCATCATGTAGCTGGGCATGGGGACGCCCTCCTCGGAGGTGATCAGGGAGGCAAAAGGGGTGCCATCGCGACGGCCCGGCCGGGCTTGACTCGGCGGACGTCCGGGGATCACAATCCCCCCCGCCGGCTGACCCTCCTGCAGCGCCGCAGGCCGCGGTAGACCCCGGCATCCGGGGCCTCACCGCCCGAGGCCGGAATCGCCGGACGCGAGCCACGAGGAGGGCTCCGGCTCTGGATCTCTCGGCTACCATCCATCTGCTCGGCGAAGCCCTCGGCGAGGTGCTGCGCGCGCAGGAGTCCGTCGCCCTCTTCGAGACCGAAGAGCGGATCCGGGCGCTCGCCAAGGCGCGCCGGGCCGGCGAGATGGACGCTGCCGTCCGGCTTCCCGCCGCGGTGGCCGAGCTGCCTGCGGAGGCGGCGCGGGCCACCGCCTCCGCCTTCGCGGTCTACTTCGATCTGATCAATCTCGCCGAGGAGGTCCATCGCATCCGCGCCCTGCGTGCCCGCGAGCGGGCGCAGCACCCGGCGCCCATCGGGGAGTCGATCGGCGAGGCGGTGGGTCTGCTCCACGCCCGCGGCGTCACCGCCGAGCGCATGGCCGAGCTGCTGCGCGCGCTCCGCATCGAGCTGGTGCTGACCGCCCATCCGACGGAGGCGAAGCGGCGCACGATCCTCTCGAAGCTCCAGCGGATCAGCGACCTCCTCCGCCGGCTCCAGGACACGGATCTGCTACCGCGCGAGCGGGCGGAGCTCATGACGGGCCTCCGCGCCGAGATCACCGCCCTCTGGCTGACCGACCGCGCCCGCACCACGCAGCCCGCGGTCACCGACGAGGTGCGCACCGGGCTCTACTTCATCGACGAGGTCTTCTGGGATCTGCTGCCTCGCATCGCGGCGGACCTCGAGACCGCGCTCGCGCGCCACTACCCCGCCCTCCGGCCGCCGCCCGCGTGGCTGACGGTCGCGTCGTGGATCGGGGGCGACCGCGACGGTAACCCGTCGGTGATCACCGAGGTGACCGCCGAGACGCTGCGCCTGCACCGCGGCCTCGCGGTGGAGCGGCATCGCCGATCGGTGCAGGATCTGGCGCGGCGGCTCAGCGTGAGCGGCCGGCGCTATCCCGCGCCGGAGGCGCTGACCGCGTGGCTGCAGGCCCGGCGGCCGCTGCCCGCACACGTGGCCTACCTCGAGCAGCGCTACGCGGGTGAGCCGTATCGCCTGGCCCTGTCGCTGCTCGCCGCCGATCTGGAGGCCGCCTCTCACGAAGAGATGGCGGCGCGGCTGCTGGACGAGACCCCGCACGCCGCGCGCGCCACCGCGGCCGAGATCCGCCGCGTGGTCGCGCTGGTCGCCCAGGGGATCCCGGCCGCGTTGGCCGGCGACCGGGTTTCCGCGCTCGAGAGCCAGCTCGCGAGCTTCGGGCTCCACACCGCCCGGCTCGACATCCGGGAGGACTCGGGCCGGCTCGCCGCCGCGCTGGGCGACATTCTGGCCCGGCTCTCGGTGGACGCGGCCTTCGCGCAGCGGGACGAGCCGGACCGTGCGAGGCGGCTTCTCGATCTGCTCGCGGGCGAGGCGCCGAAGGCCTCCGAGATCAGCGCGCTCGGCCTGGAGGAGTCCGCCGCCGAGACGTGGCGCCTCTTCCGGCTCCTCGCCCGCGCCCAGGCCATCTATGGCCGCGAGTCGCTGGGGCCGTTCATCGTCTCGATGACACGCGGTCCGGCCGACGTCCTGACCGTTCTCCTCCTGGCCCGCTGGGCCGGCGGCGCGGCGGGCCTGCAGATCGTGCCCCTCTTCGAGACGCTCGGCGACCTCGACGCGGCCCCGCGCACGCTCGACGGGCTCTTCGCCCTGCCCGTCTACCGCGCGCATCTCGACGGTTGCGGGGGCGAGCAGATGGTCATGATCGGCTACTCCGATTCCAACAAGGACGGCGGCTACCTGGCCGCCAACTGGGCGCTCTACCGTGCGCAGGACTCCATCGCCCGCGCCTGCGCCGCGCACCGCGTCGTGCCCACCCTCTTCCACGGACGCGGCGGCACCGTGGCACGCGGGGGCGGGCCGGCCGGGCGGGCGATCCGTGCCCAGCCGCCGGGCACCATCCAGGGCCGCTTCCGGGTCACCGAGCAAGGCGAGACCATCGCCTCCCGCTATGCCGATCCCGCGCTCGCCCACCGCCACGTGGAGCAGATCGTGAGCGCGGTGCTGCTGGCGTCGGTGGACGGGGGTGACTCCATCGCCGAGCCGGCGACGGCGTGGCGCGACGCAATGGACGTCATGGCCGTGACGGCGCGGGAGACCTATCACGACCTCGTGGAGCGGACCCCCGGCTTCCTCGAGTACTGGCGCGCCGCCACGCCGATCGAGGAGCTCTCGCGGCTGCGCCTGGGCTCCCGGCCCGCCGCCCGGCGGGCGGGCGGCCTGACCCGCAGCGCGGTGCGGGCCATCCCGTGGGTGTTCTCCTGGATGCAGAGCCGCTTCAACCTGCCCGGCTGGTACGGGCTCGGCTCCGCCCTCGCGCGTGTCGAGGTCTCACGCCTGCGCGAGATGTACGCGGGCTGGCCCTTCTTCCGGGCCATCCTCGACAACGCGGAGATGTCGCTCCTCAAGGCCGACATGGGCATCGCCGCGCTCTACTCCGAGCTGGTGCCGGACCGCGCCCTCGCCACCGCCGTCTTCACCCGGATCGGCCACGAGTTCACGCGAACGCGCGAGACCATCCTGAGAGCCACCGCGCACGCCGAGCTGATGGACGGCGATCCGGTCATCCAGCGCTCGGTGCAGCTGCGCAACCCGTACGTGGACCCGCTCAACTATCTCCAGGTCGAGATGCTCCGTCGGCTGCGCGCGCTCGGAGATCAGGACGGCGACGAGGCCGCCGGTTACCGCGAGATCATCGTGGTCACCATCAACGGTATCGCGGCCGGCCTGCGCAACACCGGCTGACGGAGGGGCTCATGCATACGCTCTTGTCCTCGCGCGCGCTTCGGGAGTAGGATCACGAGCGACGAGGGGCTTCCCACCGCCAAGGAGGGCGCGATGCTAGAGCGGCTCATCTCCGGTGACAACCACATCGACCTCACCTATTGCCCACCCGATCTCTGGTCCAGCCAGGCGCCATCGAAATGGAAGCTCTTGGTGCCGCGCGTGGAGGAGCTGGAGGACGGCTGCCACTGGTTCGTTGAGGCGCAGGACAAGGGGATGTGGAACGGGGTGGGCCCGGGCTTCCTCAAGCGCACGCCCGGCTCCTTCGCCCGGATCGACGAGATGGCCTCCTGCGGCTTCGAGTGGGACCACCGGGCCGGCGCCAAGCCCCGGCCGACCACGCCCGAGCTGCGGCTGGCCGATCTCGACCGCGACGGCCTCGACGCCGAGGTGGTCTACGGCTGCCTGATGATCAACGACATGATCGCGAGCGGCGAGCGCCGCGCCTGGGCCAACGCGATCTACAACGACTGGGCCGCCGACTTCGCCAGGAAGTCGGACCCGAGCCGGATCTACCCGCTCGCCATCGTCCCCAACAATGATCCGCAGGTGGCCGCGGCGGAGGTGCGCCGCTGCGCCAAGATGGGGCTCAAGGGCGGCGACCTGGGCTTCAAGAGCATGAGCATCCCGCTCTACCAACACGAGTGGTATCCGCTCTGGGAGGCCGCCGCCGAGTGCCACTTCCCGATCGCCTTCCACTCGACCGGCTTCAAGGGCCTGCGCGCCCCCGACACTCTGCAGCTGGAACAGCAGTACATGCTCCAGTGGCGTCTCGTGCGCTCCTCGCTCTTCCAGCTCGACACCATGGAGGTGCTGGTCTCGCTGATCACCTCCGGGGCCTGCGAGAAGTACCCGGACTTCAAGTTCGTGCTGGGCGAGTCCGGGGTGACGTGGCTGCCCTACGTGTTCGACCGCTTCGACACGGAATACGCGGACCGCGCCCGGGGTCTGGGCTTTTCCATGAAGCCCAGCGACTACTTCAAGCGCCAGGGCTACGTCACCTATCAACAAGACATGTTCCTGGAGCCGATCATCCCGCTGGTGGGCGAGGACAACATCATCTGGGGCGCCGACTACCCGCATCCCGACTGCGTGTGGCCGGACTCGCGCCGGCACCTCGAGAAGAACCTGGGCGGGCTCCCCGAGCGCGTGCAGCGCAAGATCACCTACGACAACGTGGTCGGCCTCTACAACCTCCGCTGAGCGAAAGGACCGTCATGACCGTCACCGCGCTCGAGATTCCGTCGCTCCAGGGGAAGGTGTCGCCCGAGGAGTGGGCCGTCCGGGTCGACCTCGCCGCCGCCTATCGCCTCGTGTCGCGCTACGGCTGGGAGGACCTGGTCTTCACCCACATCTCGGCCCGGGTACCGGGCACCGAGGACCACTTCCTCATCAACCCCTACGGCCTGTTCTTCGACGAGATCACCGCCTCGAGCCTGGTGAAGATCGACCAGCAGGGGAACAAGCTCGAGGACTCTCCCTTCCCGGTCAACCAGGCCGGCTTTGTCATCCACAGCGCCATCCACGCCGCGCGCCACGACGCCAAGTGCGTACTGCACACCCACACCCTCAACGGCGTGGCGGTCTCCACCCAGCGCGCCGGTCTCTTGCCGATCTCCCAGCACTCGCTCTACGCGCTGAACAGCCTGGGCTATCACGACTTCGAGGGGCCCGCGCTCGACGACGACGAGAAGCCGCGGCTGGCCGCGGATCTGGGCGACCACCGCGGCCTGATCCTGCGCAACCACGGCCTGCTCACGGTGGGCGAGACGGTGGCCGACGCCTTCCTGGCCATGTACTACCTGGAGGCCTCCTGCGCCATCCAGGTGCGCGCGCAGTCGGGCGGCGGTGAGCTGATCCCGGTCCCGAAGGCCGTGATGGAAAAGGGCTACGCCCAGGCCACCGCCTCGCAGCGCCAGCAGGGTGGCCAGGGACGCCTCGTGTGGCCCGGGCTGCTCCGCCGCCTGGACCGGATCGACCCGACGTTCCGGAATTGAGCGGACCCGAAGCGTCGCTGCGCTTCGGCGCAAGCCCAGGCGGGCGGCGCAGCGAGGATGGGCCGCTCCTCACCGGACGCGGCCGCTTCACCGACGACGAGGACCTGCCCGGCCAGGTCCACGCCGTCTTCGTGCGCGCCCCGATCGCCCACGCGGCCATCCGCGGCGTGGACGTGGTACCGGCGCTCGCGCTGCCCGGCGTGCTCGCCGTCCTCACCGGGCGCGATCTCGAGGCCGCCGGGCTCGGCGCCATCCCGGCGGCGGCGTCTTTCCCCGGCCGCGCGGGCAAGCCGTTGGCCACCGCGCCCATTCCGCCGCTGGCCGTCGATCGGGTGCGCTACGTGGGCGAGGCGGTCGCCATCGTGGTGGCCGAGACCTCCGCGCAGGCGGCCGACGCCGCGGCGGCGGTGGTCGTCGATCTCGATCCCCTGCCCGCCGCCGCCGACGTCGAGCGCGCCCTGGCCCCCGGCGCGTACCCGCTCTGGCCCGGGGCGCCCGGCAACGTGGCCTTCGACTGGACGAACGGCGACGGCGCCGCCGTCGACGCCGCCTTCCGGAGCGCCGCCCACGTGGCGCGCGTGCGCCTGCACGACACGCGGCTCGCTCCTTCGGCGCTCGAGCCGCGCGCGGCCATCGGCCAGTGGGACGCGGCCGCAGAGCGCTACACCCTGATCGCCAGCACCCAGGGCGTCGCGGTCGTCCGCCGCCTGCTCGCCGAGGGAGTGTTCAAGATCCCGCCGCAGAAGCTCCGCGTGCTGACCTACGACGTGGGCGGCGGCTTCGGTATGAAGGTGCAGGCCTATCCCGAGTACGCGGCGATTCTCGTAGCGGCCCGCCGGACCGGCCGTCCGGTGAAGTGGCGGGCCACGCGCATCGAGAGCTTTCTCCCCGACACGGCCGGCCGCGACGGCATCCTCGAGGGCGAGCTGGGGCTGGACGCGGCCGGCCGCTTCCTGGCCTTCCGGGTCCGGACGCGCGTCGGCATCGGCGCCTACGTCAGCGCGTTCGCGGCGGTGTTCGGGACCAACAACACCAAGAACTGCCTCTCGAGCGTCTACGCCATCCCCGCCATCTGCATCGACGTCACGTTCGCCTTCACCAACGCGGCGCCGCTCGGACCGTATCGGGGCGCCGGCCGGCCCGAGGCGCTCTATCTGATCGAGCGGTTGATCGACCAGGCGGCGGGCGCGCTCGGCATCGACCGCGTCGAGCTGCGGCGGCGCAACCTCATCCCGGCCGCCGCCATGCCCTATCGGGCCGTCAACGGCCCGGTCTACGACAGCGGCGAGTTCGAGACCGTGATGGATCGGGCGCTCGAGCTGGCCGACTGGAAGGGCTTCCCGGCGCGTCGCGCGGCTTCGGAGCGCGCCGGTCGGCTGCGCGGCATCGGGCTCGGCTGCTTCCTGGAGGTGGCGGGCGGCATCCTCGACGAGACCGTGGAGCTGCGCTTCGGCGCCGACGGCACGGTGGCGCTCCACACCGGGGCCCAGCCGATGGGCCAGGGCCACCTCTCCACCTTCCCGCCGCTCATCGCCGCGCGTCTCGGCGTCGACCCGCGCGCGGTGCGGCTCGTCCAGGGTGACAGCGATCTCGTGCCGGCCGGCACGCCGAGCGTCGCCTCACGCTCCATGATGATGGCGGGGAGCGCGGCGGCGCTGGCCTGCGACGCGGCGATCGAGAAAGGGCGCCGCGCAGCGGCGCATTACTTCGAAGCCGCCGCCGAGGACGTGGAGTTCGGGGCAGGGCGCTTCCGGGTCAAGGGCACCGACCGGGCCATCGGCGTGCTGGAGCTGGCCGCCCGCGCCCGCGCGCTGCCGAACGTGCCAGACGACCTGGCCGGCGGCCTCGACTCCATCGCCAAGTTCGTCTCGCCCCAGATGAGCTTCCCCAACGGCTGTCACGTGACCGAGGTCGAGATCGATCCGGAGACGGGCGCGGTGACGGTGGTCGGCTACGCGGCGGTCGACGACGTCGGGCATATCGTGCACGAGACGATCGTGGAGGGGCAGATCCACGGCGGCATCGCCCAGGGCCTGGGCCAGGTGCTGGGCGAGCACGTCGTCTACAACGAGCACGGTCAGCTCCTGACCGCGTCGTTCATGGACTACATGCTGCCCCGCGCCGACGACCTGCCCGCGCTGCGCGTCGGCCACCACGGCGTGCCCTGCACCACCAACCCGCTCGGCGTGAAGGGCGCGGGCGAGTCGGGCGTGGCCGGCTCGCTCCCCTCGGCGGTGAACGCGGTGCTCGACGCCCTCGCGAGTTGCGGCGTGCGCGCCCTCGACCTCCCGATGTCGCCCGCGCGCGTCTGGGCAGCCCTCCAGGCCGGGGTCAGGTCTTACATTCCGACATTTTCGGCTCGCCAGACCTGATCCCATCGGTCGAAATGTCGTAATGTGAAGACCTGACCCCATGATTCCCATGATTCCCGTCGGGCTCAATATCTGGTCGAGGCTGGTCGGGGACACCTTCCCCTACTTCGACAAGACCGTCGCCCCGTTCGACATCCTCTGGATGCCGGACCACGTGCAGTACGGCGCCAACAAGGTGGCCGAGGGCTGGACGCTGCTGACCTGGGCGCTCGCCCGCTACCCCGACAAGCGCTGCGGGCACGAGGTCCTCTGCAACAGCTTTCGCAACCCGGCGCACCTCGCCAAGATGGCCGCGACCGCCCAGGCCCTCTCCGGGGGCCGCGTGATTCTCGGCATCGGCGCCGGCTGGAACGAGGAAGAGTACCGGGCCTACGGCTGGCCCTATCCGCCTGCGAAGGTGCGCATCGCCCAGCTCGCCGAGGCGATCCCGCTGATCCGGCGCCTGTGGGCGGGCGGGCCGGTCGACCATCGCGGCGAGCATTACACGCTCGCGGGCGCCCACTGCGAGCCGCGGCCCGATCCGGTCCCGCCGGTCATGGTCGGCGGCTCCGGCGAGAAGTACCTGTTGCGCGTGGTCGCCCAGCACGCCGACTGGTGGAACTACGTCTGGAAGGGGCCGGAGGCCTACGCGCACAAGCAGGAGGTGCTCAAGGCCCACTGCCGCGACGTGGGCCGCGACTACGACGCGATCGAGCAGGTGGCCCGCGTCGGCATCCTGATCGCGGACAGCGAGCGCGAGGTCGAGCGGCTCAAGAAGGCGGAGTGGATCCGCCCGCTCAGCGACATCCAGATCGTCGGCACGCCCGCTCAGGTCACCGACACGCTGCGGGGGATCATCAAGCAGGGCGCCCGCCGTCTCACCGTGAACTTCGCGGACGTGCCCCGGCCCGAGGGCACCTGGCTCTTCGCCTCCGCCGTTCTCCCTCTCCTCTAGTCGCCGTTACGAGGAGCGGCTCCAGGCCGTTCGGGTGGCCCTGCGGCGGCGGGGCTATAACGCGGGACCGACCGACGCCGCAATGGGGCCGCGCACCGCCGAAGCGCTGCGGTCCTTCCAGCGGCGTCAGGGGCTGCGGATCACCGGCCGACCGGACGCCGAGACGCTGACCGCGCTCGGAGTCGAGCCGTAGCCCTCCCGCGATCATCCCGCCGCCGGGTGCTATCATTCCCGCGGCCATGGACACGCCCCCGCCCCGTCTCGCCGCGAGCCACGCGCTGTGGGAGCGCGCCCGGCGCGTGATGCCGGGCGGCGTCTACGGCCATCAGAACGGCGCGGCGCTCGGGGACTCGCATCCCCGCTTCCTCGCCCGGGCCGAGGGCTCGCGCATCTGGGACGTCGACGGCAACGAGTACGTGGACTGGATGTGCGCCTACGGCCCGATGATCCTGGGCTACGGCCATCCGGCCGTCGAGGCCGCGGTGGCCGAGCAGATGGGCTGCGGTGACTGCCTCCCGCTGCCCGGGCCGCGCATGGTCGAGCTGGCCGAGCGCCTGGTGGCCCTCACCCCGCGCGCCGACTTCGTCGTCTTCGGCAAGAGCGGGGCGGACGCGACGAGCTGGGCGGTGGACGTGGCGCGCGCCCACACCGGCCGCCCCCGCATCGCCCGCGCGCGCGGCGGCTATCACGCGGCCCGCCCCTGGGCGCTGCCGCACCTGCCCGGGGTCCCGGCCCACTACAAGGAAGACCTCCTCGAGTTCGCGTGGAACGACCTCGACGAGCTACGTGCGCTCTTCGCGGCCCGGCCGGGCGAGATCGCGGTAGTGATGACGACGCCGTTCGACCACGTCACCGGCGCCGCGCCCGCGCCCGGCTTCTTCGCCGGGCTGCGCGCCCTGTGCGACGCAAACCGCGCCCTCTTCGCCCTGGACGACGTGCGCGCCGGCTTCCGCTTCCATCTGAGCGGCTCCGGCGAGCACTTCGGCGCCGCGCCCGATCTCATCTGCTACTCCAAGGCCATCGCCAACGGACACGCCCTTTCGGCCGGGCTCGCCCGCGAGGCCCTCCGCGGCGCCGCCGAGCGCATCTACTTCACCGGCTCGTTCTTCTTCGCGAGCGGCGCCTTCGCAGCCGCCCTGGCCACGCTCCAGGTCCTCGAGCAGACGGACGCCATCGGGCACATCCGGCGGATCGGGGGCCTCCTGGTCGACGGCCTCACCGAGCAGGCGCGCCGGCACGGGGTGGCCTTGCTTCCTCCGGGTCAGCCCGCGATGCCGGTGGTTCGCTTCGCGGACGACCCGGAGCGGCGACGCATCCGGCGCTGGTGCGCGCTCGTCACCGAGGGGGGCGCCTTCGCCCACCCTGCCCACAACTGGTTCGTGTCGGCGGCGCACACCACATCAGACGTCACGCGGACACTCGAGGCCACCGAGCGAGCGTTCCGCACGCTCGCTGCCGGCTAGGCTCTGATGCCGTACACGGTGGCCAGCCAGTGTCCCGTGCCCTTGACGCCCCATTGCATGCTTCGGCGAGGCGCATCAGAAGGCTCCTGTCACCGGCGGTCGTGCTCAGGATCCGCTGCAGACCGCTGAATCCGACCTTCATGTGGGGGTTCCGCCCGCGGCATCTTGGCACGCGCCGCGACGCCCTGTCGACGGACCGGGCCAGCTCGTGGCGGTTCTCTTGACTCCCCGGGCCGGTCGGCCTAGGCTCTGACCCGGGAGGCTCGCTCAATGGCCCTGACTTTCCGCAAGCTTCACCCGCACTTCGTCGGAGAGGTGAGCCCGGTCGATCTCAGGGCGGTCCGCGACGCGGAGACGCTCGCCCGGATCCGGGCCGGCATGGACGAGTTCGCGGTCCTCGTCTTCCGCGATCAGATCTGGAGCGACGCCGAGCATCTCGACTTCGCCGAGCGGCTCGACGGGGTGCTCCACACCAAGCTCGGCATCAGCGCGCTGCAGAAGAACCGCTTCGGCAACGAGGCGCTCGGGGACATCTCGAACCTCGACGAGAACGGCGAGATCATGCGGTCGGACAACCGACGGCGTATGTACGGCCTCGGCAACCGGCTCTGGCACACCGACGCCTCCTTCCAGGATCCGCCCGGCCGCTATTCCATGCTATCGGCCAAGGTGGTCCCGCCGGTCGCCGCCGATACCGAGTACGCGGACATGCGCGCTGCCTACGATGCGCTGCCGGAGGACGAGAAGGCGCGGCTGGAAGGCCTGCGCGTACATCACTCCATCGCCTACTCGCGCCAGACCCTCGGGTTCGAGTTCTCGGAGAACGAGCAGGAGGCGCTCAAGGGCGCGGTGCACCCGCTGGTCCGGACGATCCCGCGATCGAAGCGCCGCTCGCTCTACCTGGCCTCGCACGCCTCGCGCATCGTGGAGTGGCCGGTCCCGGAGGGACGGCTGCTCCTGCGCGACCTGATCGAGCACGCCACCCGGCCCGAGTTCGTCTATCGCCACCAGTGGCGCGTGGGCGACTTGGTGATCTGGGACAACCGCGCGACCATGCACCGCGCGCGGCCGTTCGACGACGCCAAGTACCGCCGCGAGCTGCGGCGCGTCACCACCCTCGACGTCGAGCAGCCGGCCGCCGTGACCAGCGGCGCCTGACCGCGCTCCGCTCCGATCCGGCTTCCCGCCGCCGCGACCGCCACCCGATGCGCACGTCCCACGCGCCCCGGAACCACCGCCGGATCCTGTGCGTCTCGCCGCGCTACGCGCCCTCGTTCGGCACCTTCCACTACGCGTACCCGCTCTTCGGCGGCCGCATCCGCGCCTTCATGCCCCCGCAGGGGCTGCTGGTGGTGGCGGCCTACCTGCCGGAGTCGTGGGAGGTGCGCTTCGTCGACGAGAACGCGCGGCCGGCCTCGTCGCAGGAGCTCGAGTGGGCGGACGCGGTGTTCCTGTCCGGCATGCACGTGCAGCGGGGCTTCATCGAGGATGTGATCGCGCGCGCGCACCGGGCGGGCAAGCCAGTGGTGCTCGGCGGGCCCTCGGTGTCGGGCTGTCCGGAGCACTACCCGGGGGCCGACCTGATCCAGGTGGGCGAGATGGGCGACTCCACCGACGCGATCATCGCGTGGCTCGACGAGCATACCGGGCGGCCCGCGCGGCAGCTCCGCTTCGACACGGGAACTCGCCTGCCTCTCACGACCTTCCCGCTCCCCGCCTACGATCTCATCCGCCTGCCCCAGTACTTCATCTCGAGCATCCAGTTCTCGAGCGGCTGCCCCTACGCGTGCGAGTTCTGCGACATCCCCGCTCTCTATGGACGCAACCCGCGGCTCAAGAGGCCCGAGCAGGTGCTGGCGGAGCTGGACGCGCTGGTCGCGGGCGGCGCGGTCGCCATCTACTTCGTGGACGACAACTTCATCGCAAATCAGAAGGCCGCGCTGGAGCTGCTGCCCCACCTGGTCGCCTGGCAGCGACGTAACCGCTTCCCGGTGCGCTTCGCCTGCGAGGCCACGCTGAACATCGCGAAGAGCGATCGCGTGCTCGCCCTCATGCGCGACGCCGGCTTCCACGTGATCTTCTGCGGGATCGAGACGCCCGAGCCGGAGGCCCTCCGGTCCATGTCCAAGGACCAGAACCTCCGCATGCCCATCCTCGACGCGGTGCGGAAGCTGAACGACTACGGCTTCGAGGTGGTCTCGGGCATCATCCTGGGCCTCGACACCGACACCGAAGCGACCGCGGACCATCTGATCGACTTCATCGAAGCCTCCCAGATCCCGATGCTCACCATCAACATCCTCTACGCGCTGCCAAAGACACCGCTGTGGACCCGGCTCGCCGCTGAGGGACGCATCCTCCTCGACGGTGGGCACGAGTCCAACGTGGTGTTCCGGCTGCCCGAGGAGACCGTGCTCGCGATGTGGCGGCGCTGCATCGCGGCCGCCTACGCGCCGGAGGCGATCTACCGACGCTTCGCCCACAACCTGGCTCACACCTTCGCGAAGCGTCCCCCGTATCCGCGGAGCCCGCACCGGGCCTCGTGGCGGAACGCGGTGTCGGGCCTGGCCCTGCTCGGGCGCATCGTCTGGCGGATCGGCGTGCGCGGAGACTATCGCCGGACCTTCTGGCGGGTGGCCGGCCCCGCCCTCCGGAGGGGTCAGGTCGAGGAGATGATCCAGGCCGCGGTGGTGAGCCATCATCTGATCGAGTTCACGCGCCAGTGCCTGCGGGGCCTCCACGAGGCGTCCTTCTACGCGCCGAGCCACCCGGCCGCCCCGCCGGCCTTCATCGAGCCGCTCCACCTGCCCCGCCTGGGGCGGGAGCGCGAGAGCGCCTCCCGCTAGGATCGAGAACAGGAGACCCTCATGTCGAACGCCGCGAATCGGCCCTCGGTGGTCAAGCAGGACCTGGCCAACGTCATCCACCCGATCGTGCCGCACAAGCAGCTCGAGGAGCAGCAGCTCGTCATCGTCTCGGCCAAGGACTCTACGGTGGTGGACGCGGACGGCCGCGAGTACCTCGACGGCATGGCCGGGCTCTGGTGCGTGAACATCGGCTACGGGCGCGCCGAGCTGGCCGACGTGGCCGCCGAGCAGATGCGCCAGCTCTCCTACTACCCGCACACCGCCATGAACCTGCCCGCGGCCGCCCTCGCCGAGAAGGTCAACGGGCTGCTGGGCGGCGACAACCACGTCTACTTCGTCAGCTCGGGCTCGGAGGCCAACGAGGCGGGCTTCAAGTTCGCGCGGCAGTACGCGCGACACGAGTACCCGCAGCAGAGCCGCTACAAGGCGATCAGCCGGTACTATGGCTATCACGGCACCACGCTCGCCACCCTCGCCGCCGGCGGCATGGGCGATCGCAAGATGAAGTTCGAGCCGCTCTCCGGCAACGACTTCGTCCACGTGGCCCCGCCCTACTGCTATCGCTGCCCCTTCGGCCTCGAGCCCACGAGCTGCGGCCTCGCCTGCGTGAAGAACATGGAGACCACCATCCAGGGCGAGGGGCCGGAGTCGGTGGCCGAGGTGATCATCGAGCCGGTCATGAGCGGGGTCGGGGTGGCGGTGCCGCCTGACGACTATCTGCCCGCGGTGGCCGACCTGTGCAAGAAGTACGGCATCCTGCTGCACGTGGACGAGGTCATCAACGGCTTCGGCCGCACCGGCCGCCTCTTCGCCCACGAGCACGCCGGCGTCAAGCCCGACATCGTCACGGTGGCCAAGGGCATCTCGAGCGCCTACCTGCCCATGGCCGCCACGGTGGTGCGCAACACCGTCTTCCAGTCGTTCCTGGGCGACCCGTCGGAGAACCGCCAGGTGAACCAGGTGAACACCTACGGCGGCCACCCGGTCGCGGCCGCGGTGGCGCTTCGCAATATCGAGATCCTGCTGGAGGAGAAGCTGGCCCAGCGCTCGGCCGAGAATGGGGCCTATCTCCTCGACGGGCTCAAGACCCTCATGCGCCATCCGTGGGTGGGCGACGTGCGCGGCAAAGGCCTCTATGCCGGCGTGGAGCTGGTCACCGATCGTGCGTCGAAGGCGGTCATGCCGGCCCCGCAGATCAAGCGACTGGTCGAGCGCTGCCAGGAGCGCGGGGTCATCGTGGGCCGCTCGGGCGGCGGCCGGCACCTCGGCAACACGCTCGTGCTGGCGCCACCACTGGTCCTGACCCGGGCCGAGATCGATCGCATCGTGTCGGTGCTGGATCAGACCATTCCCGAGATCTGTCCGGAGGCGGCCGCATGACGACCACGTTCCCCCACTTCGTGTTGCGGGGCAGCCACCGGGAGGTCGGGCGCCAGCACGGCGAGGCGCTCCGGTCGCTCATCCGGGCCCACCTCGAGCTGATCCACACGCAAGGCGCCCAGAAGTCGCACCTCGCGCCGGACACCGCGCGCCGGTGGGCGGTGGCCTTCGGCCCGGTCATCGGCGACGCCGCGCCGCACTTCCTGGACGAGATCGAGGGGGTCGCCGAGGGCGCGGACATCGAGCCGGCGGAGGCGCTGCTCCAGGTGCGGCAGGAAGTCGCGCACGTCGCCCGTTTCGGCAGCGTGGACCTCGAGTGCACGAGCTTCGCAGTCTCCGGCGCCTACACCAGAACCGGCGGGACCTTCGCGGGCCAGAACGCCGATCTCGCGGGCGGCATCGAGGAGTTCACCGCCGTCCTCACCTTCGCGGTCACCGGCAAGCCCGCGGTGATGATGCTGGTGCCGGCGGGCCAGATCAGCTATCTCGGCATCAGCAGCGAGGGCCTCTCCGCGGATGCGAATTTCCTGCGATCGGCGGGGTGGCGCACCGGTTTCCCACGCTACCTGCTCACCCGCCTGGCCATCGAGCAGCCCACCCTCAAGGCGGCGGTGGACGGGGCGCTGACCCCGCGACGCGCCTCGTCGCGCAACCTGTTACTGGCCGACCGGGCGGGCGCCATGGTCGACATCGAGACAACGCGGAGGAGCACGCGGTGGCCTGGGGCGACGGCTGCCTCGTGCACGCCAACCACCACGTGCTGCCGGGCATGGCCGAGCACGAGGCCGCCACGCCCGAGGAGCTGCACAACTCCACCCGCCGCCAGGAGCGCATCGCCGCCCTCATGGAGGCCGCCCGTGGGCGACTCGACGCCGCCGCGCTCAAGACGATCCTGTGCGACCACGCGAACCGGCCGCACTCGATCTGCGCGCATCCGGGCGAGCGTGTCTCCTACAGCTTCGCCTCGCTCATCGCCGATCTGAACGCGGGGCACCTGGAGATCGCGGTGGGCCCGCCGTGCGAGCACGAGTACGCGATCTACAAGATTGCCGAGGTCGGGCGATAGCCGGCGAGCTCTGGGCCCTCGACGCAGTCGAGCTGGCGGAGATGATCCGCGGCGGGAAGGTCTCCTGCCGCGAGGCGGTGTCGGCGGCGCTGGCGCGCCTCGACGCGGTCAATCCGCGGATCAACGCGGTGGTGCGCCCGCTCCACGAGCAGGCCCTGGCCGAGGCCACCGCCGCCGACGAGGCCCTGGCCCGCGGCGCCCGGGTGGGCCCGCTCCACGGCGTGCCGGTCACCACCAAGGTCAACGTGGATCAGACCGGCTGCCCAACCGACAACGGAGTGGTCGCCTTCAAGAGCGTGATGGCTACCCGCGACAATCCGGTGGTGGCCAACCTGCGCCGCGCGGGCGGGATCGTCATCGGCCGCACCAACACCCCCGCCTTCTCGATGCGCTGGTTCACCGACAATGCGCTCCACGGCCCCACCCGCAACCCGTGGGACCCGGCGCGGACTCCGGGTGGCTCCAGCGGCGGCGGGGCCGCGGCCACCGCGACCGGCATCGGCGCGATCGCCCACGGCAACGACATCGCGGGCTCCGTCCGCTACCCCGCGTACTGCTGCGGCCTCGTCGGCCTGCGCGTGAGCTACGGCCGCATCCCGTCCCACAACTTCACCGCCACCGCCCTCCGCCCGATCTCGGCGCAGCTCATGGCCGTGCAGGGCCCGCTCACCCGACGGGTCCGCGACGCGCGGCTCGCCTTCGCGGCGATGGCGGTCGCCGATCCCCTCGACCCCCGCTGCACCGGCGCGCCGCTCGAGGGCCCGCCCCCCAAGCGGCCGGTCCGGGTCGCCCTCGTCGCGGATCCGGCGCGGCGCGGCGGCGTCGAGCCGGCCGTCGCCGACGCGGTCCGCCGCGCCGGCCGCTCGCTGGAGGCCGCGGGCTACGCGGTGGAGGAGGCGGAGCCGCCCGAGCTGGGAGTGGTGGCCGATCTCTGGGGCGGGATCGCCATGGACGACACGATCGCGGCGCTGGAGCCGGCAGCCGCCCAGTACGGCGACGAGGGGATCAAGCGGGCGCTCGCGCTGTGGCGGGCGATCTACCCGGCCCGCGATACACGGCACGTGCTGGAGGGGCTGGCCCAGCGCGATCGGTTGCTCCGCCTCTGGGAGCTGTTCCTGGAGGAGCGCCCCATCGTGGTGACGCCCGTCTCGAACGAGCGCGCCTTCCCGCTCGATCTGGACCTGGTGGACGTGGAGACGACCCGGCGAATCATGGGCGCCCAGATCATGCAGCTCGCGGTGCCGGTGCTGGGGCTGCCCGCGGTGTCGGTGCCCACCGGCGTGGTGGACGGCGTGCCGATGGGCGTGCAGATCACCGCGGGCCGCTACCGGGAAGACCTCTGCCTCGACGCCGCGGCCGCCATCGAGGCCCGCGCCCCGATGGCGACGCCGATCGATCCCCGCTAGTAGACGATCACGCTCCGCTTCACCTCGCCCTGCAGCATGAGGTCGAAGCCCTCGTTCAGCTCGGTGAGCGGCAGGCGCCGGCTGATCAGCTCGTCGAGCTTGTACTTGCCGGACATGTAGAGGTCGATCAGCATCGGCACGTCGGTGCGCTGGTGCCCGCCCCCGAAGGACGAGCCGGTGAGGATCCGCTGCTGGAGGAAGAGCGACGGGTCGACCGAGATGCGTGTCCCCGCGGGGGACACGCCCACGATCACGCAGGTGCCGCCCCGATGCGTGGCGAGCACGGCCTGCTCGATCGTCTTCTGCGTCCCCACCACCTCGAACGAGAAGTCCACCCCGCCCGTGCCGCTGACCCGCTGTACCGCGGCGACCGGATCCTCTCGGGTGGCGTCTACGGTGTGGGTCGCGCCGAACTCTTCGGCCCAGGCGAGCTTCTGGCGCATCACGTCCACCGCGATGATCTTGCCCGCGCCGACCATGCGGGCCGCCTGGATGGTGTTGAGCCCGACCCCGCCACAACCCCACACCGCCACGCTCGCGCCCGGCGGCACCTTGGCCCGGTTGAACACCGGCCCCGCCCCCGCGAGCACCCCGCAGCTCACCAGGCACACCACGTCGAGCGGCGCGTCGGCGCGGATCGGGATGACGCTCTGCTCCAGCAGCACCGCGTGGGTCGCGTAGCCCGAGACCTGCAGGAAATGGTGCAGCGGCTGGCCGTTCCGGCGGAAGCGCGCGGTGCCGTCCAGCATGAACCAGCGCGGCTTGTCGCGCAGCGCGCACATGGTGGGCTGCCCGCCGATGCAGTACGAGCAGCGCCCGCACGACGGGATATAGCTCGAGCAGACGTGGTCGCCCGGCTTCACCGTCTCCACCCCGGGCCCGATCTTCTCCACCACCCCCGCCGCCTCGTGCCCCAGCACCACCGGCAGCGGATGCGGGTAGTCGCCGGTGATCACGTGCAGATCGCTGTGGCAGACCCCGTTGGCCGCCCAGCGCACGAGCACCTCGTGCGCTCCCGGCTCCAGCACCTCCACGTCCTCGATCACCACCGGCTTCCGGACCTCGTAGAGCACCGCCGCCGTCGCGCGCATGAGCCATCCTCCTTCTCCCCCTCTCCACTCAGGGGAGAGGGTAGGGTGAGGGGTGAGTGTTGAGGGGTAAGTGTTGAGGGGGTAGTCTCCCGAACTCGGCCCCCGGACGCAAGAGCCGCGGCCGGCTGGCATCTCCCGCGTGGATGCCGTATGATCCTCGCGCCGTGAACTTCGACTTCTCGGCCGATCAGAAATCGCTGCGCGAGCAGACGCGGAAGTTCCTCGCCGAGCACGCCTCCTCCGCGCGGGTGCGCCGCATCCTCGAGGGCGCCGCGCCCTATGACGCGGAGCTGTGGCGGGGCATGGGCGAGATGGGCTGGCTGGGCACCGCGGTTCCGGAGACCCACGGCGGCGCCGGCTTCGGCTATCTCGAGCTGTGCGTCATCGCCGAGGAGCTGGGACGGAGCCTCGCGCCGACCCCGTTCGCCTCGACGATCTACCTGGCCGCCGAGGCGCTCCTGCTGGCCGGCAGCGAGGCCCAGAAGAAGCGGTGGTTGCCCCGCATCGCTCAGGGAGAAGCGATCGGGTGCTTCGCACTGGCCGAGGGCCCCCAGGTCGCAACCCCCGCCAATCTGACCACCCGCGCCGGCGGGGCGCGCGTGAGCGGCGCGAAGGTGCCGGTGGCAGACGGCGACGTGGCCGATTTCGCGGTGGTCGTGGCCGCGGAGGGTGAGCGCGGGCGCGCGAGCCTCTTCCTGGTCGACCTCGGGGGCTCCGGGGTCACGCGCACGTCGGTCGCCACCGTGGACCCCACGCGCTCCCACGCCCGTCTCGCTTTCGACGGCGCCGCGGCCGAGCCCCTCGGCGTGCCCGGCCAGGGCTGGCCGCTCGTGGAGCGGCTCCTCGATCGCGCGGCGGTGCTGGTGGCGTTCGAGCAGATCGGCGGCGCGCAGGCCGCGCTCGATATGGCGCGCGCCTACGCCCTCGGCCGCTTCGCCTTCGGGCGGCAGATCGCCTCGTTCCAGGCGATCAAGCACAAGCTGGCCGACATGCACGTGGGGGTCGAGCTGGCGCGGTCGAACGCCTACTACGGGGCCTGGGCGCTCGCCAAGGACGCGCCTGAGCTGCCGGTGGCCGCGGCCGCCGCGCGGGTGGCGGCCTCGGAGGCCTACTACCAGGCCGCCAAGGAGAACATCCAGGTGCACGGCGGCATGGGCTTCACCTGGGAGTTCGACTGTCACCTGCACTACCGGCGCGCCAAGCTCACCGGGCTCATGCTGGGCAGCGCGCGGCGCTGGAAGGATCTGCTGGTCGCGCGGCTTCAAGCCGGCGCCGCCTAGGAGACGCTCGTGGATTTCGACGACACGCGAGAGGAAGCCGCCTTCCGAGCTGAGGCCCGCCAGTGGCTCGCGAGCCACGCGGATGCCAAGAGCGGGGCGTTCGAGACCTGGCAGAGCCGTTACTCGGGGCGCGACGGCTTCGACGGTCTCGAGCGCGCGAAGGCCTTCCAGTCCAAGAAGGCCGAAGCCGGCTTCGCGGCCCTGCACTGGCCGGCCGAGTGGGGCGGCCGGGCCCTGCCCCCGATCTACCAGGTGATCTATTCGCAGGAGGAGTCGCGCTATCTCGTCCCGCGCGGCTACTTCGAGATCGGCCTCGGCATGTGCATGCCCACGCTCTTCGCCTACGGCACCGAGGCGCAGAAGCGCCGCTACGCCCCCGCCGCTCTCCGCGGCGACGAGGTGTGGTGCCAGCTCTTCTCCGAGCCAGGCGCCGGCTCCGACCTGGCCGGCCTGCGTACGCGCGCGCAGCGCGACGGCGACGACTGGGTCGTCAACGGGCAGAAGATCTGGACGTCGGGGGCGCACTGGGCGGACTGGGCCATCCTGGTCGCCCGCAGCGATCCCAAGGCGGCCAAGCACAAGGGCCTCACCTTCTTCTTCCACTCCATGAAGTCGCCGGGCATCGAGACCCGGCGCATCAAGCAGATCTCGGGGGCCTCGCACTTCAACGAGGTCTACTTCACCGACGTCCGCATCCCGGACAGCCAGCGGCTCGGGGCTCAGGGGGCGGGCTGGGGCGTGGCCATCACCACGCTCATGAACGAGCGGCTTGCCTCCGGCGACCTGCGCGGCCCCGACTTCGAGGAGATCTTCGGCCTGGCCCGCTCGATCTCGCTCGAGGACGGCCCCGCCATCGCCAACGCGGCGGTCCGCGAGCGCCTGGCCGATCTCTACGTGAAGACGCAGGGCGTGCGGCTCACCCGCTTCCGCACCATGACCGCGCTCTCCCGCGGGGAGACCCCGGGGCCCGAGAACTCGATCGGCAAGCTCGTCAACGCGCCCAAGGCGCAGGAGATCGCCTCCTTCGCCATGGACCTGCTCGACATGGGCGGCGTGGTCATGGACAAGGAGGTGGCCCCGCTACGGGCCGCCTTCCAGGAGTCGCTCCTGAACTCACCGGGCGGGCGCATCGCCGCGGGCACCGACGAGATCCTGCGCAACATCATCGCGGAGCGCGTGCTCGGCCTGCCGCAGGAGGTGCGCGTCGACCGCGACCTGCCTTTCGATCAGCTCCCCACCGGCACCCGCTGAGCCCCGTTCGAATCGGTCCCGCCGCCCGCGGCCGAGGCCTCAGCCGTCGAGCCAGCGGCGCTTGAAGCCGCTCCCCGCCGCGTCCACGCAGGCGCCGAACGGAGCCGGGAAGTGCGCGGGCAGCAGCAGGGCTCCGCGCTCGCACGAGGATTCCAGCAGCCGCCGCCGGGAGACCGCCGCCGCGGCGGGGTCCGTTGCCGGGCCACCGTGCTCCAGCCGACCTCGTACCCCTGCATCGGATGGTGGATCGAATCGCCTGCGAAGACCGCCTCCTTGCCCTTCGAGCGGGGGCGGATCTGCACGTTGCCCGGGGTGTGGCCGGCCGCCAGCTCGACGGTGAGGGCGCCATCCACCTCGATCAGGTCCGCCCGCCCAGGGCGAGCCAGGAGAGATGCGGCGCCAGCGCCCCGCGTTCGAACGGCCGGAAGAAGCCCTCGGCCGGGAAGGTGTCATCCACCATCTCTTCGATGCGCACGATGCTCACGTCTCCGATGGTCAGTCGCTCTACTCGGGTTTCTCCTCTCACTGGATCAGCTCGTCCGCTCGCAGTAGAAGGGACTGCGGGTTCGTGAGCCCCCACGGCCTTCCACGCTTTCAGGTTGATCACCATGTCGAACTTCGTCGGTTTCTCCACGCGGAGATCGCTCGGCTTGGCGCCCTTGAGGATCCGGTCCACGTACACCGCGGCGCGACGGTACATCTCGGGAACGCTGCCGCCATAGAAGATGAGACCCCCGGCGTCGACGAACTCCCGGCCCGGATACATGGAGAGCAGACGGAGTATCTTGTCGCGCCAACGACCAGGCTGAGTGGCCGGCGTCGAGCCGGGCCCGCTCAAGCCTGCGGTCAGACCGCCCGTGGTCACGACGGCAGATCCTCGAGTCGCACACCGCGACCGATTCTGAGAGCTTCTCGCGCTTCTGCTACCCGCCGCAGGAACTCAGGATGGTGCTCCAACCGATAATCGAACCAGTCCTCCTCGCTTTCAAACCCGATCAGCACGCCCGCTGGCTTGCCGTGCCGCGTGATGAGGATTTCCTCGGACTCGGCCAAGCGCAGGAATCGCGACAGATCGTCCTTGACCTCAGCCAGCGCCGCCTGGCGCACCGGGCGTCGCGTGCTCGGCAAGCCAGCCGGCCGCTTCGGCTTTCGTGACGATCGCGAGGACCTGGACCGCTTCGCGCGTGACGTCATAGAACACTCTCACTTCCCCCACCCGGAGGAGATACTGCGGCTGGCTCAAGCCCCGCAGACGTTTGATTCGGCTCTTGCTGACCCGGGTCGGCTCGTACCGCAAGTGCCGTTCGAGGGCGTCCCGAACTTCGGCCCGGCGGTAGGCCGGCAGAGACCGGTAAGCCTTAGCCGCCTCGGGGCCCAGGACAACCTCATACTTCATTCTGGCCAAAATATAGCCAGATTTGGCGCGTCGGTCAAATCCGACCGCTGCGGTAGTTGGCCAGCGGCTCCACGCTGATGCGGTCAGTAGGCCAAGTTCGGGCCGACCTTTGGTTCGCGCCCTTGGCTAATGTCTGCAGTCCACTCGTCAAGATGCTTTGGCTTTCACGGCCTGCTCTCGACCAAGGGCCAGGGGTTCCGCCCCCTCTTCGATCGCCTCTTTCGCGAGTACGGGCTGCCCCGGGCCATTCGCACCGACAACGGCGTGCCGTTCGCTACCACCGGCATCCACGGCCTCTCGCAACTCAACGTGTGGTGGATCCGGCTGGGCATTCAGCATCAGCGGATTCTGCCCGCCAATCCCCAGCAAAACGGCGCCCACGAACGGATGCATCGGACCCTCAAGGCCGCGACCGCGCGGCCACCCCAGGCGCACCTGACCGCCCAGCAGCGCGCCTTCAATCGATTCCGCATCCTCTACAACGAAGAACGCCCGCACCAATTTCTCGAAGGCCGCACGCCCTCCTCGGTCTACCAGCCGTCACCCCGCCAATACGCGGGGAGCTTCCCTCCCATCGAGTACCCAGGCCATTACATTCCCAAGCGAGTCACGAACGCCGGGACGATCCGGTTCAAGAAGCGCCTACTCTTCCTCGCGAACTCGCGCAAACAACACGTCGTCGGTCTCGAGGAAGTCGATGATGGGGTCTGGTCCATCTACTTCTGCCCTGTCCTCCTGGCACGCGTCGACGAACGCGACTCTGTCCTCCGCGCGTGAGTGCGCCGTGGGGTGCGATTTCAGGATATCCAGGTATGGCCCTGCTCCTCATCGTCGCTCTACGGGGCGGCGCGCGATGCGTCATCACGTCCGATCGCCCCTCCAAAGCACTCGAGACGGCACCGACTGCAGTTTCAGCAAGTGTTACCCATGTTCCCGGTTAATTCTGTTACCCATGTTCCCGGTTGCACAGTCTCCGCTACCAGGTACCCCGCCTCATGCTAGCGCCTGCATCTCCACTTCCGCCTTCTCGAGCCAGAACCGCATGTCCATCTCGCGGTACATCTTCATCGCCGTGGTCAGGTGCGTCTGCGCCCGCTCGCGGTTCTCGGTAAGCCGGTAGAGCCTGCCGAGGCCGAACTGGCAGTGGGCGGCGAGGGGGCGCATGCCGAGCTCGGAGGCCAGGGCAAGCGCCTGCTGGTAGCAGTCTCCCGCCGCCGGGTCGGGCGGGTCGTGCCGCGCGGCGATCTCGCCGAGCAGGCGCAGTGCCCACGCCTCGTGCCCCCGCTCCGTGTAGGTTCGGGCCAGCTCGAGCGCACGGCGAGCCGATTCCCACGCCTCGTCCCTTCGACCCGCCAGGAGATGCGCCTCGGCGAGCCATGCCATCCGCTCTGACCCGCCCCAGCGGCAGTTGTTGGACAGCTCCACGCCTTCCACGAGGAGCGGGACAGCCTCGGCGAGCCGGCCCGACAGCGCGTACGCATACCCGAGCTGCGAGGCGACCACGACGAGAGGCATCGGGATCTGCCAGAAGCGGCAGAGACCCAGGGCGTGCTCGAGCCTGACGACGGCCGGCTCGAGCGCTCCTTGGAGAAGGTGGACCCGGCTCACGCCGAACAGGGCGTTGATCAGCGCGAACGGTTCGTCCTGGGCCAAGCCGATACCTTCCTCCCCCACGGCGAGCCCTTCCTGGAACTGTCCCGTCTCGGCCAGGCTCCAGGCCTGCCAGGCCCGAGGGGTGACGCGTTGGATCGGGGGCAGGTCGACGCCCCCGCGACCGATCAGCTGGCGCTCCAAGCCCAGCGCTCCGCGGAGAAGCTCCAGGGCGCGAGGATAATCGCCCAGGGCGTGGTCGACCTGGGCCAGGCTGACGCACGCGCGGCGCTCGATGAGCGCGTCTTCCAGCGAAGCGGCCAGGGCGTGGGCTCGCTGCCCGGTGTCGATCGCGCGACGCTGGTCCCCGGTCATCCAGGAGTAGTGGCAGATGCTGGTCAAGACATTCCCGAGCCGACGTCGGTCTCCAAGGGCCTCGGCGAGCCGCTCGGCTTCCTGGAGATGTCCGAGCTGCTCGTCGAACTCGGCCAGCTGGAAGAGCGCATAGCGGAGAGCGACCCGGATGTCGATGGCGGCCTCGATCGTGTCGCGGCGCTCGGGAAGGTGCGCGAGCGCCGTGAGGGCCTGCTGAAGCCAGGCCGCCACCTCCCGGATGGCCGAGCGAGCCGCGGCCTTGGCGGCGGCCCGCCGGGCAAAGGCGAGCGCCGGCTCCCACGCCTCGGCTCGAACCGCATGATGGGCGAGCTGCTCGGCGTGCTCGGACATGCGGTCGGGGTAGAAGTGCTCCAACGCCTGCACGATCTGCGCGTGCAGGGCCCGCCGGCGAGCCTGAAGGAGACGCCCGTAGGCCACCTCCTGGGTCAACGCGTGCTTGAACGTGTATTCGGGCTCGGGGAACAGCGCGACCTCGTAGAGGAACTCGGCCGCCTGTAGGCGGGCCAGGCCCGCGTGGAGCGTCTCGGTGGCGAGACCGGCGACCGCCTCAAGCAGGGCCAGCGGCACATCCTTGCCGACGACGGACGCGGACTCGAGCAGACGCCGGTCCTCCGGCCCGAGCCGGTCGATCCGGGCGGCCAGCACGGCTTCGACGGTGTCCGGCACCTCGAGGCCGCCCAGCGTGCGGACCACACGGTACGTGCCTCGCTCGCCGGCCAGCGCTCCCGTCTCCACCAGGGCGCGGACGCTCTCCTCCAGGAAAAACGGATTCCCTTCGGTCCGCTCGATCAGGAGCCGCGCGAGCGATCGGAGGCCGGCGTCCTCTCCGAGGAGGGTCTGCAGCAAAACCTCGGCGCTCTCGGGTGGCAGCGGGTCGAGGCGCAGTTGCGTGTAGTACGTCTTGCCGCCCCAGCGGTGGGCGTATTCAGGACGGTAGTTGACGAGGAGCACGAGCCGGGAGGTGGGGAGACTCTCGACGAGCGTGTCGAGCAGCGCCTGGGTCTCGGCGTCGATCCAGTGCAGGTCCTCGCAGACCACCAGGACGGGCTGCACCTGGGCTTCACGCAGCAGCAGGCGCCTCAGCGCGATGAGTGTCCGCTGGCGGCGCTGGGGCGGATCGAGCCCCTGCCACAGGGTGTCCTCGACAGGCACGTCGAGGAGAGCCAAGACCGCGGGCAGGGTCGCCCCCAGCGCCTCGTCGAGCGTGAGTAGCTTGCCGGTCACCTTCTCGCGGCGCCTGCGGGCGTCGTCCCGGTCCTCGATCTGGAAATAGCTCTTCAGCAAGTCGATGACCGGCAGGTAGGACGTCGCTTTCCCGTACGAGACGGCGCCGGTCTGCACCAGGAGCCACCCGTGGGTCCGGTGCGAGTGCGTCACTTCCCAGACGAGCCGCGACTTCCCCACGCCCGGCTCTCCCACGATGGCCACGACCTGGCCGTGTCCGGCGGCGGCTCGCCCGAGCGCCTGGCGGAGCTGCTCAAGCTCGGAGTCCCGGCCGACGAACCGCGTGAGCCCCCGGGCCGCGGCGGCGTGGAGCCGGGAGCGCATGGCGCCGGCTCCCTTCATCTCGTACACCTCGATGGGCGCCTCTAGCCCTTTGATCGGGATCGGCCCCAGCGCCGTAACCGCAATGAACCCTTCCGCGAGGCGCAGCGTGCTTGCCGTGAGCAGGGTCGTCCCGGGGCTGGCCAGCTGCTCCATTCGCGCGGCGAGGTGGGTCGTCTGGCCCACGGCCGTGTAGTCCATGTGCAGGTCACTGCCGATGGTGCGTACCACAACCTCGCCCGAATTCAGCCCCACGCGGATCTGCACCGGCGTGCCGCCTCGGCGCTGGATCTCGTCGGCGTAAAGGCTGACCCGCCGCTGCATGCGCAGGGCGGCATAGCAGGCGCGAACTGCGTGGTCCTCGTGGGCCACTGGAGCACCGAACAGAGCCATGATCCCGTCGCCCATCACCTGGTTGACGGTGCCCTCGTAGTGATGGACCGCCTCCATCATCTTCTCCAGTACGGGGTCGAGCAGTGCGCGCGCCTCCTCAGGGTCGCGGTCAGCGAGCAGCTCCATCGAGCCCTTCAGATCGGCGAAAAGGACCGTGACCTGCTTGCGCTCGCCTTCGAGAGCCGACTTCGAGTTGAGAATGCGTTCGGCGAGATGCTTCGGGGTGTACGTCTCAGGAGTGGTGAAACGCGGGGTCGTGCCGGCGGCCGGCGATCCAGTCGGATGGGCGCACTCCGGACAGAACTTGGCCGTTTCGGAGAGCTGACGCCCGCAGTTCGCACAGGCGAGCGCCACAGGCGCCGCACACTCTTCGCAGAACTTCGCGCCGGCCTCATTCTCGTGCTGGCACCGCGGACACTTCATGACTAGCCCGTCCTCATTCTGGACGCGTCTCGTCTTGGCTACAACCGAAGCCGACCCTCAGTGCGCATAACGTTCAGGCTGAGCGGCCGGCGTCGAGCCGGCCCGCTCAAGCCTCTTGTTCGGCTGCGGCACGCTCGGCCTTGACCTGGTGGACATGGACAACGAGAGTATCGACCGCGGCGTCGATTTCAAGGTCCGTGGTATCGATCACCGGCAAGTCCAACGCATCCGCTTGCCCACGCAGATACGCCGCCCAACAGTCCATCCGCTCGTTCGCAAGTTCGGGCTGCCCGCGCGGCCCGGCGAGCCGCGCATGCCGGACTGCGGATGCGCAGTCCAGCAGGACTATTCGCACCAAGGCTGTGCGAGTTCCCTCAACAGCGCTGCGGACGAATGACGGGCGAGTCTGGCCATCGAGGACGTATACTTCCGCGCCGTCCGGATCTGCCGCCAAACGGCCAATCCACTCCTTGGTAGTGAGGGCCTGCCATCCCTCAGGGCTGCCGAAGTCGCGATACATGACTTCGACGGACGGTACGCCAACCGCGTCGAAGTAGTAGCAGCGAACACCGGACAGGGCGCGGGCTTCGAGAGCTCGCACTGTCGCGGTCTTCCCGCTGCCGGATGCTCCCGTCACGACAAGAACGCCTGGGGTAGTCATGACACTCGCGAAGCTTACCCCGCCGCTGCCTAACGCGCGGTATCAGGCGCGGCCGCCCGGCGGCCGTCGCCTGGATGCCGATGTTAGACGACGAGCCGCCCACCCGCTACGGCGGCCCAATGGTCATACCTCCTGACGTGCCCGACGGCCGGCGGTCTAGTGCTAGTGCTCGGGCGCACCGAACAAGATCAGTTCAACCCTCTCGGCACCGTCAACATACGCGTCGTGCCCCGCTGGAATGGCGAAGAAATCACCCTTCTGGATGTGCGTCTCGAGGCCCGACGCGATCATGCGCACCACGAGGTGGCCTCCGATGCAGTAGCCGGTGTGGTCCATGGGACACGAGTCAGGATTTCCGAGTAGCGGCTTCTCGTTGGCAGCCCAAGTCCAACCTGGCTCGAAGATCGCGTGCATGCCGGCCGTTCCATCAGCCATCTTGACGATGTCGATACGTCCATGGTCCTTCATGTCGAGCTTCTGATCCGGGTGGTCGAACCGTCGCTTCTCGATCGCGGGCACTTTGCTCATCTGGCAACCTTTCTGTCGCGACTCTGTCGCGACGCTCGAAAATGGGTCTTAGACTTCGGCTCTCTCGTGCCAACACTGCCCCGCGCGCCAGCCCGCCTGAGAGGCATACAGGTTATGCGGGCACACCGCCGACATCAACTGGCAAGGGAACCGGCCGGATTCAGCACAGCTGACGCCTTCCGGCGCCGGCACCGCGGCGTCCGACCCCTTCCGGATGCCGCCGCCCTCGTCGTCTAACTATTATTCGGCCGTTCGGCCTAGTTCCTTCGAACCGGTCCTGCCGGTCGGCCTATTCCGAACGGCGCTTCGGCCCTTTGCGGCCGCCATCATGCCATGCGCACGGGCAGTTGCGGGTCAGAATCCCGGATCCGCCTGACCCCGCTACGCCGGTCGGCCTATTCCGACCCGAGGCCCGGCAGCCATCCCTGCGTCATGCTGAGAACATCAAATCTGCCGGGCTGCGCACGCCGGCGGGGCCACGGTTGAGGACGTGGGTGTAGATCATGGTCGTGGAGACGTCGCGGTGGCCGAGCAACTCCTGGACGGTCCGGATATCGTGGCCACTCTCCAGCAAATGCGTGGCGAACGAATGGCGGAACGTATGGGGCCCGGCTCGCTTCGACAGGCCGGCGCGGAGCACGGCCTCCTTCACCGCGCGCTGCAGAACCGACTCGTGGAGGTGGTGCCGGCGGCGCTGGCCGGTCGCCGGCTCGACATACGTTCGCGTTGCCGGAAACACCCATTGCCAGGCCCATTCACGGCCGGCGTTCGGGTACTTCCGAGCGAGGGCAGTGGGTACCTCGACCCAGCCGGCGCCGCGCTCGACATCACGCCGGTGCTGAGCGCGCATCACGTCGAGATGCCGAGACAGGTCTGGCTGGACCACCGCCGGCAGCATGGTCACGCGGTCCTTGTCGCCCTTGCCAGCGCGGACCGTGATTTGGTTGCCGACGAAGTCGACGTCCCGGACTCGCAAGTGACAGCACTCGAGGAGGCGCAGCCCCGCCCCATAGAGGAGATAGGCCATCAGCCGCGGCGCCCCGTCCAGGCCGGCGAGCACCTGACGCACCTCGTCCCGTGTCAGGACGACGGGAGGGCGCTCTGGCCGCCTCGCGCGCAAGAGGCCGTCGAGCCAGGGCACGTCGACCACGAGCACCGTGCGGTACAGGAATAGCAAGGCGCCGAGCGCTTGGTTCTGGGTCGAGTGTTCGCAACGCCGAGCGGACGCTGTCCAAGAAGCGCGGCTTGCCGGCTACGGGCGACGGCGCCTCGCGGACACCGAGCATCCGCACGAAACCGGCCGCCATCGGATACCTCACTGCCGGCTCGGTGCGGGAGCCTGCCAGAAGGACCACGTCCAGCCTCCTTGAATCGGCGCGGGCACACCATAGCGCGACCGCAGGGCGCGGACAATGCGGACTCAATCTGAATCTGGTTGGATACATGGCTCTCCCACATGTGTCCATGGCGACGGCGGTGATGCCGTGCCGGCCCTCGACCTAGCCGAATTCGCGAAACCCCTCGCGGAACGGCCCGACGAGATTGGCCTCCCGCCGGTCACGGTCGCAACGAATGCGCGAGATCATTGATCAGCTCGCATTGGGAGGCGCCGCGATCACGTCCTCGTAACGGTGGCGCTTCGTGATCAGCTTCGAATGGTGGAAGACGTCGAGCGCGGCCTCGAAGGCGGGCCGGGTGATCTCCACGTGCGGGGACCAGCAGCCGAGCTTCTGGTAGTAGCCGATCGTGGAGGTGAGCACCGCCCGGTCGATCTCCGGGAAGAACGAGGCCTCGGCCTCCGCGACCTTGATGGCGGGGGTCGCCAGGAGCCATGCCCGCGCCTTCCGGTAGGCGCGCATGAAGCGCCGGGCCGTGTCGGTCTGGAGCCACGCCCGCGTCGCGGCCAGGCTCGAGAAGGCGACCGGGCCGATGGCCTGCCCGACCGAGGCCACCACGTGGCCGACCCGGTCGTGCTCGAGCTGCTGGGGCGCGGGGCCCTGCTGGTGGATATAGTCGCCCTCCCCTTTGCGGAAGGCCCGGTCCATCTGGTCGCTCGCCACGTTCACGGCCTGGATGCTCGCGAAATCGAGCCCGCGCTTGTGACAGGCGTACTTGAACATGGCGAGGGGCTGGCCGCCGTGGTCCACGAGCACGCGCTTCCCGGTGAGCTTGCTCCAGGTGAAGCCGGGATCGGGCGCGCGCCCGGTGAGAAAGAACCCGTCCATCTCGTTGATCTGGGCGAAGTGCATCGCGGGCGGCGCCTGGCCCTTCTCGAGGGCCCCGAACCCTTGCGAGGGCGCCGACTGGCAGACGTGCACGATGCCGGCCACGACCCCCTCGATCGCCGACGTGCCGGCGGGGGCGATGGAATGGCGGGGCTCGAGACCCTCCTCCCTGAGGAAGCCGCCCGCGATCGTCGCGATCAAGGGAGAGTAGAAGGCCGAGAAGCGCGTGAACTGGATGCTGATCTCGTCACTCATGACTTGCCTCGCAGGGTTATACTCACAACTGCCATGGCCACCACCAAGCGACCGACCGACGCCGAGCTCAAGAGCCGACTGACCCGGGAACAATACAACGTCACCCAGTGCAGCGCCACCGAGCCGCCGTTCCGAAACGAGTTCTGGGATCACCACGAGCCCGGCATCTACGTGGACGTCGTCTCGGGGGAGCCGCTCTTCTCCTCGACCGACAAGTTCGACTCGGGCACCGGCTGGCCGAGCTTCGTGCAGCCGATCGAGCCGGACAACGTCGCCGAGCACACCGACACCTCGTACGGCATGCGCCGGGTGGAAGTGCGGTCCGCCGGGGGCGACTCCCACCTGGGCCATCTCTTCCCGGACGGCCCGGCCCCCACCGGGGTGCGCTACTGCATCAACTCGGCCTCGCTCCGGTTCATCCCCGTCGCCAAGCTCGAAGCGGAAGGGTACGGCAAGTACCGCGCCCTCTTCGAGAAGGTCACGCCGCAGCCCTAGGCTTCACCTCGATGGCGATCCGGCTCCTCGCCGCCTCGCTCCACATCGGCATCCTGAGCGGGATCTTCCTGGCCGGGCCCGCGCTCGCCGTCTCTCCGCCGCGCGCGAACGCCCCCGTGGGATTCCCCCCGAAGGTCTCCGTCGCGCTGATCAGCGAGAGCGCAGCCATCGAGCCCGGCGGGACGCTCTGGGTCGGGCTGCGCCAGCGCATCGCGCCGGGCTGGCACACCTACTGGCTCAATCCCGGTGACTCCGGTGAGGCGCCCACCATCGAGTGGGCGCTGCCCCCGGGCTGGAGCGCGGGACCGATCGTCTGGCCGCAGCCCGAGCGCCTCCCGGTGGGGCCGCTGATGAGCTACGGCTACACCAACGAGGTGGTGCTACTCACCCGGCTCACCGCCCCAACGGACCTCCAGGCCGGGACATCGGTCGCGCTCCGCGGCCGGGCGTCGTGGCTCGTCTGCGAGAAGATCTGCATCCCGGAGGAGGCCGACCTCGCCCTGACCCTGCCGGTGGGCGGCGGGAAGCCGGCCGCGGCCGCAACGGCGCTGGCCATCGAGCGCGCGCGCCGCGCGGTGCCGGCCCCGAGCCCGTGGGCGACCTCCCTGCGCGCCACGGCCGACACGGTGACCGTGTCGGTGGCCGCGCCGGGCCTGGCGGCCGACCGGATCGCCGAGGTCTGGTTCTTCCCGAGCCGCTGGGGTGTCATCGATCACGCCGCGCCCCAGGCCGTCACCGTCGGCGAGCGCGGGATCACGCTGCGCACCGCGCGCGGCGCCTTGCCCGCCGCGACCGAGTCAGCGGTCGACGGCGTGCTGGTCATCCGCGAGCGGCTCGACCAGACCACGGTGAGCCAGGCCTTCGAGATCCGTGCGTCGACGGAGGGTAGCGCCGCCGCGGGCTCGGGAACCGCGCTGCCCCTCCTGGCTGCGGTCGGGCTGGCCCTGGCTGGCGGTCTCATCCTGAATTCCATGCCCTGCGTCCTACCTCTGCTTTCCGTAAAGGCGATTGCCCTGGTCGACCATGCGGAGGCGCCCGCCGCCGTCCTGCGCCGCCACGGGTTCTCGTACACGGGTGGGGTCCTGGCTTCCTTCGCGGTGCTCGCGGGCGTGCTGATCGCGCTGCGCGCGGGCGGTGCCGAGATCGGCTGGGGCTTCCAGCTCCAGTCCCCACTGGTGGTCGGAGCCCTGGCCTACGTGCTCTTCGCGCTGGCCCTGAGCCTGTCAGGGGTTCTCGTGATCGATAGCCGGCTCACCGGCCTCGGCCACGGCCTGGCATCACGGCGGGGCTACGCGGGCTCCTTCTTCACTGGCGCGCTCGCCACGGTGGCGGCCACGCCCTGCACGGCCCCGTTCATGGGCGTGGCGATCGGCTTCGCGCTGACCCAGCCCCCGACGACCGCGCTCCTTGTCTTCGAGGCCCTTGGGTTGGGCCTGGCCCTTCCCTTCCTGGCCTTGAGCCTGATCCCGGCGTGGCGGCGGCTGCTGCCGAAACCGGGGCCGTGGATGGAGCGGCTCCGGCAGGCACTCGCCTTCCCGCTCTACGGCTCCGTCGCCTGGCTCGTCTGGGTGCTGAGCCGGCAGGTTGGCCCCGATGGCGTGGCGCTCGTGCTGGCCGGCCTGCTCCTGATCGGCTTCGCCGCCTGGATCCACCACGGCGCGCGGGCCGCCGCGCCGCGCTGGCGGCGCGCCGCCACCACGGCGGCGCTCGCCGGCGTGGCGGTGGCGATCGCGCTGGCTCCGCTCGCCGCATCGGGCCCGTCCTCGTCCGTGGCGGCGCCGGCCGGCGCCCGGTGGGAGCCGTTCACGCCCAAGCGCCTCGCCGAATTGCGAGCGCAGGGAACGCCCGTCTTCGTGAACTTCACCGCGGCCTGGTGCATCACCTGTCTCGTGAACGAGCGGGTGGCGCTGCACTCGCCCGCGGTGGCCGAGGCGTTCGCGAAGAACGGCGTCGTGTACCTGAAGGCGGATTGGACCAGCAAGAGCCCCGAGATCGCCGCCGTGCTCGAGTCGTTCGGGCGCAGCGGCGTGCCGCTCTACGTGGTGTACGGCCGGACGGCCGCGCTCGAACCCCGCGTGCTGCCCCAGATCCTGAGCGAAGGAGCCATCATCGAGGCCCTCGAGAAGATCTGAACTCGATGCGAACGAAAGGAGACCACCCCATGTCCGACTCCCTCAGCCGCCGCCGCTTCCTCGCCCGCTCCGGCGCCGCCGTCCTCGTCACCGGCGCCGCGGCCACCCTCGGGCGCCCGCAGCCATCCTGGGCCGCCGCGGCCAAGGTCGGCGAGCCCGCCCCCGGCTTCACCTCGCCCGCCACCGCCGGCTCTCCGGTGAGCCTCGGCTCGTACAAGGGCAAGATCGTGGTGCTCGAGTGGACCAACCACGACTGCCCGTACGTGCGGAAGCACTACGAGACCAACAACATGCAGTCGCTGCAGCGCGAGGCGACCGGCCAGGGCGTCGTCTGGCTCTCCCTGATCTCCTCGTCCGCGGGCACGCAGGGCCACGTCACGCCGGCCCAGGCCGACGAGCTGACCAGCGCGCGCAAGGCCGCCCCCACCGCGGTGCTGCTCGACGAGAAGGGCGTGGTCGGGCGCATGTACGGCGCCACCAACACCCCGCACATGTACGTCGTGGACAAGGCGGGCCTGCTCGTCTACGCTGGCGCCATCGACGACCGGCCCACCTCGCGGCGGGCGGACGTGGCGGGAGCGAACAACTACGTACGCGCGGCCCTCGAGGCGGTGTCGGCCGGCCAGCCGGTGAAGACGCCGGTGACGCGCGCTTACGGCTGCACGGTCAAGTACTCCTAGCCGGATGCCAACCCTCACGCGCCGCCGCCTGCTGCACGGGCTGGCGGCGAGCGCGGCCGCCTCGGCCCTGCCGCGCCCCGCCCTCGCCCAGGTCGACGACGCGGTACGGGCCGCCATGGCGGGCGCGGCGCTGGCGTTTCTCGGCGCGCTTCCGACCGACGGGCGGCGCCGCGCCGTCTTCTCCTTTGCCGACAAGGAGCGGCTGAACTGGCACTACGTGCCGCGCCGCCGCGAGGGCGTGGCCTTCAAGGACATGCCCGCGGCCGCCCGTGCCGCGGCCCACGAGCTGATGAAGTCGAGCCTCAGCACGGTGGGCTACGGCAAGGCGGTCAACGTCATCCGCCTCGAAGAGGTGCTGCGCCGCCTCGAGACCTTCGGGCTGCTGCGTGATCCCGACAACTACGCCTTCACTGTGTTCGGCACTCCCGGCCCCTCGGCGCCGTGGGGCTGGCGCGTCGAGGGCCATCATCTCTCCCTGAATTTCACCCTCGTGCCGGGCCGGCCGGTGGCGATGACGCCGGCGTTCATGGGGGCCAACCCGGCGGAGGTGCCGTCGGGCCCGCACCAGGGCCTCCGGGCCCTCGCCGCCGAGCAGGACCTGGGGCGCGCACTCGTGCAGAGCCTCGGTCAGGCGCAGCGCCCCCGCGCGATCATCGCGGCCCAGTCGCTCGGCGACATCGTCACCGGCCCCGGCCGCGGCGAGAGCCTGGCCGCGCCGGCCGGACTGGCCCTCGCGGACATGACGGGGGATCAGCGGACGCAGGCGATCCGGCTCGTCGAGGAATACGCGCGCAACATGCGCGGCGAGCTGGCCGAGCAGGAGCTCGGCCGGATGCGCGAGGCCGGGCCCACGCTCATCCACTTCGCGTGGGCCGGCCCGGTCGAGCCGGGCAAGCCGCACTACTACCGGCTGCACGGCCCCACCCTGCTGATCGAGCACGACAACACCCAGAACGACGCCAATCACATCCACTCCGTCTGGCACGACCCGCGGCGCGACTTCGGGCTGGATCTACTCCGCGCCCACTACGAGCGCGGCCATTCGCATCACCACTCGTGAGCCGGCCCAGCGGCCAATGGGTTATGATACCGGCCGACCATCTCACAAGGAGCTCCCATGACCAGCCACGCGAGCTCGGGCTACGAGATCGACATCCAGGACGTCGAGTACCTCCGGCACGGCGACCGGCCGCTGCTGGCGCGCGTGTTCACGCCGCGCGGCAGTGGACCTTTCCCCTTGATCGTCGAGCTGCACGGCGGCGCGTGGTGCCGCGGCGACCGCCTGAACGACACGATCATGAACGAGCCCCTGGCCCGGAGCGGCGTGGTGGTGGCGGCGCTCGACTTCCGCATGCCGCCCGAGGCCTCCTATCCGGGTTCGCTGGTCGACATCAGCTACGCGATCCGCTGGTTCAAGAGCCGTGCCGCCCAGCTCCGCGGCCGGCCCGATCTGGTCGGCGTGCTGGGAGCCTCGAGCGGCGCGCACCAGGCCATGCTGCTCGCCATGAAGCCGCGGGATCCGAAGTACGCGGCCCTGCCGCTGCCCGCGGGTTCACCGGCTGTCGACGGTAGCGTGCGCTGCGCGGTGCTCTGCTGGCCGGTGATTGATCCGCTCGGGCGCTACCGCTACGCCAGGAAGCTCAAGGCGGGCGGGCAGCCCTACCCGGAGGTGGTCGACCGGGTGCTGCCCTCTCATGACGAGTACTGGCGCACCGAGGACGCCATGGCCGAGGGCAACCCGACGCTCGCGCTGGAGCGCGGCGAGCCGGTCGAGACGCCGCCCGTCCTCTACATGCAAGGCACCCGCGACATGGCGCATCCGCGCCCCGATCTCGATCGTTTCGTGGCGCAGTACCGGAAGGCGGGCGGCCAGGTGGACCTCGAGCTGCTCGAGGGCGAGGCCGAGGGCTACATCAACAAGAAGCCCGCGTCACCCGCGGTCGGCCGGACGATCTCGCGCATCATCGAGTTCGTGCACAAGCAGCTCGACTAGCGTCCGTGTCACCCTCCCCGGGGAGGCAGCGAACATGGCGCGACCGATGGCGGGGTGACGAGGGGACGGTCCGGCGCTCGGCCCTTCGCGCGGAGCGCGTCGCCGCCCGCGGTCGTTGAGGGAAGGCGCCATGGATCTCGACGGGAAGACCGCCCTGGTGACCGGTGGCTCCGGGGACATTGGCCGTGCGATCGCCAGAGCCCTGGCTGCGGCGGGTGTGGACGTGGCCATCTCCTACGTCGGCCACCTGAATGGTGCCACTGCGGTGGCCGACGCCGTGCGGGCGGCTGGGCGGCGGAGCCTCGCGGTGCAGCTCGACCAGCGGGACCCCGCCGCGATAGACGCCGCGGTCGATACGGTGGTCCGGACGCTGGGTCGACTGGACATCCTGGTCAACAACGCCGCGTGGAACATCGGTATCCCCTTCACCGACCTCGACGCGCTGACGGTCGATGTCTGGGACCGTGTGCTGGAAACGAACCTGCGAGGTCCGCATCTGCTCGCGAGAGCGTTCGCCCCACATCTGCGTGCGCACGGGGCGGGTCGGATCGTGAACATCGCCTCGGTGGGGGGACTGTACCCGGGGAGCAGCAGCATCGCGTACTCGGCGAGCAAGGCCGGCTTGATCCATCTCACCCGCTGTCTGGCGGTGGCGCTGGCTCCGGAGGTGACGGTCAACTGCGTCGCACCCGGACTGGTGGAAGGCACCCGCATGGCGCAACGACTTCCCGAGGAGATCGTCGAGTGGGCGCGCGGTCAGGCCGTGCTACGCCGGACGGGCGACGCTCGGGACATCGCCGCGCAGACGGTCGCATTCTGCCGGGCCGGGTCCATCACCGGACAGGTGCTGGTCGTCGACGGCGGCATGCCCGGCGCGATGCACTGAGCCGTCAACGCCCGCGACGTTCGGCCGGTGCCGCTCCGGCTTGTCAACCGGCCCCACCCGCCGGCGCTACAATGCGCGCATGGCGCGCCCCCTCGAAGGCCTCACCGCGCTGGACCTGGCCACCTTCGTGGCCGCGCCCTTCTGCTGCACGCTGCTGGGGGAGTTCGGCGCCGAGGTGATCAAGGTGGAGCAGCCCGGCACGGGCGATGATCTGCGCCGCCTGGGCCGCGCTTCCGCCGACGGGCCGTCCTACCTCTGGCTGGTCGAGGCGCGGAACAAGAAGTCCATCACCTGCAACCTGCGCACCGCCGAGGGCCAGGCCCTCATCAAGCGCCTCGCCGTCTCGGCGGATATCGTGGCGGAGAACTTCCGTCCGGGCACGCTCGAGCGCTGGCATCTCGGCTACGCGGACCTGCGCGCGGTGAACCGCGGCCTCGTCATGGTGCGCATCTCCGCCTTCGGACAGACGGGACCGTACCGCGAGCGTCCCGGATTCGGGCGGATCGCCGCGGCGGTGAGCGGGGCCAGCTATATCTCGGGCGACCCGGATCGCCCGCCCGTCACGCCGGGCACGCCGACCATCCCCGACTACCTCGCCGGAGTGACGGGCGCCTTCGGGGCCCTCGCCGCCATCCACCACCGTCAAGGGACCGGCGAGGGGCAGGTGGTGGACGTGGCCCTCTACGAGCCCTTGCTCCGAATGCTGGACGAGCTGCTCCCCGCCTATGGCGGCGACGGGCACGTGCGGGAGCGCATCGGATCGGGGACCGAGTACGTGGTGCCGCACAACCACTACCAGACGCGGGACGGCCGCTGGATCGCCATCGCGTGCACCAATGACCGGATGTTCGAGCGGCTCGTCACCGGCGCCATGAAGCGGCCGGAGCTCCTCGCCGATTTCGAGTCCGTCGCCGCCCGCTTGCGGCGCCGCGGAGAGGTGGACGGCCTCGTCCAGGCCTGGGTGGCCGAGCACGACGCGGTCGAGGCGCTCGCCCTCCTCGAGCTCGCCGAGGTCCCGTCGTCGCCCGTCAACAGCGTGCGCGATCTCTTCGCGGACCCGCACATGAAGGCCCGCGAGAACATCGTGAGCGCAGCCAGCCCTCTCGGCACGCTGATCCGCATGGCCGGCATCGTCCCCAAGCTGAGCCTGACGCCGGGCGCGGTCGATTCGCTGGGGCCGCAGGAGCCGGGCGCCCACAACGGGGAGATCTACGGCGGGCGGCTCGGTCTTACCCACGACGAGCTGGCGGCGCTGCGCGCCCGCGGCGTGATCTGAGCCCGCGCGGCGGGCCGACGCACAGGTAGGCGCTACTGCGTGGGCTGACTTAGTGGCTTCCCAGTTCCCTGCGCACTAGC